>Ga0335069_10009772_pt1 | contig 13633 bp, 9 predicted proteins | sample Lox_Sample_11_FD_206714 | JGI IMG/M metagenome (GOLD analysis project Ga0335069, IMG submission 206714) | Soil microbial communities from Loxahatchee National Wildlife Refuge, Florida, United States - Lox_Sample_1.1 | ecosystem: Environmental > Terrestrial > Soil > Wetlands | place: USA: Florida... | reverse complement strand
CCAGCCAGGTGGAAAAAATCATCGCGCAGACGAAATTACCGGAAGGGGTGCGTGTCAAACTGCGGGGATCGGTTCAAGGCATGCGCGCCTCGTTCCAGAGCTTCGGTTTGGGGCTGATCCTCTCGGTCGTACTGGTTTATCTGATTTTGGTGGCCCAATTCGCTTCGTGGTCGGACCCGTTCATCATTTTGCTGGCTATCCCGCCGGGTCTGGCGGGGGTATTGCTGTTTTTGCTGGTAACGCGGACAACGTTGAATGTGATGTCGCTGATGGGCGTGGTGATGATGGTGGGAATTGTGGTGTCCAACAGCATTTTGATCGTGGAGTTCGCGCGCCATTTGCATAAGGAAGGAAAGTCGTTAAAGGAAGCGGTGGCAACCGCTTCGCGGCAGAGGTTGCGCCCCGTCCTAATGACTTCGCTCGCGACGCTGCTGGGCCTGATCCCGATGGCGCTTGGCCTTGAAGAGGGAAGCGAAGCCTATGCGCCGTTGGCGCGTGCGATCATTGGCGGACTTTTGGTCTCCGTGGTGGTCACCGTCTATCTGGTGCCAGCTGCATACCTGCTGGTGCACCGAAAGCAAGAAGCAGGAGAGGTGCAGGCATGAGGTTGGTGAATGGACTTCTTCTGCTATCTCTAGCGGCAGGCGCGAGCTGCAACATCGCCTCGGCGCAGGGCTACACAATGGCTCCGGGTGCCATGCCGCAAAACAGCCCTGGACGAACGACGCTTACCGTTCAGGAAGCCGAGGCGATCGGCCTGCGGAACAACCCGCAAATCACCGTCGGGAAACTGCGGGCACTGGAGGCACACGAGTTCGTGCGGGAGGCGCGGTCGGCGCTTATGCCGGAGGCCAGCTTGAATCTGACGGGAGTGGGAGCCGACGGAGGAAGCCGACTTGCCGCCGGTTATCTTACCAACGGCAGACTGTATTCAAGAGCCGCTGGCGGGGCGACGGTAAGCCAACTGATTACCGATTTCGGGCGTACTACGAACCTGGTATCCAGCACAGAATTTCACGCTAAAGCCGAGGATGAAAACGCAGTGGTGACGCGGCAAGACATAATTCTTGCGGTGGACCAGGCTTTCTACAGTGTTCTGGAAACCAAAGCGCTGTTGAAGGTCGCCCAAGATACGGTGAAGGCGAGGCAAAACCTTGTAGATCGGGTTCAGGCGCTGACGGACGCGAAGCTGCGGTCGGATATTGACCTGAGCTTCGCCAAGGTGGACCTGGCGCGGGCGAAGCTGCTGATGCTGGACTCCGAAAGCAGCTATGATGCGTCCATTTCGACGCTGTCCGCCATCCTGGGCTACCCCGACAAACAGGATTTCAGCATTGTAGAAAGCCCGTCACAAACGATGGCTCCGCCTGCCGGGGATCCCGTGCCGCTGATTCAGCAAGCCATGCAGCTCCGGCCGGAGATTCTCTCCATGCGGAATGAAGTGACGGCCGCGGAGAAATTCGGGCGATCCGAGCATGACCTTTGGTTCCCCACGATAAGCGGCATTGGAGTCGTCGGGGGCGCTCCGGTGAGAGATCCCAACATCACGAGTTGGTACGGAGCGGCCGGGGTCAACGTGAATATCCCAGTGTTCAACGGTTTCCTGTTCAACGCGCGAGCCAAAAGCGCGGACCTCGAGACAGAAGCAAAACGGAAACGCCTTCAGGATTTGCAGGACAACGTTGCTCGGGACGTTCGCAATAGCTGGCTGGATACGAACAAAGCATTCGAACGCCTCTCGGTGACCCAACAATTGAGGGAGCAGGCGGAGCTTTCGCTGGAACTGGCGGACGCGCGATACAAGCTCGGGCTTGGGACCATTGTGGAGTTCAGTCAGGCGGAATTGCAGCAGACCGATGCGGAACTTCAGGATACCGACGCACACTATCAGTACATCCTTTCGCAAATCGTGTTGGCCTATGAGATGGGCCTGACGCGATAGATCGAATACCAAACGGAGACACGACGGAAGACCCTGCGCGCAAATGCAGTCAGGGACCACGCTTGTTCCGAAAGCCTTATAGATGCCGTAGCAACTTCAGCGCTGTTGCGCATTGGCGTGGGGAGCTACTACTGTGGCTGTAACCACATTTACAATTCCTAAAGCATTTTGAATGAGACAGATAGAAACCCGCCCGGGTAGATTGTTACAGATTATTTACGTGCGATTGATACGGGCGTAAGAGTCGCCACATACCTTGCCAAGCGGGGTGGTACGCATTTCCCGGGTACGTGTTTGAAATCTGCACCAAAAAAAAGAGAGAGGCAATGAAAAAACTTGCATCGCTAACACTGTCGCTGTTCCTGATGCCAGGAATGGTGTTTGCTGATTCACCGAAAGACTCACCGAAAGACGCTCCCAAAGAAGCGGCGCCCGCGAAGACCGCGGCAACCACGGCCGCAACGAAGACCAACGCAGAGATTGCCGCGGAGATGGAAGAATTGCGTCAGGCTCTGCAAGCACAGCAGGAACAACTCCAGATGATGAAGGAGGAGTTGGCGAAGCGCGACAAGGAGATCGAAGAGGCGCGGGAAGCAGCGGCGTCAGCGAATTCGCGCGCGTCCGAAGCCAGCACCAAGGCGACGGAAGCGGCGGCAACCTCTGCCGAAGTGAAGACCACGACGACGCAACTGAATTCGACCGTGGCCAGCATGGCGGCGAGCAACGCAGCAGCGTCGAGTGCCGCCGCGTTGACCACCACCGGACAACAAAAGGATGAAGAGAAAGGACCGCTGGCGATCCGCTACAAGGGTGTGACGATTACGCCGGTCGGGTTCGTGGCGGCAGAAAGTGTGAGCCGTCAGCGGGCGACGGAGGGCGACATCAACACACCGTTCACCGGCATCCCGTATCCGGGTAACGCTCTGGCCCACGTCAGCGAGAACAACTTCACCGGCCGCCAGTCACGAGTTGGCGCGTTGGTGGAAGGCAAGATTTCCGGCGCGAAGCTGACCGGCTACGTCGAGGCTGATTTCCTGGGCACCGGCGTAACCTCCAACAACCGTCAGAGCAACTCGTACGTTTTGCGGCAGCGGCAGTTCTGGGGCCGCATTGATCTGGACAGCGGCTGGGCATTCTCCGGCGGCCAGATGTGGAGCTTGGTGACGGAAACCAAGCACGGCATCGTGAACCGGCAGGAAGTGTTGCCGCAGACGATTGATCCGCAATACACAGTGGGTTTCAACTGGGCGCGCCAGTACGGGCTGCGCGTGACCAAGGCGTTTAACGACCAGTTCTCCGTGGCGGCGTCGATCGAAGGTTCGCAGTCGACGATTGGCGGGCGTGGATTCAGCACTCTGACGAATACTTCCGCGACCGGCTCGCTGACCACCAACAATACGAACTTCTTCTTTAATGGGCCGGGTGCGGGCGGTGGTTTGTTCAACTTCAGCGACACGGCCGGCTATACTCTCAACAAGACCCCGGACTTCATCATCAAGGCGGCATGGGATCCGAGCTTTGGTCACTTCGAAGCCATCGGTATTCTGAGCACATTCCGCAGCCGCATTTATCCTTGCGCGGTGGTTGGGACGAACGCGGGGAATTTCCCGGCGCCTGCCACGCCGCCTGGGCCCACCTCAGTTACGTGTCCGCAAACTGCAGGCACAGCAGCGCAATATACTCCTAGCGCTGTTGGCGCAAGCAATCAAACTTCGACCGGCGGAGGATTCCTGCTCCACGGACGCGTGTCAGCGTTCGATAAGAAAGTGGACCTCAGCGCGAGCGGCGGATATGGAACCGGCATTGGCCGGTATGCTTCGGCGCAGCTTGCCGATGTGACCGCGCGTTACGACGGCGTTCTGGTTCCCATCAAGGCCGCCAGCTGGCTTGGCAAGCTCGAATGGCACACCACGCCGAAACTTGACCTATATGCCTATTTCGGCGGCGAATATGCCGGGCGCGTGGCCTATGACAACTACACGTCCATTAAGGTCACCAACTCGCCGGCTATCCCGCCTTGCGGCACGAACCCATCGACCGGCGTCATATACGCACCTTGCACGGCTCCTACCGGTGTTACGCCACCCACCTTCCAGCCGGGATATCCAGCGCTGACGACGACCTCTATTAACACGGCTGTCTCCGGCGGTTACGGCAATCCTCTCTTCAGCAACAGTAGCTGCTCGACAGAAACCTCCCCCTCTCCAACGGGACCGTCTGGCTCCGGCTTCCCAACCGCCGGTTCCTGTGCGGGTGACATCCGGTACATCGCCGAGGGAACATTCGGTTTCTGGCACAAGGTATACTCTGGCGAAAAGGGCCGGCTGCAGTGGGGTATCCAATACTCCTATCTGTATAAAGTAGGATGGTCAGGTACCGGCAGCAGCGGCACCCAGGCCGCGCCTAAGGCCGTCGACAACATGGTGTTCACGTCGTTCCGCTACTACCTGCCCTAATTCCCGGCAGGTTATTCGGAATGCAATTCCGGGAGGGGCAGCCTGCAGGCTGCCCCTTCTTTTTCTCTGTGGGGGCAGTGGACCGTCTAGGGCTAACCAGTGTGCTTACAAGCAGTTGAAAAATACCGTCGGAATATTTCCAATTTTTAACAGACTCTTGAGCGATTGTAACAATTCCGTAACGGCGGCTAGTCACACTTCTGCGTTATCGGCTAAATCCTCGTATCTTCGGGAGATGAATCTCATGAAAAGACTTGCTGTGCTTGCAGTAGGTATCCTCGCAGTCTGTGCCATCGTCCTCGCTGACAATGCACTCCTCATCAACGGCGCCGGCGCGACTTTTCCGTATCCGATTTATTCCAAGTGGTTTGACATATATCACACGAAGTACCCCAACATTCAGTTCAATTACCAGTCGATTGGTTCCGGTGGCGGAATCAAGCAGGTTACGGAAGGCACCGTGGACTTTGGTGCTTCCGACGGTCCGATGAACGACGATCAGCTTAAGGCTTATCAGGACAAGCACGGGTTTGGGTTATTGCACTTCCCGACGGTGCTCGGTGCGGACGTGCCAACCTACAACATTCCGGGTGTAAGCGCGTCTCTGAATTTCACACCGGAAGCGTTGGCGGGAATCTTCTTGGGGAAGATTACAAAGTGGAACGATCCTGCCATCACGGGCGCGAACAAGGGCGTGAATCTGCCGGCGGCGGACATCGTCCTGGTGCACCGCTCCGACGGCAGCGGGACGACCTACATTTGGACGGACTACCTTTCCAAGATCAGTGAGGAGTGGAAGACCAAGGTCGGCAAGGGCACTTCCGTCAACTGGCCGGTGGGTCTGGGCGGCAAAGGCAACGAAGGCGTGACCGGTTTGGTGAAGCAGACACCGAACGCCATCGGCTACGTGGAATTGATCTACGCCGTGCAGAACAACATTCCCTACGGCACAGTGAAGAACTCCTCGGGGACGTTCGTGAAGGCAGACCTTGCGAGCGTGACCGCGGCCGCCTCCGGCGCAGCCAAAGAGATGCCGGATGATTTCCGCGTCAGCATCACGAATGCGCCAGGCAAAAACGCTTACCCGATCTCCAGCTTCACCTGGCTGCTGATTCCGTCGAAGATTTCGGACGCCGGAAAGCGCGATGCCATCAAGGGCTTCCTGAAGTGGATGATGACCGATGGCCAGAATAACGTAGAAGCGCTGTCCTACGCGAAACTTCCGAAGGAAGTGGTTGCGAAAGAGGAAAAAGCCATCAACAAGGTGATGTAGGAAACCGGAGAATCGTGGCAACAGCGAGCACAGCGATGAAAGGCGCGGGCCCGACTGCGGGCTCGCGCTCCCTTTTTTCCAGGATGCGCGATGGCGACGAAATCGCGCGGCTGATGACGTTGATTTTTGCGGCGACGGTAGTGCTCATTACGGCGGCAGTCGTGTGGAAGCTGTGGATAAACTCCGCGTTGCCGAGGCACAAATTCGGATTACACTTCTTTTTCACGGAGACATGGGATCCGATTACCGAGGATTTCGGAGCCCTGCCGTTCATTTACGGGACCATCGTTACCTCCGCGGTCTCTCTATTCATCGCTATTCCGCTGGGAATTGGCGCAGCCATCTTTCTTGCGGAACTCGCGCCGCCACGGATTTCCGACACGCTGCAATTTTTTATCGACCTGCTGGCGGCGGTACCTAGCGTCATTTATGGATTGTTGGGGATATTCATTATCGTGCCGCTGGTACGAGACGTGATTTATCCGGTCCTCAACGGTTCCCTGGGCTTTTTGCCAATTTTCAAGGGGCCATCCTATGGAGTGGGCTTCATCACGGCGGGAATCGTGATGGCCATCATGGTGATCCCCTATATTATTTCGGTGTCGCGCGAGGTGCTGCTCTCCGTGCCACGAGACCAACGGGAAGCAGCGCTGGCGCTGGGCTCGACCCGCTGGGAATCCACCTGGCAAGTGGTGGTTCCGTTTGCGCGTACCGGCATCATGGGCTCGATCTTCCTGGCGCTGGCGCGGGCGCTGGGAGAAACCATGGCGGTGACCATGGTGGTGGGCAACACGCCCAAAATTGCCGCATCACTGTTTGCGCCCGGCTACTCGATTGCCGCGGTGATTGCCAACGAATTCACGGAGGCGACGGGAGACCTTTATCTTCAAGCCCTGATCGAACTGGGACTCGTGTTGTTCCTGCTGACATTTATCATCAATGGGCTGGCGCGGATTCTCATCATCGTCACGACGCAAAAGGGCAGCGGGGTGACCCAGTAATGAACCACAGGCTGCGTTGGCGAAAGTTCGTAAGCAATTTCATGCTGACCATGACCGGGGTGTGTGCCGTCGTTTCGGTCTTGGTGCTCTTTTTCATCCTCGGCTATTTGCTGTTCAACGGCGGGACTTCCATCAACTTTAAATTCTTCACCAAGCTGCCGAAACCCGTCGGGGAGACGGGCGGCGGAATGGCCAACGCGATTGTGGGAAGCGGAAAAGTGCTGCTGCTGGCTTCGCTAATCGGGGTGCCGATCGGATTTTTCGGAGGCGTGTATCTGGCGGAGTTCAGCGGGAAGGGAATGGCGTCAGTCGTGCGTTACGCGGCGGACCTGCTCAACGGGGTGCCCTCGATCGTCGTTGGCATATTTGCGTACAGCGTGGCGGTGCTGCCCTTCAAGCATTTTTCTGCGTTTGCAGGGTCGTTTGCACTCGGGGTGATGATGATCCCGATCACCTTGCGAAGCACAGAAGAATTTTTGAAAGGCGTGCCGCGGATGTTGCGCGAGGGAGCGATGGCGCTGGGGGCGAGTAAGTGGAAGACGATTGTGACGGTGATCGTGCCCGCGGCGTATCGCGGTATCGTTACCGCAATCCTGCTGGCGCTGGCCCGCGTGGCGGGGGAAACCGCGCCACTGCTATTTACCTCCTTCGGGAACCGATTCTGGAGCCAGGGGTGGTCGGAACCCACGGCGACATTGCCCGTGGTTATCTATACGTATGCCGTGGCTCCGTATGAGGACTGGCACCGGCAAGCGTGGGCCGCCGGGTTGGTGCTGTTGGGGCTGATTTTGGTTATCAATATACTTGCGCGAACCATATTGTCCCGCGGTATCGCTGTACCGAGGTCATAGGAATGCAAGCGTCTGCCAAGCCGGAGTTTTCCGTGAATATCACGACAAACATTACGACCCCTGCCGCCCGCGAGACGGCCGCCGCGTTGCCCATGCGGATGACCATCTCGAAGGTGAACTTTTATTACGGCACGAAGCAGATTCTCTTTGACATCAACATGGGAATCGCGGACAAGCGGGTGACCGCGCTGATCGGTCCGTCGGGTTGCGGCAAGTCCACGCTACTGCGGATCCTGAACCGGATGCACGAGACGGTCAGCACTTCCCGCCTGGAAGGCGAAATCCTGCTGGATGGGCAGAATATCCTGGCGCAGGACGTGACCCTGCTGCGGCGGCGGATCGGGATGGTGTTTCAGCGCCCGAATCCGTTTCCGAAGTCGATTTTCGACAACATCGCCTACGGGCCGAAGATCAACGGGTTTAAAGGATCGCTGGCGGATCTCGTCGAGAAGAGCTTGCGGCACGCCGCGCTGTGGGAGGAAGTGAAGGACCATTTGCACAAGTCGGCCTACGAGCTTTCCGGCGGCCAGCAGCAGCGGCTGTGCATCGCGCGGGCTCTGGCAGTGGAACCGGAAGTATTGTTGATGGACGAGCCGTGCTCGGCGCTGGATCCCATCAGCACCGCGAAAATCGAGGAATTAATGGTGGAGTTGAAGAACCTGACCACCATCGCCATCGTGACCCACAACATGCAGCAGGCGGCGCGCGTGAGCGATTTCACGGCGTTTGTATTGACGGGGCAGCTCATCGAGTTCAATCCGACACCCCAATTGTTCACGACGCCGGCTGATCCGCGGACGGAAGCGTATATTACCGGACGATTCGGGTGAGACGGAGAAGTTTCCAATTGATGGCACAGAAAAAGTGTATGTAAACTGCGAACGGGAAGGGCGCTATGGAACGTCACTTCGAAAAGGATTTGAACGAGCTGAAAGAGCGGCTGCTATGGATGGGCAGCCTGGCGGAGCGCGCTGTGCACCAGGCCGTCCATGCGGTGCTGGATTCCGACGAACAACTGGCGAAGCGCGTTCTGGAAGAAGAAGACGCGATCAACGAATTGCAACTGGAAGTTGACGACCGCGTGGTGCAACTGCTGGCGCTGCACCAGTTGATGGCGACGGACCTGCGGCTGGTGCTGGCGGTTTCGCGGATCAATAACGACCTGGAGAGAATCGGCGACCAGGCAGTGAACATCGCGCAGGGAGCGCTGCGCATTCTGCGGCACCCGCGCGTGAAGCCGTACGTGGATTTGCCGCGTATGTCCGAGTTGGTGGAAGAGCAGGTGCGGAATTCGCTGAACGCAGTGGTGCGGCGCGACGTGGAGCTGGCGCAGAAGGTGATGTCCACCGACGACCAGGTGGATCATTACCGCGATCAGATTTTCCGCGAATTGCTGACCTACATGATGGGCGATTCGAGCGTGGTGTTTCCGGCGTTTGAGCTGATTCTGGTGGCCAAGAACTTGGAGCGCATCGGGGATCACGCGACGAACATCGCGGAAGATGTGATTTACATCGTGCAGGGACAGGATATCCGGCACCCGTCGGTGGACCGGCGGTAAAAGAAGCGTCCGGGCCGGAAGGCGGAGCAAACCCGCCCCTACGAGAGCCGACCTGAAGGTCGGCCATTACATAAAGAAGAGAATCAACGCAATCAGCAGGCTTGCTAAAGAAAGTGCAATGCCGAGTGTACGGTCGGGCGTGCGAGAAAAGCGCACGCGAATTTCGGATTTTCCCGCTTCGATGGGGACGAGCATCTGATTCACATCGTCGGGGCGCTGCGGCTGAACGCTTCGGCCGTTTACGGTGACTCGCCAGGCGGGATAGTTCAAAAGCCGCAGGCCGACCATGGCCGGCGCGGATGACTCCACGGAAATGTCTTTCGTTTCCGGATTCCAGAGTTCGACTTGGATTTTGGCTTGGGGCGGCTGCGCGTTTTCTTCATCGAAGGACCCGGGGAGAATTGCGGCAAGGGGCGCGTGTTTCGGCAGATCCAGATGATCGTCCCCGAGTGGATCGTATTCATCCACGCCTTCGTAACCCGTGCCGCTGGTGATAGCGGCTTTTTGCGTGGCCATTTCGTCAGGGTCCCACCAGGTGTTTTGCACCAGGAATAAGGCAAGAGGCGGGGCGACTAAAACATAGAGCGCGAACCAGAGCCAGCCGCGGCGGCGTTCGACGGCTGCGGCGAGAAAACAGCAGCAGACTATGGCAAGAATGGACATCCAGCGCCAGGGGAATTGGACGAAACGGAGCTTCGGCAGAAGATCCCATACAGGCAAGGTGAAACGAATCATCAGAAGTGTCGAAGCGGCACCGAGCAGAAGCAAGGAGGGCCAGGGAGTCTCGGAAGTTCGCAAGGGCGTAGAATTCCGACCGAGTTTGCGCGAGGCGAGCGCGGTGAAGGCGGTCAAAAGAATCAAGAAGAGAGCGCAGATGGAGGAGATCCAATTGAACCAGGTGTGCTCGACGTCGTCGATGTTGGTGAAGAGGAAATTTTGCGCGGGAAGCAGGCCGCTGGAGAGGGCCTGCGCGATGTTAACCCAACGCTGTTCGTAAGCGGCGGGAAGAAGATAAAAGGTGCTGAGGCCAAGACCTAGCACCAGGGCGCCCGCCGAGCGGAAGACGACGCTCCAGGAGCGTTTCCAGAGCGCGGCGACGGCAAAGAGAAGAGCCATCGAATAGCTGGCGATGACCCCAACTGGAGCGTTGCAGAGCCAGACAGCGGCGAAAAGAGCGGCAAAAACGGGGATGAAAGAAGGCCGGGGCCTTTGGTGGTCGAGGAGACCTGCCAAGCGTAGAGCGGCAAGAAGCAGAAGGGGAAGAAAGGCGCAGGCCAACTGCTCGGCGAAGTCGCTGCGGATATAGCTCAGAAGCAGAGCGTAGGGGTTGGCGGCGTAAAAGGCGGCGCCGAAGTAGGCCGCTTTGGGGGAACTGAGGCGGCGCAGGAGTGAGAAGGCTGATAGACCCGCGAGGGTTTGGGTCAGGGAAATAAAAGCGGCAGGAGCCCAGGAGAGGGGCAGAACGAAGGTAAGAGCAGCGCCAAGCATCCAGGACAGCGGCGGATAGAAGATATAGCGGGGCTCGCCAAAGCCGTAGTTGGTCCAGGCGGTCCAACGAGGGTAAAGGACGCCATTGTGCCACTGGTAGGCCACGTCGAGCCAGGAGGCGACGTGGAATTCAAAATCGTGGCCGGAGGCGGCCCCAAGCCAGAAGAAGGGCAGCAAGACAACAACTGAAGCGAGGATCGAAAAGCCCAAGGCGAGGAGCCAGGAGGAAGAAGCATGCGGAGAGTGAACGCTGACGCGGGGCAACGATTCATTCATGGAAGAGTCAAACGATTGTAACCGTTTCACAGAGAATCCGCGCCAGTGCGTCCATTTCTCTGCCTCGCGAAGGAAAACTGAGGGATAATACACGCAATTATGGGCACAACAACAGCGGGTGTGGAACCGATCATCGCCGCGAAGGATCTGGAAAAGTTCTATCCGCAGCCGGACGGCACGCGGATTCAGGTGATTTCACCGACGAATATTGAGATTTATCCCGGACAGATTATCGCGCTGCTGGGGCCTTCGGGATGCGGAAAGTCCACGATGCTGCGGATGCTGACAGGGCTTTCGCCGACTTCCGGCGGGACGGTGTATTGGCACGGGCAGCCGGTGCGGGACGAGTCTCCGAATGTTTCGATTGTGTTCCAGAGTTTCGCGCTGTTCCCGTGGCTGACGGTGCTGGAAAACGTGGAGGCGCCGCTGGAAGCACGGGGCGTGCCGGTGCTGGAGCGGCACAAGCGAGCATTGCGGATTATTGATTCGGTGGGACTGGATGGATTTGAATCGGCATATCCGAAAGAGTTGTCCGGCGGCATGAAGCAGAGAGTGGGCGTGGCGCGAGCGCTGGTGGTGGAACCGGAAGTTTTGTTCATGGATGAGCCGTTTTCGGCGCTAGACGTGTTGACAGCGGAGACGCTGCGCGGGGAATTGATGGAGTTGTGGCTGGGGAAGAAGATTCCGACGCGGGCGATTTTCATCGTGACGCACAACATCGAAGAGGCGGTGATTCTGGCGGACCGCATCATCGTGCTGGGAAGGAATCCCGCGCACATACACGCGGAGTTCAATGTGAATATGGGGCACCCGCGGGATCACAAGGATCCGCGGTTTACGGAGCTTGTGGATTTGATCTACAGGGCGCTGACGCAGCAGGAGCACCCGGGGCCGCAGCCTGTGGGAGTGGCCGAAGCGGAAGAGCGGCGGAAGCGAGGAATTGTGATGCTGCCGCATACGAGGCCCGGAGGCCTGGCGGGCCTGCTGGAAATTCTGGAAGACCACGACGGGCAGGCGGATTTGCATGTGCTAGCGGATGAGCTGAGCCTGGAGGTGGACGCACTGCTGCCGTCGGTGGATACGGCGACGTTATTGGGATTGTTGAAGCTCGAAGAAGGTGACGCGATTCTCACGCCGGAAGGAAAAGCGTTCGCGAACGGAGACATTCAGGAAAGAAAAGCGATCTTCCGGAAAGCGATGCTGACGCACATTCCCTTGTTCCGGCAGATGGAGCAGGCGCTGCGCTCGAAAGCGAACCGGACCTTGCCAGCCGAATTTTTCCAGGATTTGCTGGACGAACATTTCAGCGAAGACGAAGCGCAGCGGCAGATGGAAACGGCCATCCAGTGGGGCCGCTACGCGGAGCTCTTCGATTTTGATGCGGCTTCCGGAAAATTGACGCTCACCGAGAGCTGAGTCCAACGTGCCTTCGCCCGCCCCTCTTCCCCAGCACCAGACACCTCTGCCGCCGGCCGGAGTGCGTCCCGCGGGATCGCGCTGGACGTATGCATTTCTGATTGATATCGGCGTGTTCGTCTCCGTATTCGCCGTGATTTACGGAGTGTATTCGATCGGTCATTCGTGGCTGGGGCCGGTGAGAGCGGAGGCGGAAATCTCGCAGGACCCGCGGAGCCTGCCGCTTTACGCGCTGTATTCGCTGGTGCGCATTCTGGTGGCGTACGGCCTGAGCCTGGTGTTCGCGCTGGCGTATGGATACATCGCGGCAAAGTCGCGGCGGGCGGAAATTATCCTGATTCCGCTGCTGGACATCCTGCAATCGATTCCGGTGCTGAGTTTTCTGCCCGGCGTGATGCTGGCGATGGTGGCGTTGTTTCCGAGCCGGCAGTTGGGCGTGGAACTGGGTTCGATCGTGCTGATTTTTACCGGGCAGGTTTGGAATATCGCGTTCAGTTTTTATTCGTCGCTGAAGACCATTCCGAGGGATTTGCGGGAGGCGGCGATTATTTACCGTTTTAGCGGGTGGCAGCGATTCACGGAGCTGGATCTTCCGTTCTCGACGATCGGACTGGTGTGGAATTCGATGATGTCGGTCGCGGGTGGATGGTTCTTCCTGATGGCGTGCGAAATGTTCGTGCTGGGCGACAAGGATTTCCGGTTGCCAGGGCTGGGCTCGTATCTGCAGACAGCGGCGGGGCATGGCAACACACGCGCGATGCTGTGGGGGCTCGCGGCGATGGTGGCCGTGATTGTGTTGATGGACCAGTTGATCTGGCGGCCGGTGATTGCCTGGGCGGACAAATTCAAGTTCGAGCAGGTGGAAAGCGCGGACGGAGCGCAGAACACGATTCTGAATTTTATTCGCAAGGAGTCGTTTCTGATTCGTTTTTACCGGCGCATCCTGCACCCGGTGGTGGAATGGGCCACGATGGAGTTCGCCAGCGGAGCGAAGCGCGCGGCGCAGACGATTCGCGCGAATCCGGTGACGCGGCCGCGCCCATGGTTTGGATGGATTTTTGCGGGACTCAGTCTGATGGCGATGGTGTATGCAGTTTATCGTGCGGTTGGCGAGTTGACACAAGTTCCACTTAGCGAATATTCGGAGCTTTTGCGCAGCGCCGGATTGACGTTTTTGCGCGTGAACCTCGCTTTGATCATCGGGGCGCTTTGGACCGTGCCCGTGGGCGTGGCCATTGGATTCAGCCCGCGATTTTCGCGGCTGATGCAGCCACTGGTGCAACTGGCGGCTTCGATTCCGGCCACCGCGCTGTTTCCCGTGATTCTGCTGTTCCTGATCCGGCTGCGCGGAGGCATTGAGATCGCGGCG
>Ga0335069_10009771_pt1 | contig 13633 bp, 13 predicted proteins | sample Lox_Sample_11_FD_206714 | JGI IMG/M metagenome (GOLD analysis project Ga0335069, IMG submission 206714) | Soil microbial communities from Loxahatchee National Wildlife Refuge, Florida, United States - Lox_Sample_1.1 | ecosystem: Environmental > Terrestrial > Soil > Wetlands | place: USA... | reverse complement strand
CGGGATCTTTTTGATTGTCGGCGATCGTGCAATCAATCGCTTCGATGATTTCGGAATTGGCCCGCCCGAGACCGGGACAGGAACCGGGTGCAACATCTGTCCCGCCGGACGGGGTCTCCGGTTTTCTCAAATATCCATCGACGTGTTCGGCATTCAAATAGGCAAGCGCGGAGATCGTCAATAATGGATTGACACCGAGCGCACGCGGAATCACCGCGCCATCCATCACGTACAATCCCTTGTAAACCAGCTTCTCTGCGATATCCTTCGCCAATACTTTGAAAGTCGTGGTGGCTTGGGAAAAGTCCAGCTTTGCGGCATTACCGTTGAACACGCGCCCATGGCCATCCACCACACCGGTATTGGGATTCTCCCCCATCACGCAACCGCCCAACGGATGAACCGACAGCAACTGGCCTTGGGGCGGCGGCACATTGGTCAATGCGCTCAACTTGTCCGGCATGAATTTCCACAACGGATTGGGCAAATAGTGCCCGCCGTCAAAACCCTTTTCCCGCTCGGCCGTTTCCAGCATGCGATCGACGTCACTGAATACTGATTTCTCATCACGTGTGGCCGCCGATGCACCAGGGAGGATATGAAGCGTGGCTTGATCATGGTCGCCCGTCGCGACATTCTCAGTATGGCCAAGCTTGACTTTCCATTGAGCCTCATCGTCGCCCATGATCAGCAGCATCTGGCTGTGTCGCAGCGCCCCAGGGTGCACCGCCAGCGGGTCCGCCGTGGGCTTACCGTCGAACCAAGCCGGCAAGCCGTCCTTAACGTAGCGGCGTGGCAGCGCGGCAGTCGTTATGATCTCGCCGAATATCTGTGCAAGCGCTTCAGGAACGGCGCTGTCTTCGACCGTAACCTGTCGATGACGCTGGGCTGCCGGGTCCGCATTATCGGGTGTTTTCTTGAAGTACCCGGTAATCGTGGGACCGATGCCGCGATTGCTGCGCGGTTCCGTGACCTTGTCGAATTCCGCATGGGCCACGGCATTAACTTCTTCTTTTTGTGCGTAACCGAAAGCCAGCGTGTCGCCATTTCCGGAAAGCCGCTCGCCCAATTGATCCGAAAATCGCACCCCACCGCCAAGCTCTGCGCCGCGCGCCTGTGAGCGCAGCAATATTTCGGTGCTGCCGAGCGTGCCGGCCGCAAGGATCACGACCCGGGCATGCAGCGTAAATACATCCTGCTGGAAGACACCCTTGCATGCCTCGGTAACCCGGAACCGCACCCGCCATCCTTGCGAACCGTCGTTGTTCTCACAATCCACCGGCTCGACGCTCAACACCGAGACGCCGGTATAAAGTTCGGCGCCGCGGCTTTTGGCGAGCGGCAGCGCGTTCATCGCGAGCGTATTCTTTGCTCCTGTATTGCAACCGGTCACACAATTGGCGCAGCCGATACACGCGCTTTGCGTGATGCCGACGGCGTTAGGGCCGGTAGTCTGCGTGACGGTCAGCGGTGCGGGACAACATTCCCCTTCCTTCCCCAGGCTTTTCGCCACCTTCTTCAGCGCGGCATATTTGGGATATTTTTCAGTCTTGGCATCGTTTACGCCAAGCAGCTTCCTGACTTCCTGACAGCATTGAAGCAGCCTCTCTTTTTGCTTACGAACTTTCTCCGGCCAGCGGGGGTCTTTAAAAATATCCGGATCGGGCTCCAGCGCAACGTTGGCGTTGATCAGCGAGGTGCCCCCCAAGCCGTTGCCGACCAGGAAATTGATCGTGTCGCCGATCCGGAAATCGAACAGCGCTCCGGCATAGCCAATCGGAACGTCATGACCGGGATGCAATAACCGGACATGGCCCGGCAGATCCCCCAGGGATTCGGGAAAATCGCCGGGCATGTACTCGTTGCCACGTTCGAAGACCCAGACTTTCCGGCCTTCCTTGGCCAATCGCATTGCGGCAATGGACCCGCCATAGCCGGAACCGACGATCAATACGTCGCATTTTTCGCTGAAATCATCGCAAGATCGGTCGGCAATCAGCGTTTCAATCGGTTCAGACAGCAAACAGCTCATTATTCCCCCCTTCTGGGCGGGCGCCTTCGCGCCGGCGCAATTCGTGGTTAACCCTTGTCGTTATGCCCGCTTCATACTAACAATGCCGTCGGTTGACTACCTATAGAACGCACGGCATCTTGACAGAACCTGATGGATGCCTGATGCTGTTGAATTGGGTACGGCGCGATTGTTACAAACCCACCCTAGAAGGGGTGCGCAATGAAAGTACTGGTCGTTGACGATCATGTCCTGATAAGAGAAGCGCTAAAGCAATTACTTCAGGAAATATGCCCCAAGCTTGCCGTCCTGGAAGCGGCGGATTGCGCAAATGCGATACGCATCATCAATCAAAATTCCGACCTTGAACTGATTCTGCTCGACTTGCAGTTGCCCGATAAAAGCGGTTTTGCCGCACTATCGGAATGCCGCAGCCTGCTTCCAAGCGTCCCCGTTGTCGTGCTTTCCGCATCCGAAGATCGCCAGGACGTCATGCGTGCGCTGGATGGTGGCGCCATGGGCTTCATTCCGAAGTCCCATGACGGGAAAATCATGCTCAACGCGTTACGCATGGTGCTCGGCGGCGGGGTTTATCTGCCGGCGGATATCGTGAATCAGACCACCGATAACTCCCGGACCAACGCAATCACCGCACAGCATCAGGGAAATGGCCCGGTCAGTCCCGCAGAAATCGGGCTGACCGGACGTCAGGCAGATGTGCTGGCTTTGCTGATTCAGGGCAAGCCCAACAAGCTGATCTGCCGGGAACTGGGACTGGCGGAAGGCACTGTGAAAATTCACGTGACCGCCATCCTGCGGGCACTCGGCGTCACGAACCGTACCCAGGCAGTAATCGCAGTGGGGCGGCTCGGTATCAAATTCGACCTGCACCGCAAACACGTTTAGTAGCACGGATTTCCTCCGCCGATCAGACCGGGAGAGTGTGAAACGCCACTCGCTCATTCTTGGGGCGGGCTTGGGTCGCACGAACCCCTGGGTCAGCAGGCCCAAATTTCGGGCGATTGTGCGAATACTCCATATCACGCCACATAAAAAGAGCCGGCGCCCGGACTGCGGCGCCGGCGGAGGGGGGCGGATCTCCCTACGAGCAAGAAACCTGCAAGCCATCGATATCAAGTGACTGGTGCGTGCCGAGCGAGTGTTTCCTGATTTGCATTCTCTTGCCTGGACATTCGCGCTCGAATTCTGCAACCGCGGCCCAAGCGCTTGTCTTGCGGAAGGCCTTTAACGCTCACGCGAGGTAGATCGTAAAGCCCCACGCCGCCATGACCAGTGCAGCCAGTGTGCCGGTCAGCACGCTCAGAATGCCAAATACCACGATGGCGGATGGTTTGATGACAGTTTCGATCTCGGATTTCATCGGTCGCTCCTTACAAAAAGGGCCAATACAACCCGGGCAGCGCTGCTTTTCCGCCCGTGCCGATATGCTCGGCTTTCCGGAGTGTGTGCTCAATACAACTGACGGTCAGTCTGGTTAGCGCTTTAGTACTAGACCGTTCGATGTGCGGACGCACGGAGCACCCCCCGACATGGCCCGCAAACCGGGATGAACGCCCGGCGCCCTGGATTACCGGGGCGCCGGGTTGTGCGTATGGCAGAGTTCATGCAAGGTAAACCGCAAAGGACCATCCCGCCATGACCAGTGCGGCTATCACACCCGTTCCAATACATGTGATGCCAAGTACCTGAAAGGAAGACGATGTGTCGCTGGCATTGATTTGGGGTTCCATAAGCCTCTCCTTAGCAAAGGTTGAATTACAGCCGGAGTAGCAATGCTTCTTGCTCCGTGCCGGACATGTTCAGCCTTCCGAGGCCCTCGCTCAATACAACCGACGGTCAATTCGGCTAGTGTCTTGGTACTATGCCATTCAGATGGTACGAGGAAATACCGCGGTGCGGTCTCCCGGCGAACGGGCGCGGCGCTTGATATTTTAGATATATCTAATATAATAAACAGATGGCGGCCCATAACCTGGCGAAAGACATGAAGCGCAACGCCGCGGAGGCGGCCGCGTTGCTGAAAACGCTCGGCAATCCGAGGCGGTTGATGATTCTGTGCCATATCGCGAAGGAGCAGCGGTGCGTCGGCGATCTGGCGGAACTGGTCGGCCTGTCGCAATCTGCGCTGTCGCAGCACCTGGCCCGGCTCAAGGCCGAAGGTATCGTCGAAACCGAGCGCGCCGGGCAGATCATCTACTACGCGGTGAAGGACCACAGGGCGAAAAAGATTCTGGACACGCTGTACGGGCTGTACTGCAAAACGTAGATATATTTTTATCTTATATATTAGATTTCACTAATGTAAAGGAACGCCATGATCCATAGTATCGATCCCCTCCGTCTCAAGCAGTGGCTGGAGCGCGGCGAAGCCGTGCTGATCGACGTCCGCGAGCCGGCCGAATACCGCGCCGCGCATATTCCGGCGGCGACACTGCTGCCGCTCGGCCAGGTCGGCCGGACGGCACTGCCCGGGGTTGACGGGAAAAAACTCGTCATGCACTGCAAGGCCGGCAAGCGCGGCCAGGAAGCGTGCGACAAATTGACGCGCGAAAACACCAGCCTCGAGGTCTACAACCTCGAAGGCGGCATCGAAGCCTGGGAGAAGGCCGGCCTGCCGGTGGAAAAATCCGGACGCGTTTTCCTGCCGCTCGACAGGCAGGTCCAGGCAGTTGTCGGCAGCCTGGTGCTGCTCGGCACCCTTCTCGGCTATCTCGCTCATCCTGCTTTTCTGATCATCGCCGGATTTTTCGGCGCCGGGCTTCTGTTCGCTGGACTCACCGGCTTCTGCGGACTCGCGCATGTGCTGGCCAGAATGCCGTGGAACCGATGATGTTGCATATCATCGGCTATCTGCTGGTGCTGCTTATGGGCGGAACGCTCGGGCTGATCGGCGCCGGCGGCTCAATCCTGACAGTGCCGATCCTGATCTACCTGCTGCAAGTGCCGACGATCGCGGCCACCGGCTATTCGCTGGCGATTGTCGGCATCACTGCCGCCGTCGGCGCTCTGCATTACCAGCGACAGTCTCAGACCGATCTGCGCGCCGCACTGCTGTTCGCGCCGGCATCGCTGATCGCGATCTATGTCACGCGCGCGTGGCTGCTGCCCGCGCTGCCGGATTCCTTCGCGTTTGCGGGCATCATGGTCGGCAGGGATGTCCTGATCCTGATGCTGCTCGCTGCGCTGATGTTTGCATCGGCGCGCTTCATGCTCGATCCCGCCGCCTGCGAAAAGGGACCGCTGATGCCGCACCTGACCGGGACACCGCACTTCGCTGCGCTGGCCGCCGGCGGCGCCGGCATCGGATTGTTGACCGGGCTGGTCGGCGCTGGCGGCGGTTTTCTGATCGTGCCGGCGCTGCTCTGCCTGTTCGGATTGACGATGCCGGTAGCGGTCGGCACTTCGCTGCTGTTGATCGCAATCAACGCGCTGACCGGTTTCGGCGGCGATCTGCGCGCGGGGTTTGCCCTCGACTGGCCGCTGCTCGGCGGCCTGCTCGCGCTGACGCTGACCGGGATGGCGCTCGGCGCAACGTTGCACCGCCGCTGCGACGCACGGCAGCTGCGAAGGATATTCGGCTGGCTGACGCTGGCGGTCGCGACAGCGATTACCATCGAGCAAATCATTCCCATTCTGGCAACACGAGACATACGATGAACGTACAACCCTTTTTCGATCCGCACACCGCGACCATCAGCTATGTGGTCGCCGATCCCGCGACGCGCGCCTGCGCGATCATCGATCCGGTGCTCGATTACGACCCGGCGCGGGGACGCACCTCGACGCATTCGGCCGACCGCGTGATCGCCCACGTGCGCGCGCACGATTACCAAGTCGCATGGATTCTCGACACCCACGTCCATGCCGATCATTTGACAGCTGCCGCTTACCTGAAGCAAATACTCGGCGGCATGACCGGCATCGGCGCGAAGGTCACCACTGTACTCCGCCACTGGGTGCCGATTTTCAACACCGTGCACGACACGCCGCTCGACGGCTCGCAGTTCGACCGGCTGTTCGCCGACGGTGAAATCTTCAGAATCGGCGCGCTGGCCGCGACGGTAATCGAGACGCCGGGACACACGCCGGCCTGCATCAGCTATCACATCGGCGACGCGGTATTCGTCGGCGACACGCTGTTCATGCCCGACTACGGTACCGCGCGCACCGACTTTCCAGGCGGCAACGCACATGCAATGTACCGTTCGATCCGGCGCCTGCTCGCGCTACCGGACAGCACGCGCGTGTTTACCTGTCACGACTACCCGCCCGAAGGGCGCGGCCCGGCCTGGGAGAGCACCGTTGCGGAACAGCGCGAAAAGAACATCCTGATCAACGACCAGGTTGCGGAATCGGACTATGTTGCCGAACGCAGTCAGCGCGACCGCGGCAAACCGGCGCCGCAACTGCTGCTGCCCTCGTTGCAGGTCAACCTGCGCGCGGGAGAATTCGGTACGCCGGAAGACAACGGTGTACGTTACATCAGGATTCCAATCAACGCGCTGTAACACCTGCCGGAGGCATATTGCGGCCGCAACGGTTTCGCCGCCAACCCGAAAATAATGGATAATAAAAAACCAACCGGGGTACCGCATTGCTCGACGGAAAAATAAAACCGAGTTCCATCGTCCACTACCTGGATCAGTATGTGATCGGCCAGGACGAGGCGAAGAAGATCCTGGCGGTCGCCGTCTATTCGCACTACCGCAAAATCGAAAAATCCCGGCAGGACGTCGCGCGGATCGCCAAAAGCAACGTGCTGCTGATCGGCCCTTCCGGCACCGGCAAGACGCTGCTTTGTGAAACGCTGTCGCGGGTTCTCGACGTACCGTTCATGACCGCCGACGCCACTTCGCTGGCACAGACCCGCTATGTCAATGAGGAAATCGAAGCCATCCTGCAGCGCCTGCTCGACAGGGCGGGCGGCGATATCGGCCGCGCCCGGCGCGGCATCGTGTTCATCGACGAAATCGACAAGCTGAGGGCGGGCGACGGCCAGCCGCGCGGCGCATCGGGCGAAAGCGTGCAGCACGCGCTGCTGAAGATCATGGAAGGTTCGCCGGTCAAGCTGGAAAGCGCGCAGTATCTCGACACCACCGACATCCTGTTCATCTGCGGCGGCGCGTTCGTCGGTCTCGAGGACATCATGGCGAAAAGCCACAGCTACGGGTTCATTTCCGCCACCGGCGACGACAATCCGGAAATCCTGGAGCGGCTCAACACGCGCGTGAAGCCCACCGACCTGTTCCAGTTCGGCCTGATTCCGGAATTCACCGGCCGGCTGCCGGTCATCGCCCGCTTTCAGGACCTGACCCGCAGCATGCTGACGCGGATCCTGACCGAGCCGAAGGACTCGATCTACAATCAGTTCCGGGAAATCTTCAGCAACGAAGGGGTCGAGTTGAGCGTCGATCCGAAGGTATTCGAGCAGATCGCGGAACTGGCGCTCGAGTACAAGACCGGTGCGCGCAGCCTGCGCGGAATCTTCGAGGAAATGATCACGCCGATCCTCTACGTGATTCCGGACAACCCGGACATCCGCCGGGTCGTCGTCAGCTCGCTGTTCAGCGAACCGTCGTTGATCAGGAACTGACGGCCGTCAGAAACTGAACGTCAGTTGCGCGCTGACGATATCGACGTGATCGCTGTAGGTGCCGATGACCGCGCCCTGCGCGGCGCGCGTCTGGCTGATCGAGGCATCCTTGACGAACAGATGCGCGTAGCCGAAATCGACGGTCGTTGATTTCGACAGCGCGTACTTGCCACCGAGCGCAAGCCAGGTGCGGTTGTTGTCGGGCAACGCGACCAGCCGGTACTGATCGTCCACCGGCGATTGGTCGTAGGCGATGCCCGCCTTCAGCGTAAAGTCTTTGCTGATTTTGTCGTTGACGCCGAGTCCGATGCGGAACGAATCGTCGAACTGGAAGTTGAAGGTATCGAGCGTGGTGCCGGCCGGACCGAACCCTGAAGTTGCGGTGGTGACGATCGGCACGTTCTTGATCGTGCTCCAGCGCGTGTAGGTAAAGTCGCCGAGCAGTTCCCACTCATCATTGAACGCGTGCGTGAATCCGACCGAATAAGTATCGGGAAAGCGGATGCTGGCCGTGACCGGCGGCGCAATGGTACCGGCAAGCGGCACGCCCGAAATCGTCGCGGTGCCGGACAGGTCATAGCCGATCGAAGAACGATAGGAGACGCCGACGCGGGTGGCTGGGCCAAAATTGAACATCGCGCCGACGTTCCATCCCCAGTCGCTGTCGCTGGTGTCGAGATGCGTGCTGCCCGTAAACACAGTGGCGGGCGGCACGAATGCGGTCACCGCCGAACGGTCGAGCGCAAATTTGGCGTGCTGATAGCTGACGCCGGCGCCAACCGTTACCGTATCGTTGATCTTCCACGCGATGCCGGGATTGATGTCATAAGTCTTGAGTTCGGCGGTCTGCGACTGGAAGCGGCCGATGAAGTTTGCGTCATATTCCGTCTTCAGTCCGAACGGCGAAGTGATGCCGAGACCGAGCCAGACGCTGTTGTTGACCTGCCACGACAGATAACCGGTGGGCAGCGCGCTCCAGCTTCCGGCGTCGCTGCCGTCGCCGCCAAGCGGGATCAACCCCGGCGCCGGCGAGCGTGACGCGCCGGAGTCGGTGAACTGGATCGAAGTGCCGATGCCGCTCAGCGCGAACGAAACCTGTGTGCCCGGCAGCTGCGCCATACCGGCCGGGTTGTAGAAAATCGTACTGGCGTTTTCCGCCGCGGCGGCCTGGCCGGCATAGGCGTTGCCGAGCCCGCTCGCGTTCTGCTCCATCAGTTGAAACGAAGAAGCCGCGGCGACGCCGGCCCAGCCCGCCAGCGCGGACATCATGACAATTTTCCTGTAGATATTCCGGATTTTCATTTTTTTGGACCCCCACCCTGATCCCGATCTTGGATAAAAACGCGGCTATGTTACCGGCTCTGCATTTTTTTACAAGGGCGCGTCCTTGCATACTTCGAATCCCGCGTACATTTTTTCGAATTCGGCGCGATAATGTTCCAGCACCTGCGTGCGGCGCAGTTTCAGCGTCGGCGTCAGCAGGCCGCTCTCGATCGTCCACGGTTCGAACGTCGCGGTGACGCGGCGCACGTGACCGTAAATCGGAAATTCCTTCACCTGCGCCGCGATTCGCGTCAGCAGTTCGGCGTGGGCCGCCTTTGCCGTCAGGTCATCGCCCAGATTTTTGGCGCGCGCGGCTTTGCCCCACTGCTCGCGGTCGAGCACCGCGAGCAGCGCGAGGTACGGCTTACCCTCGCCGACCAGCATCACCTGGCTGAACAGCGGATCGCGCAGGATCGCTGCTTCGATGTCGCCCGGCGGGATCTTCTCGCCGTTCGACATGACGAGGATTTCCTTGAGGCGGCCGGTGATATAGACGTGCCCCGCCGCGTCGATCTTCGCGATGTCGCCGGAATTGAACCAGCCATCGCGGTCGATCACCGCGGCGGTCGCGGCGGGATTGTTCCAGTAGCCGAGCATGATGTTCGGCCCGCGGATCAGCAGTGCGCCGCCGGCGTCGAGCCTGACTTCGACGCCGGGAATCGGCAGGCCGATGCTCGCCGGCACGTTGTCGTCGACGTGGTTGGCGCATGCGATCGGACTGGTCTCGGTCAGGCCGTAGCCCTGGATGATGTTGATGCCGAAGCCGATGAAGATGCGCGCGATGCGCGGCGGCAGCGCGGCGCCGCCGCTGAACGCGTGGCGCAACCGGCCACCGAGCCGCGCGCGCACCTTGCGCGCGACCAGCGCGTCGAGCAGCGGCCACAGCAGAAACGAAATCCGCCACGGCGCGCGCCCCTGCCGATGCTCGAAACGCGCGTAGCCGACCTTGACCGCCAACTCGAACAATCGGCGCCGGTACGCCGGCCCCTCTTCGAGCTTGCAGCGGATCGCCGCGTAAACCATCTCGTAGACGCGCGGCACCGACATCAGCGCCGTCGGCCGCACCGTGCGCAGGTCCTCGCCCAGTTGCTGGATCGAGCGCGCGTAGGCGACCGTGATCCCCATCATCATCGTCAGGTAATAGCCGCAGGTGCGCTCGAACGCGTGCGACAGCGGCAGAAACGACAGCAGTTCGTCGTTCGGATGCAGATCGAGCACCCGCAGGCCGGCGCAGGCATTGGTCAGAATGTTGCGATGGCTCAGCATCACGCCTTTCGGGCGGCCGGTGGTGCCCGAGGTATAGATGATCGTCGCCAGCGCCTGCGGGTCGCGCGCGCGATGCTGCGCCGGCGCGTCGCCGTCCGGCAGCCATTGATCGAGCGCACGCACACGCGCATCGCTCGCCTCGCCTTCTGGAAATGACTCGACCGTGACGACGCGCTGCAGCGATTCGACCCCGGCGCAGGTCTTTTCCAGCGCGCGCCAGTGTTTCAGGCTGCCGACCAGCAGCACCTTGCAGCCGGCATCGCGCAGGATGTAGGCGACGTTGTCGGCGCCGTCCTGCATGTGCAGCGGCACCACGACGAGGCCGAGGCCGAGCGTGGCCTGATCGTAGACCACCCACTCCGGCGAATTGCGCAGCATCAGCGCGACGCGGTCGCCGGGCTGCAGGCCTTCGCGTTCGAGCGCGGCCTGGAAGCGCCCGGCGTGATGGTAGATGTGCGCCCAAGTATAGTCGCGCCAGTTCGCGTGTTGCTGGTTGAAATCGCGGTAAGCGACGGCATCCGGCGTGCGCGCGACGCGTTCACGCAGCAAGCCGTCCAGCGTGACGGCTTCCTCAGGCGCAATCGCTCCTTCCAGGCCGCTGGGCACCATCCCCCCCTCCCGATGAATTTTTATGGCCGGCAGTTTATTGAGTCGCGGCAATCCGCGCAATGCCGCCCCCTTCCCGCTACGGGATGAAGGAAAAACCGTCAGCGGCAAATCCCCGAATTCGTCAACATCGGGGCCATCGCCGTAAAATAACGATCGCGATCGAAATTGCGTGGGGGGGCAGACCGGTGAATGACAATGATGTCGTCGTCGAAGCCTGGAACACGGTCCTGTTCGACAAGTTCGTGCGCTTCAGGCATCTGCTGATCGCCGGACTCGCCGGGCACAGCGATGAACTGCTGTCGCGGCGTCTGTATCCCGCCGGCGCGCGCGTGCTCGACATCGGCTGCGGCTTCGGCGACAGCACGTTGAAGATCGCCGCTGCGGTCGGCCCCGCGGGAACCGCCACCGGCGTCGATTGCGCCGCAAATTTCATCCACGCCGCCGAGCACGACGCAAAAGCAGCCGCCGTCCGCAACGCCTCGTTTTTCACTGCCGACGTGCAGACCGACGATCTGCGCGGCCCGTATGACCATGCATTCGCCCGCTTCGGCACGATGTTCTTCACGCTGCCGGGCGCCGCGATGCGCAACATCCGCAGAGCGCTCAAGCCCGGCGGCGTGTTCACGCAGATCGTCTGGCGCCAGCGCGAGGACAATCCGTGGCTCCACGACGCCGAACAGCGGGTGCGGGAAATCGTGCCGGTGGTATCGCATGAAGAAACGAACCAGGTGCATTGCGGGCCGGGGCCGTTCTCGATGGCCGGCGCCGACATGGTCAGCGCGATGCTGCAGGCGGCGGGCTTCAGCGGAATCACGTTCGAGCGCTTCGACGCCGATATCTGCATCGGCCGCGATCTCGACGAAGCGGTCGAATTCGCGATGGCGCTCGGGCCGGCGGGCGAAATCATCCGCCTTGCCGGCGCCGACGGCGAAAAACTCAAGCCCGAAGTGATTGCGGCGCTACGCGATACCCTCTCCGTCTATGCCCGGGAAAACGGCGTGTGGGCGCCGTCGAGCACCTGGTTCATCACCGCACGCAATCCGGCCGGCAATTGATCGAATTACGGAGTCTGTTTCAGCGCCGGTAATTGAACGATGGCATTGCATTTCCCTCATCCCTGACCTTCTCCCGGAGGGAGAAGGTGAAAAGCCTTCTCCTGCCGGGAGAGGGGTGGGGGTGAGGGAGATTTTGAGACGGGTCCGAATTCAGTTGCAGTCCGCTTCGCGGACCGCAACGTGATCAGCGGCAGCCATCGCCTTCGCCGCATCGCCGGTCGGCGCGAAGGTGCCCGGCCCCAGCTCCCAGCCGTCGTGGCGAAAGAATTCGCCGTGCGTGATCTTGTAGGTGCCGACCCTGTCGCCTTTCTTGTCGAGCACATCGAACACCATCACCGCGCCCCGGCAATCAGCGAGCGCCTCGATTCTGCCGGCGACCGCGATTTCGGTCTTGCCGTTGCGGTTCGCCAACTGAAGCTTGTAGCCGATGATCTGGAAATAGCCCGACGGCGCGGTATAACTGTCGGCAAATGCATCAAATGCGATTGACCAAAGGCAAGTGCAAGCGAATAGACAGGCGAGCTTTTTCGGCCTCGGATGCATCCGGGTGACCTTGCTTCTATGGCCCTCTTGATGAAAGGGATAATTCATGCCACTGTTATACCCAAGAAAACTCAAATTAGACACAAAATAAAAGAGGCCGCATGTAGCGGCCTCGCATTTGGTGCATCTTTCAGCTTGTTAGCGTCCAGAGCACATATCTCAGTCGGGTATGTGGCTCGTATGGTAATCCAGCAGAAAATTATGTGCAATTCCTGAATGAAAGGCGTCCACATATGCTGCCCAAAATGCGATACCGGCTTGCTTTGGATCTAGGCTCAACTTCTCTTGGCTGGGCAATGATCCGGTTGGATACCCACGACAACCCCTGCGCTGTCATCCGCGCAGGTGTCCGTATTTTCAGCAATGGCCGTGAGCCAGCACGCCCCGGTGAAGTTGGCACATCATTGGCAGCAACTCGTCGCGCAGCGCGCGCCATGCGCCGCCGCCGCGACCGCCTGCTCAAGCGCAAGCATCGCATGATGGCATTGCTGCTCAAACACCACTTCTTTCCCACCGATGAAGCTACGCGCAAGGCACTGGAACGACTCAATCCTTACGAACTGCGCGCCAAGGGACTCGATAAACCACTCACTCCCGCAGAATTTGCCCGCGCCCTGTTTCACATCAACCAGCGGCGCGGCTTCAAAAGTAATCGCAAGACCGACAAAAAAGCTGACGACAGTGGCGCCCTCAAGTCCGCCATCAGCGCCCTGCATCAGCAACTGGACGTGAACGGTACCGGTAACAAAGCCCGCACCGTGGGCGAATTGTTGTGGCGACGAATGCAAGCAGGACAGGAGGTTCGGTCAAAAAACAAAAGCACCAAACCTAATAAGGTGCAATACGACCTCTACATCGATCGCAAGATGATTGAGGATGAATTCGATGCACTCTGGGCCAAACAATCCTCACTTAACCCGAGCATCTTCAACGAAGCCGCATGCGATGAACTCAAAGGTTCCCCTATCTGCTCTTGTTTCAAAAGTGCGTTCCGGTGACCCCGACAATCTGGAAGCTCAAGGCGCACGCCGTTACTGGAACCTGCTCTTCGGAGAAGATTTCCGGCGCGATCAAAGTTCCGGCGGCATCAATGCCATGTTGAATTACGGATACACGATATTGCGTGCCACGACAGCGCGCGCCATTGTCGCAGCCGGTTTACATCCAACGATTGGTCTGTACCACAGCAATGAAGGAAATGCCATGCGACTG
>Ga0335069_10009770_pt1 | contig 13635 bp, 18 predicted proteins | sample Lox_Sample_11_FD_206714 | JGI IMG/M metagenome (GOLD analysis project Ga0335069, IMG submission 206714) | Soil microbial communities from Loxahatchee National Wildlife Refuge, Florida, United States - Lox_Sample_1.1 | ecosystem: Environmental > Terrestrial > Soil > Wetlands | place: USA... | reverse complement strand
CGCCTGTTGAAAAGGTGCCTACTGCTATGACTATGTCTATTTAGGTTCAATTTAAATTCTAAGTACTTGGGGACGCTAATAGCACCCACCCTGGGTGCCAATAGCACCCACCCCGGCAATTTGAAGGAATATCTACCATAAAATCAATAAGATATACCTGTACGTATTGTTTTCAATAACTTAACTTGTTTTGTGGATAAGAACCGGGTATTTTCCACAGATTTCAGCGATATTCAGGGCTTATCCACAGGTTTTCAACCGTTTTAGGAAAACTGGTCTTGGAAGGCCGACTGATGGGTGAGAATCTTTTCTCGCGAGGACCTATGCAAGAGTCTAGTCAGACCACCCCCAAAATCCATTCACTGAATGGCCTACGGAGTTCATTGTGAGGCCGATCGTGCGGCAGGCAACCCGATACCTACCTGGGGCGTCATGGAGGCTTGTAGAGCCATGAGCGACGAAAGAACACAACTCCAGATACGGGATATCCGAACGCTTCCATTTTTTTGGATTCAACGCGCTCTGTTCGATACCATCCACCCGAGCTGGCGCGGCCTGGTCGCCTACAATGCGCTTTCCTACTACGCTGCGCGCGATGCGGCGACGTGTCGAAATATCGGGATCAAGCAACTGGCAGAACTGGTTTCAGTCTCCGAGGACACGATGAAGCGGGGACTCGACGAACTGCAGAAGAAAAAAGCGGTCAAGGTGGTGGCTAAATTCAGAACACTTCCCAAGTCACGCCAGACAGCAACGGAATCACCAGCGGCGTCCGGATCAACCGCAAAACACAAACACCGCAGGCGGCAGCAACTGCCAAACGAGTACATCCTGATCGACCTCGGAACCCCTAAAGAACAGCCTATTTGATTCCAAGATCGCGGCGCGCAGCGGCAAGCGTGGCTTGCACCATCCAGGCATTCAGTGAGAGCCCACAACGGCGCGCGGCGCGCGTAACCATGTCGTGATGATCGGAGTCTTTAAAGCGGAATTCCGTGCGGATCCCGCGCAGAGGGTACGTTTTTTTTTCTTTGTTTTCGGTATCCATAGTGGTATTCTACCATTAACACTCGAGGACGCAATGAATATTTTCAAGGGCATCAAAGACCACATGATCACGATCATCACCACCAGGGACGGATCGCCGATCAGAAACAGCCCCGATGGCCAGCGACCGAAGGGGATGACGGCCAGGCAGTGGAAGAAGTTTCGGCGCGAGATCCGCGATGGAAACAAGACGGCGGCAATTACGAGAGTGAAGCGCGCGGCGGAGCGTGCCGGCGTCACAAAGGCGCGCGCATGAGCCAGCGCAGCGAAGAAGCGAATGCGGTCGTGTGGGCGGTCGAAAAAATTCTCGACCTCTACGGGGTGCAGCACACCCGCGAGCAATCGCGTGTGGTGATGGTCGAAGGCGCGGCGGGCCGGTTTCGTCCGATGTACTTTGGCAAGTGGGTGGACGACAACGGTATGGTTCACACCTCCGGGCGCGCGGACATCCTAGCAAGGCCGAAGATAACAATCGCGATCCCCTGGCCAGCCGATTATGTTTATCGCGAGGGTGAGGTCAGAACTCCCCTACCTCCAAGTGTGGTTGTCAGCGTTCCACTCTGGATCGAGTGCAAGAGCGGAGCGAAGAAGGCGAGTGCGGAGCAGCGTTTTTTTGCGGCGTGGGTGAAGTCGAACGGCGATCACTACCTGCTCATCCGCGACGACACCCGACCGCTGGAGGCGTGGTTACAGGCGCATGGCGTGCGAAAGGAACCGAAGCGGATCGTCAACGCGGAGCCGCTAACGACCGAGGCACTGGATGGTCTGGAGTGCCGACACTGCGGCGAGTTGAAGACGCAGCACACAGGAGCGATTCATGCGTGCCGCGGGAAGAAGGCGCTGGGGAAGGTCTGGAGCCCGAGTTTGAAAGTCAGGAGTAAGGAGGAGCGATGAAACAAAAACGGTCATCGATGTGGAGCATCATCATGACAGCCGTCGGAGTGGGAGTTGCCTGCCAGATGCACTGGGTAGGAGTTGCCGGATTCCTATGCTGCATTATTGCGGCCAGCCTTGTCGGAGAGATCATTATCACGCTCTATGAGATTGCCGATCAAATGAAAGGCTCAAGCGATGGAAAATAACGAAACTCTCGAGCAGCCATCGCCGTTGCAGAATGTGGCGACAGTGACGACGCCCGCACCGTTGAGTTTCAATCCGCTGATCCCGGAGGGGATTGAAAAGTTTGTGCCGTCTTGCGTGGTTTGCAAGGCTCCCGTGCCGAAGAAGCGCGCGACCTCGCGGAGCAAGGACACCTGTTCGAAGGAGTGCCAGGCAGTATTGCGCGCCTACCGGAAATTCAACATCGAGAGCCGGTACTGTCCGAGCTGCTACCATCCCAGCACGCCCGAGGAGCGCAAAGAATTCCGGTTGTGGCGGAAACATCGCGGCGACCTTCGCGAGCGCCCAGGAAGGCCACCAGTGAAGAAGGCGGAGGCGGCAATTCCAGAGATGAAGACATGGAAATTCAGAGTGGGAAGAGAATGGGATGGAACTGAATTCGCGCAGGAAGTGATCAGTGATTCGCTCGACAACGCGCTGATGACCCTTTTGCAATCGTTCAGAAATTTCCAAGACCTCTATCCAAATCACACCTTCAAGATCATCGGCGAGCCAGAACTTATCAGCGGAGTTGAGGCGGCGAGTGTCTAGCGCCTACTACCGTGGCGCCTTGCGCGGCGGAATTCATCCGCTGCTACTGCGAAGCACGGAAAAGTTGATTGACAGTGGGGTGTCATCGTCCTAGACTTCTGGCGAGCGGGCTGAATGCCCACCTTTCCGTAAAATGATTGTGCCGGGCGATCCGCCCAGAGGAGATAAGCGATGATTTCAAGTAGATTGTTCGGACCAGGCGGAGCACCCGGAGCGCCGGGACTTGTCGGCCTGAATACGGCAGGCGGAGCCAAACCCCCTCTACCCGCCCTGCAGGTCATCACCACCTCGGCGACCGATACGGTCATCCTCAACCCCGCGCTCGGCTCGGCGACGCAGGCGCTGGTTCTCTCAATTCCTGCGATGGGTCCGATCGCCACCGGGTTGATCGGCGCACAGCTCGAACAGCAGCCGTTCCGCATCATCGCCAGCGGGTATTACTCCACCGGAACATCGACGACCTGCACGATCAAGCTGTGGAGCGGTACCTCGACAACCACCGGCAGCGACACCAACATCGCGACCAGCGGCGCAATCACTGCCATCAGCGGCAAGACGCCGTGGCTGATGATCTGCGACTGCATCTACGACTCGGTTTCGGGCAAGTTGAACGGAACCTCGAAGTGGATCGCGAATGGAACGCTGGTGGCCGAGGCGGCCTTTGCGACGGTCATCACCGGACTGGCCAGCAGCGGAGCGGGGCAGGGAGCGCCGATTTTCAACCTGGTGCTTTCGTGCGCTTTTGCCACCGGCAACGCGGCGAACCAGATCAACGTGCAGGAGTTCTGCGTCGCGGCCTAACGAGACTCAACCGCCCGCAACAAGGGCATTGATGAGCGAGCCGTACTGACCACACGGCAACGGACCGGGCCGGGGACTTGAAACCCTCGGCCCGGTTTGCAAGGGAGAAACGATGGCAAAGACGATTGAAGGCGAGAAGCCCGACCACCTGAAAAAGAATTCCACGCGCGAGGGGAAAGGTGCGGGCGCGGAGGGCGAGAGCGCGGCGCACCGCGATCGCGGCACGGAGCACGAGGGCAAAAAGCCCGGCGCGGAGGGCGAGAAGAAGGCCAAAAAGAAGCATCTGCACCAGATCATCACCACATTCGCGCACGATGGCACGGCCGGCCACGAGCACGTTTACAAGGACAAGAAGGAAGATCATCACACCCATCCTCCAGTGTTTGCGGGCACCAGTTCGAACATGGAAGACCTGCACCAGCACATGGAAGACCATGCCGGCCCGCAGATGCAGGGCGGCGGCGCGCCTGAGCCGGACGGCGACGAAGGCGAGGGAGAGGGCGAGCCTGGCGGAGAGCCGCAGGAATAGCGGGCAGGCGAGAGTTTGTTAGGAGGAGCACATGCACTATGCAAACGGACGTGCCGCGAAAGCTGGTGACGTAGTTCGCGGCAAGGGATACAACATCAAACACGAAATCGTCGGACTCTTGGTTTTTGCGATTCCCGCATCAATGGCTTGCAATTGCCAAGTGGCTACGGTGACACAGAATTGCCCTGTTCTCCATTATGCTTTTCCGAAGGCAGAACCCGGAGCTGACGGTCAGATTTCCTATGCTGGAAATTCCACATCGCCGTCGTTCTTTGGAGTTCAGGCGCAGATCGAATACGGCCAACTCGATGCTTTCGTGGCCATCGACCCCAAGACCGGCGAGGTTTTGCCACCGGAAACCACGTAAGAAGCAGCACCATGATTCTCGACACCGATCGGATCAGCGGCGATGGCGATTACCGGAACGAGCTTCGCCATCGCTGCCTGACCGATCATTTTTTTTTGGCCGAGATGATCGGTTTCACGCAGTTTGTGAAACGCATCCACCAGCCCGCGGTTGACCTGTACTTTCCAAAAAATCCCAATCTCTCGATCGAAGAGCAAGACCCGATCAAAAACCGGCTGCACCTGGACCCGCGCGGCACGTTCAAGACGACGCTGGGGCGGGTGGACAGCCTGCAATTAATCTTGGCGTTCCCTGCGGACATCACCATCCTCAACGAGACGGCGACGCAGAAGCTGGCCATGCAGATTTCGGCGGGGATCGCGGTGTTTCTATACAAGCCAAAGGGAGCCGCGCCAACGCCACTGCAACTGTGTTTTCCCGAGCTGGTGGTGGAGACTGAGCCCACGCCGACATGGAATAGCCCGTTGCGGAAGCTGGGGCAGATCGATACCACACTGGCATTCACTTCGCCGCGCACCTCGCAGTCAGGATGGCATCCCTACGTGGAGTGCATCGACGACATGGTGGACACGGAGAACTCCGGAATCCACGCATCGGCAGACCTGCGGCAGTCGGTGATCGACACGTACTACACCAACAAGAACACGCTGCGCCACGGCGGATACATCAACCTGCGCGGCACCCGCTACCATCCGTTTGACTTGTATGGTGACGTGATCGACAAGATGGACCCGGAAGAGTGGAAGGTGCTGATCCGGGGAGCCATGTCGGTGAAGAACGGGCAGCGGTTGCTGCCGGGAGAGTTTCCGGAAGAGTCGGAGGTGATCATTCACTTCCCCGAGTTGCGCGGGATGGATTACAAGAGCCTGCGAACGAAGTTCTACGAAAACTATGAGAGTTTCATGTGCCAGCAGCAGAACGATCCCCAGGGCGGCAACGTGCCGACCTTTGACGAGCCGCTGTACCGGACGATGCTGATTCCTCCGGAAAAAATCAGCGCGCTGGGCGAGACGTTCATGTGCTGGCGTCTGCCGTATGGCGGCAAGGATTTCATGGCCGAGCGGGCCGAAGGCGCGGTTGCCAGGATGTGGGACGGACGGCTGAGCATCCTGGACGCATGGAGCGGGACGTACACTCCGAGCCGACTGGCGGAAAAGATCGTGCGCGAGGCGAAGCGCCACCAGACGGGCGTGATCATGATGGAGGACCTGCCGGGAATCCAGTACATCGAGGCGCATATTCGCAACGAGGCGGCGCGCAAGAACTGGAGCCTGAGAATCCAGTGGCTGGACTTCGAAGAGGACGACAATAACCGGAGGGAGCGAATCCGCCACCTTGAGCCGCAGGCGCGCGCCGGGCGGATTCAGATATCAACAGGTTCTGGAAAAGCTGCGGAAATCAGGAGACAATTCCTGAATTTCGGGCTGGTTACTGAAAACGGCATTGTAGACTGTGTGAGCCGGCTGGCGGCGAAGATCCCGGTAAGTCTGCTGCGGCAGGACATTGACGACGAAGAAAAAGAGCGACAGATTCAGCAGCGGCACAATATCATGGCGCAGTTCGTTTACGGGCAGCAGGGCGTCGATGCACTCGAAGAACAGACGCAGATGGAGCGCGCGGCCAGCGAGGCAGCGCTGCAGGCGGTAGACACGATGGGGCTGACGGATATTCTGGGAGGGTTAGATGGCTGAGCGCGAGGAACGAGCGGGTGTGATGCCGGTGGGCGCGCCGATGACGGAGATCCGCATCGGCGACGTCAAGACCTCCGAGGGTGATGTCGAAGCTCCGCAGTTTACCGACAACGCGGTTTGCACTCTCGTCTGGGACAATTACAACGAAGCCCGCAACTACGTCGAAAATAATGCCTGGCTGCTGGAGTGGCAGGAGACGGACATCCTGTACCAATCCCCCACGCCGAACCGCTTCATGCGGATGGAGCAGGGCAGGCCGGCGCGCGTCAGCCGTTTTCTTGTCGCCAAGTTTACGCGCACCCTCGCACGGGCGGTCAAGCGGGCGCTGTTTGCCGAGCAGGTTCCGTTCATGCTGCGTCCGAGCGGAAAGAGCACCCAGGTGCAGATGGATGCGTGGACGGCCATCCTGGCAAAACTGCTGGAACGGATGGATTTCAAGTATCACTGCGGGCTGCTGATCGATTGTCAGACGCTGCAAGGGACGGGAATCGGCAAGCGCGGCGTGGAAACCCGCGATGTGATCAAGAAGCGGCGCAAACACTCGAAGCCGGAGCTCGCGGTGAAGATGCCCGCAGGCGGCGAGCGCAAGACTCCCACGGCCGAGAGCGATTCGTTTGAGATCGTGGAAGAAAAGACGACTGAGACCTGGCCGTTTTTCGAGTATCGCCGGCTGGGCACGAGCCTGTTCGACCCGAAGTGGTGCACGCCGGGGCGTCCGGACCTGAGCGCGGGCTATGTGATCGACGTGGATTATGTCGATTTCTACGACCTGCAACGGATGCGCGAGTTGCCGTGTTACAAGAACATTCCCAACGACGAGACCCTGAAAAAGTTTTTCTTCAACGAGAAGGGCGCCTCCGCGCCATCAGGTTCGCAGGTTGAGGACACCATGACGGTGCAGGGCAGCATGGTGACCCACGCCGAGGCGCGCAACCGTCAAACCGACAAAGACCCGCTGAAACAACCGGCGCTGCTGCTCGAACAGTGGGACGAGCGCACGGTGAAGACCGTGCTGGTGTACGAGGGACGGAAGCTGTGCATCCGCAATGGCGAAAACAAAGATTTCGATTCCATTCCGCACGTTTCGGCGGTGTGGTGGCCGATCGATAATTGCGGCTATGGGATGGGTATAGGAAAGTTGAACTCCGCCGATCAGCGGATCAACCAGGGCGTGATCAACGAATGCCTCAAGATGATTGCCTATCCGATGAACGCTCCCGTGCTGATTCCGCGCGGACAGAACTCGCCGACCCAGAACGTGATCGCGGCGATGGGAAGATTCTGGGCGGTGGATCTTCCTCCGAATGGGGACATCAAGAAATCCGTGGCCTGGATGGAGATGCCCGAGGTTCCCGAGAGCGCGTTCAAGATGCTCGAACTGAGCCAGAAGGGCGGCGAGGACCTGAGCGGCGCGAATTCACAGATGCAGCAGGGCAACCTGGGAGGCCCGGGATCGAGCGCGGCGCGCACGGCAACGGGCGCGGGACGGATCGCGGCGATGGCCGACCAGAACATCGCAGACCCGGTGGAATCGGTTGCCGAGGGTGTGATCATTCCCACGATCAAATGGCTGGTGAAGATCGTGAAGGAACAGATGCCGCTGGCCGAGATCCGCGAGATTCTTTCGGACAAGCACGCGGCGGTGATCGAAGACGCGATCAAGAAGGAGGAGTTCCTTAACGCCGAGTTTGAGGTGACGGTGCTGGCCGGGCAGAAGCTGGCGGCGAAGCAGGGGATTCAGCAGCTGATTCCGCTGTTTTTGCAGATTCTGCAGCAGCCGCAGTTGCTTGAATACCTGCACCAGAGGGGCGAGACGATCGACTTTGGCGTGATGATGGACCTGATGATGCAGGTGAGCGAGCTACAGGCGCAGCCGGATATTTTCAGGCCGCTGACGCCGCAGGAGCAGAAGCAGTTGCAGCAGATGAATCCCGGCGCGCAGAAGGTCGCGGCGATGCAGGCGGTCGAGAAGTTGAAGGGCCAGAACAAGAAAGAGGCGATCGAGACGCAGGGCCAGGTGGATGTGGCGAAGAAGGCCGCGGAAATGGGGTTCGAGAAACTTTCAGAGGGCATCCCGCTGGAGCGGGCGGAGGGGATGCTGGAGCGCGACGAGGACAAGCAGGACCTGCAGAAAGGCTTGCCGGACTTTACGCAGTAGGAGGGGAATGTGGGGCTTGGAGTGCATTTCATGGCGCTCAGCGATCGATGGGCGACGCCAGCGGCGCTGTATGCAGGATTGAACGACGAATTCAAGTTCACGATGGATCCCTGCCCACTGGATGGAACGATTGACGGAACCGCACCGTTATTCAGTAATTGGGGGGGGCAGCGGGTTTTCTGTAATCCTCCCTATGGGCCGGGAATCAGGCCGTTTCTGGAGCGAGCTTGTGATGCGGATGTGGCGGTGTTTCTACTTCCCGCGCGGACGGATGTTTCGTGGTTTCACGATATTGTCCTGCCGTTTGCGAAGGAAATCCGCTTCATCCGCGGCAGGCTTTATTTCGGCGACAACAAGGGGAGAGCACCTTTTCCGAGCATGATCGTAGTTTTCAAGGGGTGAGGACGTGGCCGAAAGCGAGAACCAGTTCGAAAAATATCTGCGCGGGGAGCCGTTGAACGAGGAGATGGAGGCGCTAAAACGCGGCCTTGAAGACCCCGAGGCGGAAGTGCCGTCGCTGCTGAGGCCGGTGTTTCCGGAGCAGATCGGCGAGATCGAGCGCGAGCACCTGCGCCGGATGGTGATGGAGCCGGGGTGGGGCGTTTTCCTAAAGTTGGTTGACATCACGACTAAAAGGCAGGAAGATGCGGTGAGAGCCATGAGTCTCGACAATCCGCTCATGAATCGCGACAAAATCGCGGCCGGTTGGGCGGAGGTTGGCATCATGCAGGGGGCGTGGAAGATGATGCTTGGACTCGTGAATTCGGAGATCCAGAAACTCGAGGAGCGGTAACAGGAGCGCAGCATGGCGGCGAGATATTGGGACAACAAGGAAATCCCAGGGCGCGGGACGAAGTTCTGCCTGGTGATGGATCCGGAGGACGGAACCAATCCAATTCGCACTTACGGATGGTCGAAGGATGAAGTCCTTGACAAGGTATCGACCACAGCGTTAGCCGCGCAGGCCACAATCAACCGCCAACGCGCCGCGCAGCCGGCCACGCCGACGAACGGGAATGGCAACGGAAATTCGCCGAAGCCGGTAACTCCCGCGCCGGTTGTGACCAAGACCTTGACCCCCGACGAGCAGATGCAGGCGACGGTCGATCTTTCGAACCCGGCGAAATCGCGCGAGGCGCTGAAGACGCTGCTGGGGGCCGAGGGACTGGACCTCGACAAGATCAAGCTCGACCAGCAGATTCGCAGGGTGGCCGCGATCGGGCAGGAGTGGGAGAAACTGCATCCCGACTTTCCCGCCGACGAGCGCAACTCGCGGCTGCTGCTCGACAAGGCGGCGCTGATGGTGGGTTTTGCGAACATCACCGCCGAGACGCTGGACCGCGCCTTTGCCGAGTTACAGAGATACGGCATGCTGTTTGATGCCGAGGAACCACAGGAACAGGAACCAGCACCACAGCCAGCGACACCGCCGAATGGAAGTTCGGATTCTCGTGTCACCAGGCCGCGAACCGCCACCAGTTACCGGGCGACCGCATTGCGGACCCCGGCCCCTGGGGCACGACGTGAACCTAAATACACGAGAGCCGAGATTGATGCCATGAATTCGAAACAGCTTCGTGACAAGATCGAACACGAACCCGGTTTCGCAGAATGGTACAACCGTGAGCTCTCAGCCTCTGCATAGGGGCGGGAGAACTACGATGAACGGATGGAACCGGATCGAGCGGATGTCGCGCGGGATTGTGCATTATTTCCTCTGGCCCCTGCTGCAGTTGCTGATTGCGATGGGCAGCGCAATCTGTGTCACCATGAAGATCGCCTTCGCCGGTTATGCCACGCAGGCGATGGGGATGGCGCTGAATGACGGATTCAGCCCGACGTCGATGGTGAGCGGCAATACGCCGCAGGCCGCGCTGACGACCCATTACAACAAGAATTTCATCGAGAACCTTAAGGCGCGAACGGTCCACCTGCGGCTGTGCACGCGCTTTCCGATGCCGGCGCATGCCGGGCAGATTTTCCGCAACTTTTTGATCCAGCCGCTGACCGCGAATACCACGCAGACAACGGAAGGCACGGTTGGGCAGGGCATCTCGGTGGCGATCAACTACCAGGATTACCAGCTCGGACAGTGGGCCGACTTCCTCAACATCTCCGACAAGGCTTTCATCACGTCGATCAGTGACGACCTGGTGAACTACGAGCGCGAGATGGCGTACCGGCTGGCGCTGACGATCGACGACCTGGTGATGGCCTACTTCGATTACCTGCGCACGCTGGACTCGAAGACCGCGAACCAGGACGTGCTGACCGGCAACTACCAGTTGACCAAACAGCAGATCGAGCAGGTGCCGTTCTCGATGGAAGGCCAGAACATCCTTCCGATGGACCTGGGCTACTACTGCGGCAAGATCCACCCGTTCTTCATCGGCGACCTGCTGGCGCTCGACAACTCGAACAACAGCGTGGTGGACATCCTCAAGCACACGCCCGAGGGGCTGATGAAGCTGGAAGAACTGCCGAACGGGCCGGATGGCGACGAGGTGAAATACATCGAGCTGTGCGGCGCGCGCTGGATGCGTTCGACCAACTGCACCACCAGCACCACGAGCCCGGTGGCGGTGGCGTCCGGATTGACTTCCGTGCGCACCTACATCGCGGGCAAGGATGCGATGGTGGCGATCAAGCTGGACCGTCCGGACCGCACGCAGATCGACGACGGCCACTACAAGAACATGAAGCTGTGGCGCGGCGAGTACAAGCCGGGCAACGTTGCCGACCCGGCCGGCGTGGTGGGCGCGGGCACCAGCTACAACGCCATCCTGGCGTTTGGCGTGCCTCCGGACACCACCAGCCGCGCGCGCTGCTTTGACGCGATTCCGCAAACAACGTAAGGCAGGGATCAGGGATTAGGGGTTAGGGGTTAGAAAAGCTAAACCCTAATCCCTAAACCCTAGCCCCTAGCCCCTAACCGGAGGACGACGATGCCGAAAGAAGAACAGAAACGCAGCGTGGAAGACATCCAGCGGGAGATTGCCGAGGTTGAACTTGAGACCAAGCGGCTGCTGCTGGGACAGGCGCGCAAGAGCAACGAAGAATTCAACGCGCGCGAGGCACAGCGTCATGCGGCCAACAAGAAGCGCATGGCGGAACTGGAAGCCGGACGCAAGAACCACGAGGCCACGGTTGCGCAGTGCCGGCATCGTTCGGGAGGCAATCCGACGAACCCGCTCAAGGGCGGGGGAATCGGATCGTTTTCAGTCATTTCGAAGGCGATCATGCCCGATGGGGTGACGATCCTGCTGCAGTGTCCGCGCTGCCGGATGAAGAAGTACACGCCCTCGGCGAAGTTGAAGCGCGAGCATCCGGAGCAGTACCTGAAAGAGATGGAAGAATTCAACCGACTGCTGGCGGAGAGCAACGACAGCGGCCCGGAGCACAATGAAACACGCGGCCCGACGTTCATGTTCACGAACGCGGAAGGCGTCCCGATCATTCCCGAGCGCGTGTAGACGGCGCGCAGAATTTGAGGCGCCCGCGGGCGCGGAAAGAGGCTTAGGATGTCAGCTCCATTTGCGCAGATTTCGCAGGGACCGTTCAACCCGACCGGCAAGAACACGAATCCCCAGTCGATCGTGCTCGACCGCCAGAACAACATCGTGAGTTCGGTGGGCGATGCCGAGATGGAGGCCGCATTACAGAGCGCGCTTTTCGTAGTGCAGGCGCAGACGGCGTTGACCACCATCACCACGGCGCAGAACCTGTTCAGCAAGGCGCTCAACCCCGGCGCGTTGAACAAGGTCAACCGGACGATCCTGATTTCCGGATCGGTGATTTACACCTCGCCGGGTACGACCGCGCCGGTGCTTTCGTTTGCGGTTGTGCTGGGCGGCGTAACGCTTTGCACGATCACAATGGGAGCGATCAGCACCACGGCGAGCACCAACATGCCGATCAACTTCTGGTTTGAACTCCAGACGATCACGACCGGAACGACGGCGACGCTCGAAACCCACGGCCAGGTGAACGCCAACATCAGCGCGAACACCCCGGCCGCGGCGGTGACGACCTACAACGACACCAACACGGCGGTATCGAGCGCGGTCAACCTGGTGAGCGCGGCGACGCTTTCCGTGACCATCGCCTCGACGCTGACCTTGACCTCGATGCAGCTGCGCCAGATGACGATCGAGGTGTTGAACTAGGGAGAGCAGGGGTTAGGGGTTAGGGATTAGGGATTAGGACCTAGCCCCTCCAAGATTGCCACCTTGCCCCTCCGCTCTGCTCCAGCGGGGAGGCAATCAAGCGGGTCTCCGGGAAACGTCCTCCACCGGAGGCCCGTGAAGTATCCGCGGAAGACAGGGAGAAACGATGGGAAACTCGACGACAACGCTGCAACAGGTCAACGACTACGCAGCCGCGAAAGGGATTCCCGTCCCCACCCAGAACGCAGCCGGATACGGAACGAAACTCGCCGTCAAGATCGCCAACGACGTAATGGGCGACATCATCGCCGAGCGCTTCAACTGGAAGTGGAACCGCGCCGTAGGCCCGACGTTTTACACGAACAGCTACCAGCAGGACTATCCGCAACTCGGGCTGACCAACATCGGATGGCTCGAGGACGCCGACCGCATCGACATCAATAACACGTCGATTCCGAAGCCGCTGCGCCAGTTGACGGTACACCGGCAACTCAGCCGGAACAACCTCACATGGAAGCCGGTCGAAAAAATCTGCTGGATGTATAACTCGCTCCTGAGCCTGGGAACGTGGCCGGGAGCGGGCGTTACGTTTTACCCGCTGGTGACCGCCAACGTCCAGCAGAACCCGATCATGAGCATGAGGGACGTGAACGGCAACATCCTGATTGTGACCAACGTGGGCACCACGGGGCTGAGCGCACCCTCGGCCCCCTTGAATGCGGTGGAAGGAACGCCGGTCAGCGATGGCACGGTCACGTGGATGGTAGTGGCCGCTACCTCGCAGGGGTTCCGCGTGGATCCGTTGCCGGGAGCGGCAGGGCCGGTGTGGCAGATCACTCCGTATTACCAGATGCTGGCCCCGAGACTGACCACGATGGCCAGCCTGATCAACCCGATCCCGGATGACTACTCGAAATATTTTCAGGTGGGCTATGAAACCTACTGCCTGCAGGCCAGCCCGAACCCCGGCGACCGGGCAAGGTTTGAAGACGCCAAGGCGGCATGGATCAAGAGCATGATGGACATCTCGAAGCAGGGCGACCGTGAGGCGGACGCCTATGGAATGTTGCCGGTGACGCAGCCGGTCGAGAGCGTTTATCCGTGGAGACGCAATCCACAAGACCCAAGCCAGCCATATTAAATAGAGGACTATGAGGTTAACCGATGGCTACCACGCTGAGCCTCCAGAACACGATTAACTTCGTAATGCCTTTCCTCAAGAACCA
>Ga0335069_10009769_pt1 | contig 13635 bp, 14 predicted proteins | sample Lox_Sample_11_FD_206714 | JGI IMG/M metagenome (GOLD analysis project Ga0335069, IMG submission 206714) | Soil microbial communities from Loxahatchee National Wildlife Refuge, Florida, United States - Lox_Sample_1.1 | ecosystem: Environmental > Terrestrial > Soil > Wetlands | place: USA... | reverse complement strand
GGCTACGCCGCCCACACCCCCAAAAATTCGACTCCTTTCCCGTTCGATACGGGAGAACCAGAATACTTCAAGAAGCAAACCTTCGCCGAAGCCACTGCGTGAATAGAAAACGAATTAGTGAAAGATTGGCGGAGATTAGCGGATAAAACTATTTAGGCCTGTAAGGCATATTCTACCGCTGCCAGCGCGTGGATGCGGGTGGTATCGAAGAGCGGCAGGCGGCTGTCGGCCTGGGAAACCAGCAGCCCGATCTCGGTGCAGCCCAGGATGATCCCCCCGGCCCCAGCCTTTGCCAGGTCTGCGATGATGCGCAGGTATTCCGCTTTCGAGGCCGGCACGATCTTTCCAAGGACCAGTTCATCATAGATGACCCGGTGAACGATCTCCCGGTCGGCGGCCTGCGGGACGAGCACATCCAGCCCGAATTTGCTTTCCAACCGGCCCCGGTAGAAATCCTGCTCCATGGTGAAGCGCGTGCCGAGCAGACCCACCCGCTTCAATCCCCTGGCCTGGATGAGCTCGGCGGTGGCATCGGCAATGTGCAGCAGCGGGATGGATATGCTTTTTTGCACTTCATCAGCCATTTTGTGCATGGTGTTGGTGCAGATGATCAGGAAATCCGCACCGCCGGCTTGCACCGCTTTGGCTGCCGCGAGCATGGCCCGGGTAGCTTCCTCCCAGCGGTTTTCCCGCTGGAGTTCTTCGATCTCGGCGAAATCCACGGAGTACATCAGGCATTTGGCCGAATGCAGACCCCCCAGGCTTTCCTTGACCGCCTCGTTGATGATGCGATAATACTCCAGCGAGGATTCCCAGCTCATGCCGCCAATCATGCCGATGGTCTTCATCCAATTGCCTCCGTTATCTTGCCCGGACTGTGGTAACGATCGTCCGTTTCGCCCCGGCAGCCAATAACGCCTCGGCCATGGCCGGGGCTTTATCTTTAAGTACCAAAGCGATCATATTGCCGCCGCGGCCCCCGCCGGAAAGTTTTGCTCCCAGCGCGCCGGCTTTATGGGCGGCTTCGGTCAGGCGGTCCAATTCATCGCAGGAGACGGTCATCTCCTGGAGTAACGCATGGTTGGCGTCCATCAGCTTGCCCAGTTCGGTGGTATCGCCGCGCTCGATGGCCTGGCGTGCATCCCAGACAATTTCCCCCACCTGGCTGAAAATGGCATCCCAGTGCGCCGGGTCCGCCTGGTGCAGGCTGCGCAGCGCGCCCACGGATTCTTTGGTGGGGGCGGAGATGCCGGTGTCGCCGATCACCAGCGTGAAGGATGCGCCGACGCGGAAGGTCTTGATGGGCTGGCCTTTAACAAAATAGACCGGCCGGGCGAAGGTGACAACCGTGTTATCGATTCCCGAGGGCGTGCCGTGATAGAGTTTTTCGGCCTCGAAAGCCAGTCCGTTCACCTGCGGGTCGGTGAAAGGCCGGCCAACGTGTGCCGAAAGCGCCCGCAGGATGGCGACCGATACCGCCGCGCCGGACCCCAGTCCGGCTGCGACCGGGATGGTGGATTGGATATAGAGGGTACAGGCCGGCAGACGCGCGATACCCAGGCTGGCAAAAGCGCTCTTGATCACGAAAGCCAGTGGATGCTCCTCCGGAAGCTGGGTGAGGGCCGAACTGAGTCCGATATTGGGGGCTTCGACCCAGACCCCACCGCGGCTGTTTTCACTGACCGTCACGGTTGCCTGCACCTGGGTCACTGGCACCGCCAGCGCCGGTTGACCGTAAACTACGGCATGTTCGCCAAACAGGATGATCTTACCTGGAGCAGATGAGCTGATCATGATCGCACGAGTAAGCAGAAGCTATGGCAGATAGAACACAGCCAGTACCGCCAGCCCCCACAGGAAAATCGAGATTTGGAGCGGCCGGTCGGTCAACAGGATTTCCTCCGGTTCCCCCCCGATTTGTTTGACCTGCACAAGGTAAAGGTAGCGGAAGATGGCGTAAACCACGAATGGGATGGTCAGCATCAACGATTCGGGCGCAGCCGGGCGGAAGAAAGTGTACAGCGAGTATGCCACGATGGTGGTACCGGAAACGATGGTGATGAACTGGTCGAGCAGCGGGATGGTGTAACTCTCGAACACCTGGCGGTGTTCGTTGGCCGAGCTGGCAAGCAGAGCCAGTTCGGCCCGGCGCTTACCGAAGCCGAGGAACAGGGCCAGCAGGGTCATCAGCACATACAGCCAGGGCGAGAAACGCTCCACCACGATCAGGGTCGTGCCGGCATGCACGCGCAGTACGAAACCGGCTGCCAGGATCAACACATCCAATATCAATATGTTCTTCAGCCACTTCGAATATGCCAGCATCAAAATGAAATAGACCAGCATGGTCAGGCTGAATTGCCAGGAGAGCAGGGCCCCGGCTGCCAGCGTAAGCAGCACCAGCACGATCCCTGCGACAACGGCGACAGGCACCGGCAGCTTCCTGGAGGCGATCGGCCGGTTTTTCTTCACCGGGTGCTGGCGGTCGCTTTCCACATCCAGCAGGTCGTTGAAGATGTACACCGCGCTGGAGATCAGGCAGAACAATCCGAACCCGGCCAGCGTGCGCAGGAAAGCGATCGGATGGAAAAGTTTCTCGTCGAAGACCAGCGCGGCAAAGAGGAAGGCGTTCTTGGTCCACTGGCGCGGGCGCATGGTCTTAAGCAGGGCTTTCAGCATAATGTTATTTTACACGAAAGCGGTACAATCATGCTATGGCTAAAGTACGATTGGACCTCTTATTGGTGGAACGCGGCCTGGCCGATTCCCGTGCCAAAGCCCAGGCGCTGGTGATGGCAGGCCAGGTGCGCGTGGATGGGCAGGTGGAGCTCAAGGCCTCCGCCCAGATCGCGCCCGAATCCCAACTGGAGCTGGAAACCGGCCCGCGTTTCGTCTCGCGCGGCGGGGATAAACTGGAGGCCGCCCTGCAGGCCTTCCCGGTGAATGTCTCAGGCTTCGTCTGTGCGGACGTGGGCGCCTCCACCGGCGGCTTCACGGATTGCCTGCTCCAGCACGGTGCCGCTAAAGTGTATGCCATCGACGTGGGCAAGGGCATCCTGCACTGGAAGATCCGCTCCGACCGGCGCGTGGTCGTCATGGAAGAGACCAATGCTCGCCATGTGGCCGCCCTGCCCGAGCCGGTCAGCCTGGTGACGATCGATGCTTCCTTTATTTCATTGAAAATCCTGCTGCCGGTGGTGAAGGGGTGGTTGCGCCCCTGCCTTGAAGGGAGAGGAACTGAAGGTGAGGGGGGCGTGATCGCCCTGATCAAGCCGCAGTTCGAGGCCGGGCGAAAGGAAGCCGCCAAACACAAGGGCGTCATCCGCGACCCGGGCGTTCACAAAGCCATCCTGCTGGAGGTGCTGGAGTTTGCCCAGAGCCAGGGCTTCGCTGTGAGAGGGCTGGTACGCTCGCCGGTGTTGGGACCGAAGGGCAATGTCGAATTTCTGGCGTGGCTGGAGGATAGCGGGAAAGCCGAAACCCCGCTGGAAGAGTGGATTGCGGCTTTGTTTTAGGGCCTGGGCTGCCAGGCAATCCCGTACTTCCAGGCGGAATCGTTGGTGAGGCGGACAAGGCCGGTGGTGTGATCCTTCAGCGCTTTTTCTATATCCAGCAAATAAAGATCAGCACGTGCCGTTGAGTTGTCCCCGATATCGATCAGCATATATTGCCCGTTCGGCGACCATTCTGCTTCCAAGTCCCGCATCGGGGTGGGCCCTTGCAGCAGCGGGGTGATCTGGGCTCCATCCGCGCTGGCCAGGTAGAACCAGGATACTCCTTCCTTGCTGCAAAAGACATCCACAAAACCGCGGGTATGGTCGGGCGAAGGCATGTTGCCACTCCAGTTATCCTGACTCGCCTGGCATTTGCCGACGGAATTCGACCAGGCGGCCAGGTAGGTCTTGTTCGTTCCTTCAATCCGGTACCATGTCCAATTCCCATTCATGCTGATGATATAGATCAGATTGGGCCCCTGGTCATACCAGGCCAGGAGGTTGGGAGCGGGCAGCGGGTTGCCGGTATCCGGGCTGCTGATGGAAGCGATCGGTACCGGCGCGGTCCCGTCTGTGCTGAACCGGTATATCTGCTTGATATCGTTGTTGGTGGTCAGGAAGAAATGCCGGGCATCCTGCCAGTGGATTAAATCCACCGGAGCGATCGGGCTGGCCAGTTCGAGCCTGCCAGTGCCATCGGCATTGATAATATAGAGGCTGTTTTCGGCTCCCGTTTCCTGGACACCTACGGAATAGATGATTTGCCGGCTGTCGGGCGACCAGCCCAGGAATTTTCCCGCTTCGTTCATATCCACCAGTTCAGTTTTTGCGCTTCCATTGGCATCCATGACGAAAATCTGTACATCACTATTGGGATCCTTGGCTGGGCTTGCCAGGTAAGCGATTTTCCGGCCATCCGGCGACCAGGCAAAATCACCAGAGAAACCGGATTGATCGGTTAACTGGGTCAGCCCGCTGCCATCCGGATTCATACTGGACAGGACCATGTTGCCGTTCCGTTCGCTGACAAAGGCAAGCCGTTCGCCATCCGGCGACCAGGCGGGAGAATAGTTCCTGGCGGGGCCTTTGGTCAGTTGTATTATGCCACTGCCATCCAGGCGCAGGCTGTAGATCTGCGGGTTTCCACTTGCTTCCGAGACAAAAACAATCAGGCCGTTGTATGGCGGGATGGGGGTAGCGGTTGGTTCGACGGTTGCAAGGGGAAGTGTGCTACGCATGGTCGCTCGACTTGAAATGGTCCCTGCAGGCGTCGGCACGGTGGTAGCGGGGATGCTGGAAAGCGGCTGGATTCCTTCCGGCTTGGGAAGCAGCCGGTTGATGGTGTAACTTGACGCCAGCGCGAACAAGCCAATCGCTGCCAGGGTGATGAAAAGCCTGACCCCGCTGCGAAGCTGGCTTGATCGTATGATCCGCCTGCGCTGTCCCACAATTTTCTCGACGAGCAACCGTCTTTGCCTGTCCTGGGGGTTCCAGCGCGCCTGCAAAGCTTGTTGGAGATGCTGGGCGACTCCTGAAAGTTCAGCCGAATAAAGGCGGCAGGCTTCACATCCCTTCAGGTGCTCTTCCAGCAGGGCGTGTTCGTGCTCATTCAGCCGGCCATCCAGGTCAGACTGGATGTACCGGCGGGCCTGTTTGTGAGAAATGGCGGTCATTTGAGGCCTTCTTTCAAGGATCTCCGCAGGCGTTCGCGGGCGGAGTTCAGCCGGGAATGGACGGTTCCATCGGGAATGCCCATGATCCTGGATATTTCGCTGACCGGGAGTCCGTGATAGTAACGCAGGATGATCGGAATCCGGTGCCCGGCATCCAGGCTGTGAATGGCTTTCCAAATCCCTGCATCCACCTCAGCCTGAAGGATCGTCTCTTCGATCGATGGGGCAGTGATGGCGTGCATTCGGAACAGGCTTTCCATGGCGTTATGCAGTCGGGCTTTGTTTTGCCGGCGGCGCAAGCGGTTGCGACAGACATTGACCGCGATGGCATATAACCAGGTTACGAAGGCAGAATCGCCCTGGAACGAGCCCATGCCGCGCAGCGCCGCCAGGAACGTTTCCTGCGTCCCGTCTTCCGCCTCATCGGGGTCATCCAAGATGGAGAGCACCAGCCGGTACACCATCTGCTGGTAAGTGCAAACGAAGTACTCGATCGCCCCGGCTTCTCCCTCCAGGCAGCCTTCAATCCAGTGGTAGTCCATTATGTATATAGTACCCATCCGAAAATTCGAGGAGAACTGCATTTTGAGCACGTGCGGCGAAGCCGCATGTGCTCAAAATGCGCTCTATCCTAATTTTAGATTGATTATACATATTAGATGATCTTCAGCTTTGAAATCTTCACTTTCCAGTAATTCGGGTATACTTTGGCTGTTCCATGGCCACTCTGGTTTTGTTTTCTTGATTCTCCCGTATCGAACGGGAGAGGAATCGAATTTTAGGGTTTGTGGCGGCGCAACCGCCCACACACCCTAAAATTCGGAGTTCATCCCGTAAAAACGGAAGAGCCGTTATCTTTCTTTTCAGGAGCATTCCTATGGCAAAGATCGATGAAATGGTAAAAGATTTCCTGGCGCAGAAGAAGATCGCCGTGGTGGGCGTATCCGACCGGCGCGAGACCGGCTGTAACATGGCCTACAAGAAGTTCAAGGAAGCCGGGTACCGGGTCTTTGCGGTCAACCCGCACATTACGGAGTTCGATGGCGATCCGTGCTATCCTGATCTCAAGTCCCTGCCGGAAGTGCCGGAGGCTGTCTTCATCCTGACCAATCCCAAAGTGACCGAGCAAGTTGTCCAGCAGTGTGTGGAACTGGGGGTCAAGCATGTCTGGATGCACTGCATGATGGGCACCAAGCCCGGCCTGGCCACCAGCATGTCGAGCGTTTCGCCGGAGGCTGTGCGCCTGTGCCGTGAGAACGGCATCACGGTCATCCCGGGCACCTGCCCGAACCAGTTCCTGAAACCGGACGCCGGTCACGCCATGATGCGCGGTATGTGGCGACTCTTGGGATTTCTTCGCGTAGAGAGCAATTGACTCCACCAAGAAGATGAATAGCAAGAAAATTAAAACTTCCGGAGTTCTGGCTTCGGAAGTTTTCTTTTGGTTATTTCGTTTCAAACAAGGAACGCGGTAAACCTGATTGTCTGATGATCCCCATCAGCGTACCTGCTCTTAACTCATCGTGGTCAGGTACAGGAATGGTGATAGTGGTTTTGCCATGTTTTTTCTGCATGACGATGTGGCTGCCTTTCTGACGCACTTTTTCAAACCCATTCTGTGCCAGAAGCTTGCATACTTCCCTGCCCGATAGCACACTTAATTTCGGCATTAAACCCTTGCGGATGGCTTGTTTTTTAAATTCGGGATCACCGGCATGAGCGGGATTACATAGGTTTCTTTCTTCAGGCGCCGTTTAACCTCAGAAGGTGAGGCTGCTTCAAAGAATAGTTCCACTGCTTCAAGAAGATTGGAACGCGCCTCTTCGATAGTTTTTCCCTGACTGACCACATCCACTTCGGGACATGTGGCAACGAACCAGTCATCTTCACGCTCAATCACTGCAGTAAATTGAAAAGATTTTGTATTCATACTACTTCTCCCATAACATGGAATATTATACGTCAAAAAAAGATCATCTTTTTTCATGATCCGCATCGTATCTAAGAAAATAGCACCTCTTGTTTCCCTTCGAGTTGAAAAATCAGGTATACTTTCCTCAGTATGACTTCCCATATCCGTAACTTCTGTATCATCGCCCACGTTGACCATGGCAAGTCCACCCTGGCCGACCGGCTGCTGCACCTCACCGGGACGGTGCCGGAGCGCGATACCACCGAGCAGATCCTCGATTCGATGGACCTGGAGCGCGAGAAGGGCGTTACCATCAAGGCCTCCGCCGTGCGCATGAACTACACCGCCGCGGACGGCAACAGCTACGAGCTGAACCTGATCGACACCCCCGGCCATGTCGATTTCGGCTACGAAGTCAGCCGGGCGTTGATCGCCTGCGAGGGCGCGGTGCTGGTGGTGGATGCCACGCAGGGTATCGAAGCCCAGACCCTTGCCAACCTCTATTCTGCCCTTGGTGCTGACCTGGTCATTATCCCGGTCATCAACAAGATCGACCTGATCACTGCCCGTCCGGACGAGGTGGCCGAGGATATCGGCAGCCTGCTGGGGGTCGATCCTGCCGGAGTGCTGCGCGTCTCTGCCAAGGACGGCAAAAATGTCGCCGCGGTGCTCGAGGCGATCGTCCAGAAGATCCCGCCGCCGGCGGGCGGGGCGGAACTGCCCCTGCGGGCGCTCATTTTCGATTCGCACTACGACTCGTACAAAGGGGTCATCGCCTATGTGCGCGTGGTCGAAGGCCGGGTCACTGCCGAGGAGACCATCCGCATGCTGGCTACCAGCGTGGATGTCAAGCCGATCGAAGTCGGGATCTTTGCCCCCATGATGAAACCGGTGCCGGGCCTGGCGGCCGGCGAGGTGGGCTACATCGCCACCGGCCTGAAGACGGTGCATGATGCACGCGTCGGCGATACCGTCACCAGCACCCTCCGGCCGGTCACCCAGGCTTTGCCGGGCTACCGCGTCCCCAAGCCGATGGTTTTCGCGGGCATCTATCCATCCGAAGCGGACGATTACCAGAACCTGCGCGAAGCGCTTGACAAACTGCAACTGAACGATGCTTCACTGACCTTTCAGCCTGAAACATCCCAGGCGCTGGGCTTCGGCTTCCGGGCCGGTTTCCTGGGTCTGTTCCACATGGAGATCATCCAGGAACGGCTTGAGCGGGAGTACGATCTGGAGATGGTTTTCACCGCTCCCACGGTGGCCTACGAGGTGTTATTGCACACCGGCGATACAAAGATCGTTGCCTCCCCGGCCGACCTGCCCGAGGATGCGCTGGTGGCCGAGATCCGCGAACCCTGGATGACCATCGAGATCATCACTCCCACCGAGTATTACGGCCCGATCATGGAACTGGTCACCAAGCGGCGCGGGATTTACAAGAGCCAGGAATATCCTGCCCCGCACCGGGTGCAATTGAATTACGAAATTCCGCTTTCCGAGATCATCATCGATTTCTTCGACGAACTCAAGAGCCGCACGCGCGGCTATGCCTCGCTTGACTACCAATTCCTCGAATATCGTGCGGACAAACTGCAGAAACTCGAGATCCTGGTTAACGGCGAGCCGGTGGATGCGCTGGCGGCAATCGTGCATGAGAAGGATGCCTACCATAAAGGCCAGCGCTTCATCACCAAGCTGAAGGAACTGATCCCGCGCCAGTTGTTCGATGTGGCTATCCAGGCCTCGGCCGGCGGGCGCATCATCAGCCGGGCGAACGTCAAAGCCACCCGCAAGGATGTGCTGGCCAAATGTTACGGTGGCGACATCACCCGCAAGAAGAAACTGCTCGAAAAACAGAAACGCGGCAAGAAGCGCTTAAAGATGGTCGGCAATGTGGAGATCCCTCAGGAAGCCTTCATGGCGGTATTGAGCCTGGAGGAGGAGTGAACTCTCCATTCTGGAAATCTGCCCGCCGCTGGCTGCCGGGAGCGGTCATCAGCCTGGTAGCCATCCTGGCGATCATCCACTTCGTGGATCTGAACCGTTTTGTTGCGGCCATCCGTACGGCCAATTACTGGCTGATCCTGGTTTCCCTGGCCGGCTCGATCGTTTGGTTATCGGTGCGCGGCATCGTCTGGCGCACCCTGCTGCGCGGCCGCGCTTCTTTCAAGCAGGTTTTCTGGACGCTGTGTGAGGGGTACTTACTGAACACGGTCCTGCCTTTCCGCCTGGGGGAAGTGGGGCGCGCTTTCCTGATGGGGCGCAAGGCCAAGCTGGGTTTCATGGACGTGCTCTCCACCATCATCATCGAACGCATCGTGGATATTGCCTGCTCGGCCGCCATCCTGCTCAGCGCCGTACCGTTCGTAGTCGGCGCGGCAGGTGCCGGACGGATCGCCATCCTGATCGGGGCACTGGTGGTGGCAGGGATGGTATTCCTGTATGTGTTGGCCCGCAACCAGGCCCGGACAGTCGCGCTGTTCCAGCGGCTAAGCGCGCGCTGGCCCAAACTGCAGGCGCTGGGGGGTAACCTGCTGGATTCGTTCTTCTCCGGCCTGGCGATCCTGACCGATGGCTGGCTGTTCCTGCGTTTCCTGTTCTGGATGGCGATCAACTGGATCATTGCCATCCTGCAATTCCTGCTCCTGTTGTTGGCATTCTACCCGCAGGCCAGGTTGCTGTGGTCGCTTTTCGCGCTGGGAGCGGTGGCCTTCGGGAATGCCATCCCGTCCCTGCCCGGCGCGGTCGGCACGTACGAAGGCGCGCTGGGTGGCGCGCTGACGATCCTCTCCGGCGACCAGTCGACTGCGCTGGCGGTTGCCCTGACCTCTCATTTGATCGGTATTATCCCTACCACCCTGCTTGGCGCCATTGCCCTCTCCCGTGAGGGCGAAACCCTGATGGGGGTTTATCGCCAGTTACGCAACCGGCAGCCGGAACAACCTGAAAACGGTTGATAAAGACAGTTTCTCATGGCAATAACTAATCCTGAATGCATCGCCGCTGCCCGCCTCGGCACCAATCCTTCCGTCATTTGCCGGGTACCCTCCGGCTGGGCAGCCATGTGTGATATGCAATACTTGAGCGGCTACACCATCCTCCTGTCTGACCCGGTGGTTGCTTCCATAAATAATCTCGACTATTTGCAACGGGCAGTGTTCTTGAACGATATGACCTTGATCGGGGATGCACTGCTGGAAGTGACCGGCGCCTATCGCATTAATTATTGCATCTTGGGAAATAGTGATTCCTATCTACATGCCCACATCATCCCGCGTTTCCTGTCCGAGCCAGAAAAACTCCGCAAAGGGGGGCCTTGGTCTTATCCAAAAAAGTTACAGGATGAAGCCATATTTGATTTCGAGCGGGATAAAGAGCTGATGCAGCAGATCGCCGCGGCCATCCGGAAGCGTTTGGCAAAGGGGTGAGTTATAATCGGGCAGTCTTCGCCTATGGCACACGCGCACACACACATTACTGACCTGAGCCGGTCTACCATCCGCCGCCTGATACTTTCCATCGGTCTGACGGCCGCTTTTGTGGTGGTGGAGGTTGTTGCAGGTTTCTTTGCCAATTCGCTGGCATTGCTGACCGATGCAGTCCATAACGTTACCGATGTCCTGGCGCTGGGGCTGACCCTGTGGGCTTTGCGCGCTGCCACCCGACCGGCCTCGGCGGGCAAGACATATGGCTATCATCGCGCCGGCATCCTGGTGGCAATGGTGAACGCAACCAGCTTGGTCTTGATTTCCCTGGCGATCTTCTATGATGCCTACCGGCGCCTGATCGCCCCGCCCTCGGTCAAAGCGGATGTGCTGGTGGGGGTTGGCGTGGCGGCCGTGGTTGTGAACCTGGTCACCGCTCTGCTGGTGCGGCGCGGGAGCCAATACGACCTGAACCTGCGGAGTGTCTTCCTCCACCTCATGGGCGATGCCTTATCGACCATCGGGGCGGTTGTGGCCGGCGTTGTCATCCATTTCACCGGCCTGAACTGGCTCGACCCGCTCGTCAGCATCCTGATCGGCCTCCTGATCGTCTGGAATGCCTGGGGGATCCTGCACGAGTCGGTTAATATCTTAATGGAAGCCACCCCTGCCGATGTAAACGTGGATACAATGATCGTTGATATTCAGCAGGTGGATGGCGTGCGTGGCGTACATGACCTGCACATCTGGTCCATCACGCATGGCTTAAGAACGCTCTCTGCCCATATCCTGACTGACGATATCCCCATCAGCGAAGGGACAAGGATCCAGGCTGCTATCAGTGAATTACTCAATTACAAGTATGGGATCGCCCATGTTACCCTGCAACTGGAGTGCGTCGATTGCATCCCGGCCGACCTGTACTGTGATATCACTGCCAACAGCCACAGTCATTAACCATGCGTATTCTGACCGTCCTGACGTACTATCGACCCCATACCTCCGGATTGACCATGTATGCTGAACGGATGGCGCGTGCGTTTGCCCAGCGCGGCCATGCGGTGACCGTCCTGACTTCGCAGGATAACCGGCAGTTGCAGCGCCTCGAATGCCTGGATGGCGTGACGGTGGTGCGCGTGCCCGCGCTGATGCGCGTCAGCAAGGGATTGATCATGCCGGCCATGCCCTTCGTCGCCTGGAAACTGGCGCGCCAGGCGGATGTGATCCACCTGCACATGCCGCAACTGGATGCCGCCTATATTGCCTGGATCGGCAAAATCATGCGCAAGCCGGTGGTATTGACGTACCACTGTGACCTGCGCCTGCCGCAAGGCTTGATCCATGCGATTGCCAATAAAGTCTCCGATGTCGCCAACCACATGGCAGCCTGGGGCAGCGATGCCATCATCAGCCTTACCAGGGATTACGCCGAACATTCGAAGTATCTCTCGCGTTATCCCAAAAAGTTGCGCGTGCTGGATGCCCCGGTGGAGCTGGCTCCTGCCGGTGAGACAGACCTGCAGGCGTTTCGAGAAAAGTTTCATATCCAGCCGGGCCAGCGTATCATCGGCATGGCTTGCCGCCTGGCTACCGAAAAGGGCGTCGAATACCTGGTACAGGCCCTGCCGCGGGTATTGCAGCAGGTCCCGCAAGCGCGCGTCCTCTATGTCGGGTCGTACCAGAATGTGGTCGGAGAGAGGGAATACGCCGACCGTATCCTGCCGCAGATCGACAGCCTGAACGGGCATTGGTCCATGCTGGGCTACCTTTCCCCGGTAGAGCTGACAGCCTTCTATAAAACTTGCGAGATATTGGTGGTGCCCAGCCTGAACAGCACCGAGGGGTTTGGCCTGGTGCAGGTGGAGGCCATGAGCTGCGGTACCCCGGTGATCGCCACAGACCTGCCGGGTGTGCGTGTGCCGGTGAAAATAAGCGGCATGGGCAAGATCGTTCCGGTGGCGGATGCCGGGGCGATTGCGCAGGCCATCCAGGATATTTTGGCTGATCCGGCGCGATACCGGGGCAATTATGCGGAGATCAAACATAAGTATTCCCCGGATGTGATTGCCGCCGGGTATGAAGGACTCTTCGAAGAAATCCTGCAAAAACGCAAATGAAAGCATGAAAGGCCATGTCGTTCGACGAAAAGTATTTCAGCACCGCTGCTTATAAAGATGTATCGTTCGCCAAATACAGCCAGTATTGGTGGTCGAACCGCTTTTACGCCATCCTGGTGCGCCGCTATGGGCAACGCGGCACGCGCCTGCTGGAAATTGGCTCCGGCCTTGGCCACCTGGTCGGTCAATTGGAGGACGCCTACGCGACCACCGCGCTGGACGTGAACCATTGGGCGCTGGCGCAATCCAAGGCGGTGGCCCCTCGCACCTGGCGGCAGGTCGCCAGTGCCGAAGGCTTGCCTTTCGCGGATGGTACCTTTGGTGTAATCGTCATCAAGCATGTGGTTGAACATTTGCCGCATCCCGAGCAGGCCATTGCTGAATTGGGACGTGTGATGGCCCCGGGAGGCGCGCTGATCCTTGCCACCCCTAACCTGGCCTCCCTATCCAGGCCATCGAAGGGCAAGAATTGGATAGGTTACCATGATCCCACGCATATCTCGCTCAAGCCGCCGGCCGAATGGCTGGCCCTGCTCAAAGGAGCCGGATTCAAATTGAAGCGGGTCTTTTCTGACGGCCTCTGGGATGCACCCTACATCCCGGTGCTTCCAACGGGTTTGCAGAAACTGCTCTTTGGTTCCCTGGGCGGCCTCCAGGCCGTCAGCGGGGTGGTTTTCTTGCCAATGCGTTGGGGTGAGAGTATCATGGTGATTGCGCAAAAACAGTAGTCGGAGAGAGCCTGCCATGCCAGAAGAACCAAGCGTTCTCGATTATCTCAAATCCAAGCTAAAGTTTTGGGAACATGGGGAGAAGATCCATATCCCTGTAGAACCTGAAACGCCGCTGGAAATCCAGCCGGAAACCGCCCAGGTTGAACTACCGCCTGAGACCGTACCGGTCGACCAGGATTCAATCGCAATGGCGAAACCGCCCCGGGAAAAGCCGGCCGAACCCAATCGCTGGCCCTGGCGTTCGCTGCTGGCATTGGCCCTGGCATTGGTGGCGCAGCGC
>Ga0335069_10009768_pt1 | contig 13635 bp, 15 predicted proteins | sample Lox_Sample_11_FD_206714 | JGI IMG/M metagenome (GOLD analysis project Ga0335069, IMG submission 206714) | Soil microbial communities from Loxahatchee National Wildlife Refuge, Florida, United States - Lox_Sample_1.1 | ecosystem: Environmental > Terrestrial > Soil > Wetlands | place: USA... | reverse complement strand
GGACTGGAGGGGGCCCGTGGGCAGCGTCGTAAAATGGCGTCGCAAGAAGATGCGCAAGCACAAGAAGCGCAAGCTTCTCCGCCAGCAGCGACACAAGCGCAAGCGCTGAGCCCGGCGCCGCGATGCGGCGCATCCTCCGATCGCTCCCGCCCAAGAATCCATTCGCGCGCCGCAGCTTCGATGCTCATCAGCTTGATTTTTTTGCGTTTCTGACTTGACTCACCTCCGAGAACGGTGTAAGCCTGACTCGCAAGAACGGCCGTAGAGCCGCGGATTGTGGCCACAACGAGGGCAGATTGCCTTCAAGTCGCCGGCTCCGGCGCCCGATGAGGGCGCACGAAAGAGGCTCTCGAAGAGCCTGGGCCGAGCGACGGGGACATGGGGCGGGTAGCGAGGACGCTGTCCGTCCGTCCAGTCTCGAGGCGCGCAGGGGCATCGGCTCCTGACTCTCGGGTCTGGATGACCGCGGCGCTGGGGCCACGAAAGGGGGGTGACCCAAGCTATGGCACGACGACGCAAGAAGGCGGCCTCGAAGAAGGCCGGCGGGAAGAAGGCCGGTCGCAAGAAGGCCGGTCGCAAGAAGGCTCGCCGGCGCTCGGCCTAGCCGAGAGCTGCGGCTTCGAGGCCTTCTTCAGGGAAGGTCTGGGACCCCGGCCGGCACTGCCGGCCGGGGTTTCCTTCTCCGGGCGCGCTGCTACTACTCAGCGCTCGCTCGGATCCGACCGGAGGTTCCCCGCTGATGGCCCGCATCACCGTCGAGGACTGCATCAAACAGGTCCCGAATCGCTTCCACCTGGTCCAGATGGCGGCGATCCGCGCCAAGCAGCTGAAGCGCGGCTCGCGCTCGCTGCTCGCGCAGGGCGAGAACAAGGAGGTCGTGACCTCGCTGCGCGAGATCGCGGCCGGCTACATCAAGCCGGACTATCCCGACGAGGCGGCGCCCGAGTAGGCGCCGATCGCTACCCGAGGGTCTGGACGGGCACCCGGAAGGAGAAGCGGCTGCCCACGCCGACCTCGCTCTGCAGCTCGAGCGATCCCCCGACCAGCTTCAGCAGATCGCGCACCAGCGCGAGGCCGAGGCCCGAGCCGCGGTACTTGGTCGATGCGAGCTCGTCCACCTGGAAGAACTCGTCGAAGATGAACTGCTGATCGTCCGGGCAGATGCCGATCCCGGTGTCGCGGATCTCGCAGATCAGCTCGCCGCCCGCCACGCGCGCCGAGATGTCGATGGTCCCCTGCGCCGTGAACTTCGCGGCATTGTCGAGCAGCAGGAACAGGATCTGGTTGATCTTGGCGAGGTCGGTCCGGATCTTGGGCAGCGGCTCCTCGAAGTGCTTCTCGATGGCGACCGGGTTGTTGCCGATCGTGTCCTGGACGCTGAAGATGGCTTCCTCGACCACCTCGCGGAAGTTCACGTCCTGGACCTCGACCGACATCTCGCCCTGCTTGATCCGCCACAGGTCGAGGATGTTCTGGAGCGTCCGCAGGAACGCCGTCCCGTCGTCGAGGGCCCGGCGCAGGCACTGCTGCGCGGTCTCCGACAGCACGTCGTTCTCGCCCGCCAGGACCGCGATGATCGACTCGATGATGCTGTTGAGCGGCGTGCGCAGCTCGCGGGACATCTTCTCGATGAAGTCGTTCTTGAGCTTCTCCACCTGACCCAGGCGCTCGTTGCTGCGCAGGAGCTCGATGTCCTGGGCGAACAGCGCCTCCGACAGCTTGAGCACCTCGTCGCTTCGGTCCTCCGCCGCCTGGGCGTTCTCGCGCAGTGTGCGGAGGGCGGTGTCGAGCTCCTCGGTGCAGGCAGCCTGCGCCAGGCGGGCGGCCAGCGCCTCGCCGGCGAGGTCGATCAGCGCCGCCGCCGCGCCCGCGGTCGCGTCGGGCGTCGCCGCGGCCAGCACGGCCAGCACGCGCCCCTGGTCGGCGATCGGCACGAGCGCCACCCCACCGGCGCCGCGGGCGCCGAGCGCCGGAGGCCCGTCGATGCGCGACGGGCTGCCCTGCGCAGCCGCCTCTCTCACGGCCTGGGAGATCGCCTCGGCCGCGGTGCGCGCCGCGTCCGGTGAGGCCACGCCGGCTGCCGTCCGCAGCCGCAGCTCGCCTCCCTCGCTCTCGCGCGCGAAGAGCAGGACGCTGCCCTCGGTGGCCGTGGCGAGGCGGGTCACCAGCGCGCGCATGGCCTGGGCGAGGTCGGCCCTGCGGCCCGAGACCGGGTCGCGCTCCGCAGGCGCGTGCACCGCAGAAGCCACGGGCCCTCCTAGAAGCGCTCGTCGGGCTCGATCTCGAGCCGTTCGAGGGGTTGCTCCTCGATCGACGAGCCGCCGACGTCGACGGCGCCCTCGAGCGAAAGCCGGGTCTGGAAGTCGGTCGGGTTCGACGCTGCGGCCAGCGCCATCTCGACCGAGATCTTGTTGGCGCGCACGAGGTCGAACAGGTGCTGGTCGAAGGTCTGCATGCGCTCGCTGCGACCGCGCGCCATGAAGTCGACGATCTCGTGGGTCCGCGCCGGATCCTTGATGCACTCCTGGATGCTGCGAGTGGAGCGCATGATCTCCACCGCCGGCACGCGCCCGCTCTGCTTCTTGTTGACCAGGAGCCGCAGGGAGACCACCGCCGTCAGGTTCTCGGCGAGGCGGGCGCGGACCTGCAGCTGCTCCTCGGTCGGGAAGAACGACACCAGCCGGTTGACGGTCGACGTCACGTCGTTGGTGTGGATCGTCGAGAACACCAGGTGGCCGGTCTCGGCCGCCTTCAGCGAGGTGTCGACCGTCTGCAGGTCGCGCATCTCGCCGACCATGATGACGTCGGGATCCTGGCGGAGCGCGGCGCGCAGGGCATCCGGGAAGGAGCCCGTGTCGGTTCCGATCTCGCGCTGCGTGATGATGCTCTTCTCGTGGGTGAACACGAACTCGATCGGATCCTCGACGGTGATGATCTTCGCCTTCCGCTGGCGGTTCACCTCGTGGATCATGGTTGCGAGCGTCGTGGACTTGCCCTGGCCGGTGGCGCCCGTGACGAGCACGTAGCCGCGGGTGATGTGGGCGATGTCGCGCAGCACGCCCGGGAGGTTCAGCTCCTCGAAGGTGCGGATCTGCAGCGGGATCACGCGCAGCACGACGTTGTAGAAACGCCGCTGGCGAGAGATGTTGACGCGGAAGCGGCCCTCGCCGGGCAGCTCGTAGGCGAGGTCGATCTCGTTGAAGTCCATGCTCGAGGCGCGCGGATCGCCCTCGAGCAGCATGCGGGCGATCTCCTCGGTGTCCTTCGGGACCAGCACCTTGTAGCGGAGCTCGACCAGGTCGCCGTTGAAGCGATAGAGCGGGAGGTAGCCCACCTGGAAGTGGATGTCGGAGGCCCCCTTCTCGAGGCCGAGGCGAAGGAGGCGGTACAGCTTGTCCCGTTCCATGGGCGCGTGTCCTCGCGGGATCTCGCCCCGCCCATCGACCGGCGGCCGCGGCGCCGGTTCGCCGTCTGATCCGACGGGCGTATCGGCGTTTCGGGCGCCTGCTTGACCGGGTTCCGATGGCCGGGCGGCCGCCTCGGCGGACGGGCTCCGCTATACTGCGTCCGCTCGTCGCCCGCGGGTTCTTGGCCATCCCGAGGCTTCCGTGCGTTTCTCCAGGCGGCTCGCCGCGATCATCGCCCTCCTGACCGCTGCGTCGATCGCGTTCGGCGACGCCTGCGCGGCCTGGGCCGCCGGCTCCGACACCTCGAGCGCGCGAACGACGACCCCTGCCGCCTCGGGGGGCCCGGACCTCGATCACCTGCTCAAGCTTCCGGACTCGGACTACGGGTTCGAGAAGAAGGGCGGGGCGACCCGCAGCGAGTGGCGAGCGCGCTTCCTGGAGGCGCGCTCGAGCGTCGATGCAGCCCAGGCTGCCCTCGCGAAGGCCGAGCACGCGCTGGCCGAGCAGGGAGGCGGGAGCCAGGCCTGGACCTTCACGCCACCCGGTCTTCCCGAGGGCGCGAGCTCGGAGCCCAACGACGGTGCGCAGCTTCGCCAGGAGGTCAAGAAGGACCGCGCGGAGGTGGAGCGCGCGCAATCGAGGCTGCGCGAGCTCGAGGTCCAGGCGAACCTCGCCGGCGTTCCCGACGACTGGCGTGGATCGAGGACGGAACCGAGCACCAAGAACGAAAGCGTTCCCGCAGGCACCGGCGGCAAGTAGCGGCGGGAAGACGGCTCCCGCTCTCGAATCCGCTGGGAGATCGCGCGGTCGCGCGCGCCCCCGCGTGGCGGCTGCCGCCGCGCGCACGGCTGGCATCCGCCTTGCTCCTCCCCACGTCCGGGAGAGGGGGAGCGCGCAGCACGCCGGAGGGGGCGATGGTGGCCGCGAAGGGGTTCCTCCCTGCGCGCTCGACGGATCCGCCCGGGCAGGAGGGCCCGGGCGGATCCGATCTCTCCTGGCGCCGCGTTCTCGACGCGGTGCCGGCCGCCGGCTAGCTTGCGCCGCGCGAGGAGGGCGCATGGCCGATCGAGCCGACGGGACGCAGGCGGAGACGTCGCGCGGACGCAACGACGTGGTCTCGCTTCTCTACGTGATCGGCGGGATCCCCGCCATCGTCGGCTTCTTGGTGATCCTGTTCGCGATCGGCGTGCGCATGTGCGGGCTGCCGGCCTGAGCCCAGGCGCGGCGCCCCGACGCGGCGATCTGCCGCCCGGCTGCTTGCGGGCTGCGTGCTCGCGCGCCGGCAACGCGTCCTTCCGCTGATCCTTCCATCGCCTGGCGCTCAATCGGCGCGCCGATCCCGCCGATCGGAGCGCCATGGCACGAGTGCTTCGATGCGGGCGCGAGATCGGGGTCGTATCCCTGCTCGCGACCTGCCTCGCGCTCGGCTGCGGCGGTATGGGCGGTCGCGCCGTCTCGTATCGCTACTTCGATGCGCCGGCCTCCGACGACGTGTGGTCGCGCAAGATCGCCGGCTGGCAGGACCGCGAGCGCGCCCAGGAGGCCGTCGAGGTCTCGGGCGGGCCGTCGCCGGGCTCGACGGTCGGAGCCGGCTCGCCGTCCCAGGCGCCTCCCCCCGCCGACTCGCTGCGCGCCAAGTACCGTGCCTTCCGCCTGGAGCACCGCCGCGAGCTCGCGCGCGAGGTCGCGCTCTGGGTCCAGGCGCAGTCGAAGATCTACTACATCCCCGACGGCCCGATCGATCACTGGGCGACGCTCGAGGAGACGCTGGCCCACAACGGCGACGACTGCGACGGCCTCGAGCTGCTCGCCTACTACTTCCTGCGCAGCCTCGGCTTCCGCGACGACGAGGTGTACCGCGCGATCGTCTACCGGCCCTCGAACGGCGAACACCATATGGTGACGATGTGGTTCGAAGACCCGAACGATCCCTGGGTGATCGATCCCACCGGCGCCATGACCACCGGCATGCCCCGCATGTCCGAAGTGGCCGGCTGGGTGCCGCTGAAGCTCTTCACGGAGACGGCGGAGTTCACCGTCGACGGCTCGACCGCCCCGCTGGCCCACCGCCCCTCGCAGCAGGCACCGGCGTCCCCGGCGCGCTGACAGGGTATCCTCCCGCCGGAGGTGCCCGATGCCGCTCCGCCTGCTTCCCTCGGACGAGTTCATGCACGAGAACTCGGGCGAGTCGAACTTCAATGAGAGCATGTACTTCAACTTCTTCGACGCCGGGCAGGGGCTCGGCGGCTTCGCGCGCATCGGCAACCGGCCCAACGAGGGGCACGCCGAGACCACCGTCTGCCTGTTCGAGCCCGCCGGCAGCGTCGTCTTCGGCTTCGAGCGCGCGGCGATCCCCGACAACCGGGCCTTCGACGCCGGCGGCATGCGCTTCGAGGTCCACGAGCCCTTCGAGCGGCTGCGCGTCGCGTATCGGGGCAAGGCCTGTCGGCTGGGCGACCCGCTCGCCATGGCCGACCCGCGCCGTGCGTTCCGCGAGAATCCCTTCGTGCCGATCGACCTCGACCTCGAGGTCCGCGGGGTCGGCCCGATGTTCGGCGGCGAGCCCACCGGGCATCGCGACGGCGAGATGGAGTTCGCGCGCGGTCACTACGAGCAGCACCACCGCGCGCGAGGCCACGTCGAGATCGACGGCCGCCGCCATGCCTTCGACGGCCTCGGGCTTCGCGATCACTCGTGGGGGCCGCGCTCCTGGCAGGCGCCGGCGTGGTACCGCTGGCTCACGGCGAATTTCGGCGACGACTTCGGGTTCATGGGCAGCCACATCATGCGGCGCGACGGGGTGGAGACGCGCGGCGGCTTCGTCCACCGCGGCCGCCAGCTCGTGCCGGTGCGCGACATCCGGATCGAGACGGAGTTCGGCGGCCGCGAGCGGCTCCACCAGCGCCTGCGGGCGCGCCTCGACTGCGCGGACGGCAGCTCGCTCGAGGTCGAGGGCCGGGTGCTGTCGATGATCCCGCTGCGCAACCGGCGCGACGGCCGGGTGACGCGCATCGGCGAGGGGATGACGGAGTGGCGCTGCGCCGGTCGCACCGGCTACGGCCTGTCGGAGTATCTCGATCAGGTCGAGCCGGGCGCGGGCTCCCACTCGCCGGAGGCGACCCGGGAGCCCTCTCCGGAGGGCGGCGCGCAGCGGTAGATCCAACACTCGACGAGGTTGCCGCTCGGGTCGAGCGCGGCAGTGCGGACGCGCTCGTAGCCCGACCCCTCGTACGCGTCGAACCAGGCGAGCGGCGGCGAGCTCGCGGTGCGCGCCACGAGCTCGCCCGCGATCCAGCCAGGCGCGTCCGCGTCGGGCACCGCGCCGGGGTAGGCGCCGAGCTGGTAGAGCCGGCCGCGAACCCGCGCCGGACCGAGCCGGCGCAGCGTCGCGACCACCGGCGCGATGGCGGCCGGCGCGCGCCCGGGCCGGAGCGTTCCGTAGACGAAGAGGAGATCGCTCACGGACCCGGCGCTGGGGCCGGGGCACCCGGCTTCGCGGCCGGCTTCGACGCGGCGGGCGTCGGACCCGCGGCGGGCGCGGGCTCGCTGGTGTCGTCCTCGACGCGGATGTTCAGGGCCTTGCTCTGCTGCTCCGCGCGCTCCTTCGCCTTGGTGCGCTCCGCCTCGATCTCGGCGGCGAGCTGCTGGCGGGTCTCGTCCGCCTTCTTCTGCTCGATCTCGACGCGCGCGCGCCGCAGCTCGACGAGGCGCTCCTCGAGCACCCGGTTGCGGCTCGCGAGGAGGTCCGCGGGGACCGGGGGATCCTTGGCGCCCGGCGCGTAGTTCACGCGGATGCGCGCCGTGACCTGCTTGCCCTCGTCGGTGAGCGCGGTGGCCTCGATGTCGTTCTTGCCGGGCTTGAGCGGAACCAGCGCGCTCCAGCTTCCGTCGGGATTCGTCGACGTGGCGCTCGCCGGCTCCCCGTTGGTCAGGTTGCGCACCGAGAGCTGCTTGATGTTCGCGAAGTCGACATGCTCGACGACGTCGGCCAGCGAGCCCGGGTTGCGCACCGGCGTGAACAGGCCGCCGGTCACCTCGGCGAGCTTCACGATCGAGAGCGGGCCGGAGAGCGCCTCCTCGCCGATGCCGAACGTGAAGAAGCGGATGCCGGCCTTGCGCGCGCGCTGCGCCGCGCGGAACACCGCCTCGACGTTGCACTGCTCCTCGATCGGGGCGCAGGGCAGCGTCGGGACGCCGTCGGTGAGGAAGACCGCGACCTTCTCGCTCTTGGGATCCACCTGGGAGAAGGCGCCGCGCAGCCCTTTGAGCTCGATCGTGGCCTGGTCGATGCCCGCGGCCATGTGGGTGGCCCCGCGCGGGCCGCGCTCGAGCACGCGGTCGAGCGCGCGCTGCACGTCCTTGTAATCGGTCGTGAGCGCGACCTCGGTGACGGCCGGTGCGATCGGGCCCTGGAGGAGGCCGCCGCCGGGCTGCTCGCCGGAGAAGGTGATGAGGCAGACGCGCGTGCTGCGCGGGTCGAGGCGCGCGAGGAAGTGCCGCGCCGACGCCACCTCGGCGGCCAGCACGGAGTCGCCGGGGTCGGTGTCGCCGAGGCCGAACAGGCTTCCCACGCTGCCCATCACCGGCTTGCCGATCACGCCGTTGCCGTTGATGTCGGCGCCACTCGGATCCACGGTCGAGCCCGAGGTGTCGATCACGAAGCACACGTCGATGTGGCGGAACTCACCGCGCGGCGCGAGCGCACGGCCGGCCACGAAGGCACCCACGGGATCGCCGAGGATCGCCTCCGCCTCCGGGTACTCGATCTCGATGAAGAGCTGGCGACGGTCGGCCCCGAGCTCCTGCGCGGAGACCAGCGGCTTCGGCGGCGTGGTGGCGGAGGCGGTCTGGGTAGCCGGTACGGTCGATTGCTGAGCTGTGGCACGTCCTGATGTACTTCGCTCGCCTCCGGCTCGCTGCGCGCTCGCATCGCTCGCTTGCGGGGGTTGCTGCGAACGAGCGGCTTGCCCCGGAGGCGGCGGGACGGGAGCTCCAGGTGCTGGCGTGGCGGAGGCGGTGGGCGCGGCCGCGGGGGCGAAGCTCGCGAAGGCGCGGCCGTTGCCCCCGTCGAGCGGGGTGCCGGCCGCGGTCGTGACGGCGTCGATCGGCGCGGCGGCAACGCGCAGCGTCGTGCCGCTCGGCCACGCGGCCTCCAGCACGCCGAGCACGCGGCCGTCCTCGTGGGAGACGATCGGCGCACCGCCCCAGCCGCGCAGGTCGTAGGCGACGTCGAGTTCGACCTCGAGGCGCGTCGCGTCGGCGACGCGCACGGTCCCGAAGACGTCGTCCTCGTCGCGCGGGATGGCGGTCGGAATCCCGAGCAGCTGGACGCGCTCGCCGGCGTGCGCCGGCTTGCCCGCGCGCAGCACGCGGACCTCCTGCGGCGGCGCGTCGAGGGCGTAGACGACGAAGTCGTCGCGGATCGTGCCGCCGGGCGACGCGAAGCCGACACCAGGAGCTGTCAGCAGGCGGTTGGCGCGCGCCACCCGGTGCTTGCTCGTGCCGAGCTCGAAGACGACCTCCGAGCAGGCGGCGAGCTGCGCGAGGTCGACGGCGTGCGCCGCGCCGACCGCGACGGCGCCGCCGGGTCCGTTGGCGCGCTCGAGGAAGAAGACGGTTCCGGCGGTGTGGTCGGTGCCGTGCGCCTGGAACCGCGCGCGCGCCACGGCCGGATCGGCGGCGCGGGCGGGCGACGCGAAGGCCATCGCCGCTGCGAGCGCGAGGACCGCGAGTCGATCGGCGGCCTGCATCCCAGCCAGCGTAAGAGACGCCTTCGGAGCTGTCACGAACGCGTCGTGACGGGACGCTGGCGTTGACCGGCAGGAGGCGCGCACCTAGGATGCAGGCGCCCCCGCGCGTGTCCCCTTCCTCCGCGAGTGCTGCGTGTCGCTGCCGCTCGGCCCCCGTCTGCGGAGGGCTCTCGATCGCCTGGAGGCCGCGGGCGAGCCGCTCCCCGTGGACGAGCTGGCGCGCCGGCTCCTAGCGCTGCGCGCGCCGGTCCCGGCGCTGCTGGCGCGGCGCCTCGTTGCCACGGCGCTCGGCTGTGGCGCGGAGGGCCTCCCCGAACGGCTCGATCTGCGCGCGCTCCCGCGCCTCCTGGCGGGCCCCGGCGCCGAGGTGGACCTCGAGGACGCCGACTGGATCGCCGTCGACCTCGAGACCACGGGCCTCTCGACGGCGTCGGCGATCCTCGAGATCGGGGCGGTGCGCGGGGTCGGCCTGCGAATGGTCGACCGCTTCCAGACCCTGGTCGACCCCGGCGTGCCGATCCCGGCGGCGATCACCGCGCTCACGGGGATCGACCGCGGCGCGATCGGCGGCGCGCCTCCGATCTCGCGCGCGATCGCTGCATTCCGCGCGTGGGTGGGCGACCGGCCCGTGACGGCGTTCGCAGCCCACAACGCGGCGTTCGACGCGGGCTTCGTGCGCCGCGCCTTTGCCGCTCACGGCTTGGCACCCTGGCCCGGACCGGTGGTCTGCACGCGGAGGCTCGCGCGGCGTCTGCTGCCCGGCCTGCCGCGCTACGACCTCGATACGCTCTGCGCGCAGCTCGGCATCGCGAATGCGTGGCGTCACCGAGCGCTCGGCGACGCCGAGGCCGCCGCGCGCGCGCTCGTCGAGCTCGTCGAGCGGGCGCGCGTACTCCGCGGGCTGCGCAGCCTCGGTGATCTGCTCGATCTGCAGGGCTCTCGCACGCGCAAGGGCCGTCGCTCAAGGCCGCCCGTCGGCCCTCCGAAGTCGTAGGGCGCGGCCCCGGCCGCGATCGGAGGTGCCGGCATGCGTTCCCTCTGCCTCGCGCTCGCACTCGCGATCGCCGGCACCGCCGGCCCCTCGCGCGCGGCGATCTATCGCTGGGTCGACGAGTCGGGCCACACGCGCTTCAGCGACCGGATCGAGGACGTGCCGCCGGCATGGCGAAAGAACGTCGAGCAGCAGATCCAGGACGACGCCGAGGCGGCCGCGGTGTCTCGGCCGGGGAAGCCTGCGCCCCATGCGCGGCCCGCGCCGCCGCCGGCCGCCGCGCCGCGCGCCGCGACTCCGATCGCCGCGACGCCGCATGCCACTGCACAGGGGGCCCCCCCGCAGATGCCTCCGCCCGAGCCGGCTTCCTCGTTCCTCGGGCTCCCCGCGCTCGGAGCCGTCGCTGCAGCCGGCCTGGTCGCTGCCACCCTGGTGCTCCGCAGACGGCGGGCGCCGGAGCCGGCGGCGCCGGGCCGCCGTCCATGAAACCCCCCTGAACTTCGGTAAATTCCGGCGGGGGTGAACGAGTGGAGCGTCTGCGACGCGTCCCGATGCGACGCCTTGGGGCGGCGCTCTGCATCTGGCTGATCGGGGCGCCGCTCGCCCTCGCCGGCGAGCCCGCGTCGGACCGCTTCGACACGGTCGTGATCGACCCGGGGCATGGGGGCGACGACCACGGTGCCGAGGGGCCCGATGGGCTGCTCGAGAAGAGCCTCGTGCTGGACGTCGCCCAGCGCGTGCGCACGCGGCTCCGCGCTGCCGGGCTCCACGTGCTGCTGACCCGCGACGACGACGTCTACGTCCCTCTCGAGCGGCGCACGGCCATCGCCAACGAGGCGCAGGCCGATCTCTTCCTCTCGATCCACGCCAACGCCTCCTCCGCGCACAGTGCCCGCGGGGTCGAGACTTTCTTCCTGTCGCTCGCCGCCAGCGACGACGTGGCGCGACAGGTGGCGGCGCGCGAGAACGCCGCGTTCCGGGACGCCGCGCAGCCGGCCGCCAACGACGATCCGCTCGTCTCGATCCTCGGGGACATGGCGGCGGCCGATCAGCTCCGCGAGTCGGACGAGTTCGCAAGGCTCGCGATGCAGGAGGTCTCGGGCGTCTACGCGGTCCCCTCGCGCGGTGTGAAGCAGGCGCCCTTCGTCGTCCTGATGGGGCTGGCGATGCCCGCCTCGCTGGTCGAGATCGGCTTCGTGAGCAACCGCCAGGAGGCGCAGTCGCTGGCCGACGATGCCCAACGCGATCGCATCGCCGACGCGCTCGCGCGCGCGGTGCTCGAGTTCGGGCGGCGTTACGACGCGCGGCGGGGCATCCAGCCCGCCCCCTCGCCCACCTCCACGGGAGGTGGCTGATGCGCCGCGACGGCCGGGCGCTCGAGGCGCTGCGACCCGTGGGCGTCCAGGTCGACTTCACCGAGAACCCCCTCGCGTCGGTGCTGATGGAGATGGGCCGCACGCGGGTGCTGTGCACGGTGAGCGAGGAGCTCTCGGTGCCGCGCTTCCTCGCCGGCACCGGGCGCGGATGGGTGACGGCCGAGTACTCGCTGCTGCCCGGCTCGACGGACCGCCGCAGCGAGCGCGAGGCGGCGCGCGGCCGGCAGTCGGGCCGGACGCAGGAGATCCAGCGGCTGATCGGCCGCAGCCTGCGCGCGGTCGTCGACCTGGCGTGCCTCGGCGAGCGGACGCTTTGGGTCGACTGCGACGTGCTCCAGGCCGACGGCGGCACGCGCACCGCCTCGATCACGGGCGCCTACGCCGCGCTCGCGATCGGCATCGCGCGCCTGCGCAAGCGCGGTGCCCTCGGCCGCGATCCGCTGCTCGACTCGGTGGCGGCCGTCTCCGTCGGCATCATCGACGGCGGCGTCGCGCTCGACCTCTGCTACGAGGAGGATGCGCGCGCCGACGTCGACATGAACGTGGTGGCGACCGGCCGCGGGCGCTTCGTGGAGGTGCAGGGCACGGCCGAGCACGGCACGTTCGCCCCAGCGGAGCTCGTCGAGCTCACCCGGCTCGCGCTCGCGGGCATCGGCGAGCTGACCCAGAGGCAGCTCGAGGCGATCGCGCGCGCCCGTACGGAGTGAGCGTGACACGTCCGGGTGCCGCCGTGGGCGGGGAGATCGTCTTCGCCACGCACAACCCCGGCAAGCTGCGCGAGGTGCGCGCACTGCTGGCCGCGCTGCGCGTGCGCGTGCTCGGTCTCGAGGAGCTCGACCCGCTCGCGCTCCCGGAGGAGGGCGACGACTACGCGGCCAACGCGGTCGCCAAGGCGCGCGCCGCGGCGAGCGCGAGCGGCCGGCCGGCGCTCGGCGACGACTCGGGCCTCGAGGTCGCTGCGCTCGACGGAGCGCCCGGCGTGCGCTCGGCGCGCTACGGCCCGAGCGATGTGGCGCGCAACGAGCGCCTCCTCGAGGCGCTCGCCGGCGTGCAAGGAGCGCACCGCGGCGCGCGCTTCGTCTGCGTCGCGGCGCTCGCGACTCCGGGCGGCGAGCTCGCGACCGCGCGCGGCGAGTGCGCGGGTCGGATCCTGGCGGCGCCGCGCGGCACGGGCGGCTTCGGCTACGACCCGGTCTTCGAGCCGATCGAGGCGCGCGGCCGGAGCCTGGCGGAGCTCCCGGCCGAGGAGAAGGAGCTCCTCTCGCACCGCGGCCGCGCGTTCCGCGCGCTCCTGCCCGCCATCGAGGCCAGCCTGCGGGCCTGATCGCCGACCCGTTACCCTCTGCGCCGCCGTGGATCCCCTCTCCCTCCTGATGTGGCCCACGCTGCCCTTCAAGCGGCTGTGCGCCGTGCCCGCCGACCTGTCGAGCATCACCGATCGCGCGGACGAGGTGCCGCCCCGCGACGTCGACCTCGCCGAGGGCGCCTGCGAGCGCGTCTGGAAGAGCGTCGAGAGGGTCTACCGCACGGGGCTCTATCCGGCCGTGCAGCTCTGCGTCTTCTACCGCGGGGCGATCGTGCTCGACCGCGCCCTCGGCTTCGCCGCGGGCGCCGCGCCCGAGGATCCGCCCGATGCGCCGAAGCTCCCGGTCACCACCGAGACGCCCTTCTGCATCTACTCCGCCTCGAAGGCGGTGACCGCGATGCTGATCCACAAGCTCGACGACCGCGGCGCGCTGCACATCGACGATCGCGTCTGCGACTACCTGCCCGAGTTCGCGCACGGCGGCAAGGATCAGATCACGATCGGGCACGTGCTCTGCCACCGCGCCGGGATCCCCAACATCCCCCGCGGAGCGCTCGATCTCGACCTGCTCGAGCGGCCCGGCGAGATCATCCGCCTGCTCGCCGAGATGCCGCTCGTCGCGCGGCCGGGTCGCCGCCTCGCCTACCACGCGGTGACGGGCGGCTTCGTGCTGGGCGAGGTGGTGCGGCGCGCCACCGGCGAGGACATTCGCACCGTCCTCACCAAGGAGATCCGCGAGCCACTCGGCCTGCGCTGGCTCTCCTATGGGGCGGCGCCGGAGGATGCGGGCCGCATCGCGCAGGAC
>Ga0335069_10009767_pt1 | contig 13636 bp, 11 predicted proteins | sample Lox_Sample_11_FD_206714 | JGI IMG/M metagenome (GOLD analysis project Ga0335069, IMG submission 206714) | Soil microbial communities from Loxahatchee National Wildlife Refuge, Florida, United States - Lox_Sample_1.1 | ecosystem: Environmental > Terrestrial > Soil > Wetlands | place: USA... | reverse complement strand
CCGCCGGGAGTCCCGGCGCACCCCCTGCAAACCTGAGCCTGGCGTCCGGCCTGGTTGCAAGGTGACCCCACTATAGGAGCGGAAGTCGCCCTCGTCAAGTAGCCCAGTCAAGTGATTTTCGATTTGGCTGGTTGACTCGTTTTTCCGATGAACATGCCCTTTTAGGGGGATGGCCGCCGTGTCGGTCTTGCGGTTTGGTGAAGCGTGAGGTTCACTTCACGTTGACGCCGCGCATGACGACCCGAGACGCCGCCCCCAGCACCCACCGCCCCGCCGTCGAGACCGGGCTTCGCCTCGGCGAGCGCCTGCGGCAGCTGCGTGTCGGCGCCGGTCTGACCCAGAGCGAGCTCGCCGGCGACCGGTTCTCGAAGGAGTACGTCTCGCAGATCGAGCGGGGGAAGACGCGGCCGACGCGCGAGACGATCGAGTGGCTCGCGAAGCGGCTCGGCGTCGACTCCGGCTTCCTGGCCAACGGGCTCGCCACGGACGAGCGCGGCCGCCTCGAGGGCGCGCTCGCGCGCGCCGAGGCGCTGATCGAGGCGAACCGCGACGACGAGGCGAACGCCGAGTACGAGTCCCTCGTCCAGGCCGCCAGGGCGACCGGGCTGCAGGAGCTCCAGGTCCGCGCGCTCGTCGGCGCCGGCCGGGTGAGCATGCGCCTCGGCGCCGTCCGGCCCGCGCTCGAGCTCCTGAACGAGGCGCGCGCGATCTCGGAGGGCAGCGGCTTCTCCGACATCGAGCGGGCCGAGGTGCTGTTCGCGCTCGGCGTCTGCCGCCACCAGCTGAACAGCATCCAGACGTCGATCGGGCTCTTCAACGAGGCGCTCGCGCTCGCGGAGCGCTCGGGGCTCCCGTCCGACCAGCTTCGCTCGAACATCCTCTCGTGGCGCTCGCGCAGCTGGCGCCGCCTCCGCGACTACGAGGCAGCGCGGGAGGACGTCGAGCGCGCGCTCCAGCTCGCCGAGGACGCGAACGACCCGCGCACGATCGGCGCGGCGTACTTCCAGGCGTCGATCGTCGCCGACCGCGAGGGCCACTGGGTGCTGGCCCGCACGTACGCGGAGAAGGCGCGGGCCGCCTACGCCGAGATCTCCGACCAGGTGCATATGGGCCAGCTGACGAACAACCTCGGCGGGCTCAACTTCCTGCTCGGCAACACCGACGAGGCGGTCAGGCTGCTGAAGGAGGCATTCGGGATCGCGCTCGAGACCGGCCACGACGCGGACGCCGCGCAGGCGATCTCGTCGCTCGCGCAGATCCACCTGCGCACGGGCAACCTCGACCAGGCCGAGGAGCAGGCGCGCCACGCGCTGCAGCTGCTCGAAGGCCACGAGGGCGACTATCTCGACGAGATCGGGAGCGCGCATCTCGTGCTCGGCCGCTCGCTGCTCGAGCGCGACCGGCTCGAGGAGGCAGAGGCCGAGTTCCAGGCGGCCGAGGCCTGCTACGACACGTTCGGACTCGCCAGCCTCCGCGCCACCGTCTGGGTCGCCCGCGGCGACCTCGCGGCGCGGCGCGGCGACGACCGGCTGGCCGCGCACCTCTACCGCACTGCGGCGGAAGCGCTCCAGGACGTCAGGTTCTAAAGAAGGAAGGAGGTGACGACGGTGACCAAGGCGAGGATCATCTATCTGCTGCTCGTCGCTTCGATGTTTGCGTACGTGCTCTCGCTCGCTCTGCACACGGGTCTGGGCGGAAGCAGCAACGGCGGCGCCTGGTAGAACCGATTTTGTGACCTGACCGCGTTCGCGCGGTCAGGCGCCGGGCCGCGGGACGTCTCCGTCGACGGAGCCGGCCCGCTCGATCACGACCTGCGGCATCCGTGCGCGGGGACTGAGCCGAAGGAGCATGCGGACGATCTCGGCGCAGTCCTCGGGCTGGATCATCTCGACGCCGGCCGAGCCCGGCGTCCACGTGCACGTGCGGCGGGAGGTTAAGCGCCGTCCGCCGCGAATGAGGGCGGCGAGGGTGCCGTCACGGCCCTCCTCTCCCCCGAAGGCGGCGGCCCCGGTCGCCGCCTTCGCCCGTCTTGCGCATACAGTGGCCGCATGGAAGCGACACTGACCGGGCTGACGGCGGGCGGCGGCTGCGCCGCGAAGTACTCGGCCGTGCGGCTCGAGGAGCTGCTGCGGGGGTTCGTGCCCGCCGAGGCGGAGAACCTCCTCGTCGGGCTGGCGCCGGCGGACGACGCGGCGGTCTACAAGCTCGACGACGAGCGGGCGATCGTCTTCACGCTCGACTTCTTCCCGCCGCTCGTCGACGATCCCGCCGTCTTCGGGCGGATCGCCGCGACGAACGCGCTCAACGACGTGTTCGCCATGGGCGGCTCGCCGCTGCTGGCGCTCTCGATCGCGGCGTTTCCCGAGGAGCTGCCGACCGAGGTGCTCGCGGCCGTGTTCGCCGCGGCCGACGAGCAGGTGCGCGCCGCGGGGGCGATCCTCGCCGGCGGCCATACGATCCGCGACCAGGAGCCGAAGTACGGTCTGGCGGTGGTCGGGACGGTGCACCCGCAGGGGATCTGGCAGAAGAGCGGCGCCCGGCCCGGCGACGCGCTCTTCCTGACGAAGCCGCTCGGGACGGGCCTCGTCCTCGCGGGGAAGGGCGACGCCGAGGAAGTGGTGCGCTGGATGACGACGCTGAACGCCGACGCGGCCGACGTCCTGCGCCCGTTCCAGCCGAACGCCGTGACCGACGTGACCGGCTTCGGGCTGTTCGGCCACGCGCACGAGACGGCGGAGCGGAGCGGCGTGCGCATCCGGATCGACGCGGCCGCGATGCCGGCGATGGACGGCGCGATCGAGAACGCGCGGCGAGGCGTCCGCACCGGCGGCGACCCGCGCAACCGCGAGTTCGCTCCGGTCGAGGCCGACGGCGTGCCGGAGGAGCTGCTCGCGCTCGGCTACGACGCGCAGACCGCGGGAGGCCTGCTCGTCTCGCTCCCGTCCGACAAGTCGCTGTCGCTCGAGGCCGAGTTCCGCGCCCGCGACCTGTTCCTCCGCCGGATCGGCTCGGTGGAGGAGGGCGCCGGCGTCGCCGTCAGCTAGACAGTTCCCGCCGGCGGTCGAGGATCCGCTTCCGCTTCGCGACGAGCTCGCGCTCGAGGCCCTCGAGCTCCGCGCGCCGGCGGCGGACGAGCTCGAGCTGCGTCTCGACGTGCGGGAGGGCCTCGTCGAGGAGGCGCAGCCGTTCGGCGTCCGAGTCGGTCTCCTTGAGGCGAGCGCGGATCGCGGCGCGCGCGTCCTCGGCCTCGACCACCTGCTTCAGCTCGTCGAGCGAGAGGTTCAGCAGGTCGCGCAGCCGCTTCAGCTCGAGCAGGCGCTCGACGTCGGCCTCGTCGTAGAGCCGGTGCTCGCCCTTGCGGCGCTCGGCGCTCGGCAGCAGGCCGATCTCCTCGTAGTAGCGGATCGTCCGCGGGGTCAGCCCGGTCCGCTCGGCCACCTCGCCGATGCGGAAGGCGCGCTCGGTCGCTGCGGCGCTCATGTCCGCTCCGGCGCCGGCCAAGCCGGCACCTCCGCTCCTTGGTCGCCTCCGTCGAGCCTACGGCTCATGCCGCCTCCTCGACCGGCACGGGGGCACCGAGGTCGCGCGTTCGCGCCTCGGAGGGACGCAGCAGCGAGACGGCGGCGCCGAGGAGCGAGACGCCGGTCAGCACCCAGAGGGCCATGTGCAGGTTCGCGATGAACGGGTCGAGCTGAGACGCCGAGAGGCCGGAGGCAAGCCCGGAGAAGATCTCGAACAGCACCTGCTTCGGCACGGCGGCGGTGACGACGGCCATCACGAACGCGATCGAGATCACCGCGCCCGTGTTCTGCAGCATCACGCGCGCACCTGCCGCGATCCCGCGGCGGTGCACCGGGACGACGCCCATCATCGCCGCCGTGTTCGGGCTGTTGAACATGCCCGAGCCGATCCCGACGAGGAAGAGCCAGAGCGCGCTCCAGACGTACGGCGTATGCGCCTCCAGCGTCGTCATGCCGGCCGTGCCGATCGCGCCGACGACCATCCCGCTCGCGGCGAGCAGGCGCGAGCCGTACCGGTCGGCCGCCATCCCGGCGAGCGGCGACGAGATGAGCATCCCGATCGCCATCGGTGCGAGCTCGAGCCCGGCCATGATCGGCGACTGCCCCTGCGGGCCCTGGAAGTAGAAGACGAACAGGAACATGAGCGCGAACCGCGAGAGCCCGTTGATGAACGCGGCCGCCGAGGCGGCGCTGAACAGCCGGTTCTCGAACAGCGACAGGTCGAGCATCGGCGAGGAGCCGCGCCGCTCGATCCCGACGAACAGCGGCAGGAGGACGATCGCCGCGGCGAAGCCGCCGATGACGACGTCGTTGTTCCAGCCGGAGAGGCCGCCCTTGGAGATCGCGAGCACGAGCCCGGTCAGGCCGACGACGTACGCCGCGGTCCCGAGCAGGTCGAGACCCTGCTCGTCGTCCCGTCCCGACATCTCCTCGAGGACGAGCGCCGCCCAGGCGGCGCCGAGCAGCCCGAGCGGGACGTTGAACCAGAAGACCCAGTGCCAGGAGAGGAGCACGAGCGCGCCGCCGAGCACCGGCCCGATCACGAGCCCGACGGCGGCGATCATCGTGTTCGTTCCCATCGCCAGCCCGAGCTCTTCCTTCGGGAACGCGTCCGTGACGAGCGCGGCCGCGTTCGCGAAGAGGAAGGCGGCGCCGACGCCCTGGAGCACGCGCCAGAGGATCAGCTGCGTGCCGCTGCCGGCGAAGCCGGCCCCGAGCGACGCGGCCGAGAAGGCGACGAAGCCGAGGACGTACGCGTTCTTGCGCCCGAACAGGTCGGAGAGCCGTCCCGCCGTGAGCACGAGGACGGTCGAGACGATCATGTAGACGAGGATCACCCAGACGAGCTGGAGCAGCGTCGTGTGCAGGCTCCGCTCGAGGTCTGGGAGCGCGATGATCAGCGTCCCCGAGTTGACCGTCGCGAGCAGCATGCCGAGCGACGTGCACGAGAGGACCCACCACTTGTAGTGGCGGCTCTCACGGCGTGTCGTCAGGAAACTCATTCTTACGTCAACGTCAATTTAGCAGGACCGACTAGACTCGCGTCGTGCACGTCGAGTCGGTTCCGCAGGCGCTGCCGCGGCGCCGTGCGCTCGTCCTCTCGCCGCAGGCGTTCAGGCGGCTCGCCATGGTGGCGACGGGGATGCTCGTCCTCATCGTCGCCACGGGCGCCACCGTGCGGCTGACCGGCTCCGGGCTCGGCTGCGAGCACTGGCCGGGATGCCAGCCCGGCGACCCGTTCCCGGCGCGCGGCTACCACTCCGACATCGAGTTCACGAACCGGCTGATCGCGTTCCTGACGGTGCTGGCGACGCTCGCGCTCGCGATCGGGGCGCTGCGCACGCGCGGGCTCGGGCGCGGGACGAAGATCCTCGCCGCGCTCGTCTTCGCGGGCACGCTCGGCCAGGCGCCGCTCGGCGCGATCACCGTCTACTACCACCTGAACCCGTGGCTCGTGATCTCGCACCTGCTGCTCTCGCTCGTCGTGCTCGGGCTCGGCGTCCTCGTCCTGCTCGGAGCGACGCTGCTCGTCCGCGGCGGCGACGCGGCGCTGCCCGCGATCGCACGCACCGCGGGCGCGGTGCTGCTCGCAGCCGTCGGCGCCCTCGTCGTCTCCGGGACGCTCGCCACCGCCGCGGGCAAGTTCCCCGGATCGAGCGGCGACACCCGCGTGCGGCGCCTCGGGGCGTTCGAGCCGGCGGTGGCCGTCCACGTCCGCGTCGTCGCCGCGTTCGGGATCGTCTTCCTCGTGCTCGCGGTGTGGGCGTGGCTGCACCGCGTGCGGTATCCGTGGCTCCTCCGCGGCTGCGCCGGGCTGCTCGCCGTCCTCGCGGTGCAGATGATCGTCGGCGAGGTGCAGTACCGGACCTACGGCACCGTCTCGTGGTCCGTCGTCCTCGTCCACGTCGCGCTCGCCGCCTCGCTCTTCGCGTGGACGGTCGGGCTCGTCGCCCGGCTCTGGCGGCCGCTGGCGCAGCCGGGGCACACGTAGACTCAGCGCATGTCGGAGCTCACCGTCTCCTACCGGCCGCGGCTCCGGCGGCCGGTGCTCGTCGCCGCCTTCCGCGGCTGGAACGACGGGGGCCAGGGCGCGTCGCTCGGCGGGGGCTACCTCGCGAAGATCTGGGACGCGTCGCGGTTCGCCGAGATCGACTCCGAGGGCTTCTTCGACTTCCAGGCGACGCGGCCGCACGTCTCCCTCGTCGAGGGGCTGATGCGGCGGATCGAGTGGCCGGACAACGCGTTCTTCCACGCGGAGATGCCCGGCGCCGACCGCGACGTCGTCATCCTGCTCGGGATCGAGCCCAACCTCCGCTGGCGCGGGTTCGCGCGCCTCGTCGTCGGGCTCGCGCAGGATCTCGGCGTGGAGCTCGTCGTCACGCTCGGCTCGCTCCTCGCCGACGTCCCGCACACGCGGCCCGCGCCGGTGACGGCGGCGGCGAGCGATCCCGCCCTCGTCGAGGAGATGGGGCTCGAGCCGTCGCGGTACGAGGGCCCGACCGGCATCGTCGGGATCATGCTCGACGCGTGCCGCGAGGCGGGGATCCCGTCCGTCAGCCTCTGGGCCGCCGTCCCGCACTACGTCTCGCTCGCGCCGAGCCCGCGGGCGGCGCTCGCGCTCTGCCGCCGCTTCGGGGAGGTCGTCGGCGTCGACGTGGACGTGAGCGAGCTCGAGCAGGCCGCGCGGGAGTACAGCGAGCAGGTGAGCGAGGCGGTCTCGGCCGACGCCGAGACGGCCGCGTACGTCGAGGAGCTCGAGCGCCGCGTCGACCTGCTCGAGGAGACGGAGGAGCTGCCGTCGGGCGACTCGCTCGCGGCCGAGCTGACGCGCTTCCTCCGGGAGCGCGACGAGGAGAACGAGAGCCCCGAGGGCCCGGAAGGGCCCGCAAGCTAGCGCTCCCGGTGCGCGTCCTCGTCGTCGGCGCGGCGGGCATGCTCGGGCGCAAGCTCGCCGCGAGGCTCGCGCGCGACGGGCGCGTCGCGGACCTCTCGCTCGTCGACGTCGTCGCCGGCGATGCGGAGACGGACGTCGCCGACGTCGCCGAGCCCGGTGTCGCCGCCGCGCTCGTGGCGAGCCGCCCCGACGTCGTCTTCCACCTCGCCGCGGTCCTCTCCGGCGAGGCGGAGGCGGACTTCGACGAGGGCTACCGCGTCAACCTCGACGGGACGCGTCGCCTGCTCGACGCGATCCGCGCGGTCGGCGGCGGCTACCGGCCGCGCCTCGTCTTCGCCTCGTCCATCGCCGTGTTCGGGGCGCCGTTCCCGGATCCGATCGGCGACGACTTCCAGACGACGCCGCTGACGAGCTACGGGACGCAGAAGGCGATGTGCGAGCTGCTGCTCGCGGACTACACACGGCGCGGCTTCCTCGACGGCGTCGGGCTCCGGCTGCCGACGATCTGCGTCCGTCCGGGGACGCCGAACCGCGCGGCGTCGGGGTTCTTCTCGAGCATCATCCGCGAGCCGCTGAACGGCGAGGAGGCGGTGCTGCCGGTGCCCGACGACGTGCGCCACTGGTTCGCGTCGCCGCGTGCGGCCGTCGGCTTCCTCCTGCACGCGGCGGAGCTCGACGGCGCCGCCCTCGGCGACCGCAGGAGCCTGACGATGCCCGGCGTGTCCGCGACCGTCGCCGAGCAGATCGAGGCGCTCCGGCGCGTCGGCGGCGAGGAGGCGGTGCGGCGCATCCGCCGCGAGCCGGACGAGGCGATCATGCGGATCGTCGCCGGCTGGCCGGGGCGGTTCGACGCGCGCCGCGCGGCCGCGCTCGGCTTTCGCGCGGAGGCGGACTTCGAGGAGATCGTGCGCGTCCACGTCGAGGACGAGCTCCAGGGGCACTCGTGAAAGGCGTCGCGGTCGTCACGGGCGGCGGCAGCGGCATCGGCCGCGCCTCCGCGGTCGCGCTCGCCGGCGCCGGGTTCACCGTCGTCGTCGCCGGCCGGCGCGTCGAGCCGCTCGAGGCGGCCGCGGCCGAGGCGGGCGGCGGCGCGGTTGCGATCCCGTGCGACGTCCGCGACGCGGAGTCGGTGGCGGCGCTGTTCGCGGAGGTCGGCGAGCGCTTCGGGCGCCTGGACTTCCTCTTCAACAACGCGGGCGTCGGCGCGCCGCCGGTGCCGCTCGAGGAGCTGACGCTCGAGCAGTGGCGGGCGGTGATCGACACGAACGTCACCGGGGCGTTCCTCTGCACGCAGGAGGCGTTCCGGCTGATGAAGCGCCAGTCCCCGCGCGGCGGGCGGATCGTCAACAACGGCTCCATCTCCGCGTACGTCCCCAGGCCGATGTCCGCGGCGTACACGGCCGCGAAGCACGCGGTCACCGGGCTGACGCGCTCGACCTCGCTCGACGGCCGCGCGTACGACATCGCGTGCGGGCAGATCGACGTCGGCAACGCGGCGACGGAGCTGACCGCGCCGATGCAGACGACGGGCATGCCCCAGGCAGACGGGACGGTCGCGCTCGAGCCGACGATCGACGTCGACCACGTCGCGCGCGCCGTCGTCTACATGGCGACGCTGCCGCTCGACGCGAACGTCCAGTTCATGACGGTGATGGCGACGAAGATGCCCTTCGTCGGCCGCGGCTAGCTAGCCGGCGGCGGGCTCCGCGGGCTCCGGCGCCTCCCCCTCCGGGGGCGCCTCGCCGGACTCGGCGCTCGCCGTCCTGCGCCGGCGCCTGCGTCGCGGCTTCGGTGCCTCGGTCTCCTCGCCCGACGGGTCGGCCGTGCCGGCGACGGCCTCGCCGGGCGGGTCGGCCGCGGCGACCTCGGCCGCCTCCGCCGTCTCGACGGTGGTCGCTCCCTCGGCCACGGCGGCGGCCCTCTTCTTCCGCCGCCTCCGCCGCCGGTTCCGGCTCGGCGCCTGCTTCGGCGCCGGCAGGTTCTCCGAGAGCGCGAGCGCGACCTCCTGCACCGTCCCGAGCTGCTCGCGCGCCTCGTCGATCAGCTTCGTCGCGCGCGGCGTGTAGCCCTCAGCCGACGCGAGCAGCGCGGCGCCGACCTGGATCGGCTGCTCGCGCGCGGTGCGGACGAGCTTCGCCGCGTTCTCCTCGTGCCGGTGCCCGCGCGAGTTGGCGAGCGCGCCGAGCAGGCGCTTCGCCTCCGGGTACTCGCTCGAGGCCCGCCGGTCCTGCACCTTGCGCGACGCGCGCGCGAGCCGCCACGTCCAGCGCCAGAGGATCTGGTCGGGCGCGTCCGGCTTGCCCTCCGCGATCGCGCGCAGCAGCGTGCGGATCCCGGGAATGCGCTCCTTCTCCCACGTCGGCGCCTGCGTCACGAGCGTGACCAGGTCGTCGAAGGCCGCGCGCTCGACGCGCATCGAGACGCGATCCTGCAGCGCCATCAGCCGCAGCCGCCGGTTCGGGTTCTCGGCCGCGCAGGTCTGGAGGAACGTCTCGAGCGCCGCCTTGCTCGCACGGCCCTCCGTGAGCTTCTGGACGAACGACGCGCGCTCGTCGAAGCGGATCTGCCGGCCGGCCATCGTCGCCCAGTAGCGCTGCTCGTCCTCGTCGAGGAAGCGCGGGTCGACGCGCTGCCACTCGCGCTGGATCACCGCGATGCGGCGGCGGACGTCCGGCGTCACCGGGACGAGCCACGGCGCCGGCGTCAGGCGCCTGCGGGCGCGGCGCTGCGAGCGCCGGCGCGGCGCGGGCGTGACGCGCGCGCCCTCGCGGTAGAAGTCGGCGCCGAGCAGCGAGTGCAGCGAGACGACGCGCTCGTTGTGCGTCGCGCCCTTCGGGACGAAGTCGACGACGACACCCGCCTCCTTGCGCGGGTGCAGACGCATGATCCGTCCGATGCGCTGCTGGTAGACGCGGCGCGACGCCGTCGGCGCGAGGTGCATGCACACCGTCGCGCGCGGCGAGTTCCATCCCTCCGCGAGCAGCTGTGCGTTGATGAGGACGTTGATCTCGCCGCGCTCGTACGCCGCGAGCGTCTCGGCGAGGCGCACCGGCGGCGTCCGTCCCGACACGGCCTCCGCCTTGATCCCCGCGGCGCGGAACTCCTGGGCGAGGTTGTACGCGTGGTCGACGCCGGCGGCGTAGACGATCCCCGGCGTGTTGTCGAAGCGGTCGCGGTAGAGGCTGGCCGCGGCCTGGTTGAGGGCCTGGTGATCCAACGTCTTGGCCAGGATCTCCTGGTCGAAGTCTCCGCCGACGATCGGCACCGAGTTGATCGCGGCGACCGGCGGCACGCGCAGGCAGCGGAGCGGCGCGATCAGCCCGCGGCGCGCGGCGTCCTGGAGCGGCAAGTCGTCGACCGAGGCGGGGAAGACGTCGGAGACCTGCTTCGCGATCAGCTGCTCCGTCGCCGTCATGCCGATGTAGATGGGCTCGGGGAACGAGCGGATCGCGGCCGAGGTCTTCTCGCCGAGCGCCGTGTGCGCCTCGTCGCAGATGACGAGCTGGTACGCGTCGCGGCTGATCGAGTCGACGTGGCGCGCGAACCACGCGTACGTCTGGATCGTCAGCGGGTTCTGGCGCAACGGCTCCTTGCCGCGCTCGATCGCGTCCGTGATCCGGTCGCCGTAGCCCTCCGTCCTCAGGTCGCGGTTGAACTGGGCGACGAGCAGGCGGCGGTGCGTGAGGATGAGCACGCCGAGCGTGCGCGCGGCCTCGACGAAGCCGGCGGCGGCGATCGTCTTCCCCGACGCGGTCGGGTGCCGGAAGCGGTAGCGGCGAACGGCGCCGGGGTCCTGCTCCGGTGACAGCTCCGTGAGCTCGTCCTCGTCGAGCTCGTCCTCGGCGGTCTCGGCGACGGCGTCGAAGGTGATCTCGTCGTCCGCCTCCTCGTCCTCCGCCGCCTCGTCCTCGGCGAGCGCGTGGCCGTTGCCGTTGACCGGCTCCTCCTCGCGCTGCGTCGCCGCGATCAGCTCGGTGAGCATCCCGGCGAGGGCGTCGACCTGGTGGCGGCGGAGCTCCGTGCCGGCGGCCGTATGCGGCGTCGGCTCGGCGAGCACGCGCTCGAGGCCGAGCATGAGCCCGTACCGGACCTTCCACTGCTGCGAGGGGCGTGCTCTGCCGGACTCGATCTCGGCGAGCGCGTCGTCGAGTGCGCGGCGGCGCGCCGTGCCCGGCGCGAGCGCCTGGGCGGGGTCCTCGCCCTCCCGGATGAACGGCTCGCCCGCCCACGCTTCCGCGCGGAACGCCGCGGCAACCAGAGGGTCTGCCGCCCCTAGAACGATCGTGGGCTGCTGGGTCGCTTCCTGCATGTGCGCAGCACGGTGCTCGTGCTGCCAACGTGAAGAGGTGCCGGCGCGCTCGGTGAATCCCCTGAGGCGAGCGTCGCTGCTTGCAAGCATAGCGGCCGGGGGCAGCGCGTCAACTGCCCTATGGAGGCATGGCCTCCTGGCGCGGCGCTAGGCGCCCAGGCCGCCGAAGATCGCGAACGGGTTCGGCGGCTCGACCTCGGCGACGGTCTCGCCGCTCGCCACCGCCTCGCCCCGGATGCGGGCCGCGACGGCGTCCGCGTCCTCCTTCGACGCGGTCCCGACGAAGAGGAACTCCGACTGGCGGATGACCGAGTAGCCCTCGGCCTCGAGCTGCTGCTCGAGCGACTCCGCCTCGGCGCGCGTCGCGCACTCCTTGCGCACCTCCCAGGGCGCGTAGCCGCGGTCGAGCTCCTCCTGCTCCCAGGACTCTGTCGGCGGCTCGTCGTCCCAGCGCTCTTCCTCGCCGAGCCAGTGCTCGACCTTGCTCGCCGTGGCCACGACGCCGTGCTCGCGCAGCTCGGCCTCGATCACCGCCTGCGCCTTCGCCGCGTCGTCCGGAGAGGAGGCGTAGACGAAGATCTCGTTCTCGTCGCGGGAGACCGCGAGCCGCTTCGACTCGAGCTCCTTCGCCAGCTCGGCCGCGTCGCTGCTCAGCCCCTGGCCGAGGCGGCGCAGGAGGCCGCCGGCGTGCTCGCCCTCCGAGACCTCGATGCGGATGCGCCAGTCGTCAGCCATGCAGGCCGAGCGTAGCGCCTGCACGGTAGTCGGCGAGCGTGCTGCCGACGACCCGCTCGGAGATGCCCGTCTGGTCGAGATGCTTCGTGATCCCGCCGAGGAAGAACGGGTAGCCGGCGCCGAGGATGAGGCATGCGTCGACGTCGGCGGCCGACCCGACGACGCCCTCGTCGAGCAGGTGGCGCACCTCGTCGGCGATCGCCTCGAGCGCGGCCTCGCGGATCTCGTCGACGGTGCGGCGCGCATCGCCGCGGACGGCGACCTCGTCCTTGCCGTCGGCGAAGTTGGCGAGGGTCGGCGAGAGCGGGAACCGGTCCGGATACGCGCCGTGCAGCGTCTCGAGGACGTGGTTCGCGACACGCGGGCCGACCACCTGGAGGAGCACCGACGGCGCCATCGGCAGTCCGAGCGAGAGCACCGCCTCGTCCGTCTCCTCGACGGTGTTGCCGTTCTCGAGCGCGTCCATCAGCACGGTTGTCATGCGCGTCAGCACGCGGTTGACGACGAACGCGGGCGCGTCGCCGACGATGACACCGCGCTTGCGCAGCTTCTTGACGACGTCCCACGCGGTCGCGAGCTGCTCGTCCGTCGTGCGCGTCGTGCGCACGATCTCGACGAGCGGCAGCACCGCGACCGGATTGAAGAAGTGCAGCCCGACGTCGGCGCCCATCTCCTCGACGGAGAGGGACGACGTGTTCGTCGCCATGATCGCGTCGGGCGCGACACGGCGGACCTCGGCGACGACTTCCTGCTTCACGCTCATCTCCTCGAACACCGCCTCGAGCACGAGGTCGCAGCCCTCGAACTGCTCCCAGCCGGTGCCGCCGTCGACGATCGTGGCGAGGAACGGCTTGCGCGCGCCGACCTCCTCGCGGATCGTCGCGAGCGCCTCGGCGACGCGCGCCTGGTCGATGTCGCGGAGCACGACCGGCACCTCGAGCCGACGGAGGAACAACGTCGCGAGCTGCGTCGCCATCAGCCCGGCGCCGACGATCCCGACCTTCTGCACCGGCCGCGGCTTCGCGTCCGGCAGCGCGGCCGGCTTCTTCGTACGCCGCTCGACGACGGTGAACGCGTAGACCGACGCCTGCGCCTGCGGGCTGAGCAGCAGCTCGCCCATCGCCGCCTCCTCGGCGGCGTAGCCCTCCTCGAGCGACCACGTCTGCGCACCCGCGATGAGCTCGAGCGCGACGTACGGCGCGCGCGTCGCGCCGTGGACGGCGTCGTCGACCCGCGAGCGCGCCTTGCGGAGGATCGTCTCCGCGTCCGACCAGTCCGGCGCCTCCCGCCCAAGTGACAAGGTGTTACTTGCGAGGTCGCACGCGAACTGCAACGAGTCGTCGACGAACTCGACGGGGTCGAGCATCCGGTCGGCGAGACCGAGCTCCACCGCCTCCGCGGCGCCGATCAGCCGGTTCTGGCGCAGCGGGTTGACCACGATCACCCGCACCGCTGCGTCCGGACCGGCGAGCCTCGGCACGAGCTGCGTGCCGCCCCAGCCGGGGATGATCGACAGCGCCACCTCCGGGAAGCCGAAGTGGCGGACGCTCGACGCGATCGTGCGTGCGTCGCAGTGGAGCGCGAGCTCGAGCCCGCCGCCGAGGCACGCACCGTTGATCGCGGCGACGGTCGGGAACGGCAGCGCGCGGATGCGCGCGAACAGCTCGTGCCCGGCGC
>Ga0335069_10009766_pt1 | contig 13636 bp, 17 predicted proteins | sample Lox_Sample_11_FD_206714 | JGI IMG/M metagenome (GOLD analysis project Ga0335069, IMG submission 206714) | Soil microbial communities from Loxahatchee National Wildlife Refuge, Florida, United States - Lox_Sample_1.1 | ecosystem: Environmental > Terrestrial > Soil > Wetlands | place: USA... | reverse complement strand
CGGGCAGGTGCTCGTTGAAGAGCTTCTTGATGTCGACAGCCATCGGGGATTCCTCCGGGGAGAAGAGGGCGCCGAGTGAATCGCGATTCAGCGCGGGCGTCAAGCGCCGGTGACGCGGTTCCGACCGCCCTGCTTGCTGCGATACAGGCGTTCGTCGGCGATGCGCAGCAGGTCGTCGGCCGTGCGCTGCTCCTTGGGCAGCTGCTCGAGCGAGGCGTACCCGGCGCTGATCGTGACGCGCAGCAAATGCTGGTCCGCGGCGATCTCGAGCTGCTCCACGGCAGACCGGAGCCGCTCGGCGAATCTCCCCACGTTGGCGTGCTCGATCCCACGCACGAGGACGACGAACTCCTCGCCTCCCCAGCGCGCGAAGAGATCCTCGGCACGGATGAGCCGCTGCACGAGGGCTGCCACGTCGCGCAGCACGTCGTCGCCGGCCAGGTGTCCGTACGTGTCGTTGACGCGCTTGAAGTGATCCAGGTCGAGCAGGATGAGCCCCAGCTTGGACCGGTGGCGGTTCGCGTAGGCGATCTCGCTCGCCAGGCGCTCGACCAGGTAACGGCGGTTGTGGGCACGCGTGAGCGGATCGCGCACCGAGGACTCGTAGATCTGGTGCGCGATGCGCTCGGCCTGCGCGTCGACGATGGCGAACGCGATGACCACGTTGGGCCCGAGGTTGATCCGATCGCCGCTCCGCAGCTCGACGCGGTCGACGCGTCCCCCGTCGACGTACGTGCCGTTGAGCGACCCGAGGTCCTCGAGGATGTAGCGACTGTCGACCGTCATGGTGATCCGCGCGTGCATGCGGCTCGCGCCTGGATCGTCGATGCGCAGCGCACACTCGCGCCCACGGCCGAGCACCACGTCGCCCTCGATGCCGAAGACGCGCCCGGTGCTGGGGCCACTCACGACCGTGAGCACCGCGCGGGTCCTGTGCTGCGGCGCGATGGGGGCGATGAGGATGGCCGAGTCGGTGTCCCGGGTGCTCGATTCCTCGTCCAGCCACTCGGGATCGAGACTCGGCCGGGACGGCGGGGCGGACGACGACGTCGCCGTCGCCGCGATCTTCCCTCGCGAAGAGGGGGGGTCCGACGTCATCATCGGCAGCTTTTGCGTCTGCTTGGAGTCGTCGGTCATGGGGGCCGGCAGGTCTGAAAATTGGGGGTCTCCAGCGACCTCGGCATTCGACATCGTACACGACGTTTTCGCCCCGGTCCGGCCCCCTCCTCGCAGATCGCGCCTTTACGATGCGCCCGGCTGCCGCTACATGGGCACCCACACGCGCATGGGACTTCTCGACGGCAGGGTGGCAATCGTCACGGGGGCGGGCGGCGGGATCGGGCGGGCGCACGCGCGCCTTTTCGCCAAAGAAGGGGCGAAGGTCGTCGTCAACGACCTGGGGGGTCCCCGCGACGGCAGCGGCAAGGACACGGGGCCGGCCCAGCAGGTGACGCAGGAGATACAGAGAGAAGGCGGCACCGCCAGGGCCAACACCGACAACGTGGCGACGGCCGAGGGGGCAACGGCGCTCGTGAAGGCCGCCGTCGACGCGTACGGCCGCGTCGACATCCTGGTGAACAACGCCGGGATCCTCCGCGACAAGAGCTTCCTCAAGATGGACGAGGGCATGTGGGACGCCGTCGTCTCGGTGCACCTCAAGGGCACGTTCTTGTGCTCGCAGGTCTTCGCGAAGCAGGTGGTCGCCCAGGGCGGCGGCGGGCGCGTCGTGAACACGACCAGCGTGAGCGGGATGCTCGGCAACTTCGGGCAGGCCAACTACTCGGCAGCGAAGGCGGGCATCTACGGGCTGACGCGCACCATGTCGATCGAGCTGCAGAAGCACCGCATCACGGTCAACGCGATCGCCCCCATCGCGAAGACGCGCATGACCGAGGACCTGCCGATGTTCCAGGGGGTCGACACCCTGACGCCCGAGCACATAGCGCCTGCGGCGCTCTTCCTCGCGAGCGACCTGTGCGCCGATCGGACGGGCCACGTGCTCGCCGTCGCGGGCGCGCGCGTCTACGCGTTCAAGGTGGTCGAGACGCCCGGGCGGTTCAAGGAGACCGACAACGGCGTCTGGACCGCGCAGGAGATCGCCGACGCCTGGGACGGCATCGTCAAGACCTGACGACTCCGCACGCCCGAAGGGATCGGAGTCAAACACCGGACTCAGCGCACCGGGCGGAGCCCGAAGACTTCGACGTCCACGCCCTCGCTCCAGAGCTCCGAGGCGCGCTCCTCCGGGCGCTGGAGTCCGTCGGCGTGCACGAGCGACTCGGTCATCTCCAGCACGCGCGCGTGACGCACGCGGTACGGCGCGTGGTGCACACGCGCCTGCAGGAGGCGGCCCTGGGGTGTCATCGCGTAGAGGATGTAGCGCTCGACGAGGAAGTGCTGCAGCGATCCCGGCTCCGATGCGCCCGTCTCGGCGCGCACCTCGTAGCGCGCGGCTAGACCGGCCGGCACACCGGCGGCCCAGTGTCGCTGGGCGCGGTAGTCGATGGTGTCCCCCTGCCGCTGCGTCTCGATCCGCGCGTGGTAGTACGGCAAGTGGAAGAAGGCGCGCGCCCCCAGCACCGCGAGAATGCTCTGCGCATCGAGGCTGAGGAACCAGACGCCCGGTTCGCACCCCTCGTGGTGCACGTAGGTGCGCACGTTGACCTCCCCGAAGCCCGCGGCGCCGGCGATGGGCGGGAGAAACCGGCTCGGACGCACGTCGTGCATCGTGAACGCCACGACGCCGACGTACGCCTTTCCCTCGTACGTATCGACGGCGAGCGCGGGCGGCACCAGGGGCCGCAGGGCCGCCTCGGGCACCTCCCAGTGCACGAAGAGCAGATCTCGCCACTTTTGATACCCTGCCGTAGCCCCCTCGGGTCGGCGTGTCGGCGCCAAGCGGTCGATCACTCCGCCGGAGCGTAGGGCCCCAGCGCTCGCTGCACCATGGCCCTCCCCCGCCCCGATCCCGAGAAAGGCCGGCGACTCGTCGGCGCCATCATCTACTCGGTCCTGATGTTCGGGGGCTTCGTGGCCCTCATCTTCTTCTTCCTCGTGATGCCGCTCATGTCCGACGACCCGGGCGGCGAGTACCTATCGATGGGCATCGGGGCGCTCTGCGCGCTGCCGATGCTCTTCCTCTACGTCTGGATCCCGCGCCTCATCGACCGCTACGACCCGGAGCCCTGGTGGGCGCTCGCCCTGGTGCTCGCATGGGGCGCCATCGCCGCGTGCGGGGTCGCGTGCACCATCAACACCGGCGTCGAGGTGGGCGCCACGGAGATAGGCGGCAAGGACTTCGCCGAGGTCGCCGGCGCGTGCATCTCGGCGCCCATCGTCGAGGAGGGGATGAAGGGCCTGGCGGTCCTCGGCGTCTTCTATTTCCTGCGCCGCGAGTTTGACGGCGTGGTCGACGGCGTCATCTACGCGACGTTCGCGGCGCTCGGGTTCGCGGCGACCGAGAACATCATCTACTACGCCAACGCGGTGAAGGCCGATCCGGCGGGGGGCGCGCTGGCGATGACGTTCCTCGTGCGCGGGATCCTCGCGCCGTGGGGGCACCCGCTCTACACGTCGATGACGGGCATCGGATTCGGCATCGCGCGCGAGACGAACCGGACGTGGCTCAAGTGGATGGCGCCCCTGGGCGGCTACTGCTGCGCCATGTTCCTGCATTGCGTGTGGAACACGGCATCGACCATCAGCGGGTTCCTCTTCGTGCTGATGCTGCCGCTGTGGATCCTCTTCGTCCTCGCGTTCAACGGGATCCTCATCTGGCTCGTCGTGCGCAAGGGACGCATCATCCGCGCGCACCTGCAGGACGAGGTGCTCCTCGGCACGATCACACGCGAGGAGTTCAACCTCGTCACGTCGCCCTTCGGCGGGCTGCGGGCGACCTTCGGCTGGGGAGGCAGCGCCGGCCGGCGCTTCGTGAAGGCGGCGACGCGTCTGGGCCTGAGCAAGTGGCACGCGGGGCGCGCGATGCGTGGCAACACGAAGACGGTGAGCGCCGACTGGATCCTCCCGCTGCGGCAAGAGCTGGGGGAGCTGCGCATGGCGGTCGCGCGATCGATGGGGCGCGCGGTGCCGATGCCGCAGGCGTGGGCGGCGGTGCCGCAGGGGCAGCAGCGGGCTGCGCAACAGCCGCAGCCGCAATATCCGGGGTATCGCCAAGGGGGCGGTGGCGGAGGGTACCCGCCGCAGGGCTGGGGCGGACCACGGTAGGGGCTGCTGGGTGTGCTACCCTCGCCCTTCCCCCCGATGCTCGATGCACGCAACCTCGTCAACGCCGCCGTCGACTACATCCGCAGAAACCCCGACGAGCTGGTGAAGGCGGTCATCAACGCGGCGGGCCTGCGATTCGGCGTGCCCATCGCGGCACTGCGCTACCTGTCGTCGCAGGCGAAGCTCGGGAGGAAGGGTCCGAAGGACATCGACGTCGGAAGCTCTCCGCCCGCGCTGCGCATCGCCATGTCGGTGGACGCGATGGGCACCCCGGTTCGTGCGAGCGCGGCGATCAAGGTGGACGAGATTGACCTTAGCCCGGGGACGATGCGCATCGGCATCAAGCTGAGCGACGTGAAGCTCGCGCTGCTCGGGGAGAGCGACGCGCCCATCGCGACGCTCATCAAGAGCGGGGCGCTCGATCTGAGCAAGCCGGGCAACCTGGTGAAGTTCTTGCCCAAGCGTCCTCCGGCGATCGTCGAGGCCGATGGGGATCGCATCGTGCTCGATCTGATGAAGGTGCCCGCGGTGGCCGACAACTGGAGGCTGAGGAAGGCGCTGGCCATCATCACCCCGGTCATCAACGTGCGCGCGGTGGAGACGGATAGAGACCACCTGTACGTGGCACTCCGGGCGAGTCCACTGGGCCTCCCGCGCGCCCTCGCTGCAATCCGCGACCGGATCTAGACCGACGCGGGAGCCAGCACGCTCACACTCGGGTGCAGCATCACAGCACCCGGGGACAGGCATGATCACACCCAGGTGCAAGCATCACAGCACCCGGGGGCGGCATGTTCACACCCGGGGGCAGGCATCACAGCACCCAGCGGCAGGCATGGTCACACCGAGGGGCAGGCATCACAGCACCCAGGGGCGGGCACGTTCACACCCGGGGGCAGGCATCACAGCACCCGGATGCGCGCTCGATCACCGGAGAATACGGGCAGGAAGACACCCGTCTAAGCTGCAACAGCATCCTCATGCTCATCCGCAAACACCCTGCGGTCGCTATGCTCGCTGTCGTGACCGGCCTCGCAGCATGTGGATCCAACGGCCCCAGTGGGCCGCCACCGAGTGCGTGCACCTCCAGCATGGTGCCAGCCACCTTGCACCTCACAGTCTCGGGATTCTCGAAGTGCAGCTGCTTCAACGGCACCTTCACGCTGAGCAACCAGGTGCTGCCCGGGAACCCTGCCACCCCCCGGGGTCTGGTCGAGCATGCCCATCATGGGATGCCCCGGTCAGACCATGCCCGCCTATCTCAAGTTCTCCGACCCGGACGAATTCGGCATCGGCATCACCGATCTGGGGAGCGATCCGGGATCCGGGAACAGCGACTTCTCGCCGGTCACCAGCGGCACGTGCTCGCCCTTCCACCTGAGCGGCGGCGGCTCGACCGCCGGCAACATCAACTCGTTTTGTCCGCGCACGACGGAAGACGACTACATGTCGTGGTCCATCACGGACTGACGGACCGCTCGCTGTCGAGGTGCTTCATCTGATCGGCGCCGTAGCGCGTGCCGGCAATCGCATCCTTCGGGAGGAACGCTTCCACCGCGGCGACGTCGCCGGGCGACAAGGGCTTCTCGAGGGCGCCGAGCATGTCGTGCAGCTGCTTGCGCGTGCGCGACCCGATCACCGGGACCAGGGACGGCTGCTTCGCGAGCACCCACGCGACCGAGAGCTGCGCGGGCGTCATTCCGCGCTCGGCCGCGAACGCGTGGAACCGCTCGACGGTCGAGGAGTTTCGAGCGCCCGCTTCGCCGGCGAAGCGCGGGAGGAAGCCGCGGAAGTCGCCCTTGCTGCCGATCTTGCTCCCGGTGAGGAGCCCACGCGACAGCACGCCGTAGAGCGTCGCGCTCATCCCGAGCTCTGCGAGCGCCGGGAAAATCGCGTCCTCGGGACCGCGCGTGATGACGGCGTACTCGATCTGCAGGTCCACGATGGGATGCACCTTGTTCGCGCGCCGGATGGTCTCGACCCCCACCTCCGACAGCCCGATGTGGCGCACGTACCCTGCCTTCACGAGGTCCGCGATGGCGCCGACCGTGTCCTCGATGGGCACGTTCGGGTCCAGCCGCGCCGGCCGGTACACGTCGATCACGTCGACGCCGAGGCGCTGGAGGCTGTATGCCGCGAAGCTCTTCACCGCCGCCGGGCGCGCGTCGACCCCCAGCCACGCGCTGTCCGGCCCGCGCAGGGCGCCGAACTTCACCGAGAGCTGCACCTTGTCGCGCTGCCCCTCGATGGCACGCCGGATGAGCATCTCGTTGTGCCCCATCCCGTAGAAGTCGCCCGTGTCGAGCAGCGTGATGCCGCGATCGATGGCCTCGCGGATGGTCGCAATGCTCTCGTTCTCGTCGGACGGTCCGTACGCGCCCGACATGCCCATGCACCCCAGGGCGATGGGGAACACCGACGGGCCCGTCTTCCCGAGTCGTGTCCTTCGGTTGGGATCGGTCATGGCTCCCTTCGATGTGCGCGCACGCCGGCGCGTTCCTCAGCGAGGCAACATCGGCATCGAGTGAATGACCGCGCCGACGATCTGCTGGTGCGTGATGCTTCCGTCCAGGTGGAACGGAACGCCCACGTGCAGGAGGGAGCCACCGAGATCCAACGTCCCGTCGACCGAATACGGCACCGGCGCGTTGCTCGCGGCGAGCTGCGCGAGCAAGGTCGCGTCCGACCACGACACCTTCACCGGCACGTCGATCTTCGTGGTCTTCCCCGCAGGCAACGTCATCGACTGCGGCACCGTCACGGTCCCGACGTCGTGCTTGTCGATGACCACGTGCGACGACACGTCGCTCACCGTCAGGTCAGCCGAGTTGGGATTCGTCGCGCTGACGGTGATCGTGAGCGCCAGCCCGGAGGGATCGACTCCGTTGACGGTCACGTTCTGGGGCGTCAGCGTCGGCGGAGCCGGCTTCGAGCATCCAGCGGCAGCTACGGCGGCGGCGATGAGAAGCATCGAGCGTGTCATGGTCGAGCTCACCTCGGGATCGCAGGCATGCTAATCCCTGTGTTGCATCACGGGGAGTCGCACAGTCCGGTAGTGCACGAGCTTTGGGTGCTCGTCGTCGCGGGTTCAAATCCCGCCTCCCCGACCGAAAGAAAAGGAAAGGGAAAGGTTCTCAAGACGTTCGCGACAAGGGCCCGTGGACGTTTCCCGCTAGTTGCCCGCGAGGCGTGCGATTGCGGCGTGAAGGTCCGCCGCCGTGGCGTGCACGTAGCGTTGCGTCACGTCGAGCTTCGAGTGGCCCGCCAGTAGGCGTACCGCTTCGACGCTCGCGCCTCGGCGGATGAGCGTCGAGCAGAAGTAGTGGCGAAGCGAGTGGAAGGACCACTCGCGCATCGCCAGCCTCTGCTCAAGCCGCTTGAAGGCACCGAGCACCCGTTGCCTGCGAGGCGTCGCTCCTCGTTCGTTCACCACGAGACGTGCCGTGGGGAGCTTCAAACGCGTGGTCTCCTCGAGCACCCCGCGCAGCTCCGAGGCGAGCGGAACGGGGCGCTCGTTGCCGGACTTCGGAGGCATCACCTCGTCGGCCGAGAGCGCGCGCCGAACGAGGATGATGCCGCGCTTGAAGTCCACATCGCGAACCTCCAGGGCGCGAACCTCGCCCATGCGAAGGCCCGCGTAAACGGAGAGCGCGATGGCTACCCGGAGCCAGCCTTGCGCATTCGCGAGGAGGGTGACGATCTCCTCATCGCTGGGGGCGTCAGGCAGCTTGCCGCTCTTGCGAGGGAGCGGGGGGAGGTCGGGCATCTTGTCGATCACCCCGAACTCGAACGCTGCCTTGAGCACCGTACGCACGAGGCTCAGGTGCGGGCGGGCCTGGACATGCCGGCCAGTCAGTCGCGCCGCGAAGGCGCGGTCGCGCTGAGCGTCGTACGCATCGAGATGCGTAGCCCCGACCTCGTCGAGCACTCCTTGGCGCAGAAGCGCTTCGTAGCGCTCGCGAGTCGCGGGCCGGCAATGGGCCGGCATGTAGACGGGACAGAACTTCTGCTCAATGAACTCGCCAAAGGTCGGCGTTGCCGCACGTAGCTTGAGCGAGCCCGTCTCTGCGGCGAGGCGCCGCAGCCGATCCGCTTCGGCTCGCGCCCCCGCAGCATTCTGCACGGCAGCATCGCGCCGATAGCGCTGTTCGCGCCCATCCTTGTCACGAAACCGAAAATCAATGATCCAGCGGGCCTGGCCGTCACGAATCTCGCGGCGGTAGCCCGTGCCTCTGACACCCATTGGAAACTCTCCTCTGGGCGGCCGCTCACGCGCGACAGGGCACATTCTAGCGCCACGTCGCGTGATGGAAAGTGACCGCCCACTACTTGGCGTCTTCGAAACGAACCCTCCAGGAGTTGGCGCCGAACTTCACCCCGACGATCCCGGGGCCGAGGGGCGACGTGACGTTGCCATCGGCATCGACGACCTGGGCCCGCCGAAGACGCGCGCGAAGCGCCTCCACGGTCGTGCGAAGGGTCTCTGCAGCCTCGTCGACCGTCATCATCAGCGGCGCGGCGGGACGGTCAGCCTGGCGGTACGGATTGCGATTGCGGCCTCCCCTGGGCCGACCGCGCTGACGCTTGATGGGGGCCGAGGGCGACGCGGCGGCGTCGGTGCTCGGGGGCGAGTTCGTCGGATTGGGGTTGCTGCTGCTGTTCATGATGACTGCTCCTTTGGGTGGACATGTCCGTTGGCGTCGCCATCGGCGGCGGCGCGTTCTGCGGTCTTGTTGGGGAGGGGCCGATGATCTGTCTGGGGCCGATGGAGATCGGTCTGCGCCGGTCTCGATCGTCTCCTACCGAGGCTTCCGCCCGCGGGAGGAGCCCAAGTGATGAGACGCTCCATGCGCTCCGTCACGGCGACCCTCCGTTGACGAGCTTGAGTGGAGGTTCCGACCTCCTCCTCTTTGTCCTCGGGTTCCGAGGTTCCGGCGCGGGGTTCCCCCTAAAGGGGGAAGAACCCCGGAACCCCGCACCGTCGGCGGGTTCTCGGAACCTCGCAGAACCCGCAGAACCCCGGTTTCTCTCGGGCGGCAGCGGTCTCGACGGAGCGTCGCCAGAACCGCGAGGGGCGGCGGCAACGCCAGAACCCCGGAACCCCCGACTTTTCTCGGCGATCGTGTACCTCTGGTGCGCGTCCTGCGTGACCTCGCCTGTCTCGCGCAGCAGTTTCAGCGACTCGTTGGTGAGCTGGGCGCCGTAGTTCACACCCGCGCGAAGCTCGCGGTTGCCCATGGGCCGCTTGGCCTTGCGCAGCACCTCGAGCATGGCGTCGGCGCACTCGCGCATCCGGTTCTTGGGCGATTGCGACCGATCTCCATCGGCCCCATCGACGGGAACGATGCGGACCCCCGGCGACAGGCCGGTCTCCAAGTCGATCTCCCCGACGTCCTCCAGCCGCACGACGACGGCGCCCGCCGTCTTGTTCGAGCGCTTGCCGGGCTCGATGTTGAAGACGTTGGTGTTCTCGCCAACCTCGTGAACACGGACGGAGGCGTCGATGGCGTCCACGATGGCGCCCGAGCCGCGCATTCTCTGTGCTGCGCTGCGGCCACTCGTTTGATTCGATTCCTTGCTCTCGTGGTGCAGCACCACAAAGACCGTCTGTGTCTTGTCCGACACGCGCAGCAGCAGATCGAGTAGCTCGCGGACCGCGGAGCTGTTCTCGTCGACCCCTGGGGACGCGGCCCGGAACGAGTCGACGATCGCCACGACGACCCCGTCGCAGGCCCGCACGAAAGCGGCCTCTGCCCCCTCGGACGTTAGGTAGATCCGCGGGAGAGGGACGTGTCCGATCTGGTCGCCGAGACCGGCCAGATCGATTCCAAGCGCGAACGCCACGCGTTGGTAGCGGCGCCTCGTGTTGTTGCCGGGGTTCTCCCAGTCGAAGTGCCGAACCTTGCCCCAAAGCTGAATGGGCACACCGCCCCAGATTGTCTTGCGGTTAGCGGCAGCGCAGAGCCCCAGCTCGATGGCCAACCACGTCTTGGCCGACGACGCGAAGCCCGAGATGATGTTGGGACGGCCAAGCCACAGGCCGAAGTCCTTGCAGAGCCACACCGGCGGAGGCACCGGCTTCGCCAGGTCTGGCCCGAGATTGAAGTCGAAGCCTAGCTCGCGGGCGCGCTTGGCCTTCTCCGCGACGTCGCGCACATCGCGGGGCGCAACCAGATCGAAGCGCCCGTCAGCGCCCTCAACGAGCACATGGCCATGCGCGAGCTTCGCGCGCGCTTCGTCCGTCGCCACAAGGCGCCCAGGCGGCGGCTGCTTGCCCTTCACGACGCACCTCGCAGCGACCGATCTCCATCAGCCCCGAGCACGCAGCTTTCAGGGCTCGGCGCCGTGGCCAGGCACGTCTGCTCACACGCGCAGCCGCAGAAAAGGCAGATCGTGCGCGACGCCGAGGTGGGGCGGGCGCGTGCTGGCGGCTCTGGTGGTGGTTCTGGCGACGACGGCTGCGAGGTCTTCGCGGGCCTCGGTGCGCGGCGCAGCGAACGAGACGCCCTGCGCGCCACGCGGCGCGGAGCGCGGTCAGTGCGGCACGCGTCGAACCTGATGGGCGCGAAGCTCCCACCGGCCGCCTCCCAGGCGCGCTCCTCGGCCTCTGTCATCCCGCCGGCCGCAGCGCACGCGCGCTCGCGGTCCTCGCGCTCGTAGTCCGCTTCGAGCTGCGCGATGAGGTCGGTCACCCAATTATCGCTACTCGCGATTACGCGACAGTTCAAGTCGCTAATCGAGCACGCGACACGCGACGGCGCGCGACCACGCACAACGCATGGAGATCCTTGCGTTTTCGGTGGCCCCGCGAGCAAAAGACGAACAGAATGACAGACGAATAGATGCTCTATCGCTGCACTGAGTGCGGTTCGTACTTCCCGACCCACGCGCCGTTGTGCTCGTGGTGCTTGCAGGGACACACGCTCGTGCTGACGCCGGAGCGCCGCCGTGCGGCCCACGACGCCGAGATTGAGCTGACGAGCGCCCGCGACCTCGCGCGAGCGAAGTGGCAGGCCATCCAGCTCCCCGCGTACCCCGGCCTGGCGCTCCGCAAGGGTGCGCTCGTGGTCCTCGTCGGCCCCGCAGGTGCCGGCAAGTCCACCATGATGTCCCGGGGTATCGACTCCACCGGTGTCCCGTCCCTGCTTGTGAGCGTGGAAGAGCCGGCGGGACCGTCGTTGGCAGACCGGCTCGCGCGCGTAGGTGCAAAACGCGAGGATCTCTTCGTCTGCTCGCGCGGCTCGGTCGACCAGATCGCAGGGCTCATCAAGGCTAACAAGATTCAGTGGCTCGGCGTCGACTCCGCCCAGCGCGCGCTCTTCGAGGGGCGCGACCTTCGACACCTACTCCTGACGCTCCCGTCCCTCGTCGGCGTCGTCGTGACCTCGCAGATCAACCGCGGCGGCGACATCCGTGGAGGAGAAGAGCTGCCGCACGAGGCCGACGTTGTGGTGCAGGTCGAGGACATGCGGTGGCGCGTGACCAAGAGCCGTTACCAGCCCGAGGGCGAGACTGGCGGCGTACTGCCGCCGATGACTACCGCTGCGGAATGAGGTGAGACCATGCTCGCGAGTGACCTGACCTGCTTCGGCTGCCTTTCGCACGGCACGGCGCGCCTGCTGCTCGACAAGCGTGGACGCCCCTACAGCACGTGCATCGCCTGCGGCACGCGCATGTTCCTGCCGTCGTTCACGCCGCAGCTCAACGGCATCGCGCTGCTCGAACCCGAGGCGCGCGCGCTTGTCGAGAGGATGGCTCGCAGCCCCGAGGAGTACACCAAGGCCCAGGAGCGCGTCGGAAGGTTTCTCGCCGAAGTGCGCGCGCGCATCAATGGCGGCGACGCGCTGCCTCCGCCCGGTGCAAGCGCCGATGCCCCCCGAGTCATTCTGCCCGCTACGAGGATCGCATGAATGTTCGTCTTCCCGTGCCCGCGCCCCTAGAACCCATGCAGCGCACGACCGAAGACGCCGCAGCGCTCGACCGCCAGCGCCAGCGCAGCGAGGAGATCATCCGGGAGCGCGAGCAGAGCGGAGCACAAGCCATCGCGACGCGAGACGCCGAGCTGCAGCGGCAGCGCCGCCGCGAGGACGAGCAGGTCCGGCGAGCACGCGACCTCGAGCACGTCGAGTACGCGGCGCGTGCCACCCTGGCCGCGGCGCGGCAGACGACAAACATGGGGCACGTGCGAGGCGTCGGAGGCGCTGTCATGGGCGTCGGCGCGGTGGTGGTCGGCTTCACCGTCGCTGGACTCGTGGGCGCAGCCGTGGCGCTCGGCAGCACTGTGCTGGTGATGCTCGGAGCGAAGAGCGCGCCCCCGCCAGGGCCCGTGCTGGAGTGCCCCTGCACCAAGTGCACCGCCGCACGCGAGGCGGAGCTCGCGGCGCCACACCCGGTCGCGCAGGAGTGGTGACATGCCGAGCTTCGGTGCCCTCGGCGCGCTGGCACTCGTGCCGTGGGCCGTTCAGGCAGCGGCGAGGGCGTTCGCCGTGCCCGAGCAAGAATGGGGCTCTTCGCCCACGCGTGAGATCAGCGGGAGCGCCAACGGCCAGACCGGCACGCTGCGGGTCACGCGAGACGAGGCGACCGGGCGGCTGAGCTTTGCGACGTACTACTACGAACACGCGCCGGCCCTCGGTGCGAGCATCGCGGGCATCACCGCGCTCGTTGCCCTGCACTTCGCGCAAGGCAGGCGCTCCGCGGCCGCGTCGAGGTCGTGAGTCCTTCTCGACGTAGATGCTCGTGCGCAGTCGAGCACCTCTCCACGTCGCGCGGGTGATAGCGTCCGCGGTGACGTGTTTGACCCGGAGCATCTCGCCATGCTTCGTGATGTGCTGCACTCCCTGGTGGTACTCGACGCGAAGCGCGAGCGTCTCGCTCGGCATGCCTTGGCGATCGTGGAGGCTCTGCAATCGGGCAGGCTCGACCCGCGCCAGCTTCGGGCCGAGTCGGAAAACCTCGCTCGGGTGCTCCGCAAGCTCGGCGTCTCTATCGAATCCTGATCCTTGCTCGAGAAGCGTCCGTCAGAATCCGAGGCGCTTCGATTGCGCGGCGAGCGTTGCGTCGAATCGCTCGCTGAGCGAGGGCCTTCCCAAGATGTTGCAGCTCGCCTCACGGCCGAACTACGTTCAAAACGTGGGCCTCCCTGCCTTCTTCAGGCGTCGCGCCAGGAAGCACGAGTGGCGTCGCGATAGCGAGGAGAAGGCTGGCAAACAAGTGCCGAAGACCTACCCGCAGAAAAACGCCTCGGGTCGTTGGGAGGATTACCACCGGGACACGTGCTCGAAGTGCGGGAAGGAGCACTTCACGCCCGTGGGGAGCGACCAACAGCCGCCGCCGTACGGCTGCAAGTAGCGTCGGCCGCGGCGCTGCTTCTGCGTGGCGGCACGTTCGCGTCTGGTCAGCGAGAAATTCA
>Ga0335069_10009765_pt1 | contig 13636 bp, 12 predicted proteins | sample Lox_Sample_11_FD_206714 | JGI IMG/M metagenome (GOLD analysis project Ga0335069, IMG submission 206714) | Soil microbial communities from Loxahatchee National Wildlife Refuge, Florida, United States - Lox_Sample_1.1 | ecosystem: Environmental > Terrestrial > Soil > Wetlands | place: USA... | reverse complement strand
GGTCAGCGCGCAGATCGGCAGGTAGCGGCGGAGGCGACCGGCGCGGGGGTACGCCTCGCGGCCGGTCGCGTCAGCGCGCGTGCGGCAACGTCCCCAGCAGCGCGTCGCTGCGGGCCAGCTGATCGGCGGACATGTCGCGCTCGAGGGCCGCGAGATTCGCGGCGAGCGTCGCAGCGGACTCCCCGGAGGCCGCCGCCTGCGCACGCCTGAGCCAGGCCCGCGCGCGCGGCAGGTCGCGCGCGCCGAGCGAGCCGTCCGTGTACATCATGGCCAGGTTGTTGGCGGACTCCGCGTGATCCTGGGCCGCGGCGCGCTCGTACCACTGCGCCGCCCGGCGCGGATCGGGCGGCACGCCGCGGCCGGTCTGGTAGATGTAGCCGAGGTTGTACTCGGCGGTGGCGAAACCGCGCTGCGCGGCGCGGGTGTACCAGGCGATCGCCTGGTGCGAGTCCTGGCCGACCACGATGCCGTGCAGATAGAGGTACGCGACGTTGTTCTCGAGGCCGCCCCGCAGGAAGCGTGCCGACGGCGGCCAGGTCCAGGCGGCCGCCAGAGCCGCGACCAGGACGATCGGGGCGAAGAGCGCTCGCATTCGTCTGGCCTCGCTTGCGGTGACGCCTGCGGTGACGTCGCGACGGAGCGTAGCAGATTGAGGCGGCGTGCCCGGCGGCCGGGATGGCAGCCGGCTCAGCCGCCGGGCGGCAAGACGCGCGCCGCGCAGAGTCGCGGATCGTCGAGCCGGACTTCGTCGCCGGCGCGTTTGCCGATGACCGGCATCAGCCGCGCGGACAGCGGCTTGCGAAGGCGCGTCGCGAGGGTCGCAACGTCGCCGACGATCCGCGCCAGCTCGGTCGCGGTGACGCTGCCCGGCAGAGGGACGAGGTCGAGGCCCGTGCCGCAGACGCTCGAGCACAGCAGCAGCTGGCTCAGCGTCACGCGGCCTTCGGCCGCGCGTGCCGCGAGCACCGGGTCCTCGAGCACCGGCAGCATCAGTCCCGAGTAACCGCAGGTCGAGACCTCGAGCGCCCGCAGCGCTGCGGTCACGGCGGAGCAGCTCTGCAGCGTCGACGGGGCGCCGAACGGCTGCTGCGCCAGAGCCTCGAGGGCGCGCACGATGCTGCAGTCGACGCCAGGCGCCGGTGAGGCGTCGATGCCGAGGTAGCGACGTCCCGCCGCGGTTGCGATCAGGCGGCCGAGGTCCTCGACCGGCCGGAGCGCGCCATTCATGATCATCTGCAGCCGCGCCGTCGCCTGGACGTGATCGGCGGCCCCGGCGAAGGCCTCGCCGACCAGGCCGGCGGACTCGAGACCGATCGCGAGGGACGGCTCGCCGTCGTGGTAGCCGACCGGGAAGAACGGCGTGCCCGGCGGTATCGATGCCGCGGCGGCGAACCGGAAGTTCGCGCTGCCGTCGGCAGTCGCCGCGGCGAGCGCGGCAATCACCGCCCCGGCGACGCGCGCCGCGCCATCCCGCGGACCGTCGTTCTCGCCGGCCACTTCGACGCTGAAGCAGGTGACGCGTGTCGCCGCGACGAGCTCGACGGCCCATGGCGCGATCGACGGATCCCACGCCCCCCGGCCGAACACCGGCCCGATGCCGAGCATGGCGCCGTGATCCGCGGCGAGCTGGTCGAGCTCATGCAGCGCCGGCAGTGCGGCGGTGCGCTGCGCGCGCGTCGCGTCGCGTAGCAGCGGATTGAGGGTGACCCGGATCGTCTGCACCTCGTAGCCGGCCTCGACGACCCGCCGCCTGGCGCTGGCGAGGAACTCGAGCGCGCCCGCGACCGGCCCCGGCGTGTCCAGCCGTTCGAGCGGCACCCCGGCCGTCAACGTCCGGACGCGAAACCGGGGCGTCACCCGCCGCCCGCTACCGACCGCGTCGGCACCTGTCCCCGACCCTGCGGCCAGGGTGCCGGCCAGCAAGGCCAGCGCCCGGCGTCGGGTGACGTCGCCGATGGCGCCGGTCCGTTCTCGTGGAGCGCTGGGCATGGAATCCTCCCGGCCACGCGCCGCCGGCCGCCGGCCGATGCGCCGTCGCGCCCGGGTGTTGCGTCGTTCACGGGGCGGGCGGCTCCCCGGCCGCCGCCGCCCGCGTCTCCTTGGCCGCCTCGGCCGCCGGCAGGTCGCGACTGGCGCGCCACAAGACCCACAGCGCGAGCGGCGAGACGATGAAGATGGACAGGATCCCGAGCCGCAGCGACCCGGTCAGCACCGACACGCGGCCCGCGAAATAAGGCCCGATCGCGAGCCCGAGCGAGGTCGCGATGAACAGCGTCGCCGCCGCCGTGCCGCGCATCCTCGGCAGCACGCTGTCCTGCAGCGCCGCGGCGCCGGATCCCAGCCACATGTTCGCGGCCACCTGCACGAGCGGTGCGAGCAGGTACAGCACGCGCACGTCCGGGGTCGTGACCGCGGCCAGGATCAGCGGTGGCGGCAGCACCAGCGCCAGCATGCACGTGTAGATGCGCCCGCGCGGGTCGCGGCGCCGCCAGAGGTCCGATAGCCGGCCGCCGGCGATGCAACCCGCGGCCGCCCCGAATCCGGCCGGCACTCCGATCATCACACCGACCACGTCCGAACGCAGGCCGAAGCTGCGGATCGCGTAAGGCGCCATCCAGAACGAGAGCGAGTACGTCACGAACGTGATGCACGCGAACCCGACCAGCGCGTAGATGACCGCCGGCGTGCCCCACAGCAGTTCGAACGTCGGCCGGTCGGTCGCGCGCAGCTTCTGCACCCACGACGACACCGCGTAGCTGCCGAGCCCGACCGTGGCCCACTGCAGCCGGTCGCCCGTGAGCGCAGCCAACGCCGCAGCGCCGAGCGCGATCAGCGCGCCGAGCAGCAGATTCGTCCGCAGCGCGCCCGGGAAGCGGCTGACGCTCCAGAGCGTGAACGGCGGCAGAATCGCGGCGACCTCGCGCCCGAACTCGCGCCAGGCGTCGGGCCGCCGCGCCGGCGTCGGCACCCCGTCCGCGAGCCCGCGCGGCGGCTCGAGCAGCGTGACGACCCAGAGCGCGAGCAGCAGCCCCGGTATGCCGACGGCCAGGAACGCGGCCTGCCAGCCCGCCAGTCCGAGCGGCGCGTTCGGCAGCGGAAAGTGCTGCGACCACGTGTGGGCCGCCCAGCCGCCGAGCGGCAGGCTGAGGCCGGCGCCGACGAACAGCCCCGCCGAGTAGATGGCGAGCGCGAGCGCGCGTCGCTCGCGCGGGAAGTAGTCGCCGAGCAGCGAGTACGCCGCCGGCGAGGCGCTCGCCTCGCCGATCCCCACCCCGACCCGTGCCGCGGCGAGCTGCGCGTAGCTGCCGGCGAAACCCGACAAGGCAGTCATGCCCGACCAGACCGTCAGGCCGAGCGCGATCAGGCGGACCCGGTACCAGCTGTCGGCCAGCCGCCCGAGCGGAATGCCGAACAGCGCGTAGAAGATCGCGAACGCCGTGCCGTACAGGAAGCCGATCTGTGCATCGCCGAGCCCGAGCCCCGCCTTGATGTCCTGGGCGAGGATCGAGATGATCTGCCGGTCGACGAAGTTGAAGACGTAGACGATGAACAGCACGCCGAGCACGTACCAGGCGTACGCGCCGCCGACGACCGCGCGCGGCGGCCCCTCCCCCATCGCTCGCGCCATCGGCTCCCCTCTCTGCCTCGTGCGCGCCGGTCGCGTGCTGGCCCGGCGGACGCTGTCCGGGTCCCCGCGCTACTGATCGCCGAGCATGCCGGCGATTGGCTGGCGCGCCGCGCGAATTGCCGGGAATACGCCGCCGATCACGCCGACGACCAGAGCGAGCAGCAGCGCGCTGACGCACAGCGCCGGCGTCACCTTGAACGTGAACACCACCTGCGTGAAGTTCGCGCTCAGCGTCGACGCCGTGTAGCCCTGGAACAGCAAGGTCGCCGCCACGATGCCGACGATGCCGCCGACGACCGCGAGTGCGAGCGCCTCCGCGAGCGTACCGGCGAAGGTCGGCACTCGCCCGAAGCCGATCGCCCGCAGCGTCGCGATCTCGGTGCCGCGGCTCGCGACCGAGCTGTACATCGTGTTGAGCGCGCCCGCCAGCGCGCCGATCGCCATGATGATCGCGAGCGGCCAGCCGAGCTTCTGGATCAGGTCGCTGGACTGCTTCGCCTGCTCGGCGAAGTACTGCGCCTCGGTCTCGACCACCAGCTTCAGCCGCGGGTCGGCATCCACATAGGCCTTGAGCGCAGGCAGCGCCGCCGGGGACTCGAGCCGGGCTCGAATCGTCTGGAAGAAGTTCGCACGCTTGAAGACGCTCTGCACCACGCCAACGTCGCCCCACAGCTCCGACTCGCGGACCGTACCGCCGTCCTCGAAGATGCCGACGATCGTCCAAACGCTCTGCCCGAGGCGGAGCGTCTTGCCAAGCTCGAAACCGGCAAACTCGCGCGTGACGCTGCGACCGACCACGATCTCGTTGGTGCCCGCCTGGAACAGGCGTCCCTCCGCGATGCGAACGTTGTGTCGCAGGGCCACCCCTGCCAGCGGCAAGCCGCGCAGCGGCAGGTTCGCCCGGAGCCCTGTCGACCGGCTGACTCCATCGACAATCACGTACAGTTCCGCCGAAACGAGCGCGTGCCCGTCTTGGCGCGCAATCCCGGGCGCCTCTGCCACGAGGTCCGCCTGGTCGCGCGTCACGGCGCTGTTGATCTCGCTCTGTGCCCCGTCGCGCACCATGATCGCGATGTCGGTGGCTCCCGCGCTGGTCTGCGCCTGCCGAAAGCCATTGCCCATAGCGAGAAATGCGAGCAGCACCGCGACCACGAGTCCCACGGCAACAACGGTCGAGAGCGACATCCACAAGCGCTGCGGGATGCTGCGGATGTTCATCGAGGCAATCGCGACGACCTGGCCGAGCATCATGCTCACAGCTCACCTCCGCCCGAGGGCCGTGGCGATCTGCAGCCGCATTCCGGACCAGGCCGGAATCGCGCCCGTCACGAGACCGAGCAGCACCGCCCAGCCGATGCCGCCGAGAAACACGCCGGTCGTCATGTGCATGGTGCTGCCGAAGCCGGACAAGAGCTTGCCGAGTGCCACCGCGGCGCCGCTCGCGGCGGCGAGCCCGAGGACGGCGCCGACGAGCGCCAGCAGCAATGACTCCGCGAGGATCTGCGCGAGGATCGTGGAACCACTGAACCCAAGCGTCTTCAGGACGCCGATCTCGCGCGTGCGCTCGCGCACGGACATCACCAGCGTGTTACCGACGATCATCAGGATCGCCGCGAAGGCGGTCGCGATGACGAGCGTGATGATCAGTGCGATATCGCCGACCTGCCGGATGAACGCCCGATTGAATGCTGCCGCCGTGTCGGTGGTCGTTTCTGCCTCGGAGTTCGCGAATAGCGCATCGACCGCCTTCGCGATCTCGTCGTTGCGCTTCGATGACACCGTGGAGAAGATGATCATGTTGACCTGGTCGCGCCCGAACGTCACCGACTCGTCGAAGTAGTCGTGGTTCATCAGCACGATGTTCTCGCGCGCAGTGTCGTCCGGGTCGGAGAACACCGCGGCGATGTCGAATTCCCAGGCGCGTGCGCCGTCCTTCCTGACATAGATGTTCGACGAGATCGGCACGCGGTCGCCTGCCTTCCAGTGATACTTCGCGGCCGTCGTCGCGCCGACGGCGATCGCCGCACGATTTGCTATCCACGCGCGCCGTTGCTCCGGTGCCATCCGGATCGACGGATAGACGGCGAGGTAGTTCTGCGGGTCCACCGCGAACATCAGCAGCGGTTGGCGCTGGTCCTGGAAATAGCCGCCGAACCACGACTGGAACGTCACGTCCTTGACGCCATCGACCTGCCGCAGTCGCCCCGCATAGTTCACGGGCAAGGGCATCGTGAAATTGATCCGATTGACGGTGACCAGCCGGTCCGCGGCGGCGGCGCTCTCGCCCGCGTGGAACGCGCGATTGAAGCACTCCAGCGCCCCGTACAGGAAGAACGCGATGAAGATCGCGACCAGCATCAGGGTCGTGCGGAGCTTGCGCCGCCCCAGATTCTTCGCGACCAGCAGCGCCTGATTCATGCGAGCGCCGTCCGCTCGACGAACACGCCCTTGTTGAGGTGCAGCGTCCGCTTCGTGTAGCGGGTGACCTCGGGATCGTGCGTCACGACGACGATCGTCTTGCCGTGCTTGCCGTTCAGCAGCTGCAGGATCCCCAGCACCTCGTCCGCGGTGGTCCGGTCGAGGTCGCCGGTCGGCTCGTCGCAGAGCAGCACCTGCGGGTCCGAGACGATCGCCCGGGCGATCGCGACGCGCTGCTGCTGGCCGCCGGACATCTCGCGCGGATAGTGCCCGGCCCGGTCGCTGAGGCCGACGAGCTCCAGGGCCGTCGCGACGTTCTTGCGCCGGTCGCGCCGCCCGAGCTTAGTCAGCAGCAGCGGCAGCTCGACGTTCTGTGCCGCGGTCAGCACCGGCATCAGGTTGTAGAACTGGAAGATGAAGCCGACGTTCGCGGCCCGCCACGCCGACAGCTGGTTCTCGGTCAGCGCATCGACGCGCCGGCCGTCGAACACGATCTGGCCGGAGGTGACGTGGTCGATGCCGCCCAGCAGGTTCAGCAGCGTCGTCTTGCCGGAACCGGACGGGCCCATGATCGCGACGAAGTCGCCGGCGGGAATATCGAGGTCGAGGCCGTCGAAGATCGTGATGGTCTCCTTGCCCTTCACGAAGCGTTTCGACACCTGCCGCAGTTGAAACGAGAACGGGTCGTCAGCCATGAGCCCTCCTTGGTCAGTCAGCATCAGCTCGCCGCGGCGCCCGCGAACGCGACCTTGATCGCCATGTCCGGCAGGATGCGCGGATCCTTGGACAGGATCGCGATCCGCACCCGCACCGTGGCCTTGGCGCGGTCGGCGGTCGGCACGATCGCGATCACGCGCGCCGGGATCGTCCAGTCCGGGTAGGCATCGAGCGTCGCCTTGACGGCTTGCTCCGGGTGGACCCGCGAGATGTAGGCCTCGTTGACGTCGACCTCGATCTCGAGGCTGTCCATGTCGACGAGCGTGCAGATGCCGGTGCGCGTGAAGCCGCCGCCGGCGGACATCGGCGAGATGATCTCGCCGGGCTGGGCGTTCTTGTCGACGACGATGCCGGCGAACGGGGCGATGATGCGGTGCTTGGCGAGCATTTCTTCGGCGTGGCGGGCGTCCGAGCGCGCGGTCGCGAGCTCGGCCTCGCTGCGGGTCAGCTGCGCCTGCAGATCGATCACCTGGGTATCGGCATGCGTCAGGTCGGCCTCGCTCGCCAGGTGCGCCTTCGCCAGGTCCTGCGTGCGGCGCAGGATGCGCTCGGCATCCGCGAGCTGGGCGTGGATCGAGGCGATCGCGGCGGTGGCCGAGTTGACGCGCGAGCTGGCGGTCGCGAGGTCCGTGCGCGCGAGCGTGTCGTCGAGTCGCGCGAGCAGCTGGCCCTGGCGCACGGCCATGCCTTCGTCGACCAGCACCTCGGCCACCCGGCCGGTGATCTCGGCGGCGACCGTGGCCCGCCGGCGCGCCACCACGTAGCCGGACGCGACCAGGCTGCCGGGCTCCGGCGCCCGGGCCGCCGGCTCAGGTGCCGCGGACGCGGCCGGCGGCGGCGGCGCCGGGTCATTGCTGCGGTCGCGACCGACCAGCATCCAGGCGACGCCCGCGGCGCCGAGCGCACCGGCCGCTGCGCCCGCGACGAGCATCGGCCAGCGGCTCGCGCGGCCGTCGTCAGTGCTTGAGGCCTCGGCCGGGCGAACGATCTTCAGCGACGCAAGCTGGGAGGCGCGGCGTTCGTCGGACATGCGTCTCTTCGGGAGTGGCGGGCGCCGGAACGGCAAGCCTACTACAACTCGATAATGCGACGCACAATGCCGACCGCGGGCGCGGGCCCGGCATGCTCAGCCGAATTTCGCACCGCAGAAATCCGCCATGGCGCATCTACGCCGCCCGGCGCACCGGGTCCCGGGCCGGCGCGCGAACCGCCCGCGGGCTCAGCGAACCGTGTAGCCGCGAGCCTCGAGACAGGCCTGCTGCGCGCGCTGGTAGTCGGAACGCTTCATGGCCGCTGCCTCCGGCGCGACGCCACCGGTCGGCCGCGTCGGGTCGAAGGCCGTCTGATCGGCCGCCCACCGGTGGCACTCGTAGCGGTCGCGCGCCTGCTGGTCGGGGCTCTGGCCGTTCTTCGGATAGATGAACACGTTGTCGGACACAGCCGGCGGAGCGCCAGCCGCGTACGCCGGCTGCCCCGCCGGCGCCGGTCCCTCGCCCTCCGGCGGGGCCACGACCTGGTAGCCGCCCTGGGCCGGCAGGTAGCGATAGTAGGCCTCGTTGGCGTAGTAGTACTGCGCGCCGCCGATCACGACCAGCGTCGCGAACGCGGGCAGGATCGGCACGACGATGCCGAACGGCGGCGCGATCACCACGAAGCCGTGGCCGTGCGGGCCGTACCAGACGCCTTCGTGGAACCAGTAGTGCCCGCCGCCCCAGGCGACGGCGTGAGCCTCGTGCGGCAACACGCTGACCCGCAGCCCGCGCTCCGGATAGTAGTGGTTGTGCCCGTGCCGCACGTCGTAGTGCTCGTGCGCGTGATCCCGCTCGTCGTGCCGGTCGGCGACACCCACCGACGGTGCCAGGAGAGCGATGCAGACCGCAGTGACGAGGCCGAGTCGGACCAGATTCATCGACGCTTCTCCGCAGGTTGTGGCTTGGGGTCGGTCAGACACTTGAGCGGCGGCCGCGCCGGATCAGGATCCCGGCGGCAGCGACGGCCACTGCGCAGCGCCCGGATGCGTGACCGGGCGCCGCACGGGAAGCGGTGGCGATGTGCTGCGGGCGAGGAGCGCCTGCGCGCAGGCGCTTTCCGCCCGTCCGCGAGCGGCGGCGGACACGGACCCCGGCTCGCGGGCCGGCGCCGCGCACGTCCGGGGGCCCGGCTCCTGCGGGGCGGGACCGTGACCGCGGGTCAAGCCCACCGCGCCGAACTCCGCCGGCACGAGCGGCGCGATGTTGCCGATCGCGGAGCTCGCCAGCCAGCGCAGCGGCACTCTGCGGCTCCGTCGAGCTGCGCGGCTGCGGGCTCAGGTCGACCCGTGCTGGCTCTGGCGCGCCGCCCGGCGCGCGTCGCGCGCCGCGACGTCGGCCGCGACGATGCCCGGGATCTTCGCCTGCTGTGCCGGGGTCAGAATGGCGTGGATCTGCGCCCAGACGTCACTGCGAAGCTGCACGCTGCGCGCGGCATTGGTCTTCGCGTCCGCCAGCAGCGAGTCGTAGGCCGGGTGGTCCGTCGGTGCGGTGCTCGCGAGCGCGTCGTGGTTCGCGCGCCGATCGGCCATCAGCGCCCGGAACTGCGGTTTCGCCTGCGCGAGGATGGACCTCACCTGCGCCTGCTGGTCCTGGGTCAGGTCGAGCTGCGCGAGGACGTGGCGCATGCCGCCGTGCCGGTGGCCGCCGTGCCATTGCGGCGCGGTCGCCGCGGGCGGCGCGGTGCCGGCTGGCGTGTCGGCGTGCGCCGCGACCCCGGCGCAGAGTGCGAGGACGATTCCGGGAATCAGGAGTCGCGAAGCGGCCATGTCAGCACCTCGGTTGCGTCTGGAAGCCACTGCCGGCCGGCGGCCCGGGGCGGATTGCGCCGGGCCGGGGACCGTCAGCAATGTACGTCCAAGCGCCGGTGCTGCGTCCGACGTTGACGCAACGGTGCGTCAACCACGTGCAAAGATCTGCAAGCGCCGCTGCCCGTGCCAGCACGCTTCGCTCGCCACGTGCAGCCGCGCACAGCGGCACGGTGTCGGCGCAGCGCAGCATCGCATGCGCCGCGCGTGGCCCGGCCCTCACCGGGCCCGCGCGTCCGGCCTCAGGCGGTGACGTTCAGGAGCGAGCCGGTGCTGCTGGTCGAGGAGACCGTGCTGCCGGTGCTCGAGAGCACGCTCCCGGCAGAGCCGTCGCCGTCACCATCCGGGTCGTTCGCGGTTCCGGTCACGGCCGCCGCGCCCGCGACCCCGCCACCGCCGTGGTGACGATGGTGTGCGCCGTGGTGAACCGCTCCCGGCGCCGACGCGCCGCGCACGTTGAGCGTACCGACGCCGCCCGCGGCCGCCTGCAGGCTCGACTTGAAGTCGCTCTGCAGCTGCGCGAACGCCGCCTGCGCGCCCTGCAGGTTGCCGCTCGACAGCGCCTGGCCGAGCGCGGTCCAGTCGCCGCTGAGTGGCGAGCTGGCCGACGGGCCGGACGAAGAGCCCGACGTCGCGGCAGCGCCCGCCACCGGGGCAACGCCGCTCGCGCCGGCGGTCGAGGTCGATGCGGCCGCGGCGGAGCCCGGTGCAGCGACCTGGAACAGCTGCTGCAGAGCCGAGAATGCGCTTTGCGCGCCGCTGAGGTCACCGTTCGCGAGCGCACTTTGCAGCGCCTGGAAGTCCTGGCGCCGCTGCTGGAACGGGTTGGTCCCGCCGGTCACGAAGCTGCTCGCGCCGCTGATAGAAGCAATGCTCATCTTGAGCCTCCTGGGTGTGATTGCGTCGGGCATCGCTGCTCCACGCCCCGGGGAGGAGCACGAACCGTGCCACGCCTCCCCATCAGGTCGAGCGGCAGCGAACGCCGTGGCTGAATGGCGCGGGCGCAAAGTTGGGTCAAGCCGCGGTGAAGCTGCGTGACGGGCGAGGCGCGCGCCGCGGACCCGGGGACACCGGGTGGCAACCACCGGCCGCCCCGGCGGCGCGGGATTGCCGCCCGTCCGTGGATCGGTGCCGCCGGCGCCCTCGGCGGCCGCCCGGCGCCCGTGCGGCGCGTCTGCGCGATCGAGGGAACGAGGCCTAGAACGCGATCGCGGGTCCGGTCGCGGTGTTGTTCTCGAACAGCACGTACACCCTCCGCCCGTAGAAGAACGGCAGGCCCCAGTCGAAGCTGTCGCTAACACCATTGTCGGCTGTATCTGGGGCGGCGAGCGTCGGAAACGCCGTCAGGAGCGTGGGTAAGGCGAACAACGCGTGGGCGTTGTCCACCGCGAAGCTCACGGTGGCCGTCCGGCCGTTGTGGCCCTGGATCTGCCCGCTCGTGTGCACGGTCTGCGCCGGGCAGTCCCAGCCCGGGGCCAGCGTATCGTTCGACGGGCACACGGCGATCGTGTTGTCGTTGAAGAAATAGGCGTTCGACCCGGAGTCGATGAAGCTCGAACTCAGCAGCTGGCCACCGTACGTGGTCAGCAGGTAGCCGGAGCCGTCCACCGTGTACACGGTCGCGCTGCCGAGCGAATTGTCGGCCTGCGTACCGACGCCGAAATACATCGTGCCGTTCACCGTAGTCGCGCCCGGGGCGGCGACCGACGGCAGGACGATCTCGACGCCGTTGTTGTCGCTCGCGAGCGCGCCGACGGGATTCTGCAGCTGGTCTGCGAGCGCGAGCGGAGTCGTATTGCAGCTCTGGCTCACCGTGCCGGGGTTCGAGCACACGTAGTACGGCGGGTATTGCGACGGAATGCTGCTGACGCACGCATCACCGCAATCATTCATCCAGTTGCCGATGCCGATGATGCCGTTGGCGCCGAACAGTGCGACGCTGTTCTCCGCTTTCCCCGAGACGCAGCTGGCCGGCGCAGCGCCGGAGGCGGCCGTATCGCCGATGAGGTGTACCGGCAGCCTCGAGAGCGTTCGCCCGCCGATCGTCACGTCCGCGATCACCATCGATCCCCAGGTGTAGCCATCGGCGAAGACCGCGCACTCGAACAACGGCAGCGTCGTCTGTGGATCGTGAATTGCGACCGGCGCGGCGCTGCCATCGAGCACCTCGGCGAGGATTCGCAAGCCCACCGACTGCGTATCCACCTGCACGTGGTCGATGATCTGGCACGCGCTGGTGCTGCCGGGCGTGCACAGCGTCACCTGCGCGTAGAGCGTATTCGCGGCGACATAACCCTGGCTCGTCAGCCCCGTCGGCCCCTCGTCGACCGTCACGGCCAGCGTGTTCGGCGCGGGCGGTGGCCCCCCCGTCACGCCGCCGCTCGACCCTCCGCCTCCACAGCCCGTGAGGAACAGTGCTCCGAGGAGCGAGGCGGCCCACAGAAGTTTCCGTGTCATGGATGGCGGTCCTCGGGATCAGCGCAGGTCTTGGGCGGAGGTGTTCGCCGGCAGCAGCGCCGGCACGTGGGCGCTGCCGGAGGAGGCGCGCGCGAGCTTGGTCACGGTGAGCACGAGCCCCGGCGTCGCGACGCTGAGCAGGTGGTGGCTGCCGCGATGCGCGGCCGCGGCGGCCAGGTACTCCTCGTAGTGCTGGCCGAGCAGCACCTGCAGGTTGGGAAGGCTGGTCCCCGTCCACGCGACCGCAAACACGGTTCCGCCCGGCGCGGCGTACTGGCGCACGCGCGTACCGTCCTCGAGCGTGGTCTCGTGGACGTCGAATGACCCCGCCGGCGACACCGTCAGCGCCGTGCCGCGCAGCGCCGCATGGTCGCGCGCCACCGACGCGACCGGTTCGCCGAGTCCGGCCTGCGCCGTGCCGCCGAGCAACACGCCTGCCGCGGTGAGTGCGGCGGCCGCGAGTGGCCTCGCCCTGGTGGAGTGATCCGGCTTCGCGATCATCGTCATGGTCTGTCCTCTCACAGGGCATTTCAGGTTCACGCCCCGAGTTCAAATCGTAGTCTAGGTCGCGGTGGCCGCGTCGACGACCACTTTGCGATTCTTGATCCTCGGAAGGGTCGCCGCCGCCGCGACCACGCGCCGGACCGTCGCTACCCGGCGACAGCGGCGCCGGCGACGCTCGGGTCCGGCAGGGTCCCGTCGTTCCGTGCTGCTTCGAGCGCGCGCCGGCCGGCAGGTTCCCCGGGCGCCGCACCCGCCGCGCGCCCGGCCGCCGGGCCACGGCTCGCGGAGCGGGCGCAGCAGACCGCGGCCGCGCCGGACGGCGCCGGCTGGCAGGCCGCGGACCGAGTGTGCGATTCTCGCCCTGCCATAACAACGCCGCTGCCGTACCCCGGCCGCTTGCAGCGCGCCGGCGGCGGCCGCGACGCGCCGAGGGGGCACGCCATGACGATCGAGACTCGGGTCCGGCGCGCGAGCGCGCACGCGGGCCAGCGCGCCGGCCGCATGCCGCGAAGCATCGCTGCGATGTGGGTGCTCGCCTTTGGCGCCGGCGCGCCCTGTGTCGCCGGCGAGCCATCGTCCGGCCTCTGCGCGCCCCCGACAGCGGCGCCGTTCTGCCGTGGCGTCCGCGGCGACCGTGCGGAGGGCTGGGCGCCGCAGACACGATCGGAGGTCATGGCGCAGCATGGCATCGTCGCGACGAGCCAGCCGCTCGCGGCACAGGCAGGTCTCAAGATCCTGGCCCAGGGCGGCAACGCAGTCGACGCCGCCGTCGCAACCGCCGCGGTGCTCAACGTCGTCGAGCCCATGATGACGGGCATGGGCGGCGATCTCTTCGCGATCGTCTACGTCGCCAAGGAGAAGAAGCTCCACGCGCTGAACGCGAGCGGCATGGCGCCGAGCGGCGCCACGCTGGCGCACCTGCACGAGCTCGGCTACGACGCCGATCCCAAGAACCGGGGTCCGGGCTCCGGCATGCCGACGTACGGCATCCTGCCGGTGACCGTCCCCGGGGCCGTCTGGGGCTGGCAGGAACTGCTGAAGCGCTTCGGCACGCGCACCTTCCGCGACGTCCTGAA
>Ga0335069_10009764_pt1 | contig 13637 bp, 11 predicted proteins | sample Lox_Sample_11_FD_206714 | JGI IMG/M metagenome (GOLD analysis project Ga0335069, IMG submission 206714) | Soil microbial communities from Loxahatchee National Wildlife Refuge, Florida, United States - Lox_Sample_1.1 | ecosystem: Environmental > Terrestrial > Soil > Wetlands | place: USA... | reverse complement strand
GCGCCGAGCGCTTCCACCGCGCGGCGGCGCAACTCATTCAGCAGGGAACTGGGGGCGAAGGGCGCGCCTTCCAATTCCAGCTCGACGTTTTCCAGGAAGTACGGCGTGCCGCCCAGGCGCCCGAACTGCGCGGCCAAATAGTCGGCGGTAAGAGCCCGCTCCCGAGCCGCGCCAAGCGAGACCTCCGAGAGAACGCGCACCGCCAGCTCTCCGGCGCGCCATTCGGTTGCGAGCGGCTGGCCCTCGCGCGCTTTTACGCTGACGCGCACCGGCCGGCGGTACACCGGGGCGGGGGGATCCACGTACCCCCGTGCGGCTTTATCCACGTCGGGGTCGTGCGTGCGCCACACCAGGTCGCCGGGCCGGATCCGGTGAAAGTCCACCGCGCCATTTCCGAAACACGCTTCTAGGGCCGCTCCGCGCGCCGCCACCTGAAACACGCGCCCGCCTTCTTCGGGCTCCTGGGGACTTCGCCAATCCGCGGCATCGAACACCACGCCGTCGCCCGGTTTGAGCGGCGCCAGGCCGTTAGACTCGGTTGGCGCCACAATGACGCTGTCCGCCGTGACTTCTACCACTCGCCCCATCAGCACGCCGCGGTGGCGTGGCGCGCGCCCGCGCACCACGGCCTGATGGTCGGTTCCCTGCAGGAAAAAAGGTCCCAGGCCGCGCGAGTAGACCTGCTCGAGCTGCCGTTCCGTGGCCGCATCGGCAGCCCCCTCTCCGCGGCAGGCGGCATCCACCGCCTCGCGGTAAGCGCGCGTGGTGAGCGCCACATATTCGGCGTCCTTGTAGCGGCCCTCAATCTTCAGCGCGGCGATGCCCATCTCGACGATCTCCGGAATCTGGCGCAGCGCGAAAAGATCGCCGGGCGAAAGCAGATAGCGCGCGTCGCCCAGCGGCGTAAACTCGCCATCCACCAGCAGATCGTAGGGAAGCCGGCAGGTCTGGGCGCACTGCCCGCGGTTGGCGCTGCGGCCGCCCCACGCTTCCGAGGAGAAACACTGGCCGGAGTAGGAGACGCACAGCGCGCCGTGGACGAAGATTTCGAGCTCGCAATCCACCGCCTTGCGGATGGCGCGGATCTCGCGCAGGGAAAGCTCGCGCGCCAGCGTCACGCGCGAGACTCCGAACTCTTGCGCCAGGCGCACGCCCGCGGCGCTCGATACGCTCATCTGCGTGCTGCCGTGCAGTTCCAGGCCGGGCGCGATGCGGCGGGCGAGCCTGGCGACGCCAATGTCCTGCACTATGATCGCGTCCGCGCCCGCTTCCGCGATGGCCGCCAGCGCCCGCGCCGCCTCGGCCAGTTCATGGTCGAAAACCAGCGTGTTGAACGTGACGTAGCCGCGTACGCCGCGGCGGTGCAGCGTGGCCATCGCCTCGGGCAATTCGGCCAGCGAGAAACCCACTTTGGCGCGCGCGGTGAAGTGCGTGAGCCCGAAGTAAACCGCGTCCGCACCGGCTTCCACCGCCGCGCGAAGCTGCGGCCAATGGCCCGCCGGACTCATGATCTCCGGTTTCAAGCGGCTCCCCATGCGTGTGATTTCAGGGTAGCATCGGGGACTTTCGGCCAGCCAGGCGCGCCGCTAGCGCCGCCGCGGAGAGGGCCCGGCGTTTCCAAGTGAGTGGACTGTCGTCCCTCGGACGCCGCCTACAACTGGTCGCGATATCGTTCTAGCGCCACCTTCACCAGTTGCGCGCGCGTGCGCACGCCCAGTTTGCGGAAGAGCTGCTGCAGGCAGGCCTTCACGGCGCCCTCGGAGAGTTGCAGGTGGCCGCCGATCTCCTTGTTGGTCAGGCCCTGGAAGATGTGCCGGAGCACGGTCTTGTCGCGCTCATTGAGCTGCGGGCCGTCGCCGTAGCGCGTCTTGTCGATAGTGCGGAACAGCGGTTTAAGGTAGCTCGGATCCAGGCAAACGCCGCCGGATGCTACTTGGCGGATGGCGGCGCACAGGGCGGAAAGCGCGCTGTGCTTGTGCAGGATGCCGGCCACTCCCGCCTGCACCAGTTCCAGCGCTTCGTAATCGCTCACGCCCGCCGTTACCACCAGGATGGACCCCGCGAAGCCGCCCGCCTTGGCTTGCCGCGCGAACTCCACGGCGCTCTCCGCGCCCAGGTCGAAATCCAGCAGAATCACGTCCGCGCCGCGGCTCTCCAGGAATGCCAGCGCATGTTTGGCGGACGGGCATTTCCCCACAATCTCCAGTCCGGTCTCGGCCCGGAAGAGAGCCGCCAGCCCTTCGCGAAACAACTCGTGGTCGTCGACAATCAAAATACGGATCGTTTGAGTTTCGATCTCAGGCATGGTTAGTTCCTCCGCGAGACGCATCGCAATTCCACGACGAACGCCGCGCCGGTCTCCTGCGGTTCGAATCGCAAATCGCCGCCGTAGCTGCGCAGCAGCGATCGGGAAATGTATAGCCCGAGCCCGGTGGAATCGGACCCGGAGCGGAACGGACGGAATAGGCGGTCGGGGTACTTTACGCCGCAGCCCGTATCCGCGAAACGAATCGATACGCGCTCCTCGCCCGCGAAAACCGAGATCGTCAGCTCCCGCAAGGGAGCGTCCTGCACCGCGCGATGGCTGTTCTGCGCCAGGTTCAGGAATACTTGGAGCAGCCCGTGCGTGTCCGCCGCCACCGCCGGTATGGAAGGCGGCAGATTCCAGATCAGCCGGCCGCCGGATTCGTTCCACGCCGGCTCAATCACGATGCGCAAATCGTTGAGCGCGTCTTCCAGGTGCGCCACCAACGGATCCGCCTCCTGCGTGCCCAACTCGCTGGACGCGATGCGCGCCAGGCCTTGCACCAGGTGATCCAGCGCCTGCATATCGTCGCTGCCGTGCGAGCCCACGGCCACGTTCGAATAAACCAGCGAAATAGCCCCGCACAGATTGCGCACTTCGTGCAGCATGGCCCCGGCCATAATGCGGCTGTTCATGGCCAGTTGCTTGAGGTTGTGCTCTTCCCGCTCGCGCATTTCCTCCGACGAATCGATGACAATGGCGGCCAGCCTGCGCCCCTCCGGCGCGTTGTAGGTGGAAAACCAGGTGTCTGCTAGGAACATATCTCCATTGGCGCGCCGGCCCAACGATTGCGCCGCCGTGCGGAACGGCGCGGAACTTCCGTTTACTCCCAAGGCGTCGGAAAGCACGGGAAGATAAGGATGGATCGGCTTGCCGCGCAGCGCGCTTTCGGCGTCCACCCCGAAAATGTCTCCCGCCGCGCGATTCGCCGCCAGCACCGTCCCCTTGGCATCCAGAGTCAGGATGGCGGCCGGGCTGCTGTCCGCCAGGACCTTCAGTTGTTCTTCGGCCGCGGCGCGCAGGATTTGCTCGCGCCGGCTGCGCATCACCGCGATCACGAAAAACCCGCAGATGGCATAGGAGAACACCGAAAAGCTGAAACGCACGATCATCTCCATGGTCGATTGCGGATGATCCAGGCACGCGCGCAGCGCCGCGCAGGCGAAGGCTAGCGTCAGAATTGCGGGAGCCGGCAGAACCGTAGCCGCCAACAGCATCGGCAGCACGTAAAGAATGCCCAGCGAGATATCCCGGGTCGCCCAATCGGCCAGCACGACTAGCGCGATGAGCAGAGCCACAACCGTGAGCACCTGGATCTTGCCCGCATCGAGGCATATCGCGACGATTCGGTCGATACGCGACTTGGGAGGATCGGATGCTGCCAAGCTTTCACCTACTTGACCAGCTTACTCCCAAAGATGGGCGGCTTCGGAAGGTCCCCCACACCACATCCCGCTGTCCCCGAGGTGACAAAAGATACAAATGTGTCCGAACGGAATGCCAGGGAGTTTTTCATCCGGCGGCGCGATTTCGCCGGCGCCTCCAACACGGCGCGCCGGTAGGGGTTCTCTGGAGCCTGAATTCGCGAAACCGAATAGCTAACACGCTCGACGAAAGATTCTATCGCTTAGCTCTTAAGAGCCATTCCTCGGCTTTCCCGACTTAGTTAGAGTCGGATGGAGGGGCTTGGGTGCTACGGGCCGAAACGCCTATATGTTAGAGAAACTATTGCCGCAGGGGCGCCTTATACTAATAAGACTGCGGCTGGGGTTATGAGGCCAGAGGTTCACGCTGCTGGGAGTCCCATCCGTTCTGTTCTGCTCACCGGTCAATTCACGCTGCACTGGGGACGCCTCGAATTCGGCAATATTGGGAATTATTACATCATCGAGCCTCTAGTGAGGGAACTGCATCGGGTATTCCCGGATGCCGTCATCCGCACCACGTTTCAGATGACTGACGCTTTTAAGAAGCGCGAACGGGTAGAGACCGTGCCGATGGACCTTTATTACGGCTGGAGTGCCGGAGAACTGGAGCGGGCGCGCCACGAAGTGCGGCTCGCGCGCGGCTACCGGGAAACTGGAGCGCTCTCGGAATCCACGCCGTACATCGACGAAGTTCTCCGTTCAGATCTGGTGGTGGACTTCAGCAGCGACATGTGGAGCGACAACGGAGACCTTGCCGGTTCCGGTCGCCTGGAAGCCGGAATGTGCAAGGACCGCACCGCGCAGTTGCTCGGAAAGCCCACGGCTCTGGTGGCGGTCTCTCCGGGGCCCATCGCGAATCCGGAGATGCTGGCCTTCGCCCGCGAAACGTACGCGAATTTCGATCTGGTGACCAATCGCGAGCCCGTGAGCACTCGCCTGCTGAAGGCCGCCGGGTTTGACGTCTCGCGGACCTACGATTGCGCGTGCCCGGCGTTCCTGTTCGAAAAAGAGCCTGATGAGCAAACCTGCGCCATCGTGGCGGACCTCAATCGCGCCGCGAACGGCCGGCCCCTCATCGGTTTCGCCATCTGCGGCTGGAATTTCCCGCTGGGTCCCTTCGATCGTGCGCAGCGCGCCGACGATGAGTTCGCTGTCTTCGCCAAGGCCGTGGATCTGGCCGTAAACGAACTCGGAGGCGAGGCGGTGATGATTTCCCACGCCAACGGCTTTACCCCGCCGCCCGCGCCGTTCCGCCTGCTCCCGGGCCGGGATTATCCGCTGGCGGCGCAACTGGCGGAGGTGGCCAGGAAGCGCTACGGCCTCCGGAATATCCAGTGCGTGGAAACGCCCCTGCTTCCGAAGCAGATCAAGGCGCTGATGGGGCATTTCGAAATGATGGTGTCCGGGCGCGTGCACGGCGCGGTGGCCGCGCTGTCCCAGGGCGTGCCCACGGTGATCATCGATTACGGTCACGAACCGAAAGCGCACAAGCTGCAAGGTTTCGCGGAGGTCGCCGGGGTAACCGAGTTTGTGGCGGACCCGGTGGACGAAGCTGGTATGATGGCCAGAATCCGCAAGTGCTGGGAAGACCGCGAATCGGTGCGGCGAGGACTGAACGAGCGCATGCCGTCCGTGGCGGCGCTTGCCAGAAGGAACGCCGATCTGGTGGCGGAATTATGCGGAGCGCGGCTGTCATGACCCCAGCTCGATATGCGATGAACGGGCAGGAACTCGGCGGACTCTACTCCTACCACGAACTGGCCGAAATGCTCGGCTCGGTTGGCGACGATGTCTGCGTGAATCGTTCCGTGGTGTTTTACGCCGCGAAGAACATCCACCTGGGCTCGCACGTTCGCATCGACTGCTTCTGCGTGATCTCCGCCGGACCGGCCGGCGTGGAGATTGAGGATTATGCCCACATTGGAGCGCATTGCACCTTGATTGGCTCCGCGGGCAGGATTCACATGGAGCCGTTTTCGGCTCTCTCCGCCAATGCTTGTCTGTTCACGGCGACGGAGGATTATTCGGGCGGCGCGATGATCACGCCCACGGTCCCTTCCCGGTACCGCAATACGCGTACCGGGGACCTCACTCTCAAGAGGCATGCCGTGGTGGGCTGCGGCAGCGTGCTTCTTCCGGGAGTCACTCTGGGCCTTGCCTCCTCCGTGGGCGCGCTCAGCCTGGTGAGCGGCAGCGTTCCGGATTTTACAGTTGTCTTCGGCAATCCGGCTCGTAAAGTCGGGCGCCGGGACCCACGGGTGCTGGACTTGGAGCGCGAGTTCCTGTCCGGTGAGGCGAATTACTGAAAGCCTCTCTCGTCCGGGTGGTTACCAATCGCTCCAGTGGCCCCCGGCGAGCACCCATGCGGCAAGCAGCGCATTGGTGAGGGCATGGGCGGCCACGGCGTCGCCAATCCGCCCTCGCCGGCGCAGAACCAACGCGTAAACCAGCCCCGCCAGCGCTCCCGCAATCCACCGCTCCCCGTGCATCGCTCCGAAGGCTGCGGAGGATACCAAGGCGGCTAACCAGGAAAACCGGCGCAAATCGACAGACTCGAAATCCTCGGCCATCAGGCGGCGGATCAGAAAGGCCCGGAAGGCGAGTTCTTCCGCGATGGGCACGGTGACTACCGCCGCCACAGTCCGCAGCGCCAGCCATGCGGCGCGAGCGGATGGCGCCCAGGCCGCCAGGGCCGAAGGCAGAGGGCTTGTGTTCGCCATGCCCAAGGCTTTATCCAGGCCAATCCAAATTAGGAAGACGGCCGCGCCGGCGGTGAGGGCGCTCCATCCGAATTTCCAATCGAGCCGGACGTAGCTTTTTCGGTAGAACCAGATGGCCGCCGCCGCGGCGAAGAAACGCAGCGGGTACAGCGGTTCCACATTCGCCGAAAGCGCGCGCGAGATCATGGCCGCGCAAAGGATCGCCAGGAATGGCGCCAGGTATGCGGCCGTGGGATTGTCCGCCGTCTCCTCCACGGGGCGCGTGGTCAGCCAGGGAGAGCGCTGCGCGGTAATCGCGAATCCCGCCGCTACCACGATAAACGCCATCCAGCCCGCTTGCGAGTGGAAGCCGCCCACCGCAATACCCTCGGCTCCGGCGTTGCCGATCAATATTAGCGCGGCGATGCGGACCGCGTTGAGCACGTACAGAACGGCGATGCCCGCCGGAATCAGGAGCAGTGCGCGCGGGAAGCGAAACTCCCCGCGGAACAACCATAGCCATACCGCGCCGAACACCAGCATCAGCCCCGCGCCCTCCAGCCCCGAGCATTGCTGGGCGATGGTGACCTGGAAACGCGGGCTGCCTAATAGATACTGGGTGGGATCGGCAATCACCACGGGCAGGAAGGGCCGCAGGAACGCCTTGGCCAGCAGGAAGGTAGTGTCGGTGGCCGGCTGCCAGAGCCGGTCGCTGGCTCTCCCCAGGATACACGCCGCGGCCGCGCCAGCGGCGGCATACGGCCCCATGGGGGCCGTGGCGCGCAGCGCCAAACCCCAGGAAGCCCGCGTCCCGAAAGCTAAGGCAGCCAGTGGAAGGGCGGCGGCGCCGGAAAGGAGCCAGCACGCGGCCGTGAGATTACCCGCGCCGCCGGCGCGCGCCGGGCTAAAGAGACGAACGGAGAAGAGAGCGAAGACCGCCAGGGCGAAGAAGTGGGCCGCCAGGAACTTCCAGCCAAAAGGGGATGCGGAGAGTTGCGCCAGGGCGTGGCGCAGCGCAACGCGCTTCTTCAGGTAGCTGAGGATGGAATAGAGCGCCGTGAGGACCACGGCGAAACGCACGGCGAGGGAGCCCCATTGCCCGATGAGCCACGCTAAACCAGAAGCGCTGCCCAAAGCCCCGGTATCCAGCCACACGGAAAGTGTGAGCAGTTCCAGAACAAGGAGCAGCGCCAGTAAGGCAATGCGCCGCATCAGGCCGCGGCAGCAATGGAAAGCCGGCTGTTACTTCTTGCGGCGGCCACGAATTACCAGCGCCGCGCCGGCAAGCAGCGCGAGCGCGCTACTGGCCGCTCCAGCGTCGATTTCCGGGGCGCCGGCGGGTGAGGCCATGGCTGCCACGGAGGCGCCTATCAGAAGGAGTGCAATTCCTAGAGTCTTCGTCATGTTTTTCCCTCTATTACGGTCCGGGCTGGAAGTGAGCTTACTTCCGGCGGCGGCCGCGGATTACCAACGCGGCGCCGGCAAGCAGCGCGAGCGCGCTACCGGCAGATCCGGCGTCGATTTCCGGGACGCCGGCGGGTATGGCCATGGCTGCCACGGAGGCGCCAACCAGTAGTAGTGCAATTCCCAGAGTCTTCGTCATGTTTCTCCCCTCGATTACGGTCCGGGCTGGAAGCGAATTTACTTCCGGCGGCGGCCGCGAATCACCAGCGCGGCGCCGGCAAGCAGCGCGAGGGCGCTACCGGCAGATCCGGCATCGATTTCGGGTGCAACGTACGCCATGGCCGAAACTGCCGCTCCAGTCAGAAGCAAGGCCATTCCAAGAATGCGCGTCATGTGTGTTTCCTCCGCTTGTGGCGCACTGGGCGCCGGATCCAATTGAAAGATAGCTACTTCCGGCGGCGGCCGCGAATTACCAACGCGGCGCCGGCAAGCAGCGCGAGCGCGCTACCGGCCGATCCGGCGTCGATTTCCGGGACGATTGCTCCCGCCAAGGCGGAGCCAGCCACGCCAATCAAGAGCAAAGTGAGTGCTGCGATCTTCATCTTGAATTCCCCTCCTCCGTGAAGCCGACCGCCCAATAGGGCTTTGGTCAAGAGTAATACGCCCCGTGGGCAAAATTCAAGGAAATCGGTCAATTTGGATCGCAATTAGTCCTATGGGGCCTATGACCAAAGGCGCCTTGCCCGCAACAGCAGGCTTTCTAGGGAAACAAAAGGCCAATTTGCCAAGGAAATTTTTCGGAGCTGGATCATCTTGACGCCGCGCCTCCAATGCTGTAGAAATGTAGTTAAAGGCGAATAAAAAGCGAATATGGGCGGCGCGGCGATCCTCAAAAAGCAATTCGAATCGGTGCTTGGCGGAGGTGCGCTGGACTGGCAGGCGCGCCCCGCGCCGGCGCTGGTTTCGAGCGGCGTTCCCGAATTGGATCAAACTGTTGGCGGGTTGCCCCGGGGGTGCCTGACGGAGATTATTGGCGCGGCCTCCTCGGGCCGGATGAGCCTCCTGGTGGCCATGCTGGCCGAAGCCGCGCGCCGTGACGAAGTTTGCGCCCTGGTGGATGCCGAAGACGCCTTCGACCCGGTTTCCGCCGCCGCGGCGGGCATGCGTCTGGAGCGCCTGCTCTGGGTCCGCTGCGGGCACCGCGCGGATCATGCGCTGAAGGCCGCGGACCTGCTGATTCAAGGCGGCGGCTTCGGGATGGTGGCCATGGACTTGGGCGATACGCCGCCGCAGACGGCGCGGCGCATTTCGCTCACCTCCTGGTTCCGCTTGCGGCGCGCCGTGGAATACACGCCCACCGTGCTGCTGGCGGTCTCTCGGCGGCCGAACGCCAAAACCTGCGCCAGCCTGACCCTGGAATGCGTGCGGGAAGATCTGGAGTGGAGCGGGAAGGCGCAGGGGCGGCTGCTGCGAAAGTCGAGGACGCGCGTGGGCGGCGGGAAAAATCAAAATATACGCCGCTTCACGCCGGCAAACGCCGGCGAACGGAAGCGCGGGCTCCATGCCGATCCGCATTCCCCGGCGGCGCAGATGACTTTTTTCGCGGCCGCGGCGCATCCGTCCCTGCCGAGGTAACCATGTTCGCCTGTCTGCACGGCTCGGGAAATCTGAAGGGGTTGGCGTTCGAATTTTCGCCGTTGGTGGAGCGTAGCGCGCCCGGCACGGTCACGTTTGACGTCTCCGGCCTGGACCGTCTTTTCGGGCTGCCCCAGGATGTCGCCGCCGCCATCGCGCGCCGCGCCGCCGAAAGCGGCGTGAAAGCCAATCTGGCGCTGGCCTCCAACCCCGATGCGGCCATCTGCGCCGCGCGCGGGTTCTTCGGCGCCGGCATCGCGCCGTATGGCGATGAGGCCAAATTCCTGGGCGAACTGCCGGTCGAATTGCTGGACCCCTCCGAGGAACTGCGGGAGACGCTGGAACGCTGGGGGATCCGCCGCTTTCGCGATCTGGCGGCCTTGCCCCCACTGGGCATCGCCGAGCGTCTGGGCTCGGAGGGGTTGCGCCTGCGCGAGTTGGCGCGCGGAGAAGCGCGGCGCAAGCTCCGGCCGCTTGAAGACCCGCCGCGCTTCGAGGACTCCCTGGAACTGGAATATCCCGTGGATCTGCTGGAGCCGCTGGCTTTTCTGCTGGCACGCCTGGTCAACGGCCTGTGTACGCGGCTGGCCACGCGCGCGCTGGCTACCGATGAGCTGCGGCTGCGGCTCGGCTTGGAAACCCGCGCGGCGCACGAGCGCACGCTGCGTCTGCCCGTCCCGGCGCTCGATCCCAAGGCGTTTTTGAAATTGCTGCAGCTCGATTTGGAGGCGCATCCGCCCGCGGCACCGGTAGTTCTGGTTTGGATGGAGATGAATCCGGTAAAACCGCGCTTTGCGCAAAGCGGACTGTTTATTCCCGCCGCGCCCGAGCCGGTGAAACTGGAGCTGACCGTCCAGCGCATTCAGGCGATTGTGGGCGAGGGGCGCGTGGGGTCGCCCGAACTGATCGATACCTACCGTCCCGATGCGTTCCGCATGCGCGCCGGGGTCCCTTTGCACGATGCCTCGCGTGGACAGGTCCGTCCACCCCAGGCTTCCCTGGGCGGCGCGCCGCTTGGGCATCCTGTTTCCCTCATCCTGCGCCTGTTCCGTCCGCCCCGGCCCGCGCAAGTCGCTGTGACTTCCGGCCGGCCAGGCTTCGTTGCCGCCGAGGGCGTTCGCGGCAAGGTCCTGGATCTGGCCGGCCCGTGGCGTACCTCGGGCGATTGGTGGACCTCCGATCCCTGGTCGCGCGACGAGTGGGACATAGCCCTAAGCGATGGCGCGGCCTACCGCCTGTATTGCGAGCCAAGAGGCTGGTTCGTGGAAGGAAGTTATGACTAAAACAGCCATCAGCTGTCAGCCATCAGCCATCAGCCCGCGCAGTCCAGGTTTTAGCTGAAGGCTTGATTTTGCCTTTCTGGGACGCTCAGCTTTCGAGAGCGAAGCCGCGCAACTCAGCTTTTAGCTGAAGGCCGACGGCTGAAGGCTGACGGCTGAAGGCTGAAGGCTGCCTTTTCCCCATGTTCGTCGAACTTCACGCCCGCTCCGGCTTTAGCTTTCTGGAAGGCGCCTGTGTGCCCGAGGAACTGGCCGGCGCCTGCGCCGAATTTGGCATGCCGGCCATGGCGATTGTGGACCGCAATGGCCTCTACGGCGCCCCGCGCTTCCACATGGCGGCGAAGAAGGCGGGCATTCGCGCGCATATCGGCGCGGAAGTGTCCGTGTCCGGGACAGACGAATCTGTCCCAAGGCGCGGTGCTTGCGCCGCGTGGACAGATGTCCCCGGTTCTCAGGTCCTTCTCGCCGAAACGCGCGAAGGCTATCAGAACCTCTGCCGCCTGATCACCCGCATGAAGCTGCGCGCCAAAAAGGGCGAGGGCGCCGCCACCATCGAGGAACTCGCGGAATTTTCCCGCGGCCTGGTCTGCCTCACGCGCAACCCTGCCGAGCGCCTGCTCGATATCTACGGCTGCGGCAACGTGTACGCCGAAATCCAGCGCCATTTCCATCGCGAGGAAGAAGCGCGCAATCAAGCCATCGTCGAACGCGCGCGCCGCCTCGGCATGCCGCTCGTCGCGGCCAACAATCCCGCCTGCGCCACGCCCGCGCAGCGCGAGTTGCTCGACGTATTCACCTGCATTCGCAAGAAAACCACCCTGGCGAAGGCCGGCCGCCTGCTGGAGCGCAACTCCGAGCGCCACGTGAAGCGGCCCGAGGAAATGGAGCGGCTGTTTCGCGATCTGCCGGATGCCATCGGCGGCGCGATGGAGATTTCCTCGCGCCTCCAGTTCACGCTGGCCGATTTGGGCTACGAGTTTCCGCGCTACCCCACGCCCGGGGGTGAATCGCAAATTTCCTTCCTGCGCAAGCGCGTGGAGGAAGGCGCGCGGCGGCGCTACCAGCCGTATCACGAGCGCGCGCGGCGGCAGATGGAGCGCGAACTGGCGCTCATCGAAAAGCTCAAGCTGGCCGGATATTTCCTGATCGTCTGGGACATTGTGCGTTTCTGCAAGGAAAACGGCATCCTGGCCCAGGGGCGCGGATCGGCCGCCAACAGCGCGGTGTGCTACGCGCTGGAAATCACCGCGGTGGATCCCGTGGGCATGGAGCTGCTCTTTGAGCGCTTCCTTTCCGAGGAGCGCGGCGAGTGGCCGGACATCGATATCGACCTGCCTAGCGGCGAAAAGCGCGAACGCGCCATTCAATACGTCTACCAGCGTTTCGGGCAGCTAGGCGCCGCCATGACGGCCAACGTCATCACCTACCGCGGCCGCTCGGCCGCGCGAGAGGTAGGCAAGGCGCTGGGGTTTGAGATTACCACGCTGGAAAAGCTCGCCGGCCTGGTGCACCACTGGGAATGGAAGGACCCCAAGGACACCAGCGAGAACCAGTTCGCGCAGGCCGGCTTCGATTTGAACCATCCGCGTGTGCGCAAGTTTTTCGAGCTCTACCGCCTGGCGCAGGATATGCCGCGCCACCTCGGCCAGCATTCCGGCGGCATGGTGGTGTGCCAGAACCGCCTGGATTCGGTCGTGCCCCTGGAGCCGGCCACTATGCCCGGCCGCGTGGTGGTCCAGTGGGACAAGGAAGACTGCGCCGATTTGGGCATCATCAAGGTGGATCTGCTGGGCCTCGGCATGATGGCCGTGCTGGAGGATTGCCTCAAGCTGATTCCTGAAGCCTACGGCGGCCAGGTCGACCTGGCGCACCTGCCGCAGAACGATCCGGCGATTTTCCGCGCGCTGCAAAAGGCCGACACCATCGGCATGTTCCAGGTGGAAAGCCGCGCCCAGATGTCCTGCCTGCCGCGCATGAAGCCGCTCACCTTTTACGACATCGTGGTGCAGGTGGCCATTATCAGGCCCGGGCCGATTGTCGGCAAAATGGTGCATCCATATTTGAACCGCCGCCAGGGCAGGGAAGCGCCCGATTGCCTGCACCCCTCGCTGGAGCCCGTGCTGCGCCGGACCCTGGGCGTGCCGCTGTTTCAGGAGCAGTTGCTGCGCATGGCCATGACCGTGGCGGGGTTCACCGGCGGCCAGGCCGAGGAACTGCGCCGCGCCATGGGCTTCAAGCGTTCGGAAAAGCGCATGGCGGAAATCGAAGTGAAGCTGCGCGCCGGCATGTCGCGCAATGGAATCACGGGGGCAACCCAGGAGGCCATCGTGCGCTCCATTACTTCGTTCGCCCTTTACGGCTTTCCCGAGTCGCACGCCGCCAGCTTCGCGCTCATCGCCTACGCCAGCGCCTATTTAAAATGCCACTACCTGGCGGCCTTCACGTGCGCGATGCTGAACAATCAGCCGATGGGCTTCTATGCGCCGGCGATACTCATCAAGGACGCCCAGCGGCACGGCCTGCGCGTGCTGCCGGTGGATGTATCGCTTTCGGATTGGGATTGCACGGTGGAGTGGGGCAGGCCTCCGGCCTGCCTTCCGGAAAATGCCGAAGCGATAGAGCATAACCATCCTCTGTCGCACGGCGCTGACGCCGGCGCTTTCGCGGGCGAAGCGAGCTTCGCAGCCCCTCCGGCCAATCGCCCCCCGGGCCCGGCCTTGCGCCTCGGACTCCGCTATGCCCGCGGTCTGCGCGAAGAGGCCGCCCGCGCGATTCTCCGCGCGCGCCCTTTCACCAGCATTGACGATCTCGCGCCGCGCGTACCCGAACTGCGCAAGGACGAAATCAACCGCCTCGCCGAAATCGGCGCCCTCAATTCCCTGCGCGC
>Ga0335069_10009762_pt1 | contig 13638 bp, 12 predicted proteins | sample Lox_Sample_11_FD_206714 | JGI IMG/M metagenome (GOLD analysis project Ga0335069, IMG submission 206714) | Soil microbial communities from Loxahatchee National Wildlife Refuge, Florida, United States - Lox_Sample_1.1 | ecosystem: Environmental > Terrestrial > Soil > Wetlands | place: USA... | reverse complement strand
GGCGGCACCAGGCGGCCTGCTGGCCGCGCGAGATCGTGCCGTTGCGGATCCGGCACAGCGCGATCCGGCCCAGGTAGGACGAGGCGTCCAGGTTGGTCACGTGCGCCTGCAGCGGCGCGCCGACCTCGTACACGGGCGGCGGCACGGTCTCGCGCAGCACCGTGAACAGCGGTTCAAGGTCCGGTGAAGCGGGCAGCTCGCCGTCGGCGGGCCGGTTCAGCGAGGCCCGGCCGGCCCGCGCCGAGGCGTACACGATCGGGAACTCGATCTGCTCCTCGGTCGCGTCCAGGTCGATGAACAGCTCGTAGCAGGCGTCCACCACCTCGGCGATGCGCGCGTCGGGCCGGTCCACCTTGTTGACCACGAGGATCACCGGCAGCCCGGCGGCCAGCGTCTTGCGCAGCACGAACCTGGTCTGCGGCAGCGGACCCTCGCTGGCGTCCACCAGCAGCAGCACGCCGTCGACCATGGACAGGCCGCGCTCCACCTCGCCGCCGAAGTCCGCGTGCCCGGGCGTGTCCACGATGTTGATGGTCAGCCCGGCGTGGCGCACCGCGGTGTTCTTGGCCAGGATCGTGATGCCCTTCTCCCGCTCCAGGTCGCCGGAGTCGAGCACCCGCTCGGCCACGTTGGCGTTGGCCCGGAACGCGCCGGACTGCCAGAGCATGGCGTCGACCAGCGTGGTCTTGCCGTGGTCCACGTGCGCCACGATGGCCACGTTGCGCAGGTCGTCCCGGGTCGCGATGGCGGCGGTCTGGTGCTGGATGGGCATGCGGGATTCTCGTTCGTCCGGAGTCTGGGGGACGTCACCGGATCTGGTGACCGGTCCCAGTCTAGGCTCCGAGCTTGAGCGCCATGACGGGCGTACCTCCGTTCAGGCTCAGCGGAACGACCCGGGCGAGCCCGGAGGTGAAACGGGCCGAGAATACCGCCGTGTCCTCGTTCTCCACCTCGCACCTCTCCTCGCCGGCCGGGGCGGCCTCATGCCTCACGACAGCGCCGAGCGGAATCGGGGGCGCTGACATCAGCCCGCGATCCCGCCGTGCTTGGCCAGGTACCGCCGGATCTGCTCCAGGTTGATGATCGACGACTCGCGGGCCCGTTCCTCCCAGGCGAAGACGCAGACGGTGGCGATGCCGTCGAAGTTCACCTCGGCGAGGGTGCCGAAGAAGACGTCCCAGTCCACCTCACCCTGGCCGATGTCCAGGTGCTGGTGGATGCGGGCGGTGGAGCCGGGCGGGTTGACGATGTAGCGCAGGCCGGAGGAGGCCCGGTGGTCGAAGGAGTCGGCGATGTGCAGGTGGGTGAGCAGCGGCCCGGCGTACTTCATGATCCCTTCGATGTCGCCGCCCTGGTGGAAGGTGTGCGGCGCGCAGTACAGGAACGACACCCAGTCCTTGTCGATGCCGCGGATCAGGTCGACCGCGGCCCGGCCGTCCTCGATGAAGTCGTCCGGATGCGGTTCGAGCACCAGCCGGACGCCCTCCCGCTCGAAGACGGGGAGCAGGTCCTCCATCGACCGCCAGAACTGGGCCTCGCTGGCCGCCGCCGCCTCGGGCCGGCCGTTGAACTCGGAGTTCATCACGGTCGCGCCCAGGTCCACGGTGATCTGGATGGCGCGTTTCCAGTAGCGCACCGCGGCCTGCCGCTCGTCCTCGTCCGGGCCCGACCACCGGTACAGCGGCAGCACCGAGGAGACCTGCACCCCCGCCGCGTTCAGCGCCCGGGAGAACGCGGCGATCTGCGCCTTGTCCGCCCGCGGGTGCAGGAAGAAGGGCAGGAAGTCCTCCCGGGGCGAGAGCTCGATGTAGGAGTAGCCGAGGTCCGCGACCAGGCCGGGCAGGTCGGTCAGCGGGACGCGGCGGAACATGTACGGGTCGAGCGCGATCTTCATCGGGTTACCTGCCCCCTCACTGGGCCTTCGCGTAGAAGTCGGGGCGTTCCGGCATGGTCACCACGGTGCGCTGGCCGGTCCGCAGCGCCTCCAGGGCGGCGTCGGTGACCGCGGCGGCGGCGAAGCCGTCCCAGGAGGTCGGGCCGGTCGAGGTGCCGGCGGCCACCGCGGTCAGCCATTCCTGCAGTTCGGTGTCGTAGGCGCGGATGAACCGGTCCCGCCAGTCCACGGGCACGCGGACGCCGCGCCGGCCGGCGGCCGACAGCGTGGTCTCACCGACGTCGGCGAGCGCTACGGTGCCGCTCTCGCAGATCACCTCGCCGCGGACGTCGTAGCCGTACCGGGCGTTGACGAACACCTCGTCGTCGACGAGAATGCCGCTGGCCATCTCGAACTGGATGATCAGCGGATCCTGCAGGCCGTCGCCCGCCTGGCTGCTCCGTCGCGGCTTGAACACGCTCGCGGCCACGATCTCCTCGTCGAACAGCCAGCGCACCAGGTCCATCTCGTGCACGGCCGAGTCGCTGATGATCATCTCGGTGGTGAAGCCGTACGGCGGCACCGACGGGTTGCGGTGCGCGCAGTGCATGAGCAGCGGGGCGCCGATGCCGCCGTCGTCCAGCGCGGCCTTCATGGCCCGGTAGGCCGCGTCGTATCGGCGCATGAAGCCGACCTGGACCAGCCGACGGCCGGATGCCATCTCGGCCTCCATGATCCGCAGGCAGGCATCGGAGGCCGGCGCCAGCGGCTTCTCGCAGAACACCGGCTTGCCGGCGGCGATCGCCGCGAGGACCTGCTCCTCGTGGGCGGCGCCCCAGGACGCCACCAGCACCGCGTCCACGTTGCCGTCCGCGACGAGGTCCCGGGCGGTGGCGTGGGTAGCCGCGCCGGGCAGGCCCGCCGCGACCTGCCCGGCGCGAGCCGCGTCGACGTCGTTGACGGCGACCACCGCTCCGCCGGTGAGGACCTGGGTGATCCGGCGGATGTGGTCCTGGCCGATCATGCCGACGCCGATGACGCCAACGCGGACGTCCATGGTTACTCCTCTCCGATGCCGACGCCGCGCAGGTAGGTGTAGGTGCGCTGGGCGATCGGCTTGGGCTTGTCGAAGTCCGTGGGGTACATGTCCTGCTCGACGACCACGAACAGGTCCCGGTCGAGCTCGCGCAGCGCTTTCGCGACGTCCTCTACGACGGGCTCCCCCCGGGGGGGCTCGCAGCTGGCGCCCATGGCCACGGCCTGCCCGAAGGCGAGGCCCTCGCGGTCGGCCCTGGCCACGATGGCCGGATCCATCTGCTTGATGTGCACGTACCCGATGCGGTCGGGGTAGCGGTTGATGAGGGCCACGTTGTCCGCGTGCCGGTAGGCCAGGTGGCCGGTGTCCAGGCAGAGCGACACGTAGCGAGGGTCGGTCTCGTCGAGGAAGCGCTCGGTCTGCGCCTGGGTCTCCACGTGGCTGTCGGCGTGCGGGTGGAACTCCAGCCGCAGGCCGTACTCCTCGGCGACGATCTTGCCCAGCTCGTCGGTGGCCCTGATCATGGTCCGCCACTGATCAGGGTCGAGCTCGGCGGGCTCGAGGAACGCGCCGGTCTTGTCGTCGCGGTAGCCGGGTACCGGCACGAAGATCACATGCCGGCCGCCCACCGCGGCGGTGAGCCCGGACACCTGGCGGGTGATCCGGGCGATGTCCGGCCAGTCCTCTGGCCGGTGCAGGCCGCTGAAGCCGTGGACGGTACCGCCGGCCACGCTGAGCCCGCGCCGGCCGAGCTCGTCGGTCAGCCGCGCCGAGTCCGTGGGCAGATAGCCGAACGGGCCCAGCTCCAGCCATCGGTACCCCACTTCCGCTACCTCGTCGAGGAAGCGCTCCCAGGGTGTCTGCAGCGGGTCGTCGGCGAACCATACTCCCCAGGAGTCCGGGCAGGTGCCGAGCGGGAGGCGCGCGTGGCCGCGCGCCTCCGCCGCGGCAGCCGTGCTGGTCGTGCTCACGGGCGAGAGGATCCTTCCTGCTGGGTGGCGGCCGTCGCGGCGCCGGTGCTGGTCCCGCCCTCGGTCTCGTGGACGATGCCGAGTTCGGTCACGTCCTGTTCCAGGGAACGGCCGACCTCGGCGGCGGCGCCGCCCGCGCTCTCCAGTTCGTGGGACAGCTGCTCCAGCTCGGCACCGCCGGCCATCAGGCCGGTCAGCTCGTCCCTGGTGACCTGGTTCTTCTCGTAGTAGCCGATGCTCTTGCCGCGGTTGAGCAGCAGGAACCGGTCCCCCACCGGGTAGGCGTGGTGCGGGTTGTGGGTGATGAAGATGACACCCAGGCCGCGCTCGCGGGCCTGGATGATGTACTTCAGCACCACCCCGGACTGCTTGACGCCGAGGGCGGCGGTCGGCTCGTCCAGGATCAGCACCTTGGCGCCGAAGTGGACGGCGCGGGAGATGGCCACGCACTGGCGTTCCCCGCCGGACAGGGTGCCGATGGGCTGGTCGACGTCGCGCAGGTCGATGCCCATCGCCAGCAGTTCGTCCTTGCACATCTTCTTCATGGCCGGGATGTCCATCCGGGGACCCTTGTTGACCTCGTTGCCGAGGAAGAAGTTCCGCCAGACCGGCATCAGCGGCACCACGGCGAGGTCCTGGTAGACGGTGGCGATGCCACGTTCCAGCGCCTCACGGGGGGAGCTGAAAGACACCGGGGTGCCCTCCACCTCGTAGGTGCCCGAGGACGGCTGGTGCAGGCCGGCGATGATCTTGATCAGGGTGGACTTCCCGGCGCCGTTGTCGCCCAGCACGCAGGTGACCTCGCCGGCGCTCACCTCCATGTTGATGTCTTGCAGCGCGATGACCGCGCCATAGCGTTTCCCGGCGTCGACCAGCCGGACCAGGGGCGGCCCGCCCTTGCCGTTGCGGGCCGGGGGGGCCGGGGTTTCCTGTGGAGTACTCATACCGATGCCTCCGCGCGGCGACGGATGTAGGTGTTCAGCAGGATCGCGCCGAGCAGCAGCGCGCCGACGAAGAAGGTGAACCAGTAGGGGTTCCAGCCGGCGTAGACGATGCCCTGGTTGACCATGCCGAAGATCAGCGCGCCGATGGCGGCGCCGACCGCGGAGCCGTAGCCGCCGGTGAGCAGGCAGCCGCCGACCACCGCGGCGATGATGTAGACGAACTCGTTGCCGACGCCCTGGCCGGACTGGATCGTGTTGAACTGGAACAGGGTGTGCATGCCGGTGAACCAGGCCATGAAGCCCACCGCCATGAACAGGCCGATCTTCATCTTGGCCACCGGCACGCCCACCGCCCGGGCGGACGGCGCCGACCCGCCGACGGCGAAGATCCAGTTGCCGACACGGGTGCGGAGCAGGATCCAGGTCGCGATGATGACCCAGACGATCCAGTAGACGACCGTGATACGGACGTTCACCCCGCCGATGGTGAAGCTGGAGGCGAACACCTTCTGCGCGGAGCCGAAGCCCTGCAAGGTGGAGATGTCCGGGCTGGCCACCTGGTTGGTGATGGTCTGGGTCAGGGCCAGGTTGAGCCCCTGCAGCATGAAGAACATCCCCAGCGTCACCAGGAAGCTGGGAATGCCGGTCTTGACCACCACCCAGCCGTTGATGAAGCCGATCAGCAGCGACAGGGCCAGCGCGACCACCACCCCGACCCAGGCGTTGGTGGTGAACTCGTAGCTGAACAGCGAGGCGCACAGCGCCGAGCTGGTCACCGCGACGCCGGCGGACAGGTCGAACTCGCCGCCGATCATCAGCAGCGCCACCGGCGTGGCCATCAGGCCATAGGTGGACGTGACGTACAGGGTGGTCGAGAACGAGCTGGCGTTGCGGAACGGCGGCGCGATGATGAAGAAGAACAGGTAGATGACGATGGCGCCGGCTATCGCGCCGGCCTCGGGACGGGCGAACAGCCGGGCCAGGGTGGACTTCTGCCCCACCCGCTCATCGGCTCTGGGTGGCGGGGCGACCGGGGCTTCAGTTGTCTGAGCCATGAAAACCTTTTCCTTTCTGAGTGGCGGCCCGGGGGAACGTCGGGGGGTCGCCCCCCGGACTAGCACCTCTAGCGGTTGCCCGCCAAGGCGTACTGGGAGACCTTCGCGACGTTGCTGGCGTCGATGAAGGCCGGGCCGGTCAGCACGGTCACGCCGCCGCCGATGATGTTGCCGTTGGTCAGGTACAGCCACAGCGAGTCGACCGATAGATAGCCCTGCAGGTACGGCTGCTGGTCGACCGCCCACTGCACGGCCCCGGACTTGATCTTGGCGATCAGCGCGGCGTTGGTGTCGAAGGTGTAGAGCTTGGCGGTGCTGTTCGCCGAGCTGATCGCCTGGATGGCGACCAGGGCGACCGGCGCGCCCAGGGTGATGACCGCGTCGATAGACTTGTCCTGGGTGAGCTTGGCCGTCATCGAGGACAGCATGGCGGAGTTGTCGGTGCCGTTCACATAGACCTTGGTCATCGTGCCCTCGGAGCCGAGGCCCTTCGCCACGCCCGCGCACCGGGCCTCCAGCTGGACCTGGCCGGTGGCCTGCAGGACGCACAGGACGTGCTTGGCGCCCGCCTGGGCGAGCCGCTTGCCCGCCGCGAGGCCCGCGATGGATTCGTCCTGGCCGAAGTACGACATCCCGCCGCACTGCTGCCAGTTGTTAACGCCCGCGTTGAACATGACCACCGGGATCCCGGCCTGCACGGCCTTCTGGATCGTCGGGCAGATGGCGGCCGGGTTCGGGTCGGTGACCGCGATGCCGTTGACCTTGCTGTTGATCGCGTCCTGGATCAGGGCGGCCTGCTTGGTGGGGTCCGGGTCAGAGGAGTACTTCAGGGTGATGTTGTCCTTGGCCGCGGCGGCCAGGGCGCCGTGGCGGATGATGTCCCAGAACGTGTCGCCCGGGGCGGCGTGGGTGATCATGGCGATGGTGTACCGCTGCGTGTTGGCGTGGCCCGCCGCCACGCTCGTGCCGCCGCCCTGCGCGGCCTGGGCGGCCTTCTTGCCGCCGGTGGCTGAGCAGGCGGCCAGGACGAGCGGAAGGATCATGAACAGGGCGATGCCGATGGCTCGTCTTCTGGATCTGGGCATCTGGAATACCTCCGGGGTGAGGATTAGCTGGCGGTGGGGAAGTGCATGTGCGCACGGTGGTGCTCTTGGTACGCGTTGTCGGGCCAGCGGCTGGTGATGGCCTTGGCGCGGGTGTAGAAGCGGATGCCTTCGGGGCCGTGCACGTGGGTGTCGCCGAACAGCGAGTCCTTCCACCCGCCGAAGGAGTAGAAGGCCATCGGCACCGGGATCGGGACGTTGATGCCGATCATCCCGACGTGCACGTTGCGCTGGAACGTCCGGGCGGCCTGGCCGCTGGAGGTGAAGATCGCGGTGCCGTTGCCGTAGGGGTTGGCGTTGATGATGCCGATGGCCTCGTCAAAGGTGTCCGCCCGGAGGACGACCAGCACCGGGCCGAAGATCTCGTCGGTGTAGATGTCCATGTCGGTGGTGACCCGGTCGAACAGGGTCGGGCCGACGAAGAAGCCGTTCTCGTGGCCGTCGACGACCAGGCCGCGGCCGTCGACGACGAGCGTGGCGCCGGCCCGGGCGCCGCGGTCGACGTAGCCGGTGATCCGGTCCCTGGCCTGCGGGGTGACGACCGGGCCCATGTCAGAGGACTTGTCCCGGCCCGGGCCGACCCTGACCTCCTGGGCCTTGTCCCTGAGCCGGGCGACCAGGGCGTCGCCCGCGTCGCCCACCGCGACCACCGCGGAGATCGCCATGCACCGCTGGCCGGCCGAGCCGTAGCCCGCCGCGGTGATGTGGTTGGCGGCGAACTCGATGTCGGCGTCGGGCAGCACCACGGCGTGGTTCTTGGCGCCGCCCAGGGCCTGCACCCGCTTGCCGTTCTCCGAGGCGCGCTGGTGCACGTACTTCGCGATCGGGGTGGAGCCGACGAAGCTGACCGCGGCGATGCCGGGGTGGTCCAGGATCGCGTCCACCGCGACCTTGTCGCCGTGCACCACGTTGAACACGCCCTCGGGCAGCCCGGCGTCGGCGTACAGCCGGGCGATGAAGTTCGACGCGGACGGGTCCCGCTCGCTCGGCTTGAGGACGAAGGTGTTCCCGGCGGCGATGGCGACCGGGTGCATCCACATGGGCACCATGGCCGGGAAGTTGAACGGCGTGATCCCGGCGCACACGCCCAGCGGCTGCCGGAACGAGTAGGCGTCCACGTCGGTGGAGACCTGCTCGGAGAACTCGCCCTTGAGCAGGGTCGGGATGCCGCAGGCGTACTCCGCGACCTCCAGGCCGCGGATGACCTCGCCCTTGGCGTCGGAGACGACCTTGCCGTGCTCGTCGGCCACGAGCACGGCGAGTTCGTCCAGGTGCCGCTCGATGAGGTCGCGCAGGGCGAACATGATGCGCGCCCGGCGGATGACCGACACGTCGCGCCACTCCTCGAAGGCCTTGGCCGCCGCCGCCACCGCGGCGTCGACCTCGGCCGGCTCGGCCAGCGCCACCTGGGCCTGCTGCTCGCCGGTCGCGGGGTTCCAGACCGGGCCCCACCGGGTCGATGCGCCGGTCGTCTCCGAGCCGGCAATCCAGTGCTGGATGGTACGCATCGGTAAATTTCAGCCTTTCTTCTACAGGTACAGTCGCTGGTCGCGCTTGGCCGCCTCGTAGGCCACGCGGGCCTGCCGCGTGCTCTCCAGCGCGGAGATCTCGGAAACGGGCACGTCCCACCAGCTTTCGGAGGACGGGACGGGGGCGAGCGGGTCGGTCTCGACGTACACCACGGTGGTCCGGTCCGACGCCCTGGCCTGCTCGAGCGCGATACCGAACTCCTTGACCGTGCGGGTCCTGATCACGTCGGCGCCGAGGCTGGCCGCATTGGCCGCCAGGTCGACGGGCAGCACGCCGCCGTCCAGCAGGCCGGTGTCCGGGTTGCGGTAGCGGTAGCGGGTGCCGAACCGCTGCGAGCCGAGCGATTCGGACAGCGAGCCGATGGAGCCGAACCCCTGGTTGTTCACCAGGACCACGTTGAGCTTGATGCCCTCGGCGACCGCGGTGACGATCTCCTGCGCCATCATCAGGTAGGACCCGTCGCCGACGAGTACGAAGACCTCGCGGTCCGGGGCGGCCAGCTTGGCGCCCAGGCCGCCGGCGATCTCGTAGCCCATGCACGAGTAGCCGTACTCCACGTGGTAGGACTTCGGGTCCCGGGCGCGCCAGAGCATCTGCAGGTCCCCGGGCATGCTGCCGGCCGCCTGCACCACCACGTCGCGTTCATCCATGAACTCGTTCAGCGCGCCGAGGATCTCGGTCTGCGCCGGCAGCGGCTGGTGACCCAGGTGATAGGCCTCGTCCACCACCGGGCGCCAGCGGGCGGTCAGCTCCTGGGCCCGGGCGCGGTACGCCTCACCGGTCCGGTAGCCGGCCCCGGGAGCGGACAGGGCCGCGGTCAGTGCCTCCAGGCCGGCCCGGGCGTCGGCGACCAGGCTGGCGCCCGCGTGCTTGCCCGCGTCGAACGCCGCGATGTTGAGGTTGACGAACCGCACGTCCGGATGCTGGAAGGCGGTGCGGGAAGCGGTGGTGAAGTCGCTGTACCGGGTGCCGATGCCCAGCACCACATCGGCCTTGCGGGCCAGCGCGTTGGCCACCGGTGATCCGGTCGACCCGACGCCGCCGACGGCGAGCGGGTGATCCCAGGCCAGCGCGCCCTTGCCCGCCTGGGTGTCGGACACCGGGATGCCCGTCGCCTCGGCGAACTCGCGCAGCGCATCACTGGCCTCAGAGTAGAGGACGCCGCCGCCCGCCACGATCAGCGGATAGCGGGCATTCCGCAGGACCTCCACCGCGCGGGCCAGCGCGGCAGGCTCGGGGACTGGGCGAGGCACGTACCAGATCCGTTCGGTAAAAAGATCTTCGGGCCAGTCGTGGGCCTCGGCCTGCACGTCCTGCGGGAGCGCCAGCGTCACGGCGCCGGTCTCGGCCGGGTCGGTGAGCACCCGCATCGCGGCCAGCAGCGCGGACGGCAGCTGCTCCGGGCGGTTGATCCGGTCCCAGAACCGGGACACCGGCTTGAACGCGTCGTTGACGGACACGTCGCAGGACCGCGGGTCCTCCAGTTCCTGCAGCACCGGGCTGGCGGCCCGGGTGGCGAACAAGTCACTGGGCAGGAGGAGCACGGGGATGCGGTTGATGGTCGCCAGCGCGGCTCCGGTCACCATGTTGGTCGAGCCAGGGCCGATGGAGGCGGTGCAGGCGAAGGTCTGCAGCCGGTTTCTCATCCGGGCGAAGCCCACCGACGCGTGCACCATCGCCTGCTCGTTGCGGGCCAGGTAGTACGTCAGGTCCGCGTCGCCGGTCCCTGCCGTCTCGAGCAGGGCCGCCTGGAGAAGGGCCTGGCCCACGCCGGCCACGTTGCCGTGGCCGAAGATGCCCCAGCAGCCCGCGATGAGCCGCTGCCGCACGCCGTCGCGCTCGGTGTACTGGGCGGCCAGGAAGCGGACCAGGGCCTGGGCCACGGTGAGGCGGACCGTCATGGTTGTTTCTCCGTCGCTGACGTCATCGGTAGTCGCGGATCGATCGGCTGGCCGGCCCAGGTACCGCGGATCCAGGCGTGGGCGGGGTCGTCGCAGAAGCGCCAGGCACGTTCGGTAGCCGGGCCGGCCATGACGTTGAGGTAGTACAGGTCGTAGCCGGGGGCGGCGATGGAAGGCCCGTGCCAGCCGTGCGGGACGAGCACCACGTCGCCCGCGCCGACCTCGGCCAGCACGTCGATCGGCCTGGCGTGCGTGCCGTAGACCCGCTGGTAGCCGAGCCCCGTGGTCTCGAAGTAGTAGATCTCCTCGAGCTCGGCCTCGTCCTCGCGATCCTCGTCGTGCTTGTGCGGCGGCCAGGACGACCAGTTCCCGCCCGGCGTGAGCACCTCGACCGCGATGAGCTTGTCGCACTCGAAGACATCGGGCGAGCAGAAGTTGTTGACCTGCCGGCTGGCCTGGCCGGCGCCGCGCAGCTCCACCGGCACGTCTTCGGCCGGGCCGTAGCGCGGCGGCAGCCGGTGCGCGCAGCGGGCGGACGGCACGGCGAAGGAGCCGCCGTCTTGGCTGGTCACCGTCACGGTCGCGTCGCGCGGGGCGTAGCAGAAGTCGCTGACGCGGGAGAACACGCTGCGCCGTCCCTGCAGCTCGAAGCGCTGGCCCTCGCAGGTCACCGCGGCGGAGCCGGACAGCGGCAGGACGAGGATCTCGTCGTCGCCGGTGGCCCAGGTGCGCGTCCCGCCGGGCGGCAGGGTCAGCACCTTGAGGCCGGAGTAGGCCCAGCCGGCCCGCTCGGGCGTGATCACGAGGGAGAAGGGGCCTTCTGTCGTGGTTCCTTCGGGCAGGTAGAGCTTGTCGTCCACGGCGTCACCCCCGCACCATGGACAGGACGGTGTCCACCGCGCCCGCCACGTCGTCGTCGGGCGGGAACAGCAGCGACCGGCCGATGACCAGCCCGTGCACGGACGGGATCTGCAGCGCCTTGCGCCATCTGTCGAAGGCGGCGTCCTGGTCGGCGCTGACCTCACCGCCGAGCAGCAGGACCGGCAGCATCGAGGCGGCCAGGACCCGTTCCATGTCCTCCACCACCGGCAGCTTGAGCCAGGTGTAGGCCGAGGTAGTGCCCAGCCCGGCCGCCACCGTGATGGACCGGATCACCGCCTCGGGCGACAGGTCGTTGCGCACCCGGCCGTCCACCCGGTGCGAGATGAACGGCTCGACCATCGCCATCAGGCCGTGGGCGGCCAGGTCGCTGACCGCCCGGGCGCACGCCTCCATGGTGACGACGGTGCCGGGGTCGTCCGGGTCGATGCGGAACAGCATCTTGCCGCCGTCGAACCCCATCGCCGCGATGGCGGCCGCGTCGTACCCGGTGAACCGGTCGTCCATCTCGAAGACGGTCCCGGCCAGGCCGCCGCGGTTCATCGACCCGATGACGACCTTGTCCTCCAGCGCGCCGAGCAGCAGCAGGTCCTCGATGATGTCGGCGGTGCCGAGTACGCCGTCCACGCCGGGCCGCGACAGCGCCAGCGACATCCGCTCGAGCAGGTCGGCCCGGTCCGCCATGGCCATCGGCCGGTCCCCGGCCCGCAGCGCGCCCCGCGCCGGGTGGTCGGCGGCGATGATGAACAGCTGGTTGTCCTTGCCGAGCAGGCCGGCCCGGCGCTGGCGCCGGGTGGCGGCCTCGGCGATGGCCTGCGGGCGGCGCGTGCGCGCCTCCAGGATGGCCTTGAGCTGGTCACGCACTGGAAGCCTCCAACAGTCCCTCGACCTCGGCCGCCGTCGGCATGGCGTCCGAGCAGGCGAGCCGCGACGCCACGATGGCCCCGGCGGCGTTGGCGAACCGCATCACGCGCTCGATGTCCCAGCCGGCCAGCAGCCCGTGGCACAGCGCCCCGCCGAACGCGTCACCGGCGCCGAGGCCGTTCACGACGTCGACCGGCACCGGCGGCACCTCGACCGCGGTGTTCTTGTCGTGCGCGAGCACCCCCTTGGGGCCCTGCTTGACGACCGCGAGCGTGACGCCGGACTCGTGCAGTTTCTGCGCGGCGGCCAGCGGCTCCCGCTCCCCCACCGCCGTGTCGCACTCGTCGAGGTTGCCCACCGCGACGGTCACGTGCGGCAGCGCCCGCTGCACCCAGCGGCGGGCCTCCTCCCGTGACGGCCAGAACATCGGCCGGTAGTCCAGGTCGAGGACGGTGATGTCTTTGTGGTCTCGTGCTTCCAGGGCGGCCAGGGTGGCGGTGCGGCTCGGCTCCTCGGACAGCCCGGTGACGGTCACCCAGAAGACGCCCGCCTCTTTTATGGCCTCCAGGTCCAGTTCCCCGGGGTAGATCTCCAGGTCCGGGGCTTTCGGCCAGCGGTAGAAGTACAGCGGAAAGTCGTCCGGCGGGAAGATCTCGCAGAACGTCACCGGCGTGGGCAGGTTGCTGACCGGGGTGACGTAGCGGTCGTCGACGCCGTAGCCGCGCAGCGCCGTGTGCAGGAACCGGCCGAACGGGTCCTCGCCGGTGCGGGTGATGACCGCCGTGCGCCGCCGGTACCTGGCCGCCGCGACCGCGACGTTGGACGCGCTGCCGCCCAGGTACTTTCCGAACGTCTCCACCTCGTCCAGGCTCACGCCGATCTGCTGCGGGTACAGGTCGACGCCGATGCGGCCCATGGTGAGCACCTCGAAGGGGGCGGTCATGCCGGCCACCTGCTGAACCACCTGCTGGCGGAGGGTTCCACGCGCATCGCGACTGCCTCCCTGGACACCGGCCCGGAGAACTTGCTAGTTGCTAACTTTTTACGCTTGGGTTTCAGTCAGGTCAAGATTATGTCTAGACATATTTACGTCTTGATCTGCTAGCAACCGGGTGACCAGGGGGACATAATGGGATCGTTATCGAATCGGCCCCTGATCGACCGCCGCGAGAGAGCTGCCCGTGAACCGTGCCGCCATGCCCATCCGGGTCGACCGGAGCAGCCCGGTCCCCCTCTACTTCCAGGTGGCGCAGCACCTGGAACATATGATCGAGTCCGGCGAACTGCCGATGGGAACGCGGCTCGAGAACGAGACCGACCTGGCCGACCAGCTCGGCCTGTCCCGGCCGACGATGCGGCGGGCGATCGAGTACCTGGTCGGCCGCGGGCTGCTGGTCCGCAAGCGCGGGATCGGGACGCAGGTCGTGCACGCCATGGTCATCCGCGAGGTCGGGCTGACCAGCCTGTACGACGACCTGGCCA
>Ga0335069_10009761_pt1 | contig 13639 bp, 10 predicted proteins | sample Lox_Sample_11_FD_206714 | JGI IMG/M metagenome (GOLD analysis project Ga0335069, IMG submission 206714) | Soil microbial communities from Loxahatchee National Wildlife Refuge, Florida, United States - Lox_Sample_1.1 | ecosystem: Environmental > Terrestrial > Soil > Wetlands | place: USA... | reverse complement strand
GGATGCGGCCCAGGCGACCGGTGTCGCGCAGTTCCCGCACGAACAGGAACTCGCGGGTGTAGATGGCGGTTTCCATCATCATGTAATTGCGGCCGGAATCGCGGGCGGCGCGAACGATTTCGCGGCATTCGTGGACACTGGTAGCTGCGGGTACGGTGCAGGCCACATGCTTGCCGGCGCGCAAAGCGGCGATCGACTGGGGAGCGTGCAGATGGATGGGCGAGTTGATATGCATCGCCGATCTGGTCCAGTTTCGCGCGGGTACGCTGGCAGATGGCGTACATGTTGGCCGACGGGTGGTGCTGGTAGATGGGGATGAATTCGCTTCCGAAACCCAGGCCCACGATGGCGATATTCAGTTTTCCTTTTGTCATAATTCTCTCGCGATGGAACTTACGCCTGCAATATCATTGTGGCCCCCGATCGCTGCCCGCCGTGAAGTCCACTTCCACCCACTCCACCGGTTTGCCGCTCTCGGCATGCTCCCGAAACGATAGCCGCAGTTCACCTTTCGAGAGCGATACGCGCCGCCGGTTCACATTTCCGTCAAGCAGATGCTCAGCGACATTCGCCGGAACATCGGTTTCGCGGCGCAACCTCAATTCACCGTCGCCGTAGGGGACCAGGCCGAGCCGTGATGTTCTCGCCAGTCCGTCGGCGGTCCGGGACGCCAATACCACCGAGGCGTTGGTGGACACCAGATCGGCGTAGTGACACACCCCCTTCCGTCCATCCAGCCTGTATTCCCGGAAGGCCGCCAAGACTACTTTCCCGTCTTCGAGCCGGATCCATGAGGATGCATGCGCGCCCGTCTGCGGCGCGACATATTCGGCATCCAGAGGCAGCACCGTGGCGGTGATTTCCTGCCGCACCAGCCGCGTCAGGCCGTTGTATTTGGCAATTGCTTCCGGGGTCGGACCGCTGTTCTGCTCGTCGCCCACGAAGCTCTGCATCGAGCCGAGTGTCCCGCACGCCATCGAATCGAACCAGATATCCGGAGCGGAGACCCAATCGTAGCCGCAGGAGCCATAGGTGGGCACGCCCAGTTCGCACATCACGCTACTGAAGAAGAAACGGCGATTGAACTCCACCCAGTACTCACCGGCTGCCACATAGGGATCGTCGGGACTGTGCTGGTCGATGTAGTCGACGAATAGCGGACTCAGGTTGTAATACATCACCACGATATTCGGATTTTCCTCGCGCAGCGCACCGACCACAACCTCCACGGCTTTAAGCAGCGGTTTTCTCCCTGCCCAGCGCATGTCCTTGGGAGCCGCGACCTCAATGGGCGGTAGTTCATAGCCGAAGTCGAACTTAATCAGGTCGGGCTTGTAGCGGCGGGCGAAGCGGCGTGCGGTCTCGCGAATCGTGGTTTGGACCACGGGTTGGGTGAGATCCAGAATGTAATGATCACCGTTCATGGAAGCCACGAACGGCTTCCCATCCGGGCCGCTCAACATGTGCGAGGCGTCGAGCCCCAAGGCGGCCGGGTCCTGACAACGGATGAAGGCGGCCCACAGTCCGATCTTGAAACCGTCGGTTCGCACTCCATTCAGAAACTCATCGAAGTGCGGCAAGCGCTCCGCGGAGTGCTCCAGCAGGCCGTACTGGCCCTCCCACTTGTCGTCGATCTCAAAGAGTCCCGCACGCATGGCGGAGTTCTTCAGGTCTTTGTAGTTGCGATCGAGACTTTCCTCATCGAGCTTGGCGGAGGACTTGTCCAATGCCATTTGCTCGCCCCAGGTTGAGTACTGCGGCGCCAGCATCACGGACTTCTTGTGCGCCGGGCATTGCTTACGCTGAACGATACCCGCCTGGGTCAGTTCGTGGTAGTAGGTCCGGATGGCTTCGCGGAAGTTTGGGCCCGCGGTCCACAGTAGCGGTGCGCCCAGCGTGAACCGGCCGGGCGCGCGCAGGTGCTTCCAAATGTCACCGCCAAATCTGAGGACCAGGCTCTGATTGTGCCCCTCGCTCTGGATGTACAGGTCGCCTGCGGGGAGACCAGCCAGCCCGCAGCAGTAGGCATCGGAGAGGTGCTCGCGCAGGGCGCCCGCATGCGCCGCTTCCGCATTGCGATGGAAGCCGCAGAAGAAGTGCGCCGGCAGGCCCCATTGTTGAAAGAGCCCGGGCGCGGGATCGGAGCAGCGGCCCAGCCACGATGTCAGCTTCAGATTCAAATCGCCAGGGACGATAGGGCTGAGGCCGGACGACATCGAGAGGCCTGGAATGACCGAGTGGCTCTGTTCTTGCACAGCTCAAGCCCGGCGAACGCATAATCGAGCGGAGACTCGCGGCGCAGTTTGGTTCCAGCCTGACTGCGATTCGCGAAGCCCTGATCGTGCTGGAGAGCGCAGGCTTCGTCGTCAAGAAACCGAACTCGTCCACATTCGTGATGAGGCTTACCCTCGAGGATGCCGAGAAGATCTTCCTGATCCGCCGGTTGCTGGAGGCCTACGCCTTCGAAGAGGCCGCCCAACGGGCGAGCAAGCAGCAAATCGGAGAGTTGGGCTATCTGCAAATTGGTGGATGCGGCGCGCGCGATTGACCTGCAGCGCTATGTACAGAATGGCCTGGAGGGGCATAGGACAGTCTGGCGGATCAGCGAAAACGAGTACCTCGAGTCCAGCCTGGAGCGGATCGTGCTTCCTTCGTGTTCAGCGCAATGCGCTTTGACAGATCGAGATACTTTCAGTCTGCTCGAGGACGCTCAAACACACATGCCCCTAATGACCGCGCTGGAGTCCGGGCAGTCTGCCGTGGCACGAGCACAGCTGCTCAAAGGCATGGATGACTGGCTCGAAGGAGTCCGAACGTTTGCGCTCGAGGGAGAACACGACTACCGCTGATATGACGAGACGGATGAAACGGGAGGCACTGCAGAAGCTGAACCGGAAGGCCAACGAGGGCCGGCCGGGTTTTGACACGGAGAGGCCCAACTGATGGGGTTTTGTCACGGTTTTGCCACGGTCGGGGCGATTTTGGCCCGATTTGGGCAGCCGGGACAGTTCGCAAATTCAGGAAGTGGTTTAAAATCAAGAGAGGTTATACGATGGGCGCGTAGCTCAGGCGGATAGAGCATCTGCCTTCTAAGCAGAGGGTCGCCGGTTCGAGTCCGGCCGCGCCTACCAATGTTTTCAATAAGTTACGGACATTACTCGGCTTCCGCCCAAATACGCTGTAGATGAATTTGTAGCTGCTACTTTCCTCCAAGTTCAACAGGTTTCAGACCCCTCAAGCTGATCCACGCTCGGCCCAAGAGGTTTTGTGGTCTACTTTCCGGAAGATTACTCTTGACAGCGTGCTCCGTATTGCCATACACTACATGTAGTGCGATACGCTACATAACATCTAAAACAGATCTTAATATGGCACATACGCAAACAATCCCCAACCCAGTCCATCCGGGCATCTACTTGAAAAACCACGTACTACCAGCGGGTCTGACTATCAAAGCGGCCGCGGCGCTCCTGGGCGTTGGACGGCCGGCTCTTTCCAATTTGCTCAACGGAAAAGCGGCCCTATCGCCTGAGATGGCGCTTCGTTTTGAAAAGGCCTTTGGCGTAAATTCGAAAACCCTGCTTGAAAAGCAGGCTCAGTTTGACCAAACCCGAACCCAGAACGCAGGCCAAAGCGTTGCCGTCCGCACGTACGTCCCATCTTTTCTGAAGATCACCGCACGTGATATCGAAGCTTGGGCTGATGCCAATCTAGAGGCCCGATCGCATCTCGCCGTCTTTCTGAGAAAACTTGTGAATTCAACCGGAGAACAGTTAACCCGCCTAGATTTTCCCGGTTATGACAACGCTCAACGGAAGGGTTGGGACGGCGTTGTTGAGGCCGGCGCCGCTACGCCATGGATTCCTTTAGGCAAATCAGGTTGGGAGTTTGGTTGCGACAAGTTGCCGAAGAAAAAAGCTGAACACGACTATGCCGCTCGCGTGAAAGCCGTCCCCCCTGCTGAGAGGTTGGAGACGACTCTTATATTCGTGACGCCAAGGAACTGGTCCGGAAAGGAAAGCTGGCAAAAAGAAAAGCTAGCTTTGAATGAATGGAAATCGATTAGAGTATACGACGCCAGCGACCTAGAGCAATGGTTAGAGCAATCCATAGCGACGCAAGGCTGGGTGGCAAAACAGATCGGCCTTCCAAACGAAGGGGTACACTCTCTCGATGAGGAGTGGGACACCTGGGCATCTGCCACAATACCGCCCCTTGCCAAGGAGCTTTTCGATCTGCCCGTCAAAATCCATCAGGAGTCATTTCTGCAGTGGCTAAAAAACCGGCCGTCTAAGCCCTTGATCGTATGCGCTGATTCCAGAGCTGAAGCTCTGGCATTCCTAGCGTGCATGTTCGAGACGAATGATGTGAGTACCAGCGGCTACAAGGACCGAGCTGTCGTCTTCTCGTCTGCCGAAGCGGCTCACAAACTCTTATCTAGGTCTTCGAACTTCCTACCAATTGTCTTTAGCGATGCAGTTGAACAGAAACTTGGCGGCATACCCCAAACCCTCCACACCATAATCGTCCGACCCCGAAACACGGTGGAACCCACGCCGGACATGGTCCTTGACCTATTAGGCTACGAGGCATTCAGCAAAGCCCTTGCCGCGATGGGTATAGACGACCACCACCGTGTCGCGGTTCTGGCGCGCGAGTCAGGCCAGTCGCCAACCGTGTTGCGTCGGCGCCTATCAGAGATTCCAGCGATCAAAACACCGCCCTGGGCCCAGGACCGTGAGACCGTCAAGCGACTCATTCCGATAATGTTGGTGGGCGCGTGGAATGCTCAGTCGGAAGCGGACAGAGCAATCTTGTCACGATTAGCCGGGGAGCCGTACAGCGATATTGAAAAACAAATTGCGGCCTTACTCACCTTTGATGATCCGCCGGTATGGTCCGTCGGGCACTTTCGCGGCGTTACCTCCAAAATTGATTCCTTCTTCGCCGTTCATGCGGCATTAGTAAACAAACACCTTGAGGACTTTTTGTTAGTAGCCAACATCGTGCTTTCTGAGACCGATCCGGCCCTCGAGCTGCCTGAAGACAAGCGCGTATACGCCAGTTTCTATGGCAAGACTCGCGAGCACTCTCGCGCTCTGCGCGAAGGCATCTGCGAGACACTGGTACTCCTAGCAGTTCATGGCAATAATCTCTTTGGCAAGCGCTTAGGTACTAACGTTGAAGACAAAGTTAACGGCCTAGTTCGTGGTTTATTGACGCCCTTAACTCCGAACAAACTCCATTCTCATTCCGGCGACCTACCAATGTACGCCGAAGCAGCACCACAAGAATTCTTGAAGATCTTCGAGGAAGACCTCAAGAGCGCTGACCCTCAAGTTTACTCCTTGCTGCAACCTGCCGATACAGGAATATTTGGCAGTTGCCCTCGTACCGGCCTGTTGTGGGCACTAGAAAACCTCGCATGGAACCCGCAGCAACTGCTCCGCACGTCCCTTATATTGGCTAAGCTAGCGGAGCGCCAACTCAAGGACAACTGGGCAAATAAGCCAGACAATAGTCTGGCCTCTATATACCGCTCCTGGTTACCGCAAACTGCCGCATCGCTGGAGGAGCGACAAACAGCTCTGGAAACACTCACGAAGCGATTCCCGCATGTCGGTTGGCAGATCTGCGTTGATCAATTCGACATCCACTCAACTATTGGAAATTATAACCAACGCCCACGATGGCGAAGCGACGCTTCGGGAGCGGGCCATGGGGTAACAGGAAAAGATAGATACGACTTTTGCCGAAAGGCGTTTGAGCTCGCTCTGGCATGGCCAAACCATGATGAAAGCACTCTGGGTGACCTAATTGCCAATTTACAAGGTCTGCCCATCGAAGACCAGTACAGAGTATGGGATGTAATCGAACACTGGGCAAAGACCGCCGACGATCAGCGCAAGGCGATATTGCGCGAGCGAATTCGTCGCTTTGCGTTCACAGACCGCAGTAAACGTCTCGGCGTAGCGCAAGAGACGCGAGACCGCGCACGCGAAGTCTCACTCATGCTCGTTGCGAAAGACCCAGTAATCCGCTATGAATGGCTATTTATAGATAATTGGGTGGAAACATCCGCCAATGAAATTGAAGAGGAAGCTTGGGACTTCGAGAAGAGCGAGGCTAGGATCGCGGCCGAGCGTAATGCCGCGCTGCGGGAAATCTGGAAGGCGCAGGGTTTTGAGGGCGTACGAATTCTAGCGGGCAAGAGCCGCGCGCCTGCGAGGATCGGCTGGCATCTGGCCGACAATGTGATTTTACTGCCGGATGCTGCTGGCTTTCTGCGCCGGTGTCTGGATGAACCTAGCCCGGGAGCCACCGTGAACCCGATGGATGAGGTCATTCGGGGATTCCTCATGCACCTGGACCGTGACGATCGGCTTGAGCTCACAACATCGTTGATCGAAGAGTCATCGGCAAGCGACACAGTGCGGCTACTGAAATGTTCACCCTTTGAACGTGATACCTGGGTCCAGGCAGACTCACAGAGCCAAGCAGTCCAAGCTGTCTATTGGCGGGAAGTTTTCCCCGGTTGGATAAATTCCAATTCGCCCGACATAAATGAGCTTGTGACAAGGCTTTTGGAAGCAAAGCGGCCGCGCGCAGCATTTGCGGCAGTTCATTTTTCACTGGAACGGCTCGAAACAGCGCGACTCAAGGCACTGCTCAGGGAAATCGCTACGAGCACTTCCGAGCCCCCCGGCACGTACCAAATCGATAGCTATCGGTTGTCCAGTGCACTGGACATTCTACAGAAGCGGCCCGGCGTCAGCCGTGATGAAATGGCTCAGCTTGAATTTCTTTTCATTCGGGCCTTAGATCACAGCCAGCACGGCATACCCAATTTGGCATGGCAGATCAGCGAATCTCCGTCGTTGTTTGTCCAAGCGCTCGCATTGGTGTACAGGCGCAACGACGGCGGCCAAGACCCTCCAGAATGGCAAATTACCGATCCAGAGAAGAGATCAGGTGTTGGAAGTGCAGCGTACACTCTGTTAGAGCACGCCAAGCGCATTCCTGGGACTGACGATACTGGTAACATCAAAGCCAAAGACCTAAAAGCGTGGCTTATAGAAACACGCGCACTGTGTGCGAAATATGGACGGGTCGAGATCGGCGATCAGAAGATCGGACAACTATTGGCTGCTGCTCCCGCCGGCGCTGACGGTGTATGGCCGTGCTCTCCGGTGCGCGACGTGCTAGAGGAGATTGGGACTAAGGACATTGCCATCGGAGTGAGTATCGGCCGGTTCAATTCCCGAGGGGTCCACTCCCGAGGAATCGAAGACGGCGGGCTGCAGGAACGAGGTCTGGCAGCGCAGTATCGGAACTGGTCACGGAAGTTGGCGTTTGAGTATCCCTATGTGGCAGATGTCTTAGAGCAGATCGCGACTCGTTACGACCAGATGGGGACTTTGGAGGACCTCGAAGTAGGAGTTCGGAGACGGCTAATGCATTAAACGCCTTCGCAAACAGGGAGAGGCGCCTGATTGTTAGAAACCGAGACTTTCCTCGTCTCTAAGTCCGCATGGACAAGCGAACGCGTCAGGACTAAAATACAAGCGGATGTCATTAAGTAGAGCACATACGCCATGGCGGAATCAAGACAATCATCAATTGGATCGCGGCCGTTCAAAGCCGACTTTCATACGCATACCCCAGCTTCTGGTGATTATCAGCAGAAGTCGATCACACCCCCGCGTTATGTGGAGGCTGCTTTGAGTGCGGGATTAGAAACGATAGCGGTAACCGACCACAACAGTGCCGAATGGGTGGATCTGGTAAGAGCTGCGGCCAAGGGCAGGGGCCTGATGGTCTTTCCTGGAGCGGAGATCACAACGCCAGCGGGTCACATTCTAGCTCTCTATGATCCAGAAGCTCCAAAATCGACACTAGACGATCTTCTTTCCCAGGTAGGCATTGCCACGAAGGATCGTGGCAAGGAAACGGCCATGTCAACGGACGTGGAAACCGTGCTTGAGGTGATTGCAAGATCCGGCGGGATCGCCATCGCTGCCCATGCGAATAGCAGCAGCGGTTTTCTTAGAGAAGGGAAGGGCCAATTCAAGATCAAGGTCTGTAGTGGGCCTCATCTCCATGGGCTGGAGTTCACTAGCCAGGCCGACGTCGAGAAGTTCATCAACGGCCAAGTGCCTGGATATCCAGCAAAACCTTGCGTCCAGGGTTCGGACGCCCACTCGTTGTCAGAAATTGGTCGTCGCTATTGCTATGTAACTATGGATCATCCTTCTATCGAGGGGCTTCGTCAGGCCTTGTTGGATCACCATGTAAGGATCCACTATTCGTGGAACGCTCCGGTCGTTACCCAGCCGTACGTTGTCGAAATGCTCGTCAGCCAAGGCTTCTTCGACGGAGTTTCGATCTCATTCAATCCACAACTGAACTGTTTCGTGGGTGGTCAAGGAACCGGCAAGTCTACGGCGATTGAACTGCTCCGGTTTGCGTTCTGCGACACGTCACCGGTCGAGGCCATCGCTGATGCGGGTCGGGCAAAAGTTGAAAACCTTCTTGGTGACGGCGGCGTTGTCACGATCAAGTACGTAGACAGCGATGGGAGTATGAAAGTGATCAGCCGCGAGTGTCATTCGTGGAATGACCCTCACGAGGTGGAGGACCAGGACGGAAATCCCTCCACCCTCGATTCCATTCCCGCATTCTATAGCCAAGGTGAGATTATCCGCATTGCCGAAGACCTGGGCGCGCAGATGAACCTGATCGACAGGTACGTAGACGTTCGCGTTGAGCTGGCCGAAGAAAAATCACTGTGCCAGAAGCTCAGCCTCAATGCCTCCAAGCTGATTGCTGAGGTCAACAAGCGCGATCAGTTCCAGCTACAGATCTCCGATCCAGATAAAGGCTTGGCGGCTGTGACCAAGAGAAAAGCAGCCATCGAGAGAATCCTGACCGATCCTGCCCTCAAGCAATTCCCCCGGGTCGAAAATGAAAAGCGAGCAATAGCAGCAGCGAAAGTGGGCATCGCCGGCTTCCAGGCGGAATTGAATTCCCTCCTTGATGGCCTTGACCTGTCCCAATTCGAGGTGGAGCTTCCGAACGATTCGCCCAACCAAGCTCAACTGAAATCCATAGAGGATCTCGGTGATACGTATGCCGAAGTAGTGGCCGATCTCAGGAAAACCGCAGCCACGAAGCTAGCAGCGAAGCTGCGCCAGGTCGAACTGGCCGAAACTGCCTGGAAACCGCTGTATGCTGCAATTGAGAAGCGATATAAGGAGGCGCTGCAGAAAATCGGTGCGGCTGATGCGGCTAAAGCGGCGTCAGCCCTTCGGAACCTGACAGCGCAGTTCGAACAATTGAAGAACAAAGAGAAGGACTTGAGCGCCGCCAAAAGCCGGATCACTACTTTGCAGCAGGAACGAGACGAGTTGCGGACCAAGCTCGCCGCCGCTCGGGCGGCTCGCCATTCCAAGCGTCAGGCCAAAGCGCAGGTATGGCAGGGGCAGCTTGGCGGCAAGATCAAGGTGCAGGTCGAAAAGTGCGGCGAAACTGATGCCTACCTCGAAGTGCTATCGCAGCTATGCCGCGGTGCCATGCTCCGCGAGCAGGATAAGCGTACCATCGCCGAGAGGTGCGATCCTAGCACATTCGTCAAGATGGTGCTAAACGATGACGCACCGGCGCTAGCCAAGGTTGCCGGCCTGAAGCAAGATACTGCTCAAAAATGCATCGAGGTGGTCCTCCAACACGCCCCCAGGGAAATTTATGAAATGGAATCGTCGGTTCTCCCCGATAGACCGATTATCACGTATGAAGTAGAGCCGGGGAAGGATCGACCGTTGAAGGATCTGTCAGTCGGGCAGAAAGGGACGGTAATTCTGTCGCTGGCCATGATCGAAGGCGCAGGCCCACTAATCATCGATCAGCCAGAGGAGCCGATGGATACCTTGGCAATTTACGATCAAATAGTAAAAAAGATTCGCCAGTTAAAAATGGGGCGGCAGTACATCTTTACAACGCACAACGCCAACGTCGCCGTAGGCGCGGATTCCGACTTGAGCATAGTTTTAGAGGCAACCGCAGATCGAGGACAAGTTAAAACGAAGGGGGGAGTGGATCATCCAGATGTGAACAAGTTGCTGCTCTACCACCTCGAGGGAGGCCCAGAAGCATTTCGTTTGCGCTCTCAAAAATATGTCACTCAGCAGTAGACACTTTGGCGTTTGCCTTAAGTCGCCAGGGCAAAGAAACTACCAAGCCCTTTTTGGTCCACCATGGAGAAACACATATCCCACTCGAATGCCGAGAGACTGTATCGGCATCTGATGAAGCCCAATGCGTTTGCAATATCGAATGTGCAGAGAAAGATTGACCGAGTCGGTCAGCTCATCGACCTTGCCGGCGCTTTCACACGCGGTGACGGACTAGATCGAGCCCTAGCGGTTTCAGATGACCTCCTGAAGCAGGTGCTTACATCCGCACAACGGGGACTGTTGTCTTACTTCCGTGCCAATGCATGGTCTCATCGCCGCAGTTTAGCGGGCGACGATCTGGCTAAGTGGGAGCTGCCGGAATTGGAAAGGGAGACACCGGGACTTGAGTTTGCCCGGAGCGGTGGCGCTGCTCGTGTTCTTTGCTTTCGCCATGCAGTGCACCTCCACGCTAGCGACGGTCCGCCGCGAGACCAATAGCCTGAAATGGCCGGCTATCCAGTTTGTATATATGACCGCCGTCGCGTACGTATCTGCCTTCGCGGCGAACCAGATTCTGACGGCCTTGCTCAGGTAGCGCATCCGCCGGCCGTTATTTGCGACAATAAACGGAACCATATGCCTTGCCTCGTCTTCATCATTGTTCTGGCATTCCCGCGGTTGATGCTGGTATTGCTCTGGCTCTTCTCGCGCTATCTGCAGCACGCCTATCACGGGTTGATTATCCCGCTGATCGGCTTCTTCTTCCTGCCGCTCACCACGCTCGCCTACGCCTGGATGGTGAATAGTCACCGCCCGCTCGAAGGCGTGAATGTGATCATCCTGATCGTCGCGGTACTCATCGACGCCGGCGGACTCGGCGGCAGCGAGTATCATCGCAGGAGCCGCGACTGGTGAGCCAATATCCCGAGTTCAACCTGACCGGCCAGATCGCGCTGGTCACCGGCGCGGCGCGCGGCCTCGGGCGTGCCATCTCGCTGGCCCTGGCGCATGCGGGCGCGGATGTGGCGCTGGGCCTGCGCGACGTCCACGCGCCTGGAGGACTGCCCGGGGAAATCGAAGCGTTGGGGCGGCGCGCCCTGCCGCTGCAGATGGACATGACCAGCCTCGATCAGATCCGCCGCGCGGTCCACAGCACGGTGTCGCATTTTGGCCGCCTCGATATCCTGGTCAACAACGCCGGCATCGCGCCCGAAAATCTCGCCGAGAATGTGCGCGAGGAGGACTTTGACCTCACGTTGCAAGTCAACCTGAAAGGCACCTTCTTTGCCAGCCAGGCCGCGGGCCGCGTCATGATCGCCCGGAAAAGTGGACGCATCATCAATATGAGCTCGCAGGCGGGCTTCGCGGCGCTGCCCACCGAGTCGGTCTACTGCATGACGAAGGCCGGCATCGCGCATCTGACCAGGTGCCTGGCGGTCGAGTGGGGCAAGCACAACATCACTGTGAATGCCGTGGCGCCCACGTTCATCTTCACGCCGGGCACCGAAGCAGCGCTCGCCGATCCGGCGTTTCGCGCGGACGTGGTCGAACGCATCGCGGCGCTGCATCGCATCGGCCAACCGATGGATGTGGCGGGCGCAGTCGTGTTCCTGGCCTCGCCCGCGGCGTCGCTTATCACCGGCCACACGCTACTGATCGACGGCGGCTGGACCGCCCGCTAAGCGCTACAGATTTCCGCGGCGCGCCTGCTCACGTTCGAGCGCCTCGAACAGCGCCTTGAAATTGCCCTTGCCGAAGCTGCGGCTGCCCTTGCGCTGGATCACTTCGTAGAACAACGTCGGCCGGTCCTCGACGGGCTTGGTGAAGATCTGCAGCATGTAGCCTTCGTCGTCGCGATCCACCAGGATGCCCAGCTCCCGCAAGCGGTCGATCGGTTCGTCAATCGGTCCGGTGCGCGCGGTTAGATCGTCGTAATAAGTGGAAGGCACGCGTAGAAACTCCACCCCCTGGTCGCGCAAGCGGGTCACCGTGTCGATAATGTCGCCCGTCGCCATGGCGATGTGCTGCACGCCCGGCCCGTGGTAGAAATCCAGATACTCCTCGATCTGCGATTTGCGCTTGCCTTCAGCCGGCTCGTTGATCGGAAACTTCACGCGATCGTTGCCGTTGGCCATCACCTTCGACATCAGCGCCGAATATTCCGTGCTGATGTCTTTGTCGTCGAAGTGCTGATACAGGCGGAAGCCCATCACATCGCGATAGAAATCCACCCAGGTATTCATCGCGCCCCAACCGACATTACCGACCATATGGTCGATGTACTTCAAGCCTACCGGCCGCGCCACCGGGTCCGCCTGCTCTAGAACCACGAAACCTGGCAGAAAAGCACCGCGATAGTTACGCCGTTCAACGAACGAGTGGATCGTATCGCCGTAGATGGCGATGGCCGAGATGCACACTTCGCCGTGCGCATCGCTCAGCCTCTCCGGTTCGCGCACCCCGCGGGCGCCGCGCTGGGTCGTCTCGCGATAAGCCGACTCCGCGTCATCCACCCACAGCGCGATGTCGCGCACGCCATCGCCGTGCAACCGCACATGCTCGGTAATCGGATGGCCGGGCATGAGCGCGCTCGTCAGCACCAGCCGGATCTTGCCCTGCTCCACCAACCACGACGCGCGGTCGCGCGTGCCCGTCTCCGGGCCGCGATACGCCGTCAGCCGCATGCCGAAAGCGGACCGGTAAAAATGCGCGGCCTGCTTTGCATTCCCCACATAGAACTCCACATAATCCGTGCCGTTCAACGGCAGAAAATCCTTCTGCGTCTCCCCGGACGTTTCCATTAACGTTTGCATAACAGCTCCCCTACGGCCTCTACACAGCGTGCATTTTCCTCATCGGTGCCGGTCGAAATGCGAATGCATTGCGGCAGCCCGAAGGCCGCCAGCGGCCGCACGATCACCCCTTCGCGCAGCAACGCTTCCGTCAATCCCCTCGCCTCTTCCGCGCTTCCCAGCGCCGCCATGACGAAATTCGCGTCGGAAGAGACGACGTTCAATCCCATGCCGCGCAGCGAATCGGTGAGCAGCCGCAGGCCGCGCGCGTTCAACTCGAGCGACCGGTGCAGAAATTCCTTGTCCGCCAGCGCTCCGATTCCGGCCGCCTGCGCCAGCGTGCTGGGTTCGAATGGCAATTTTACTTTCAGCAGATTCGCGATCAGTTCCTCGTGCGCGAAGCCGTACCCGATGCGAATGCCCGCCAGTCCATAGACCTTCGAGAACGTCCGCAGCGTGATGACGTTGTCGTAGCGGTAGTGCATCGAATCCGGGTAGCGCGGATTGTCCTTGGCGTACTCGAAGTAAGCTTCGTCCAAAATGATCAGTACGCGCTCGGGCACGTGTTGATAGAAACTGTCGAATTCGTTCTTGGTGAAGATCGTGCCGGTCGGATTGTTGGGATTCGCCAGGTAAACGATCTTGGTCTTTTCCGTAATATGTGCGGCCAGGGCC
>Ga0335069_10009760_pt1 | contig 13641 bp, 14 predicted proteins | sample Lox_Sample_11_FD_206714 | JGI IMG/M metagenome (GOLD analysis project Ga0335069, IMG submission 206714) | Soil microbial communities from Loxahatchee National Wildlife Refuge, Florida, United States - Lox_Sample_1.1 | ecosystem: Environmental > Terrestrial > Soil > Wetlands | place: USA... | reverse complement strand
TGCAGTGACACCGAGAGCTGGTAGCTGAGATAAGCGCCCAGGATGACCAGGACACCCTGGGCGATGTTGATGATGTCGAGCACGCCGAAGATCAGCGTAAGGCCGACGGCCATCAGGGCATAGACGCCGCCGACGAGTATGCCGTCGACAATAGCCTGGTAGATCTGACGTGCCATGGGGCTAGCTAGTCCAGTTCGGCTTGGGGTTGATGATCGGCACCGTGCCGGCCGCGCTGACCGGGAGGACCTGGTTGAACGCGGTGCCCTCCTTCTGCCACTGGAAGGTGAACGCCGCGGCGCTGGCGTTCTTGCCCATGTTGTCGAACCTCACCGGTCCCTGCACGGTGCTGAGCGTCACGCCGCTGTGCAGGTAGGTGATGATCTTCTGGTTGTCGGTGCCGCCGGTCGCCTTCACGGCCTGGGCCATTACCTGGCCCACCGAGTAGGCCTCGGCCACGTCGGCGTTGACGTCCGACGGAGACCCGCCGTACTTGGCCACGTACTCGTTCACCATGGCCTGGCTTTCCGGGTTGGCGTAGCCGGGATACCAGCCGTTCGGCACCATCATCCCGGTCGCGTTGCCCTTGCCCACCGCGGAGGTGAACGAGGCACCCTGGTCCGGGCCCGCCGCGCAGATGAACATCTTCGGGTTGTAGTGCTGCTGCTCGAACGCCTGCATGAACGCGGCCACCGTCGGGACGTCGGTGGATCCGAGCACCACGGCCTGCGCGCCGGTGGCGGCCACCTGGTCGGCGGCCGGCTTGTAGGAAGCGTTCTCGGCCGGGAAGATCTTCGAGTAAACCGTCCTCACCCCGAGCGCCTGCAGCTTCTGCTGGGCGAGCTGGACCGGCGGGTCGGCGAACGGGTCGTCGGCCATCGGGTAGGCCGCCGTCTTCGGCCGCTGGCCGGGCGGCAGCGAGGCGACCCAGTTGACGAACGGGATCATCTCGTCCTCGATCGGCAGGCTGACGTCGAAGATGTTGTGGGCCGACTGGTTGGCCGGGCTCGCGAACACCGTCGGGGCCCCGCCCGCGCCTTCGACCAACGCGTAGCCGTACCTCGCCGCGACTGACGCCGATGGCGTGGTCAGCAGCGAGGAGAACGGCCCGAAAGCCAGGTCCACCTTGTCGGAGGCGAATAGGGTCTGGTAGTTCGTCGATGCCTGGGTCGGGGAGCTGTTGTCGTTGAGGATCTTGAGCGTAACCTGGCGGCCGAGCAGGCCGCCGGCCTTGTTCACGTCGCTGGCCCACAGCTGGTAGCCGCGCTCGAAGGCCTGGCCGTCGGCGGAGAAGTCGCCGGTCAGCGAGAGGGACGCGCCGATCGTGATCGGCGTCTTGTTGGCGCTCGGGCTGGAACTGGAACCGGAACTGGTGCTCGTGGGGGCGGTGCTGCTGCTACTGCTACTGCTGCTGCTGCTGCAGGCCGCCACGAGGCCGACCGAAAGGACCGCTGCCGCGCTCAGGGCGAGGCAATTCTTGGAGAGCCAGGGGAGATCGGGTCTCACGCCCGGTGCCTCCTTCCTCTTCGTTCGGAAGTAACACGGATAAGGTGTCGGTGCTGCCGAGCCCGTCGGAGACCTCCGCGTGCTCGCTGACGAGCAGCAAGCCCGCGGAATCGGCCTCCTGCTGCAGGAGGGCGGCGAAGTCGGAATCGCCGTATCCACGTCCGACCAGCCCCTGGATCAGCTGATGGACCACTGCGGCAACCGGCATCGGCACTTCGTGTTCCCGCGCGGCGGCCAGGCCAAGATCGAAGTCCTTGCGCAGCAGCGCGGCGGTGAACGTGGGCGAGAAATCGAGGTTCACGTAGGCCGGCGTCTTGTAGCCGGTGAACAGCGAACCCATCACACTTTTGTTGAGGCATTCAAGGAACGCCTGCCTGCTGATCCCGCTCTTCTCGGCCAGAACGGTTATCTCAGCGAGCGACTGGGCCACTACACCGAGAAGCAAATTGTGGCAGAGCTTCACTGTTCGCGCCACCTCGCCGTCGCCGACGTAGGTGACGCCGTCGCCGAGCATGTTCAGGTAGGGCTCCGCCAGATCGAACGCGTCGCGGGGTCCGGAGACGGCAGCCGTCATCTTCCCGGCCCGCACCACCTTGGGGTTTCCCATCACCGGCGCGGCTAGCAGGGCGGTGCCCCGGCCGGCGATCTCGGCCCGGACCCGGGCTGAGGCCTCGGCCGACACCGTGGAGCAGTCGATCAGCACCTGGGGCGCCGCCGCGGCGCTGGACATGAGGCCGCCCGGGCCCAGCACCGCGGAGATGAGGTCATCGGATGAGCCGACGGTGATGAAGACGATTTCCCTGCTCGCCAGCTCCGCGGCGGTTCCCGCGGGCTTGGCGCCGAGCCGTATCAGCGGCTCGGCCTTGGCCATGGAGCGGTTGAAAACGGCGAGATCACAGCCGGCCGAGAGAAGCCGGCGACCCATCTCCACGCCCATGCGGCCGGTGCCCAGCCAGCCGAGCCGATGCGCGCCATCATGTCCAACCATGTCGCCAGATCCCCTCCCTCGCTGGTCACAATCGTTTGCACTCCCTGAGAGTGGTCCCCCGGCGACGCCTTTGTCAATGCCGCATGGCCAACCTGTTACTAAAAGCCGCGCCGAATCGCCTCCGGGACGCCGCGGCGCCCGCCGCCGTGTTCCCGGGCAGATTACCGGCCGGCCACCGCTGCCGGATCGCTGCTGGCCTGGCCGGGGCCGGCCGGGCTGCCCGCGCGGCGGGTCAGCCGCCTGGCGGGGGCTACCCGGGCGAGCCGCCCCGGGCCCGGCGCGTAGCGGCCCGGCCCGGCGGGACAGGCCCCTCCGGGGCGGGGCCGGGGCCCGCCGGAGCGGGGTGCAGCGGGACCGGCGGGCCGGGCGCGTCGTGGCGGCCTTCCTGGCCGGCCCCGGCGTCCGGCACGGGACGCTCGGACGTGGAGCCGCGGACGATGAGCTCCGGCGCGAGGTAGAGGATCTTCACCGGCCCCTCGCCCCCGTTGATCCGCTCCAGCAGCAGCTGGGCCGCCTCGGTGCCCAGCTGGTAGTGCGGGAAGCGCACGGTGGTGAGCGGCGGCCGCAGCCGGTCGATGAACGGCATGTCGTTGAAGCCGATCACGGAGATGTCGTCGGGGCACTGCAGGGAGTATTCGTCGAGCGCAGAATAGCAGCCGACCGCCAGCATGTCGTTGGCGGCGGCCACCGCGGTGAAGTCCGGCTGCGCGCTGCCCGCCGCTGCCAGCAGCTCCCGGCAGCAGCGGGTCCCCTCCTCCACCGTGTACCTGGTCGCGTACGCGATCAGGCTCTCGTCCACCTCGAGGCCGTGAGTCGCCATGCCGTCCCGGAACCCGCGCAGGCGGCTCACGCCGGTGGACGCCTCCTGCGGGCCCGCGATGTGCGCGATCCGGGTGTGGCCGAGCCGGGCCAGATGGGTGACCGCCATCCGCGCCCCCTGCTCGTTGTCGACCGAGACCGAGGGGAAGCTGTAGTCCTGCGCCAGCCGGTTCATCAGCACCACGGGCACTTCCGCCTCGGCCGCGTCGGCCAGCAGCTGGTCATGCAGCGTCGCGGTAGCCAGCACGAAGCCGTCGACGTGGCGTGCCCGCATCTGCTCGAACAGCGTGCGCTCGCGGCCGGCGTCGGCGTCGGTGTTGCCGATCAGGGCCACGTAGCCCGCCCCGGCCAGCTTGTCCTCCAGGCCGCGCACGATCGGCGGGAACAGCGGGTTGTTCAGGTCGGGAATCAGCACCCCGACCGTATGCGAGCGCCGGGTCCGCAGGCTCCGGGCCACCGGGTTCGGCCGGTAGCCCAGCCTCGCGGCGGCCTCGGTCACCCGGCGCGCGGTGTCCTCGCTGACCAGGATGCGGGTCTCCGGGTTGAGCGCCCGGGACGCGGTGGCGGGGTGGACGCGCGCCGCAGCCGCAACGTCTCGCAACGTAGCCGGCCGGTCAGGCATCGCTCACCTCTAGTTCCCCCACCCGACGGGCGTGACCTGACTAGCCCGTTTTCGAACGGACTAACCCTATCCAGGGGACGTTACCCAGCGCTACTGACCGCGCGGATCATGGAGGGCTGATCATCGAGGAGGGCAGCAGGCGGGACAGGACCTCCCGGTGCGTCGGCACCGCCTCGGCGTGGCGCCGCTCACCCGCCTCGGTCAGCACCACGTAGACGCCGCGCCGGTCCACGTCCTCATATGTCTTGACTTCCGCGCGGACGCCGGGACTAGAACGTGCGCGGCCAGCCGGTCTGGAGCGCAGCGGACCGCCCGCGGCCAGAGGGTGCGGCTTCGTGCGGCTGAGGATGAGTGTGTGTGGTTACCCAGGCCCCGCCATCATGCCGACGGGGTCTGACATTTTCGGTCGGGCTCGTCAGTTACGGGGCAGTTCCGTCGCGGCGGCGACCAGCACGTAGATGACGAAGGCGGCGATGAGCAGCGTCAGCACGGCCAGGGCGGGCTTGCGCGCCCTGGCGGCGATGAGTGAAGGCGGCACGATCCCGAGCACCGTGCACCCGGCGAAGAAAAATAGCGAGGCGCCGAGGAAACTGGTCACAGCGCCACCCCCCGTTTTTACTGGTCCTGGCTTGCGGGCCTGGCCCCGATCGGTGAGCGCCTGATCCAGGGCCAGGCCTTGGTCATCCGCAGCCCGCGCGATCCGGGTCGGCCGTATCCGCCCCACGCGCCGAAGGCACAGCCCGCCAGCGGGCTGATCAGCAGCACGATGAGGTATCCCGCCGCGAAGGCGCTGTTGCCCGCCACATAGCCGACGCGGGAGCGAAGGACCGGCGTCACCTCGCCGATGGCGGGTGTCCACTGGCCGACATGGCCAGTGGCCCAGTGCTGAAGTCCGGTGTCATAGGGCAAGATCGCGATGGTGGCGGTCGACAGGACGGCGACCACCAGCGCGGCGGCCGTCCCGGAGCACAATCCGGCTATGGCGCCCTGCCCGGCCCGGGAGCCGGCGGGCCGGGTGCGGGCCGCCTGCCGGGCTGCCGCCAGGCCTGCCGCCACGGGAGCACACAGCGCCACCACCGCTCCCAGGGCCAGGGCCGCGTCGTAGAGGTGCGCCGGCCACGGGTCGGTGAAGCGGAGCGGGAATCCCAGCGGCCCGAGGAGGTAGACCATGACGCCGAGGGCGATGCCGGTCACCGTGCCGATGGCCGTGGCGGCCGGGAGCGCAGGCGAGCGCCGCGCAGTACAGGCCAGGATCACGGCCGCGTAGCCGACCATCACCGCCAGGAAGGCCGCCTCGCCCGCCCAGGCCACGGCCGATCCGCCCCGGTTGTTGGGCGGGGCATCGGCGACTCGCTCCACCGCGCTCTTGGCCAGGACCAGAGCCAGGACCGCCACGTACCCTGCGGTGCGCATCAGCCGCGGCAGCCGGGCGCTGGCCACCGGGCCGCAGGCCCGGCGGATGACCCAGGGCAGTCCGGCCAGGATCACGGTGATCACGATCACGTCGATCCGGTTGACCTCGATGGCCGAGTCGCCGGGCGGCCCGGACCATGCGCTCCACGCGATGCCCGTGGCCGCGGTGGCGAAGGCCAGCGCATACCAGAGCCCGCGGGCCCGCGCGGCCTGCGGCAGGGTCAGCCGCAGGCCGCCGCCGAGCCAGCTCAGCCGCTGCCATCCGGCCGGAGTCTCGGCTGCCTCAGCCAGCACCGCCTCGATCCACTCGCGACGGCCCGCAGGCATCAGCGCCGCCGAGCGCCGCAGCGCCGCCGCCATCGCTCGTGTCAGCTCGTCCATGGTCAGCCCTGCGTACTGAGCCGCCGGCGCGGGGTCAGGCCAGCACGTGCCTGCGCCTTCACTTCCGGGGTCACCTCCGCCAGCGCCGCGGTGGCGCTCGCCAGCCCGTCTGCGGTCAGCCGGTACAGATGCCGCCGGGGCCGGCCGGCCGGCTGCTCGTCCTCCCACCGTGCTTCCATCAGGCCGCGGTCGGCCAGCCGGATCAAGATCGGGTAAAGCGTGCCCGACTTCAGGCCGGTATCCCGGGCGATCGCGTATCCGTGCTGCCAGGCCGTCGGCTGGGCGCACAGCGCCGCCAGCACGGATAGAGTCTGCTTGGAAAACTCCGAGCGAGCGGTCACATCGGCACTCTACCTAGGTAGAGTGCCGATGTCTACCGGGAGCGCCGGTCTTCGCCGGGCTGATGTCCGCCGGGAGCACCGGCACCCGCCGGGCAGGTGCCCGCCGGGCTGGCGTACACGCCACGCCGGCTGCGCCGCTCATCCAGGTCAGGGGACGTTTCCGCCATAATGGCCGGATGATAGACGAGCTGATCGCGCGGATGGCGGCCATGCTCGAGCCGCTGCAGGCCGACGGCGACCAGCGGCAGTATTTCCACGCCACCTACCAGCGGACCACGATCGCGGTGGCCGGGGAGATCAAGCGCGGCGGCTTCAGCGACGCCGAGTGGGTGGAGCGATGGGACGTCGCCTTCGCCGATCTGTACCTGGAGGCCCTGGAGGCCTCGCTGGCGGCCCGGCGGCCGGCCCGGCCCTGGGACATCGCGTTCAGCGCCCCCGCGGACCTGCCCGCGCTCCGTCACGTGCTGCTCGGCATGAACGCCCACATCAACTACGACCTGCCGCAGTCGCTGCTGGCGGTGATCACCGACGAGCAGTTCGACGACGCGGCGCTGCTGGCCCGCCGCAAGGCTGACCACCAGGCGATCGATGACGTGCTCGCCTCCCGGGTCGCCGCCGAGGACGACGAGCTGACCAGGATCTCCGGGCCGCCGCCGCTGCTCGACCGGCTGCTCCGGCCCTTCAACCAGCTGGGCACCAAGCGCTTCCTGCGCGAGGCGCGGGAGAAGGTATGGGCCAACGCGATCGCGCTGAGCCATGCCCGCAGGCAGGGTCCCGACGCCTACGCCGCGCTGCTGGCCCGGCTCGAGGAGCTGAGCGCGGCCAAGGTCACGGCCCTGCAGGCCCCCGGGCAGGTCCTGCTGAAGCTGGCCGCTACCGGCTTCGGCGTCCGGCTGCCGGACTAGCACGGAGCGGCACCCGGTGGCGAATATCGCGAATACCACGGAATTGGTTCCGGTCAAGGAAGCCGCATCTATATCAGATCATTTCCGGTGTCAGATCCGAGAGGACGGCAAAAACTGATTGAATACCGGCGGTATTTCTCCGTGACCAGGTCCCCGCAATCCGGTGTTCCCCGGGTTACACCTGGTGACCTGTGGACGGACTGTGCATAAAACTGTGCACAAGGCGGTGGAAAACCTAGTACGGAACGCGGATAACGAGTCGCGTTCTGTGGACAGCGTGTGGATGGCGAAAAATCTAGAAAAAGGATGCGCGCAGGCCTTGTGCGATCCCGGGCCGAGGCAGTAGAAATGCTTTCACCGTTAGAAACGGGCACTGCCCGGGGGCGACTCCGGGACGTGGGAGGAGCAGGGAAACCTGAGCCTAACGCGGGTTCCTGGCTCTGGCGGGCGGCGCGCAGCGCCGGGAAAGCCAGGCAACTGGCCGACCTGATGCGGCGAGGCCAGGCAAGGTCCCCTGCATCTCATACATGGAGGGGACCTTGTCTTATTCAGCCCGGCACAAGCGCCTCAGCCAGGACCGGCACGCCGGCAAGCACTCCCATGTCGGCCGCAGGCACTCCTGGATCTCGCACCGCAGGAACCGGGCCGGGACCGACCCGGCGGAGGCGCCCGCGGAACAGGTCACGGCGGCGGATCAGACGGGCCAGGCTTCCTTGCGGTAGCCCATGTCCCAGAACATCCACTCGTACCGGCTCGTGGTGCGGAAGTGGCGGTGCACCCGGTCGCGCTCGGGCGCCCCGAGGCCGGGGCCCAGCTCGTCGGTGACGTCGATGACGGCCTGCGCGACGTCGCCGAACTCCTCGCTCCCGTACGTGTCGATCCATTTCCGGTAGCGGGGGTCGGGCGAGCCGCGGCGCAGCAGTTCCTTGCCGACTTCCCGGTAGATCCAGTAGCACGGCAGCACCGCGCCGACCCCTTCGGCGTAGGACCCGGTGCTGACGGCGGCGAGCAGGTAGCTGGTGTAGGCGACGTTCGTCGGGGCCGGCTCGGCCTGCTCCGCGCTCACGGGGTCGATGCCGAGGTCGGCGAGCAGCGACCCGTGCAGGGTCTTCTCGACCGCGATGGCGTCCGCCGCATGCCGCGCGAACATCTCGGCCTGCTCCGGCGCGGGCGCCCGGCTGGCCACCGCGGCCAGGGCCTGGGCGTACCCGTGCAGGTAGATAGCGTCCTGCACCACGTAGAAGGCGAAGGCGTCATGCGGCAGGCTGCCGTCGGACAGCCCGGTCAGGAACGGGTGGGCCAGGATGGCGTCGTAGACGCCGGCCACCCCTTGCCACAGCTCACCGCTGAAGCTGTCGCTCATCGCGCGGTCTCCTCGTCGTGGAACGGTATTCGTGCAGGACATGGACCGGGCCCTCGCCGGCGCCGAGCCCGGCCAGGCCGTGCGCCACCGCCTCGCCGGCCACCGCCGCGGCCTGCCGGGCCGCCTCGGCCAGCGGCAGGCCGGCCGCCAGCCCGGCCGCGAGCGCCGCGGAGTGGGTGCAGCCGGCGCCGTGCGTCGCGGCCACGCCGTGGCGGGTTACCGGGATGGCCATGTGCCGTGTTCCGTCGAAGAGGTGATCCACCGGCTCGGCTCCGTGGCCCCCGGTGACCAGGGCCGCTCGCGCGCCCATCGCGACCAGGCGCTCGGTGAGCACCGCGCGGTCCTCGGTCATCATAGCGGTGAGCGCCTGGGCTTCGGGAAGGTTGGGAGTCACCACCGTGGCCAGCGGGAACAGCCGCGCCACCAGGGTCCCGACGGCGTCCGGGAGCAGCAGCGTGCTCCCGGAACTCGCGACCATGACCGGATCCACCACCAGCGGCAGGTCCCGGTCGGCCAGGGCCCCCGCGACGGCCTCGATCAGCGCGGCGGAGAACAGCATGCCGGTCTTGGCGGCGTCGGCCCCGATGTCGTCGAGGACCGCGTCGATCTGGGCGCGCACGAACGCCGGCGGGAGCTCGTGGATGGCGCGCACGTCCACGGTGTTCTGCGCGGTGAGCGCGACGATCGCCGACATGCCGTGCGCCCCGCAGCGGGCGAAGGCCTTGAGGTCGGCCTGGATGCCGGCGCCGCCGCCGGAGTCGGACGAGGCGATGGTGAGCACTCGCGGGATACTCACGACGGCAGCTCCGGCCGGCCGTCCACCGGGCTCGACGCATGGGCGTGCCACCGGCGCGGGATGCGCCCGGCGGTCCGCGCGGCGTATCCGGCCGTCACGGCCAGCCGCATCGCGGTGGCCATGCGCTCGGGTTCGGCCGCGCGGGTGATGGCCGAGGCGATGAGAACCGCGTCGCAGCCCAGTTCCATCGCCAGGGTCGCGTCGCTGGCCGTCCCGATCCCGGCGTCGAGGATGACCGGGACGCCGGCCTGCTCGACGATCATCACGATGTTGTGCGGGTTGCGGATGCCGAGGCCGGATCCGATCGGCGCGCCGAGCGGCATGACGGCGGCGCAGCCGGCCCGTTCGAGCTGCCGGGCCAGGACCGGATCGTCGTTGGTGTAGGGCAGCACGGTGAACCCGTCGGCGACCAGCAGCCGGGCCGCGTCGAGCAGTTCGACCGGGTCGGGCAGCAGGGTGTGGTCGTCGGCCACCACCTCGAGCTTGACCCAGTCCGTGCCGAGCGCCTCCCGGCCGAGCCTGGCCACCAGCCTGGCCTCGCTGGCGGTGTGGCAGCCGGCCGTGTTGGGCAGGATGCGCACTCCGGCCTGGCGCAGCGTGCCGAGCAGGTCCCCGTCCCCGGCGGGCGAGACGCGCCGCATGGCCACGGTGGTGAGCGCGGTGGCCGAGGCGTCGAGCACCCGGCGCAGCACCTCCAGGCTCTGCACTCCCCCGGTCCCCAGGATCAGCCGCGAGCTCAGCTCGCAGCCGGCCAGCACCCACGGCTCACTGTCCGGCCGCGCCGACGGCGCAGTGTCGGCCGGCGCCTGCGGCGCGGGCCCGGCCGCCTGCTGGCTCAGCAGGTCCGTGTCGCTCATCTCAACCTCCCTGGACGGCCGTGACCACTTCGACCTGGTCACCGTCGTGAAGCAGCGTGGCGGCCCATGAGCCGCGCGGCACCACGTCGCCGTTGACGGCGGCCGCGACGCCGGACGGGGCCGCCGTCAGCGCGGCGACCGCCTGCGCGATCGTGCTGCCGTCCGGCAGCTCGCGCGGCTCGCCGTTGAGCTTCACCTGGACGGTCACCCTGATCCCTCCCCGCCGGCGAAGCGCCCGGGCGTGAACGGCTCCCATTCCGCCGCGGGCGGCTGCCCGGTGAGCCCTGCCACGATGGCGTCCGCGGTCACCGGGGACATCAGGATGCCGTTGCGGTAGTGCCCGGTGGCCAGCAGCAGGCCGCCCGGCCCATTCCCGGCGCCGAACCCGCCCACGATCGGGCCGTTGTCCGGCGTGCCCGGCCGGAGCCCGGCGCACGTCTCGGCCAGGATCAGCTCGCTGGTCACCGGGAGCACGCTCATCGCGTCGTGCAGCAGGTCGTGGACGGCGCCCGCGGTCACCGTCCGGTCCGGCCCGCGCTCTTCCTGGGTGGCGCCGACGATCACCTCGCCGTCAGCCCGCGGCACCAGGTAGACGTCCGCGCCGCGCACCGTGGCCCGGATGGTGCGGGTGAGCACGGGCGGCATCCCGTCCGGGTGCCGCAGCCGCAGTAGCTGGCCCTTGACCGGCCGGACCGCGGACCGCAGCCGCGCGGGCAGCCCGCTGACCGCGCTGGTCCAGCATCCGGTGGCCACGACGACCTGGGCCGAGCCGATGTCCCCGCCGTCGGCGAGCCGGACACCGCGGGCCTGCCCGTCCCGGATCAGCACCTCGGTCACGCGATCGGCCGCGATCCGCACCTTGGCACCCGCCATCGCCTCGCGCAGCGCGGCCGCGTACCGCCGGTTGTCCACGGACCAGTCACCCGCGAACAGCACGCCGCCGTGCACGTCCGGGGTGAGGAAGGACTCCAGCTTGCGGCAGGCCCGGCTGTCCAGTTCCTCCGCCCCGAGCCCGGCGGACCGGCGGAACGCCGTCAGCCGCATCAGCACCGCGTAGTCGCCGGGGTCATAGGCGATGGCCAGCGTGCCCTCGCGTCGCACGCCGATCCGGTGGCCGGTCGCGTCCTCGAGTTCGGCCGCGAACGAGCCGAACCGTTCCAGCGCCAGCAAGTTGACCCGGAGCAGCGCGCCCTCGCCGAACAGGGCTTCCGAGGCCGGGGCGAGCATCCCGGCGGCCACCAGCGACGCGGCGTCGCCGCGCTCCGGGTCCACCAGGATGACATCGAGCCCGGCCGCGGCGGCCCGCCAGGCGATCGCGGCCCCGATGACGCCGCCGCCCGCGACGACGACATCTGCGGTCACGGCCACGTGCACTCCCTTCGCCGGCATTACCCGGATCAGGTACGACGGTCGGAGGCGGTCGGCCTCCCTCTCAGCCCTGCGGGCTCCCGTGGTCGGAGTTGTTTCCGACAAGTTCACCTTATATCAGCCCGGCGGGGGAGGAAGCAGCGGCGGGCAGCGGCGCCGGGCACGCCGGAAGCAGCGGCGGGCCGGGGCGGGGGCGCGCAGCGCGGCGGAAGCCGGGCAGTGATTGGATGGCGCGATGACGAGCGATCTGCGGGAGCGGCTGGCGGACGCGCGGCTCTACCTGTGCACGGACGGCCGGCGGTCCCAGGGTGACCTGCCGCGGTTCCTCGACGCGGTCCTCGGGGCCGGGGTGGACATCGTGCAGCTGCGGGAGAAGGGCCTGGAGGCGGGCCGGGAACTCGCGCTGCTGGAGGTGTTCGCGGACGCCTGCCGGCGGCACGGGCGCCTGCTGGCGGTGAACGACCGCGCGGACGTCGCGCTGGCCGCCGGGGCCGACGTGCTGCACCTGGGCCAGGACGACCTGCCGGTGCCGGTCGCGCGGCGCATCCTGGGCCCGGGCCCGGTCATCGGCCGGAGCAGCCACAGCCCGGCACAGGCCGATGCGGCGGCCGCCGAACCCGGCGTCGACTACTTCTGCGCCGGGCCGCTGTGGACCACGCCGACCAAGCCGGGCCGCCCGGCCACCGGCCTGGGCCTGCTGTCCCACGTCGCGCGGGAAAAGCCCGCCCGGCCGTGGTTCGCGATCGGCGGCATCAGCCTGGACCGGCTCGACGAGGTGCTCGCGGCGGGCGCGACCCGGGTGGTCGTGGTCCGCGGCATCACCGAAGCCGCTGATCCCGCCGCCGCGACGCGGGCGTACGCCAGGCGCCTGCGCTAGCGCGGCAGGCCGGCGGCGGCGCCGGCCTCGATGGCCCGCCCGGGCCGCGTCGGGTGTCACCGGCGGGCCGAGGTCGTGTAACGATGGGCAGATGCGGATCGCCGGCGTCGAATCGACGGAATTGTTCATGGGAACCGTGCAGCGCCCGCTGCAGGTCGTCCGGGTCACGCTGGTAAACGAGCAGCCAGCGGTGACGTCGGCCCGGCTCAGCGTGCAGGGTCCGGGAGTGCGGAGTCCGGGCCCGTCCGGCATAGATGATCTTGATCCCGGCGAGGAGAGGGCCTTCGAGGTACCGGTGGAGATCGCCGCGCCCTACCAGCCGGGCAGCACGCGGCGGGTCACGGTCACGGCGGAGACCCAGGCCGGGCGGGTTCAGGACGAGTTCGTCATCACCGTGGCCGAACCAGGCTGGACCATGTGGATGGTCAGCCACTTCCACTACGACCCGGTGTGGTGGAACACCCAGGGGCAGTTCACCGAGGCCCGGCTCAGCCTGGCCGACGAGGACGGCAAGCTGCCGGACGTCCGCAGCGCGTTCGAGCTGGTCGGGACGCACCTGGACCGGGCCAGGCGGGACGCCGACTACAAGTTCGTGCTGGCCGAGATCGACTACCTCAAGCCGTACTTCGACGCCTTCCCGCAGGACCGGGCGGACCTGCGGCGGCTGCTGGCCGAGGGCCGGGTGGAGATCGTCGGCGGCAACTACAACGAGCCGAGCACCAACCTGATCTGCGCCGAAGCCATCATCCGCAACGCCGTCTACGGCATCGGGTTCCAGCGGGACGTGTTCGGCGGCGACCCGCGCAGCGCGTGGATGCTGGACGTGTTCGGTCATGATCCGGGCTATCCGGGCCTGATGGCGGCGGCCGGGCTGACCTCGTCGTCGTGGGCGCGCGGCCCGTTCCACCAGTGGGGCCCGTCCGGGGCCGAGGGCGGCGACCGGCGGATGCAGTTCAGCACCGAGTTCGAGTGGATCTCGCCGGACGGCCGCGGGCTGCTCACCGGCTACATGGCGCACCACTACGGCGCGGGCTGGCGGCTGCACACGCTGCCGGACCTGGCCGCCGCCGAGGCCGAGGCGTACGGGCAGTTCCGCGCGCTGGCGCAGGTCGCAGCCACCCGCAACGTCCTGCTGCCGGTCGGCTCGGACCACGTCATCCCGGCCCGCTGGGTGACCGACATCCACCGCGACTGGAACCAGCGCTACGTGTGGCCCCGGTTCACCACCGCCGTGCCCCGCGACTTCTTCGACGCCGTGCGCGCGGAGGCTTCCGGATCCGGGAGCGGCGCGGGCGCGTGGATCACCCCGCAGACCAGGGACATGAACCCGGTGTACACCGGCAAGGACGTGTCCTACATCGACACCAAGCAGGCGCAGCGTGCCATCGAGACCGCGGTCACCGAGGCG
>Ga0335069_10009759_pt1 | contig 13641 bp, 13 predicted proteins | sample Lox_Sample_11_FD_206714 | JGI IMG/M metagenome (GOLD analysis project Ga0335069, IMG submission 206714) | Soil microbial communities from Loxahatchee National Wildlife Refuge, Florida, United States - Lox_Sample_1.1 | ecosystem: Environmental > Terrestrial > Soil > Wetlands | place: USA... | reverse complement strand
CATTTCTCCGACGTGCCATAGGCCGAATCCCATGCAAGTGCATCAAGAGAAGCCCACGCCCAACCCTCCGGCAATTCGGGAAGGTCGGTGGTATCAGGCGGGGCGGGTTCTTTATATTTGCCCTTTCCTTTCCATTGGGCGCGTCGGGTTTCGAGGATGCGTTTCAGAAGTTGTTCGCCGGTTTCGTAATTGCGGCCTTCGCGGCGGGCGAGTTCGGCTTCGGTTTCGACCAGTTTGCCTTCAACGGCAGCCTTGAGGACGGCGGCTTTGTAGCGTTTGAGATTGGCCTTGATGCGCTTGAGGTTGGCGACGGCTTCATCGAGGCGGGAGAATTGCTTTTCGATTTCCGCGACGATCTGGCGTTGTTCGTCGAGCGGGGGAATGGGAATCGGAAGTCGTGCCGCGTTCTTGCCGGAAATTTCGAGAAAGGTGGTGCCGCTCGCCAGGGCAACCGCGAAGTCCTTCGCACGCTGAAGGTAATAGTAAACAAAATCCGGCAACAATTCATCGCGCAGAATAAAGCTCTTGAAGCCTTGATTGGTTGCGACCGGATTGGAAGCGATGGCCACATAACCGATCGGCGCTCTTGAGCTGAATAAAACCGCATTGGCGGGCAGCAGTTTTGCGCCGGAATTTTCCAGTCCCGCCTGAGTTATGTTTCTAGCGCCCCGCGCGATGGTTTTTTCCTTATATCCCGATAAATCTGCCGGTGTGATCCACGGCACGTCTCCGCCAAAGTACTCGGAGCGGTCGGTACGCGGGGTACCGCCACCGACGATCGTGGCGACGTCCCCCATCCGCGCCCATCGCCAGTGATCAGGAATCGGCCATGGCTGATCGGGAAGAGAGGACGACGTGTCTTTGCGCGTCGCAAGAGAACGCTCGGCAAGTTCCTCGACGATGCGCAGTTTCTCTGCAACGGGCTTCCTGGCGAGGTCCTTGCGGTAGGCTCGCTTGCTTTCGAGAATCCGCTCGAATTTTGAACTCATGTTTAGGCCAGAAATTGGCGCTTGAATTGTTGCCAGCGTTCTTTGAGGTGATATCGTGTCAAGATTTGTTCGAATCGCGGTAAATCAAGCGCTTCTTCTTCGATAAACTGGACGAGGCGCGCTTTGTCTTTGGGGCGGCCGATTTCCAAGGCGATTGCCGCCAGATGCTCGGCGGTAAAAACACGCGCCGGAATGCCGTCGATGTCCTTGGTTACTGCGTCCTTCAATGCTTCTTCGACAAGAGGCGATGTGGATGGAAGAAATTGAACCGGCGTTCCAGCGACAACGATGTATTCGCGTTCGATAACGCCGCCACGCGCCGTCAAATAATCGTAGATAGGCGTGAGGCTGAGGAGAGGATCGTCGAAAGCCGATTTAAAGACCACGAAAATGTCCACATCAAGCGTGGCGGTGGGTTGCTGTAGAGCACCTGCAGCGCGGTGATTTCATCCTTGTGCTGCTCGATGAACTGTTCGAAGGATTGCACCATGCCGCGCGCGCGGTCGAGCGCATCGGCAGAGAATGTCGCTTCGAGGATTTCGTCGGCGCTCACGGTGTCGATGACGACCTCGTTTTTCTTCTTGATGGCGTCGAGCGCTTCGCGCAGCCTGGGGTCGTGCAGCGGCTTGACGGCTTCCGTGCGCGTGATGTCGGTTTGATCGGGGTCGAGCGACTGCACGATGCGATGGGCAAGTTCGCGGACGCCAAGGCCGCCGGAGAGTTGCTTGATGCGCGCATCGTCTTCCGCGCTGATGCGGTGCTCCATGCGCGCCAGCCGCCCGGCGAGCGAGGAGAGCACGTCGTCCTCGGTATTGCCGAAGGCGACGGCCTGCATCAGCTTTTCGAAGCTGACGGTGGGTTTGCTTTCCATCGGCCGCGAATCGGTCTTGTCGCGCTCGCAGACGCCGACGGCGTCGACGATCACGAAGTGGTCCTTGGCTTTGGCGTCGGGCGTTACGCTTTGCAGGTCGTCGGCGCTGATGACGCGCACGCCACGGCCTTTCATCTGCTCGAAGAAGGCGCGCGATTTGACGGCGCGCATGAACATGACGACTTCGACCGCCTTGATGTCGGTGCCGGTGGCGATCATGTCCACGGTGACGGCGATGCGCGGCATGGGACTGGTGCGAAAGGCGTTGATCAGGTCTTTCGGTTTCGCGCCGGTGGTGCGGTAGGTGATCTTCTGCGCGAAGTCGTTGCCTCTGCCGAATTCCTCGCGCACGATTTCAACGATGTTTTCGGCGTGGGCATCGTCCTTGGCGAAGATCAGCGTCTTGGGCACCCAGCTGCGGCCGGGAAAGATTTCGGTGAACAGCTTGTCGCGATAGGTCTGGATGATCTTGCGGATCTGGTCGGGCGCGACGACGTCGCGGTCGAGCTGGTTGGGGTCGTAGGCGAAGTCGTCGTCGAGCTGTTCCCAGCGTTTCCGGCGCGTTTCGCGTTCCTGCACCTGCACCGAGTAGCCGGCCTCGACTTTGGAGCCGGCTTCGGTAATGGCGGTGCGGATGCGATAGACGTCATAGTTGACGTTGACGCCGTCGGCGACGGCCATCTCGTGGTTGTATTCCATCACCAGGTTCTGGTTGAAGAAACCGAAGGTCTGCTTGCTCGGCGTGGCGGTGAGGCCGATCAGGTAGGCGTCGAAGTATTCGAGCACCTGCGCCCACAGGTTGTAGATCGAGCGGTGGCATTCGTCAGTGACGATGATGTCGAAGGTTTCGATCGGAATCTTGGGGTTGTATTCGATGGGTTCGGCCGGACTTATCAGGACGCCGCCATACGGCGTTGCTTGGCTCTCTGCGCTGCTCATTGACTGTGTTGTCAACTCCGCTGCTCGCTCGCCGCGCGCCTTGTCTGGCGACGTCCTGCGTTGTCCGGTGCCACTGGCGGGCAACATTAGTTGATCCACTGAAATTTCTTCGAGGTCTTCGGGCAGGTCGCGGCCCTTGAGCATCGAGTAGAGGCGCTGGATGGTGCCGATGCAGACGCGCGCCGTGGTGTCGAGCGTGTTGCCGCTCAGGCGCTGGACGATGTATTCCTCGGTGAACTTGTAGTTGTTGTAGGGCGACGCGTATTGCTGGAATTCCTTGAGCGTCTGGTCGGCGAGGTTGCCGCGATCGACGAGGAACAGCACGCGCCGCGCGCCGGCGAACTTGATGAGCCGGTAGATGAACGAGATCGCGGTGAAGGTCTTGCCGCTGCCGGTCGCCATCTGGATCAGCGCACGTGGCTTGTTGGCGGCGAGCGATTGTTCGAGATTGCGGATCGCCGTGAGCTGCGCCGGCCACAGGCCCTGTTCGACAATGGGCGGCATATGTTGTAAGCGGGCGAGGAAAGTGTCGCCGTGTGTCGCGTAGGGCGGCGCGCTTTGTTGCGCGGTATTGGCGGCGGGCGCGTTCAGCCAGTCGGCGAGTTGGTCGGGTTTGTGGAAGGCGAAGATCGGGCGCGAGCGCGGCTCGGGATCGAGGCCGTTGGTGAAGCGTGTTTCCGCGCCGGTCGATTGATAGGAGAACGGCAGCGGGTTGTGCCAACGTGGCAGGCCATCGGGCAGCCCTTTGGTGTATTTTTCAGACTGGGTTTCGACGCCGGACAGCGTGACGCCTTCCTTCTTGGCTTCGATGACGCCGGCGGCCTGGCCGTCCACATAGAGCAGATAGTCGGCGAAGCCATAACCGGATTTCAGCGGGAATTCACGGATCGCGACGCCGCGCGTGGCATGGATGTTGGCGTTTTCAACGTCGCAAACATGCCAGCCCGCTTGTTCAAGCAGGCGGTCGATTTCTTCGCGAGCTTCCTTTTCCTGAGCCATCGTTTTTATTGTGGCGAAAAACGACAGCTATTATGCGGCAAGTCCGGCCAGTCAATGAACGGCGAAAAAGAGGGGCGGCCTGAGCCGCCCCTTTTCTTATGACGACCGGATTTACCAATCACTCATCGCAACCTTGCCGGTTTCGAGCAGCGACTTGAGGTTGGACAGGATGCTCGGCCAGCCGCCGGACACCGCCTTGATCAGCCTGGAGTCCGCCTGTTCCGACGTGTGGGTGATGGTGAGCCTGACCGCGCCACCGTGCGGTTCGAGTTCGATCACGCAGCGCGCCGGCGGCTCGCCCGCCATTTCCGGCCAGTGTTCGCTCCACTTGAGGACCATGCGGCGCGGCGGATCGAATTCGACCACCTTGCCACCGTGGGGCGTGTGGCCGTCGCCGTCAACGAACTTCCACTCGGATCCCACCTGCCAGTCGGTCTCGATGTTGATGCCGAACCAGTACTGCTGGATGAATTCCGGTTGGGTCAGCGCCGCCCACAGTTTTTGCGGCGTGGTGCGGATGTAGATCACATAGACGAAACTGCTGGTTGCGGTTTTGCTTTTGGCCATGGTGGTTCCTTCCGGCGCCATGCCGTCAGTTTTTCGCTTTCATCACGACGTCGCCGGTTTCCAGCATGGATTTGACGTTGGAGAGGATCCGCGGCCAGCCGCCGGAGACGGCCTCGATGAATTTGGAGCCGGGCTTGTTGATCTCGTGGAGGATGGTCAGCTTGACGGCGCCGCCGTCCACCGCTTCGATGGCATAGGTGCAGCGGGCGACCCCTTCGGCGTTGAGTTCCGGACTCCACTGGTTCTGCCATTCGAGCACCATCCGTTTCGGCGGGTCGATCTCGAGGATCGTGCCGCTGTCGGCGACGCGCCCGTCGGCGAAGGCGAGCTTCCATTTCGAGCCGGCTTTCCAGTCGGTGTCGAAGCTGGCGCCGAACCAGCATTGCCGGACGGTCTCGGGCGTGGTGAGGGCGGCCCACAGTTTTTCCGGCGTGGTGCGGATGTAGATCACATAGATGAAACTGCTTTTTGCGTCACTCATGGTCCTTCCTTTCCAGGGTTCGTTTCAATTCCGCCAGCGCGCTGACGCGCGGCGCATCGAATTTGCTGATCCAGCGTTCGGCAATGCTGTTGATCGGCACCGGGTTGATGAAATGCAGCTTCTCGCGTCCGCGCCACGCCGTGACGACGAGGTTGGCCGTTTCCAGAATGGCGAGATGCTTGGTCACCGCTTGGCGGCTCATGTCGTGCTCGGCGCACAGCCGGCCCAGCGTCAGGCCGTGCTTTTTGCGCAGCCGGTCCAGCAGCAACCGGCGGCTGGGATCGGCCAGCGCCTTGAATACCTTGTCGTCGTCGGCAGGCACGTTGCGCTATTATGCAACCTTTTGGTTGCATGTCAAGCAGCCGCCGTTTGACGGGGGTGGAGCAGGGCGGACATGAAAAAGGGCGGCCGCAGCCGCCCTTTCGGTGAAGCGCGTCGCCGCTTTTCAGGCGGCGATTCTATGCCCTACGGATGTCAGGCGGAATGCGCGGTAACGCGCAGCTTGACGCGGGTTTTTTTCTGCAGTGCTTTCACGATGTCGAAGAAGTTCTCCGTATTTGGGTTGCCATGCGGCGCGAGCATGCGATGCAGGCTTTTACTCGGTTTTTTGATTTCTACCGCGAGTTCCTCGAAACCGACCGTGGCGTTGACGAGGTCACGCAGCACGGATTTTCCAGTAATGGTATCGCCCGCGAGGTAGGCGTTGATCGCTTCGGTGAACAACGCCTGCCGGAATTTGGGGTCGCGCCGTACGCGCGCGGCCACCGTCTGTTTGAAATCACGCGTCAGTGCCATGTTGATAATTTCCTGTCATGTCTTGTGTCGCTTGTAATCGGTCCACGCTTGTTCAGCCGCTTTTATCGCTTGCTGCTGACGTTTTTTGGCGCCGCCGCCGAGCAGTATCACCAGCGTCTCGCCGTCCTTGCCGAAATAAATCCGGTAGCCGGGACCGAAATCCATCCGGTATTCGAACACCCGGCCGGCGCCCTTCACGTTGGAGAAATTTCCCTGCCCCAACCGGTAAATCGCCGTCGTCACTTTTGCCGCAGCTTCGGCATTGAGATCCTCCAGCCATCTCCCGAAGGGCGAACGCCCGCCGGCATCAAGATACTCGACAATGCGAATGGACGGCATATGGTAACACTTAAGTTACTATATGGGAAGCTAGTTTAAACATGAAAAGGGCCGCAGGCCGTCAGGCTTGCGCCCCCATTTCGAATGGATCGTTCGGCAGCGACGGTTTCAGCGTGTTTCGAAAAAATAAAATCGGATATGCTCTATCTCAATATCTCTCTCACCTCTATTCCTCTCCCGGCAGGAGAGGAGTTGTTCGCCCTTCTCCCTTCGGGGGGCGGGGTTCTAGAAAATGAACGGCACCATGCGCCAGCGCGTCTTCTTCTTGTAGTCGCGGTATTCGGGCGCTTCGGACAGCACTTCTTCTTCCTTGATGATGCGCAGCCCCTGCGCCAGGTACTGGCCGGCCAGCAGCATCAGGTTGTGCCAGCTGAACGAGGCCAGCATGAAGCCGATGTGGTTGATCAGGTAGCCGGTGTAGATCGGATGGCGCACCAGCCGGTACGGGCCGTGGGTGACGATGCCGCGCCGCGCCGGCAGCAGCCCGAAGCGGTTGCCGAGCGTGATCTTGCCCCAGATCTGCAGCAGGATGCCGATGGTCTGCAGCAGTTCGGTCCACAACGGTTCGAGGAATTCGTGGCCGGGACCGAGGTAGATGAACAGGTAATAGAAGGTGGCGACGCCGGTGACGAACAGCGCGGTCGGCTCGGTGCGCACCGCCTCGGGTTTGCGCGCGATCAGCACCAGGATCACCGTGATCCCCTCGGCCAGCGCGAGCAGGATCAGGTTGGGACGGTGGTAGAGATGCCACGCCTCGACGGCGCGGTAAAGGAAGACCGACAGCGCGGCCGCGGTGACGCCTTTGATCAGGATCGTGGTGACGTCCAATTTCATCAAATGACCTCGGGTTGACGGGAAACGCCGCCGCCTCCGCGGCGTGACGGCCGCGAAGACGGGGAGGACTGCAGCACTGTGCCCGCCGCTTACAGCAGCGGCACGATCAACAGCGCGACGATGTTGATGATCTTGATCAGCGGATTGACCGCGGGGCCGGCAGTGTCCTTGTAGGGATCGCCGACGGTGTCGCCGGTGACCGCGGCTTTGTGCGTCTCGGAGCCTTTGCCGCCGAAGTTGCCGTCTTCGATGTATTTCTTGGCGTTGTCCCAGGCGCCGCCGCCGGTGGTCATCGAGATCGCGACGAACAGGCCCGTCACGATGGTGCCGACCAGCACGCCGCCCAGCGCCTGCGGGCCGAGGAAATAGCCGACGACGACCGGAATCAGCACCGGCAGCAGCGACGGCACGATCATTTCCTTGATCGCGGCGCGCGTCAGCATGTCCACCGCGGTGCCGTATTCGGGCTTGGCGCTGCCTTCCATGATGCCCTTGATTTCCTTGAACTGGCGCCGCACTTCGATGACGACGCTGCCGGCGGCGCGGCCGACCGCTTCCATCGCCAGCGCGCCGAACAGGTAGGGCACCAGTCCGCCGATGAAGAGGCCGACGATCACCATGTGGTTGGAGAGATCGAAGGTCAGGTTGTGGCCGCTCGACGCCAGCGCATGTGTGTAGTCGGCGAACAGCACCAGCGCGGCGAGGCCGGCCGAGCCGATCGCGTAGCCCTTGGTCACCGCCTTGGTGGTGTTGCCGACGGCGTCGAGCGGATCGGTGATCGCGCGCACTTCCTTCGGCAGCTTGGCCATTTCGGCGATGCCGCCGGCGTTGTCGGTGATCGGGCCATAGGCGTCGAGCGCGACGATGATGCCGGTCATCGACAGCATCGCGGTGGCGGCGACGGCGATGCCGTAAAGGCCAGCCAGCGCATAGGAGCCGAGAATCGCCGCGCATACCGCGAGCACCGGCGCGGCGGTCGCTTTCATCGAGATGCCGAGGCCGGCGATGATGTTGGTGGCGTGGCCGGTGGTCGACGCCTGCGCGACGTGGCGCACCGGGCCGTATTCGGTCGCCGTGTAGTACTCGGTGATGACGACCATCAGCACGGTCAGTACGAGGCCGATCACCGCGCAGCCGTAGAGCTTGATCGGCGTGGTGCCGGCGATATAGTTACCGATGTCGCCCATCAGCTGGATAGTCGCCGGATAGAACGCGATCAGCGCCAGCACGCCGGCCACCGCGAGGCCCTTGTAGAGCGCGCTCATGATCTTGCCGCCGCTGGCCTTGACGAAGAAGGTGCCGATGATCGAAGCGATGATCGAAATGCCGCCCAGCACCAGCGGATAGACCGCGGCCTTGCCGGCGATCGCCGGGTCGGACAGCAGCAGCGTGCCGAGCAGCATGGTGGCGACGATGGTCACCGCGTAGGTTTCGAACAGGTCGGCGGCCATGCCGGCGCAGTCGCCGACGTTGTCGCCGACGTTGTCGGCGATCACCGCCGGGTTGCGCGGATCGTCTTCTGGTATGCCGGCTTCAACCTTGCCGACGAGGTCGGCGCCGACGTCGGCGCCCTTGGTGAAGATGCCGCCGCCGAGCCGCGCGAAGATCGAGATCAGCGAGCCGCCGAAGGCGAGGCCGACCAGCGGATGGATCAATTCCTGCATCGGCGCATCGGGCGTCATGTTGTAAAGGACGGCGAAGAAGCCGGCGACGCCGAGCAGGCCGAGGCCGACCACCAGCAGGCCGGTGATGGCGCCACCGCGAAACGCGATCTGCAGCGCCGGATTGAGGCCGTGACGCGCGGCTTCGGCGGTGCGCACGTTGGAGCGCACCGAGACGTTCATGCCGATGTAGCCGGTGGCGCCGGACAGGATGGCGCCGATCGCGAAGCCGATCGCGGTGCTCCACTTCAGCGCGAAGCCGATGACCACGAACAGCAGGACGCCGACGATGGCGATCGTCGAATACTGGCGGTTAAGGTAAGCCGATGCGCCCTGCTGCACTGCGGCCGCGATTTCGCGCATGCGGTCGTTGCCGTCGGACTGGCGCAGAATCCAGTTCACCGACCATAACCCGTAGCCGACCGCAAGCAGCGCGCAGATCAGCGCAAACCATAATGCTGACGACAAAGACATGCTTATCCTCCCCCAGTTTGGCCATCACAGGCTGGCCGGTGCCTTGTTATCGATCGTTCAAAACCGTTCCTCGAAAGTGATGACGCGCCGCTGCCGGCGCCCGCGCCCACGGGCGCGGAAGGTTGATCGTTAAATTTCGAATGCGCCGAGCTTCTTCGGCACCGCCGTATTTTTGAGCCGCACGTAGACGGGCAGGCCGTCCTTGTACGGCGGGTAGTCCTCGCCGGAGATCAGCGGCGCGAGATAGCGCCTGCACTTGTCGGTGATGCCGTAGCCGTCCTTGCTGATGAAGTCACGCGGCATGAATTTCTCGACGTTGGCGACCTTGGACAGCGGCGCCATTCCGATCTTGTACTTATAGGGTTTGTCGGAGAGGCGGTCCACCGTGGGCATCACGGAGTTGTGGCCCTGGATCGCCAGCTCGACGGCCTTCTTGCCCAGTTCGTAGGCCTGCTTCACGTCGGTTTTGGAGGCGATATGGCGCGCCGCACGCTGCAGGTAATCGGCGACGGCCCAGTGGAACTTGTAGCCGAGCGCATTCTTGATCATGTTGGCGACCACCGGCGCGGCGCCGCCCAGTTGCGCGTGGCCGAAGGCATCGCGCGTGCCTTGCTCGGCCAGGAATTTGCCATCGGGGTAGTGGCAGCCTTCGGAGACGACGATGGTGCAGAAGCCGTATTGCTTCACCTTGCTGTCGACCCGGGCGAGGAATGCAGTCTGGTCGAATTCGATTTCGGGAAACAATATGACGACGGGGATGCCCTGGTCTTCCACCAGTCCGCCGGCGGCGGCGATCCAGCCGGCGTGGCGGCCCATCACTTCGACCACGAAAATCTTGGTCGAGGTCTTGGCCATCGAGCGCACGTCGTAGCTGGCTTCCAGCGTGGAGACGGCGATGTACTTGGCGACCGAGCCGAAACCGGGACAGCAGTCGGTGACCGGCAGGTCGTTGTCCACGGTCTTCGGCACGTGGATCGCCTGGATCGGATAGCCGAGGGTCCCGGACAACTGCGAAACCTTGAGGCAGGTGTCGGCGGAGTCGCCGCCGCCGTTATAGAAGAAGTAGCCGATGTTGTGCGCCTTGAACACTGCGATCAGCCGCTCGTATTCGCGGCGGTTCTGTTCGAGGCTTTTCAGTTTGTAGCGGCAGGAGCCGAATGCGCCGGATGGAGTGTGGCGCAGCGCGCGGATCGCGGCCGGCGTTTCCTTCGAGGTGTCGATCAGGTCTTCGGTCAGCGCGCCGATGATGCCGTTGCGACCGGCGTAGAGTTTGCCGATCTTTGCCTTGTGCCTGCGCGCGGTTTCGATCACTCCGCAGGCGCTGGCGTTGATGACCGCGGTGACGCCGCCCGACTGCGCGTAGAAAGCGTTTTTCTTCGACATGCGGGAGGGTCCCTTTCGTGGCCTCTATTGGGGGCGCGCCATTTTAGCGTGCCCGGCCAGGGCTGCAAACATGCGGTCGCGGATCGCCTCGATCGCGCCCAGGCCGTGGATTTTGACGTAGCGCGGCGCGCACGGATCGCCGCCGGCCGCCCATTGCTGATAGTAATCGACCAGCGGCCGGGTCTGCGCGTGATAGTGCTCGATGCGCTTTTTGACGGTCTCTTCGAGATCGTCCGGGCGCTGCACCAGCGGCTCGCCGGTGACGTCGTCGACGCCCGGCGTCCTCGGCGGATTGAATTCGATATGGTAGGTGCGGCCGGAGGCGGGGTGGACGCGGCGGCCGCTCATCCGGCGCAGGATTTCGGCGTCGTCGACGTCGAATTCGATCACGACGTCGATACCGACACCGGCCGTGCGCAGCGCTTCGGCCTGGGCGACGGTGCGCGGAAAACCGTCGATGATGAAGCCGTTCGCGCAGTCGGGATCGGTGATGCGGTGTCTGACCATCTCGATCACGATGCGGTCAGGCACCAGTGCTCCGCTTTCCATGTAGCCGCGCGCTTCGTTGCCGAGCGCGGTGCCGGCCTTGGCCTCGGCGCGCAGGATGTTGCCGGTCGAGATCTGCGGGATGCGGTAGCGGTCGGCCAGATATTGCGCCTGTGTGCCTTTGCCGGCGCCGGGCTGACCGAGCAGGATGATGCGCATCATGGTCGAATGTGTGTCGTCGGTATGCCCCGGCCGGGTCGCGTTGACGGTGTGTCGCCCGGCGGAATCGTTGTTGTCGGCGGATTATAGCGCGCCGGCTGCGTCACCGACGCATTACGGCCTCATCACGGCGATCGCCGCGCGCGCGCGTTCCAGATCGTGCTCGGTATCGACGCCGGGCGGCGGCGACTCGCGGGTGACGACGACGCTGATGCGATGGCCGTGCCACAGCACACGCAACTGTTCCAGCGATTCGAATTTTTCGAGCGGCGACGGCGCAAGCTGCGCATAACGGGCGAGAAAACCGGCGCGGAAGCCGTAGATGCCGATGTGGCGGTATGCGGGCAGGCCTGCCGGGATTGAGGATTGAGGATTGAGGATTGAGAAGCCTGCCCAGGCATCGCGCGGCCAAGGGATCGGCGCGCGGCTGAAATAGAGCGCGTAGCCGTCGCGGTCGAGCACGACCTTGACGATCGCCGGGTTGGCGAATTCCTGCGCGTTCTCGATTGCGCAGCACGCGGTGGCCACCGCGGCGTCGGGATGTTCGGCCAGATTCGCCGCGACGGCATGAATCACCGCCGGCGGAATCAGCGGTTCGTCGCCCTGCACGTTGACGACGAAATGATCGTCGGCATAGCCGCGCTGCGCGGCGACTTCGGCGATGCGGTCGGTGCCGGAGGCGTGGTCGTCGCGCGTCAGCGTGGCGGTATGCCCGTGCTGCGCGGCGACCGCGGCGATTTCGTCGCTGTCGGTGGCGATGATGACTTCGTGCGCGCCGCTGGCGCGCGCGCGGTCGGCGGCATGGATCACCAGCGGCTTGCCGCCAAGATCGGCCAGCATCTTGCGCGCGAGACGCGTCGAGGCAAGACGCGCGGGAATGACGACGGTGAATTTCATGGATACAGGATTCAGGAGCCAGGATTCAGGATTGAGAAAATGCCAAATCGACGGTTTTCCCGAATCCTTGATCCTCAATCCTGAATCCTGCCTTCATACTTCCTCTTCCGGAGGAAGCTTCCTTGCTTCGTCTTCGAGCATGATCGGGATGCCGTCGCGGATCGGATAGGCGAGGCGGTCGGGCCGGCAAATCAGTTCCTGCGCGGTCTTCTTATAAACCAGCGGGCCCTTGCACAGCGGGCAGACCAGGATATCGAGCAGCTTGGCGTCCATGTCAGGAGCTTGAACGGTTTTCCAGTTGGCGCAGCACCCGTTCGCCGAGACCGGGCTCGACCTCGGCGTCAATGCGCAGCGCCCAGCAGTTCTCATTGCAGAAACGCTCGCATTTTACCGCATCCTTTTCGGTCATGATGACGTCCCCGCCATCGGCGGCGGGGGGCGTGAAAGCGGCAAGCTCGGCGGCGCTGAACGCATGATGGTCGGGGAACGGATGCGCGGTGAACGAGACGCCGAGTTCGCGCAGGCGCGCGAAGAAATGATGCGGATTGCCGATGCCGGCGACCGCGTGCACGCGGCGCTGCAGGAAATGCTCGGGTCCGACATGGAGTTCGGGATTGAGCAGGTTGTAGAACACACTGCCGGTCAGCCGCATTTCGAACAGCGGCACGCTGCACGGCAGTTCCTCGTGCGGAAACAGCGCGGCGCCGTTGGTGACGACGGCGTCGACCTGTTCCAGCCGCTGCGGCGGCTCGCGCAGCGGCCCGGCCGGCAGCAGCATGCCGTTGCCGAAGCCGCGCTCGCCGTCGACCACCGCGATTTCGGCGTCGCGCGCCAGCGCGTAATGCTGGAGGCCGTCGTCGCCGACGATGACGCTGCAGTCGGCGTGCGCGGCGAGCAGCGCGCGCGCCGCAGCGGCGCGACGCGCGCCGACCCAAACCGGGCAGTCAGTGCGGCGCGCCAGCAGCACGGCCTCGTCGCCGACCACCGCCGGATCGCTGTCGCCGCGCGCCGCGCGTGGCATGCAGGCGCTGCCGCGGTAACCGCGGCTGACGATACCCGGCACGTGGCCGCGCTCACGCAGGAAGCGGGCGAGCCAGCATACCAGCGGCGTCTTGCCAGTGCCGCCGACTGTGATGTTGCCGACTACGATGACCGGCACCGGAAGCCGTTCAGTTGCCAGCGCGCCGGCGCGGTACAGCGCGCGCCGCGCCGCGGCGGCGGCGCCGAATGCCAGCGACAGCGGCCACAGCGCCAGGTGCGGCGCCGAAACGCGGTACCAGTTTTGTTCGAGCCAGCGCATGCGGGGGAAGGGCGAGTAATTAGTGATTGGCAATTAGTAATTTGTGGGCAGCCATTCGTGAGACGAATCGCTAATGACCAATTACTAATTCCGTCACTTTTTCTCGCCGGCCTGCGTGGTGGTGAAGGTGATGCGGCTGTAGCCGGCGAGGCGCGCGGCTTCCATCACGTTGACGACCGATTGCCAGTTGGAAACGGCATCGGCGTCGATGACGATCACCGGGTCGGGGACGCCGCCCGCCGCGCGCTTCATCTCGTCGGCAAAGGCGGCGGGGCTCTGGAAGGCGACTGGTATGTGGTTGACCGCGTACTTGCCGTCGCCGCCGACCACGATGTCGAGCTGGTTCGGGCGCTGTTCGGGTTTATTGGCCTCGGCGGTCGGCAGGTTGATCTTCAGTTCGGAATAGC
>Ga0335069_10009758_pt1 | contig 13642 bp, 13 predicted proteins | sample Lox_Sample_11_FD_206714 | JGI IMG/M metagenome (GOLD analysis project Ga0335069, IMG submission 206714) | Soil microbial communities from Loxahatchee National Wildlife Refuge, Florida, United States - Lox_Sample_1.1 | ecosystem: Environmental > Terrestrial > Soil > Wetlands | place: USA... | reverse complement strand
TTGAACCTGACGCAGGTGTTCATTTACATGGCTGCGATCGGCGCCAACGTAGCCTGGATCGTTTCGCTCCGTTCTCTTATCGCATTTTCCGTGAGGACCGATTCCGCGGCTGCAGAGACAGGCGCCTGAGGACCGACAAGAGAGCCATTGATCGCGCGATCTGCGCGTTGCAAGAACCGGGGCGATGAAAGAGCTGGAATCAGGTTCATTCTTGAATAGGCCACTTCGGTGCGCGTGGCCCGAGACCGTCAGGGTTGTCAGCTGGAATATCAATCGCGGTCTTCAATTGAGCGCTGTTGTAGATTTTCTAGAAGCCTCGTCCGCTGATTTGATTCTGCTGCAGGAGACGGACGTCAACGCCCATCGAACGGGCCATCGCGACATTCCCCGGAGAATCGCTCAAGCACTGCGAATGGACTATATCTTCGGTCGCGAGTTCGAGGAGTTGGCCCAGGGAAGCCGAAGCAATCCTGCTTACCATGGGCAGACGACTTTATCGCGCCTGCCGCTGTCGAACGGTCAACTGCTGAGGTTCCGCGAGCAGTCGACGTTCTGGCGCCCTCGATGGTTTGTTCCTCCGGTGCGATGCATGCAAAGGCGACTGGGGGGCAGGATGGCGCTGCTTGGCGAGATTGCAGCCGGGGGCAGGACGTTATTGCTCTGTAACGTGCACCTCGAGAGCCGGGGCAGCGACGAACTCAGGATGCGGCAACTCTCCGAGATCCTCACCGGCATCGGGCAACATCGGGCCGAGATGCCAGTGCTCGTGGCGGGCGACTTCAACTTCGACGTCTCTCGCGGACCCGCAGCTTCTCTCATCGCCAGTACGGGATTCGATAACCCCTTCGCATCGTTCGCAGGAGGCGGGACCGTACTGGAAAGCAAGTATGCGAGGCCGGCGGCGATCGATTGGATGCTGACGAGGGGAGCAGTATCTGCGTGCCATCCTGCAATCCACAAGTCGATTGTTGCATCGGACCATTTCCCTCTGTCTCTCGAACTCCGCATCCAGTGAGTGCGGGTGGCGTTGAGTTGCCTGCCGGCACATAGCCACATTCGTCGTGACATGACGTCACTTGCCACTATCGCGTCGAAACGCCGCAATTGCGGCAGCACCTTCGGCTTGGTTTCGTTCTGCGCGAATCCTATGTCATTTGTCCTCAGGCGGATGGGAGATCGGCTTCAATGGCATAGCTCGTGCAGATCAAGGAAGCAGAAGCAGCGCACATTGCGGTTGGGTCGCGGCCGGGCTGCTCTCATCCGCGTTTTTTTGACGGGACAATGCCGTCATGCACGGAGCCCCGGCGACTTGCTGACGGTGATCGAACGCCTTAACCGAGGAGAAGCGGCGAGCGAGCTGCGACTCCGGTATCAACGCCCGGGGAGGACGACATGACCGGTGAAGTAAAGATGGCGAGCAAGGTTTTGCTCTGCTGCCTCCTGCTTGCGGCTTCGCTATTGATCTTGTGCACGCAGTACCCGTTTTGACGGAGATGCCCAAGGAACAGCCATGATCACGATTGAATCAACCATGACGAACGACTCTGGCAAAGACCATGAAGCGCGTACGAGTATCTACGGCCGGTCTGGGGAACAGGCCCTGGTTGCGGCGGCCCAGGCAGGAATGACCGACGCGATGGACGAGTTAGTGGCCAGGCACAAGACGGACCTCTATCGCGCTGCCAGACGGTTCACGAGGAGCCACGAAGATGCAGAGGACCTGGTGCAGGACGCGATGTCGAGGGCATTTGTCAATGTGCGCAAATTCCGCAACGAATCCCGCTTTGCCACCTGGTTGATCGCAATCGTCAACAACGCGGCACTCTCAATGATGCGAAGGGGAAAGAACACTTACTTTGAATCCATTGATAGCAGGCACGAAGAGGGCGCCGGCCTGAGCCGCTGGGATGTTCCCGATGTTCGCCTCAATCCGGAGCAGGAGGTCATGCTCCAGGAACAGCGCATGTACCTTCACACAGCAATTCTGCGGCAATCGCGAACACACCAGATGCTTCTCGAACGGTGTGTCTTCAATGAAGCTCGCATTGCTGACGCGGCTTCGTCTCTCGGGCTCACGATTGGTTCGGCAAAACCAGGTCTCCATCGTGCACGACGCAGAATATCCGATTCATTCGAACGACGCGGTCCCATTAAGAGGCGGAACCTCCAGAACAAGCGGGTGCGGCGACAAAGCGCCTGAAGAAGGCAGAATACCTATGAACCTGAACCACAGACTCACGATCACAACTGACGACTTCTCCAATTCAAGAATCCCCGATGCGGGCCCGACTCCGGCGTGGCGACGCGGACTTTGCTTCAGGATCGCGCCGAGACACATGCGGGGCGCCCTTGTCGCAACCGCCATAGCGCTTGTCCTGCGGCAGCCGATGGTTGCACAGGATATGGTCCATCCCGAGGCCGCTCACACGACCGTATCCGCAGGGGTGCAGTCAAATGTCGCGCATGTGGAATTGCCGGAGATCGCCCGCTCCACGTCCGACCCCGCAACAGCCAAAGGCAGCGCAGCCACGCCTGTTGATTCTGCAACGGCCACGATCACCGGAACCGTACTTGACGCGAACGGCGCTCTTGTTCCGGGTGCGACCGTGGTGTTGAACGACGCGTCTTCTGACGATCGGCGCGAAGTGACTGCGGACGATAGCGCAGCATTCAAATTTGACTCAGTCAAGGCCGGTATTCCCTATGAAGTCAGCGTGCATGTGAATGGTTTTTCGCCGTGGACGTCTCCGGCCATCGTACTCGAGCCGTCGCAGTTTCTGATCCTCCATGACATTCACATGAAGATGGAAGTCGACTCGACTTCCATCACCGTGTATGGTTCATCGGACGAAATCGCGGTCGAGCAGGTGCGGCTGGAGGAACAGCAGCGGGTGCTGGGGATTATTCCCAACTTCTATGTGGTCTACGACTCTGCAAACGCGGCGCCCCTGACGACAAAGCTCAAGTTCAGGCTGGCGATGAAGGTCGCAACGGATCCCATTACGATCATGGGAGTCGGATTCATGTCGGGCATCGACCAGGCCTCCGACAGGCCGGGTTATGTCCAGGGCTGGAAAGGATTCGGACAGCGCTTTGGAGCGAATTCTGCCGAAGGGTTGAGCGACATCCTGATAGGTGGCGCTATTCTGCCGTCAGTGTTGCACCAGGATCCACGCTACTTTTACCAGGGGACAGGAGGAACGCGCTCGCGGCTCAGGCATGCGATGTCGTCGCCCTTTATCTGCAGGGGAGACAACGGTCATCGACAGATCAATTTCTCGAGTTTGGGAGGGAATATCGGATCGACGGCGCTGTCGATGACGTATCTCCCCGACTCTGACCGGGGCACCGGTACCGTATTCGCCACATTCGGAATCGGCACGGCCGAACGCGTATTTTCCGCGATTGCGCAGGAGTTCATTCTTCCCCGGCTCACGCCCAGTCTGAAGCGATCGAAACAGTAGCAATCTGGGTGCTGGGGATTGCGCCGGATATCCTCGCACAACCAACTCCAGGAGTGAAGGCGCAATTCCCGCTTTTCTTCTCAGGAGGGGGCGCGAAGTTGGCGCCTGCGCTTGCGTTTTGCACGCGAGCGGACCCCGTCGGAGTGCGATCCTGGACGACGGCACTCGCCACTGCGGCGTACGGCTAGGAATCGTAATCGGCGCGGCAGATCTTCAGCTTACGCATTTTAGTCTGCAAAGTCGTGCGCTTCAATCCCAGTCGCTCGGCGGCGCCGCCACGGCCTGATAAGCGTCCGGACGCTTCTTTCAGAGCCGTGATGATTGCGTTGGATTCCGCCTGGTGAAATGTCGATAGAGTGGCGCCGCACATCTGCGGGGAACGCGCCAACTCCACCATCGGAACCTCTAACTCATCTCCGCGAGTAAGAATGACGGCCCGTTCGATAAAGTTTGCCAATTCCCGAATGTTTCCTGGCCAGTCATTCCAGGTGAGAGATTCCATCGCGTGGTCGGGAATCGACTTGATGTGTTTGCCCATCCTCCTGGATAGCTTTGAGACGAAGTAATTCACCAGGAGTGGAATGTCTTCGCGCCGTTCGCGAAGAGGCGGGATCTCAATCGGGAACACGTTGAGCCGGTAAAACAGATCTTCGCGAAAGCTTCCGTTGCGGACCATTTCAGGAAGGCTTCGGTGCGTGGCGGCAATCATTCGCACATCGACCTGAATCGTCCTGGAGCTTCCCAGGCGCTCAAACTCCTGCTCCTGCACGGCACGTAGCAATTTCGGCTGCAATTCCAGGCTGATGTCGCCTATTTCATCCAGAAACAGCGTGCCCCCGTCCGCCAGTTCCATTCTGCCCTTCTTTTGCGTCAGGGCCCCGGTAAACGCACCCTTCTCGTGCCCGAAGACATCGCTTTCCAGGAGTCCCGAAGGAATGGCAGCGCAGTTCATGCAAACGAAGTTGCGGTAGCGCCGACGGCTGAGCTTATGAATTGCGCGTGCAATCAGCTCCTTTCCCGTTCCCGTTTCTCCGTGAAGCAGGACGGTGGCACTGGTGGGAGCAACGATCGTTACCTCTTTGAGCACTCTTTGCAAGGCGGCGCTGTTGCCGACGATATCCTCGAAGCAGTCGTCGGATATGTTTTGAGGCTCTGGATATTGCCGCGGGCAGCCGAATTCGTTTTCCCTGGGGGAGTGTGGTGACATGAAGTCTCCGAGGTCCGGGCAAGCAACATTCGCGTTCCCCATAATTTCCTCCCTGCCTTTACGCCGTCGTGCAAGCAGTTGTTCGGGAGTTTCCGATCAGTTTTGCTCGGGAAGAGCGGGCCCTGGGGTATTGCGCTTCCGAAGCGAGTCGCTCTGCTAGTAGTCGAATCCGGTTCCGATCCGCAGTGGCGCGAGCCTGTACGCCCAGCCCAACATCATTCCGGCGATGCGGCAGTTGTCGATGGTGGGTGGGTTGGTGGAGGTCGCGAGTCCCTCGGCGTTTCGGCAGAGGTGATCAGCGATCCTGGCCAGTTGCGCGTATTTGACGACTTTGGTCCGCGTCATGACCGCGAAGTGTTGCTTTTCGGTGTAATGCTCGCTGCGCTGAATGTTCTGCATTTTCGTTTCCCTTCTCCAGACCTTGAGAGGGCCCACATGAAGCGAGATGATGACCGATGCACCCCCGGGCTGCCATGGTGCCCGGCTCTCACGTTTCTTCCGGAATCCGGTGAGTAGGTCCGGCTGTATTCGATTGTGTTACCGTCACCTATTTCGCGAAACTCTGCATTGAGGGAAACGATGACCTATGTAGGGGCAGGAGGACGCCTCTGTTCGCGGAAAAGACAAGCTTGTTTGAGTGGAGCGGCCGGTTTCTTTCGGGTGGGAGAGCTACCTCTTGCGAGGCGTGGGCTCGATGCGCTTCCATCCGAAGAGGCGAGCATCGACCGACCATAGGCCCGGCCCTAACATTGCCAGGGCCGCGCCAGACGTTGCTACCAGGAGGCAGAGCAACCAGTCTGCAGGCAGGGTGACGAGCCTGAAGCTCTCAATCAGGGCCACCAACGTACCCATGATCGGGGTAAATAGCCCGATGATGAGAAGAATTGCTGCGGCAGCCATGAGAACAGACAAGATTGTCATGGGGATGGCCGGGCTGCTTAGCAAGACGGAATCTGCGTTACTCACCAAGACGAACCCTAACATCAGCCGCATCAACATGAGACCAATCCCGGGCGAGCCGCCGGCGAATGTGGAATACAAGCGTCGCAATGGACGCACCTCTCTTATGCGTATTCATTTTCCTCGGTTTCCCAAGAGAATGGAGCCCTACAAAGAGGTGGGATCGAGCCTCTTTTGAGGCTCGGGGATCGATAAGACGGGGGGCGAGCATCTACAGTTCGATGATTCCTCGTTTCAGAGCGATGGTGGTGGCGTGGGTTCGGTCACTGGCGCCCAATTTGGAGAGGATGCTTCTGACCCGGCTTTTCACCGATTCTTCCGTGGTGGAGAGCTGATCTGCGATTTCTTTGTTTGCTCGTCCGGCGGCTATGAGTCGCAGTACGCTGATTTCTGCGGGCGTCAGGGCGTCGTCGGTGGCATGCTCGACAATCTCCAGGGAAGCCTCTGGGGAGACGGTTTTCTTTCCTGCATGAGCCGCACGGATCGTCTGCAGTAACTCTTTGTGCAGAGCATTCTTCAAGAGATAGCCTTGAGCACCGGCCTTGAGCGCGCGGATGATCTGCGTGTCACTCTTGTAGGTTGTCAGCATAATGATCCTAGCGTCGGGGAATTCATTGCGAATGGCGATCAGCGCATCGAGGCCGCTCATCTCCGGCATTTGCAGGTCCATGAGCGTGACATCGGGCCGATGGGTCCGGAACTGCTGGATGGCTTCACGGCCGTCGGAGGCTTCGCCCACCAGAATCATGTCCGGCTGCATGGCGATCAATGCAGCAATTCCCCCCCGAACGATGGGATGGTCGTCAACCGCAAGAATTCGAATCCGCGCAATATCGGCACTCATGGCGCTGTCTCCCGATTCATGCCCACTATTTTTTGTTCAGCAATTCTGATAACCAGGAACGTTTTGCAGTTCTTGCGTAGGCGGCGTCGGCAGGAATGCGCAATTCCACTTCGGTGCCGGCTTTAAGCTCGCTCCACACCACCAGCTTGCCTCCTATGGCATCGGCGCGTTCCCGCATGCCGGACAAGCCAAAGTGCCCCTCGCGCCCCTGCCCCGACAGAACCCCCGGAGCAATGCCCTTGCCATCATCCCGCACACGCAGGCGGAACTGTTGATGGTCATATCGAATTTCAACTTCGACGTGCCGAGCCTGGGCGTGGTGAAATGCGTTCCGAAGAGCCTCAGCGGCAATTCTGTAGATTTCGTCACGCAGGACAGGATGCAGATCTCGCGGGCCGCCTTCAACGGTGACGCGAAATGCCGAAGATCCGTGGTTGGCGGGATCGGCTGCGAGTTCCTCGCCCAGCATATTGATGGCCCGTGCGAGGTCGTTCGATTGGACCGTGGAGGCGCGCAGTCCCTGCACCGCATCGCGGCCTTCGGTGATCGCATCGGCAGCCTGCCTCATCGCCCCGTCAAGTTTTTCCTTTGCCTCGATGGGGCGGTCAGGGAGCAACTGTGAAACGATCTCAAACCGCAGCATCAACCCCTGGAAGCTCTGCAGCAAGGTGTCATGAAGTTCGCGGGCGAGGCTTGTCCGCTCGCGCACGCGCGCCTCCAGGGTCAGGACAAAGTCGTGGTGCAATTGCCTGACCCTGATCTGGTAGATTGCCCACACGAGTCCCAGAACGAGAACCGCGCACAGCGCGCGAAACCAATTCGTCTGGTAATACGACGGCGCAATCGAGAACTCCAGCGTATCGCCCTGCTCGTTCCAAACGCCGCTGTTGTTGCTAGCGATGACCCGAAAGCGGTAGGGGCCGGGAGCCAGGTTCGAGTACTGCACTTCGCGATCGTTGACCACTTCCCGCCAGCCGTTATCCTGGCCTTCAAGGCGGTATCTGAACCTGGCCCTTTCAGGCGAGACAAAACTGAGGGCGGTGTAGGAGATCTGCAGATCATGAGTTCGGGCCGGCAGATGCACATTCGGAATCGAGGCGCCTGGCAGGTTCTCCCAGTAAATCTTGTTGTCGGCCACGATCTTTTCGATGTGGACCGGTGGCGCGAGTTTGTTCAAAGGAAGATGAGCAGGATCGACCACCGCAATGTCTTCTCGCGTTACGAGCCACAGTTTGCCATCAGCAGCATTCGCGAAGGTTGGACCGAAGTAGGAAGGCGATCCCCAGGGCAAGGCGCCGTCGGTTGCATCCCAAACCGTCGGTTCAACCCGGCGCGCCGGGTCTGAGATCCAGGCATCCACCTGGCTGTGTGGTATGCGCAGCAGGCCGCACCCCGAGTACGCCCATAAGGAACGATCATTGTCCTCAGTCGTCCAGTGAATCTTGTCGCACGGCAAGCCGTTGCTGGTTGTGAGGGTTGCGATCCGGCCGTCCTTGATTCGGCTGACTCCGCTCTCTTGCGTTGCGGCCCACACGGCCCCATCTCGATCAACACGAAGACCGGCGATAGGGCCCTTACCCAGCCCATTCGCGGCCGTGTAGGAGGCGCGGACCTGACCATCCTTGAAATACTCCACGCCTCCATCTGTCCAGAATGCGAGCCAGACTCCACCCCGGTCAGAGACGATGACCTTGGCCTGTTGCCAGCGTCCCAGCACTGACCAGGCGATCTGCTCGACCAAACGCCCGTCCCGCATGTGTGAGAGGCCCCGATTCCCGGAGAGCCAGAGATTGCCTACGTTGTCCCCAGTGATGGAATACACCTCCGTGCTGGGTACGCCATGTACGGCCACGAACCTGGCGTTATCGAAATAAGCCAGTCCATGACCGGTAAACACCCAGATGCGCCCAGCGTGATCCTGGTGCATGGACTGCACCATGTCATCCGGCAGTCCATCTGCATTGCGGAAGATTTTCGTTTGTCCATTCAGCCATCGTGTCAAACCATCGCGAGTGGCAATCCATATGGTCCCATCGGTTGCCGCGATTACGGAACTAACGTTATCGCTGGACAAGCCCTGTTTCGCAGAAACGGTAGTGACGGGGAGATCTCGAAAGCGGTCGAGCCCTCCAGCGGTGGACACCCAGATGTTGCCTTCACGATCCTCGAAGAGGCCCGCGATGATGTTCCCCGAGAGTCCATCGGTCACGGTGAACACGTCTGTCCGGCCCTGATGCACATGGATGAGGCCCCTCTGGTTGGTTCCGATCCAGAGGCCTCCATCGCGGTCCCGGAGCAGCTTATTCGAATCGACATCGCGGTCGGGCAGGAGCGCATTCGGGTTGACAGGGCTTCGAATTGGGTACGATTCGAGCTTGTCGCCGGCGATCTGCCTGAGTCCTCCACCTCTAATACCGCTGATCAGCTTTCCGTCGCTGGACTGAGCAAGGTCGGCCAGCCGCATCCCCGGCACCGCATATCGCTTCGGCGGGCCGGGCTTCCACCGCCAAAGACCAGACTCTGCGCTGGCCCAGAGAGCGCCGGAGCTGTCCTCCCCCAAACTCCAAACGAAACCGCCGAAGGCACCATCCTGCCCGTAGCAGTGTGTGGCACCGCCGCGGATCGCGCAGAGCTGGCCGTGCTGCACTCCGCTCAACGTGCCCGCCCAGACAGTTCCTTCGCGATCCTCCAGCAGCGCTGTAACGAACGAGCGACCAAGCTCCGGATAATGGGTCAGCTTGCCGTCCTTCCAACTCGCGAGCCCAGAAAGTGTACCAACCCAGAGAATTCCGTCGCGCGTGACGAGCAGACTGTAAGGAGGAGAGTCAGAGAGTTGCTGCCCCGCCGGTGGTTGCCAGAGAGCGAAACGAACGCCATCGGAACGAAACAAGCCAAATTCCGTACCGAGCCAGAGATAACCGTCCGGTGTCTGGGCCATCGCGAAGGCGGTGCCCGGAGCGAACCCGTCGCGGATGGTCCATGCGGTATGCCCGTATTGGTTGATATCCAGCGAGGGGTTCAAGGCAAAAGCGCAAGTACAGCCCCCCACCAGAACACCCAGCGCAATCGCGGCCATGCCTTTCCTTAGCAGTCTCACAGTGGGCATAAATCTTAACACAGCAGCAGCGACTCCGGAACCGTGCCGGCTTCACAGACAGCCCGAGCTTGACGTATTCATAAATCGTCAAGAGCCCTCTTGAATACCTCCTGCAAACGCTGTTTGCCTGGCGTCAAAGACCTGGATTGGTTCACGCATGGGCGCGCACGACCATTCGCAAGATGCATGTGCGCGGGTTTAACAGCACATCCAAGTTCCAGGCTGCGGGAATCGCAACGCGGCATTTTGCGAGTGGACCAGGGAAGCACGAGTCGCGGAGTAAACCTATCGCGTTGGGGCGCGTTCCGAGGTTGTGCTGAATGTGGGCGAGGGAATGAATGGGCATGGAGGAAGGCTCGAGATATCGAGGCTCCTAACCTTCTCGGCTGAGAAAGGCCTCAGTCCCCTCTGCTGTCTCCCGAGATTCCGTGCGACTCGATTGCCGCTTCAGACGTAGTCGGATTTCACGATTCCACTGTTGGGAACGGCGTTCACCGGGGGGCATGATCATTTGCGCGAGGGTACGGTCAATCGAAGATTGGCCCACATGAATCATCCAGCTTGTTCCCTTCCCCCCAGAACCCCCCGTAGGTGCTGCCTCGATACGTTGCCGTTATATCGTCGTCCTTCGGCTCTTCGACGGGAACGACCTGATTCGCGGCACGGACGATCGCGTCGTACACCTCCTGGGGCGTTTTTTGCAGGAGAAGGGCACAGTCCAGAATGGAATAGCGCTCAAGCACGCAGATCACAAATGCCACGCGCTCGAGGTCGGGTAGATCCAGAATTGCAGCCGAGTCCCGGAGCGCGTCGATCGAAACTTCCCTGGGCTGCAAGGGAAAATCCAGTCCTGCGTCACAGAGGGTTTCGCTTTCAATGCCTAGAACCAAGCGTATGGCACTCCGGATCACCATGCGGCGAGCGCAGGCATGGATGCGTTGCTTTGCGAGGCTGTTGTTTCGAAAGCAGTCCCTCATGGCAAGAATGAGACAGGTCTCCGCTGTTTCGGCATCGCCGGTGAGATGCATGGCCAGGCAAAGCAGCTGCGTCATCTCTTTTGCGAAGTGCTTTTGCAGGTCTTCGGGTGACGCAAGCGGATCCTGTTCACTAGAACTGAGCTGATGTTTGCGGCGGGGGAGCATGCTTTTCATTCCTCCTGTTTGGAGCATTTGCGAAACCTATGCGCACGGTTAACACGCCCTTGGCGGGAGACCTGTGCCCTGCCCCATCCATACGGACACGAGTTGGTCCCCGTGGGTGAATGGATTGGCGGCGATCGTGGAGTCTTCCGCGATGCTGTGGCCACTTGGGCCGCTGGAGTCTATCGAGTCCATGATCAGTTCGGCGTGTGAGAACGTTCGATCAGGGGACGTCCCGCTGCGCGGCCTCTACAATCTTCGATGCCTAGCATTTGCTTTCTCCCTTGTGACCATCCGAGAGGCATTCAAACTGGCAAATGTTTGCGTCAGCAACTACTGCTGCTTCGCAGAGGCGGGCAATTTGGCCGGCTCGATCTGGCACACCTGACTGCCAGTGTTCCCAAGACGATGAATCCGGCCGCGACGAGGAGCTGGACAAGTCGAAGGAACGAGAACGACTGCGTGGTTGACGGGGTAAACAGCAGCGAGTTCCCGAAGAGACGCGTGGATACAAAGGCAAAATCGAAATACAGGACAGCGGTAACAGAAAGGGCGAAGATCATGCGCCAACGTCCCAGAAGTCCGAATTTAAGCCACGCAATGATTGCAGCTCCCGAGCAGGACACCGACAGGATGCAAATCTGTTGAACCGGCGTGAGGTGACGCGTTAGAGGCATGAGCCCCGCCAGGCTCGCAATCAGGCTCCATCGCAGAAAGTGGACGGTGGGCGCACTGCTGAGTTTCCTATGGAACACGCCACTCAAAACGAAGATTCCGACAAGCGCCGCGAAGAGCCCGAATGCGACATTGATCCATCCAAAAATGCTCATGATCTGTTCCCCCAATCCTTTATGCACACATAAATGGCAATCCGGATGCCAAAGTCGCGCAACGCGTAGGTCCTTTCGATTCAAAGCGATTTGCGCACATCGCATGCGCACGGCGGCTAACTGTCGAAAATGACGACGACAGATTTGCCACTATCACGGCAGGCGATGGACTTTGCACTGGGGGTGGGATCAGGGCCTCGGGTTGCGCGCAGTCGAAAGCGGAATGGAAATGTGCAGAGGCAGAGCTGGAGGCGGGAACGGCTCGTTCGCGTTTCGTCAGTCGCACGGATTCCATTGCGGGAAGCAGAGCCAGAATCCGAGGGGAGGGTGCATCAAGCCTTCTTGCTCTGGATGTCCCGATGAACACGCCGAGCGAGTTGCTTCAACACTTGTTTCGTGAACACGTCGCTTCCCCGGAATTTAGCGCCGTGAACGATGAGAAAAAGGAGGACATCTTCTCCATCCTTGCTGATGACGGTCAGTCCGCGGACATCAATGATGAGTTCACGGTCGTCAGGATTCGATGTGGAGTGACAGAGGCTTCTCATCTCGTCCGTCCAGGGTGCAACGAGCTTTCCCTCCAACACCAATCGGCGCCTGGTCTTGCTCTCGATAATGGAAATCTTCAACATAGCGCTTTCCCCACCAAGGAAGAGCAAATTTCATGCCAAACGAAGGAAGACGCCAGGTCCCTGTATTTGAGTACATTTGAAGAGACGGGGTGTGTCGGAGAGTCGAAAATGTCGACGACAGGACGACGGCGGACGCCCTAACTATCACTCCCGCGCGTTGATTGCAGATTGAACTCTTCTCCCCGGCCATAGGCGCAGCCGGTGGTGAGTTCAGACATAGTTAAACGGGTTGATTCCCAGCCTCTTCATACGGGAGATCAGCGTTGTGCGGCTGATGCCCATGCGCGCGGCCGCCCCGTCGGGGCCACCCACACGCCCTTTGCACTCGGTTAATGCGCGCACGATGTCGTCATGCTGCTTCTTCGCGTGCCCGTCTTCAGCTCCCTTGCCTTTCAATGAAGCAATGGTCTCTTTCACGATCCGCGCAATGTCGTCTTCAGTTTTTGGGGTGGAAGCCGGAGGCGGTTCGTCTGTTTTGACCTTGCGAAGTTCCGCAATCGGCGCCTCGAGCGACCTGCCGCGAGTAAGGATTACCGCGCGCTCGATAAAGTTCTCGAGTTCTCGTATGTTGCCGGGCCAGTCCCAGGCTACAAGGCCTTTCATCATGGGTACGGGAATTGAGTCGACTCGCTTTTGCATCTGCTTGGCAAACTTCTGGACGAAATACCCTACCAAAAGAGGGATGTCCTCTTTGCGATCTCTGAGGGGCGGAATGCGGATGGGAAAAACGTTCAGGCGGTAAAAGAGATCACTGCGAAACTCCCGGTCGGCAATCATCTTTTCGAGGTCGCGATTGGTGGCCGCCACAAGCCGGAGGTTCACTTTTCTTGTATGCGTTCCGCCGAGCCGCTCGAACTCGCGCTCCTGCAATGCACGCAGCAGCTTGGGTTGAATCTCGATGGGAATGTCTCCCACTTCATCGAGAAACAAAGTCCCTTGATCGGCGAGTTCCATTCGCCCGACTTTCTGGCTGATCGCGCCGGTGAAGGCTCCCTTTTCATGCCCGAACAACTCGCTTTCCAGCAGGCCGGTGGGAATGGCGGCGCAATTCAGTTTGACAAAGGTGCGCTCTTTGCGCCGGCTGCATTCGTGGATTGCGCGGGCGATCAGTTCTTTACCAGTGCCGGTCTCGCCAAGCAACAGGACCGTGGAATCGCTGGAAGCGACGGTTTCGACCAATTGCAACACGTGCTTGAGCCCATCACTGCTGCCGATGATCTGTTCGAAGCCCATCTCGCTGCGTATTTGCTCTTCGAGGTACACCTTTTCCTGAGCTAGTTTGTCGCGCAGCTCAGAGAGTTCCTGATAGGCCAACGCGTTATCGATGGCGATGGCAATCTGGCCTCCAACCTGGCTGAGGAATTCTATCTCGTCGGGATCGTACGGATGGTCCGCCGTTCTTCCCATGGCAAGGACCCCGAGAGCGCGACCGCGATTGACCAGCGGAATGAAGCAAACGGTCTTCGGTT
>Ga0335069_10009757_pt1 | contig 13642 bp, 28 predicted proteins | sample Lox_Sample_11_FD_206714 | JGI IMG/M metagenome (GOLD analysis project Ga0335069, IMG submission 206714) | Soil microbial communities from Loxahatchee National Wildlife Refuge, Florida, United States - Lox_Sample_1.1 | ecosystem: Environmental > Terrestrial > Soil > Wetlands | place: USA... | reverse complement strand
ATCGGCAAACCAGCTCTCCCAGTCGGAATAGTGGCCGATGACGACGCGATCGCCGGGCTTCAGAGTCGTCGGGACGAATCGCTCCGGAGTCAGCACCCACGAGGGATCGCCCTTGCGCTTCTCGACCCACTTGCCGGGGCCGACGCGAATGACGGTGCCGATCCGCGTGCCGATGTCGCGGTTCTTGGCGACGTCCGGAACGGCGATGACATGGCTTGGCGGCGTCTCGTCGTCGAGCACGAGAAGGATGTGATCGCCCAGAGGTTTGATCGAAAGCGGATCAAACCAGAGCCCGCCCGCCTGCGTCCGCTGCGGCCGCCAGAACTCGGAAGAGACCGGAGCGTGCTTGATCTGTTCGCGGTTGAGCGGCATTTACTTCTTGTTGCAATCGCCGCCACAGGCGCGGGAGTTGCCGAAGTAAGTGTGAGCGACGCCGCCCTTCGAGGCCGAGCCCTTTGGAGCTTTCTCGGTCGCGATCGAGCGCGCGTTCGACATGGACGCGCCGATTCCAGGGCGCGCGGATTCGTGTTTGTGGGGCCTCTCGAGGCCTTTGGTGTGTACGGTGCGTGTGGTCATTCGGTGAACTCCTCTTCGGTTTCTGATGCTTCGTGCTTGTCGTAGTTCTCGGGCATGGCGGGCAGGCCTCCGTGCTTCGTCAAGTGATCCATGACGTGCTCGCCGCCTTTGGCGATGCCCTTCTTGTTGAAGTGAACCTCGTGCGGCTCGTGCTCGTAACTCGTGTAAACGTGCTTGACGATGTGTCCGCCGCCCATCTTCGGATGGAGCTCGAGGTGATCGACCACCTTCGGGGGCTTCTTACGTGAGTCCTTCGATTCGACTGCTACTAGGCCGTTTCGCGACATTTCTTTAACTCCTCCATCTTTCGATAAATTTCGAGCGGGAATAGATAGATCCCGAAGGCGAGCGGATCCGAGAGCCAGTCGCAGGACAGGTGCTCCGGGGGCTGCGCATTGTCGATCACATTCTGCACGGGGATGTAGAACGGGAGGTGAACCGTTTTCCCCTCCGATCGCAGTTTTAGCCCATCCATGCGCCATCTCCGCGGCTCTGCGCCGAAATGCTCGAGGGGCCGGAGTTCAGTTTCTTTTTCGGCTTCACTGGCATGGCGAAGGTGAGCGCCAGGGCGTCGCCATCATCCGGCGAAGACGAGTCGAGTCCCATCTTTGCCAGGCGTTTCTTCATCGCGTCTTTCGGCTCGAGCTTGATGCGCTGCTCGCGATCGGCGATCAGGATCGGCTTCTGCAGATCCGTGCGCAGTTCGGTGTCGTCGTCGATGCAGCCGCCGGCGCGCAGCCACTCTTTGAGGCTTCCCCACATCTCATCGCGGCGCAGCGCGTAGAACTTGTCACGCAATGCCTGGTCGCCGAAGTTCACGCCCATCACATTCTGCAGTCCGAGCTGCTGCAGGCCTGCGAGGATCGCGCCGGCATTGCCGCCGACGCCGGAGTTGTCGAGGAACATCATCGAGATCCGCTGCCCGTCGAATTCGGTGCGCAGGATATCGGCCAGGCGCTCCCGGATCACCGCGGGGTTTTTTGTGTACTGCCCGCGGATCTTGATCGGCGGGATCGAGCGCGCATCGAAGCCGCGGCGAAAACGAATGACGGTGTCGTCAGATCCGCCCCATGAAAGATCGACCCCGGCAATGAGCGCGTCGTCGTTGAAAGTTGGAAGCGATCGCACGCGCGCCTGCTCGATCAGATCGAGGTCGATGAACTTGCCCTCGCCGGCGAGAGGGAAGAGGCCGCGCCAGGTGACGCGGAACTGGTCGGAGTCTTCCCCGTAGAGCTTGCGCTCCTCTTCGATCTCTTCCGTGTTGATGCCTTCGACCGTGCGTGAGTCGATGACCTCCGGGCGCCAGCGGTGCTTCTGTGTTCCAAACACCGCCTCGTAAAAATATCCTTCCGATCGGCTGCACTGGCTCGCCGCGATCCAGATGATCTCGGTGCCTGAGTCTGACATCGCGCCTTCTTGCTTCTTCCAGATGACATCGGGAATGCCGGCCGCTTCGTCGTAGATGATGATGAGGCGCTTGCCTTTGTTGTGGGCGCCGGCCGCGGCTTGCGGATTCTCTTCCGACCAGGTGTTGAAGTCCGCGCGCCAGGTTGTCTCGTGTCCCGGCTCCCGCACCTTGATCGAGGTGACGTTGACTTCGAAAAGGTCCGCGTTCGCGCCGAGGCGAAACCACTTCGCAACTTCAGGCTGCGTTTTCGTCTTCAGCTGGTCGCCCGTGCCGGCCATGAGGATTACCTTGCAATCCTCGAAGGTCGACAGGCCCCAGTGCGTGAGCCAGGCGAGCTCGGCCGACTTGCCGATGCCGTGGCCCGAGCTCTTGGCTTTCCGGAACGGCTTATATCGCGTCTCGGGGTTTTTCAGGTGAGCGGAGAGCTCTTTGAGGAGCTTCGCCTGATGCTCACGCGGTCCTGTCTCTCCGGCCAGTTCGCCCTCGCCCCACGGGTAGGCGACCATGACAAAGCCGTACGGATCGTCGAAATATTCGGCGAGCTCGGCCTGCACTGCGGCGAGCGGATTTCTTTCGAGTTCGGCTAGATCAAGCGCCGCGTGCATAGGTCTCTTTGCGTTGCCGCACCTTGCGCACAATCTCGGCCATCGATACGTTGAGGTTCATCTCGATCGGCTTGTCGTGCAGGTGATTCACGGTGATCGTCGCTTTCCCTTTGGCTTTGTCGTAGAGGTAGCGCCGGACCTCTAAAGCGATGCGCTTGTCGAGCGAGTCCCAGAGGCGGCGCCAGCCGGCCAGCTCGAGTGTTTCCTTCTTCGGGTCAAACTCGGCGTGCAGACGGTCGATGAGCCACTGGGCATGCTGCTGCCCTGAAACAGAGCGGCCATCGATGACCTGAACAGGGGCTTCACGTTTCTTCCTGCCAGCTCCGGATCGTGGTCCGCCGCGGCTTTTCTTGGCGCCTGGCACCGTCACGAGAGGGTTTGAAAACGGCTATTTAAATCAAAAGAATCAAACAGGGGGAGAGGCTAGGAGAGCATCCACTTGTGCGTCGGCGGCCTGCTCTGCGACCCGTCCGGAATAGATCAAACTGGAAGATTCGCGCTTGTGGCCGAGACGCATGCGCACCAGGCGTAAATCCTTTGATTTCTCGTAGATCTCGGCGCCCATCGTGTGTTTCAGCATGTGCGGATGGCGCTTATTTTCAGGCAAACCGGCCGCGGCGGCGTGGCGCCGGACGATGCGTCCGAACTGCCGGCGAGTGACTGGAAAGAGCTTTTGATTTCCGGGGAGAAATCGAACGAAATCAAACACGGCTTTTCGCTCATTTAGGAGCGGATTTGCATCGGAGTGGAGCGACTGGTTCGTCGCGTTTGAGCCCTTCAGCCGGCGCACATGCAGCTGCCCTTCTTTGATGTCATCTCTCACGATTGAAACAACTTCCGAGGCGCGGAGCCCGTGAGAATAACTCATGAGGATCATCAGAAAGTCGCGCTCGGAGTGAGCGCGGGCGTGGGCCAGAACCGCCAGCAATTCACTCTTTGAAAGCGCTTCCATAATCAAAAAGAATCAAAAAAAGTCCCAGAATAGTATTTTGGGACATCGAGATCGGGCAGAGATCCGGGCGCAGAGCGCGAGCCTCAAAACATCTCCGAACACACGCAGGGACAGTCCGGATCCTTGCATTCGGTGTGTTTGCCGGAGAGGCAGGAGACGCACATTTGCCCCGGAACGTGGATCCGGTGCTTCGCGAGTTCGATGAGTCCTTCGCGGTTGAAGCCGTTCACGAAGTTCTCGCGCGCCCGGCCGAGCTTGCGCCGGCTAATGACGCGGGGAGGGCGTTCGATCGGATTGAAGCCTGTGGTGCTCATTTCAAACACTTAATCAGTTCGCCGCCGAGGAAGAGAATCACTGCACCGCCCGCGGCCATCACCGTCATCACGACTTTCTCTTTGAATTCGCGGTGGGCTTTGGCGAGGCCGTTCAGGTCGCGCAGGATGGCGCGGGTCGAGGCGTCCTGGTACTGCTCGGTGCGGTCGTGCTTCTTGTAGGTATTCAGGCGCTTGGCGAAGTCGATGGCCGATTCGCCGGGTTGGCGCTTGTGGAGCTCGTTGAGGTAGTTGTCCATGTAGCGGAGGGTGCGGGCTACGACTTCGGAGTACTCCACATCTAGGCGGTCATCAAAGCGGGTTCGTGTTGCCAGTCCCATCCCTCACGAATCGCGCCCATGGTAGGCTTTGCGTCGTCTTTCGGGGGCTGGAATCTCAGGCCGGGGAGTTCGGCGCGGGGGAGCGCAGTCGATTCAATTGAGATGGTTTCGAGCACCTTGCCAGAGGGAAGCATTTCGAGGGCAATGATGCCTTGCGAGTGATCGAAGTAGTCCACCCACTCGGCGAGGCCGGAGAGGACCTGCTGCTCGCCATAGCTGATGTTCTTGCGCAGGATGGGTTTATCGAAGCGGGGATTCGCCCGCCGGGCGAACACAGGAATTCTCATGGGGTACTGGAGATCGGCGGAGCTTTGGCGCGCTCGCAGGCGCTGACAGGACGGGTCAGAAACTGGACCGCCCCCGGTGAAGGAAGGCGGTCCTGTACGGGAGAAAGTCTGATAGAAGGGGAGGGAGAAGAGCAAGTTACGAGCGTGCCGGGACGTTAGGCCGACTTCTCTTTCTTCTGCTTAGACCAGCGAGCAGCCGCAGCCTTCTGGGCGGATTTCTTGCGCTGGGCCGGAGTCAGATTCTTTTTCCGCGCCTCGCCGCCCTTCCGGCCCAACTTCGCAAGGTACTCACTGACAGGGTCGATTGCCATGAGCGGACGTTACCACAGTGCGTAGCGGGCAGGCAAGAAAAATCTTTCAGAATGGGCTTGACATGCGTAGCGGACAGGCATAATATCGCAGTTGTTAGGCGGGCCGAGGACGTGCTTGCAACACAGCCCTCAGCCCTAAACAGATCAGCCGCATAGGAGGCGGCGACCATGTCTCAAGGTACTCTACCAGTTCTCTCCCACCCCGATCTTCCGCAGGTACTCACAAAAGCACTCGACAACGCTTTCGGACTCTCGGACGACCAGCGCAAAGAAGCGAACGCCGCCATGTTGAACTCGCTCTGGAATCTCGGAGAGAGCCTCGTCATGCGCTGCGAACTCTGCGGCATGGCCGACGGGCAGCCGGGAAAAGTGCACGTCTTTTCGGCGGAAAAGCTGTGCCTGCCGTGCGCCCGAGAGTTGTACGAGTAGTCAGCGGCGTTCGTAACCATCGACTTCAACTCCAGGAGAAAACAAAATGGCTTCTTTAGCTTCTCGCCTTTTCGGATGGTGGAATGAGGCTCCCGAGGTTCACCATCTGTCGAAGAAACCCGTCACCCTTGAAGCCGAGGCGACTCGCGCTCTCACACTGCCCCCGAATCCAACCTCGCTCGACGTGCTTTCAGTTGCGCTCTCGAATGGCGCGGCGATCGATGTCATCGAACGCCTGACTGCACTTCGCGAGAAAGAACTGGCACGCGCCGCCGAGAGTGCATTCGCTGCGGCTCTTGCCCGCATCCAGGCGGAGATCCGGCGTGTCGCTCCCGATCTTCAAAACCCGAGCACTTCAAGCCGCTATGCCTCGTATGCTGCGATCGACCGCATCGTCCGCCCGATCTACACACGGGAAGGGATGAGCCTTTCGTTCTCACACACCGATTCGCCGAAGCCGGAACACGTCCGCGTGCTCTGCTTCGCTTCTCTCGGTTCTTACACCCGCACCTACCAGATCGATATGCCGACCGATGGCAAGGGCGCTCGGGGCGGAGACGTGATGACGAAAACTCACGCGATGGCTGCCGCCGATTCCTACGCCAAACGCTATCTCATCAAGGACGTTTTCAATATCGCGATCGGCGAAGAGGACACAGACGGAAACCCGGTGACGAATGGCGAGATCGCCAAGCACCTCGACGCGATCGCGAAAGCCCGCTCGATCGAGGAACTGAAAAGCCGCTGGAAGGCCGCGATGGAAGCCGCTGGCACCAGCCGAACCGCGCAGCTCGCCGTCATCCAGGCGAAGGACGCGAGAAAGCGAGAACTCCAATGACATACACCTGCGAACAACGAAGCGCCGAGTGGCTGGCTCTGAGGGCAGGGAAGGTGACTGCCTCGCGGATCGCGGACGTGCTTGCCACGATCAAAAAAGGCGAAGCCGCCGCGCGGAAAAACTATCGCACCGAAATCATCGTCGAAACGCTCACCGGAATTCCGGTCGAGCAGTACGTCACGAAGGAGATGGAGTGGGGAATGGCGACCGAGCCATTTGCCAAGGCGGCCTACGAACTCCACGCCGACACGATGGTCGAGTCGATCGGCTTTGCCGTGCACCCACAGATCGCGCGCTTCGGCGGTTCACCCGATGGCGCGGTCGGCGATGATGGCCTGGTCGAGATCAAATGCCCGAACACAACCACGCACCTCGAATACGTTCTCGCCGGGGAAGTGCCGGCCGAGTACCAGCCGCAGATGCTCGCGCAGATGGCGTGCACGGGCCGCTCGTGGTGCGACTTCGTATCGTTTGACCCGAGGCTGCCCGCGCATCTGCAACTCTTTGTCCGCCGCTTCCAGATCGACGAGAAGCGGATCAAGGAAATGCTCGTCGCAGTTCAGCAGTTTCTCGCCGAAGTGGATGAGACTCTGTTAAAACTCGGCGCATGCGCTCCCCAGGTGACGCTCGAGGAGCAGCTCCGGGCATCGGTCGTAGCCGTTGAAGCTCGCAAAAGTCCGCAAGCCGTGGTTGCCGTCATGGATCGGCCGAGTGCGTTGGAGGCGTTCTAAGTGCGTCGCCGTCCCATCCCCCGCTCTCCCTACTCCTGGAGACCGGAACCCAAACCGCCCTCGCTCAGATACGAGATCATTCTGGGCGGGGCGGCAGTCCGGTATCCGGATGGGCGTGAGGTTTGCCAGCCAAATCGCGCAGGAGACCGCCTGTACGAATCCCGTGTCCGGGAGATGGTTCAGCGCCAGAATTACCGGTGCTGCCTCTGTGGAGGGCGTTTAAACGCAAATGACGCCACCTTTGAGCATCAGAGGCGTCGCGGGATGCACGCGGCCTTCAGAGACGACAGGATCGTAGATTCAGAAGGGAACTGGATCAACGGGGCGGCACATTGGGTGTGCAACTCGGAGAAGGGCTAAGACTCAATTTCCTGCTTCCACAGCTTCTCCCGCTCGGCCTCAACCTCATGGGCGAGCTTCCACCAGTAAGACTCTCCGTCCTCGAAGCCCTTGCGATAGCCGAGCTGGAGGCCGTACTGGTAAAGCCCGTAGAGAAAAATCAGTGCTGCGAAGATCACTGCGGACCAACCCAAGATCAAGTTCATGATTGTCTACGCCTCGTCGCTTTGGGCGGAGCTATTCGGGGTCCCTGCCCGCCGTCAGTGTGCACGTCTCCGGCTTCTTCACATCCATCGCTTTGATCGCCCGTTCGAGCTCGATCAGCCATTGGGCGAAGTCGGAGACATCCGCCATCGTGCCCGCCGCTGTCTTCGATTCGTACACGTCCATCGCCAGTGCGAGAAACATTTCCCGCTCACGAACCGATCCTTCGATCAGTCCGCGGGCTTTCAGCTTGGCGATGGTTTCGGTGGCGGTCATCTCGTCGCAATTTCTCTTTGTCCGAGCGGCTTCTCGGGAGACTGCTTGGAGGCCCATTCCATGCGGTCTCTCTGCATTTCCCGCAGAGTGTTCATTACGATTTTGGTCTGCATCGGGTCAGCCGAAGAATCGAGCTGAGACGTGCTCTCAAAATAGTTTCTGCCCTCGCCGGATTTGATAGTGATGGTCTGCATTTCAAACATTCGCCCGTTCTCCTCTCAGTTTGTGGGTAGGGACCCATCCCACTGCTCTTGTGTCATGCGGTCCCAACCGTCTAGAAAATGGGCGGGAGCCCCTGCCCGTGCGAGTTTGAAATCAACTACGTTTCGTATAGTCGTGTTCTCGCCGAGCCGTCCTCTCCCGCCAACTTAATCCCCGGTGACAAAAAAGCGAGTGCCAATCTCCTACTCAGTTCGGAGCACATGCGGTCCTCTCGCCTCACGCCGCCTCCCGTGCCGGGGAAACTTTTTTCAGAACGCCTCCCTGAACAGCACTCCCTGCCGCTGCGCCTGCCTTCGTTCCTGCTCCCTGTAGGCGTGCTCGATCTGAAGTCTTTCCTCGCAGCGCGTGCACGCCGAAAGCCTGCCTGTGTCTACCCGGTGCTCCGTGTGCTTCTGGCACTTCTTGCAGAAGGCGGAGACGGAGACGGTTTGCTTGGAGTAGTGCTCAGTCATGAGATCACCAGATTTCAAAGCCGCTGGATTTTTCCGCCCATTCCGCGAACTTTTCAAAGTTGTCGGTAAAGTCGGTCCGAATTTTCGTCGGCCATTTCGGCGGGGCGCTCGGGTGCATGGCGCGTTGCATCAGCGCAACCACGTCCTCGCGTTTAAATGACGCTTGCGATTCCACTCCACCGCCAGCGTTTTCGTCTGGCAGTGTGCGCTGTATCGCAACAAAGTTTCGAGCGATTCGAGCCATAATTCTCGCCTCTTCGGCGGTCACACGAAAACCGTCATTGGTGAGAATCAACGGATAGTGGTCGCCCATGCGGGGATCGGTGCCAAATGTGCAGTACCATCGCCCACCGCTGTGAATCGCGGGAAAGAGATAGCCGCACGCCTCAAGTAAAACGGGGAAACTGAACGCGCCGAAATGGAAATCCCCGGCCTCAGCATTTTTCGGGCGCAAGTCGTATCCCATCTACGCGACCGCCTTTCTCGCTTTTGCTTTCACTTCACTCGCGACGGAGACGGGCTGCATGTGGGTAGGGACCCATCCCAGAGCCGCATCCAGCGCACGCGAAGCGTAGACGAAAAAGTTTTTGATCTTCTCCTGATTCTCAATCCCCGCCACGACGACCAACCAACCAACAAAGAGCATCACCGGCGTGGAATGGATGAGCATCCGAACCAAGAGACCTACGAGAGCCCAATCGATTTTGAGGTAATCTGGGATCACTTGTTTTATCCTTTCGGCCCGCGTTGCCATTAGAGAGACGGCGCGGGCTGAACTGCGTTTGCGAAGGCCTAGACCTCCAAAACTTCTTGCGACGGATCCATCAGCGGAAGCGGCATTTCTCCCGAAAGCCATCGGTTGTACTTCATGGCCGGACCTCGCATGATTCTTTTCGGCGGAGCGATTGCGCGATCGTTTCGCCGGAACACTTGCAAAGCGCGCATGTAGTGGTTGTCGCCAACGCGCACCGCCCAACCCCTTTCGAGAGTCAGGCCGAATTGCGACGGCGCGCCCAAAGCTGATGGAGCCACACCACTTTTCGCCGAGCGATATATGCGGCGGCCGCCATCAATTGACCGAGCATCTCTCGATCCATCGTGAAATACGGCGGATCGAGCACAACACAATCAAAGCTGGCCATCGCAAAGGGAGCCACCCACGCATCCCCGATCACGTCCGGTTTCGTTGCCGGATCAATGTCGAGCCGGACTCCGAACGTCGCGCGGCCGCCGAAAAGATGCAACACGGATGCGCCGGCGCAAACTTCGCGTATCGTCTCTTCGATCTGGCGAGGGAAACTCCAGCCCGCACGCTTGGCCTCGTTCTTCGCGTTCGGAATCCACAGGATCTCGCAAGGTGGTCGACGTCGCATTATTAGGCCGCCTCCTGCGTCACCCTCGTGAACGCGACAAACTTCTGCGCCTCGCAGCCCATACAGACAAACACTCTCCCGAAATCGGTCTCGCAGATCGGGAGAAAGAGTCTTGGGCCGCCGCACTCGTTGCACCAAAGCGTGTCCTGGTAGACGGCCAGCTCGAGAGGGATGGGGGAGGTCATTGCGCGAGCCTCACGAGATTGCCTTCGCGAATGATGAGGCCGGCGCCGGCCAATTTCCGCACAGCCTGCTTCGCCGTGTCATAGCTCATGCGGCAAAATTTGTGAAGTTGCACAATCGTCATCGGTGGCTGAACGAGAAGCGCGTCGATGATCTCCGCGGGCTTTCCGGGGAATTGCCGCTTCGCATGTTCCCATCGCGGATCGCCGTTCGCGGCTTGCAGTGCAGCTCCGGATGCTGACGCGGGAGCGGAAAAGGTTTCCTCGCCAACCGCCAACTCGATTTCTCCAAACATGGCCCGCAGTGCGCGATGTAGCGGGGAGAGTTGCTGCCGGAGAGCGCGAAGAGATCGCTCGAGAACTTCATTATGCGATCGCGCCTGGTCAAGTTCGTGACGCAGCGAAAGAATGTCCTCTTCGAGTCGCTGCTTTTCGCGTCGCCATTCGTGCAGCATGCCCTCCGATTGTTCGGGCGTCGACCCGACGAGTCCATCAAGCAACAGTGGTTTCGCCATTCTTTACCTCCGAGCTGGCATGAGCCGGCAGGGCCACGCGGAACCCGCGGAACGTCCGTTCGAGCATTCCGGGCAGGCCGTAATCTTCGAGGCGGCGCAGAGCCGCGACTCCGAGCCGGAGCGCGTTGATATTCCAGCGCGGTTCCTTGAAGAGATCACAGGGCAGCGCGAACTCGTGTTCCGTGTTCGCTTTGTTGAGCACCCACGCACGGGCCTGAATTCGCCACTTGCCGAGACGTTTAAAAACTTCGATGTCGCCGCCTCGATCCGGGTGATGGATCATCGCTTTCTTTTTGTAGGCGTCATCGATTTCGGCAAGAGTAGGCGCGGGGTTGTCGATCCCGAGGCCCATCTGCCACGAATAGTCTTCCTTCATCGGCTTCGAAAAATAAACGGTCACGCCGGGATCGCGCCGCGCTTCGTCGCCAGTGTTGAACGAGATCACGACTTCGACCGCGCCGAGTTTTGCGAGCTGCGCGACCAGAGCCTCTTTGTAGTAGATGAAGGGCTTTTTCCATGCCTTCATTTCGCGGCGTTCGCTGATGGGAACGTGATCCCAGCCTTCCGCCCACTTCAGAGGCGACTGCTCGGTCACGCGAATTTTCATTTCTTTTTGCTTCACTGTTCAGCCCTCCGTTGAAAGTTGTGCGCTTCCGGGAATGGCAAAACGCCGGCGCGTTCGTGTTGCGAGACGGTATGGGCCGCGAGCGCATCGACAATTTCGTCGATGATCTCCCGCGTCATGCGTTCGGCTTCGCGGTCCTGCTTGCGCTTGTGCTCGCGCATCCGCCACTTCAGGATCGCCGCGAACTCTCCCGGTTTCGAGCAGACGATGTAGCGGCTCATGCAACCTCCTCGCCGAGTCGCGCGCGGAATTCGGCGTAAGGGAACTTCACGCGCCAGCGCGCATCCTCAAACCAAAATCGGTCGATCGTGTTTTCGCGGAAGGCTTGACGAGCCTCCCACTCGGCCGGGCAGCGATAGGCCGGGGCGCTCGTCTGATGGCGTCCGCACTCGATGATGAGCTCCGCCGCTTCCTTGAGCGATACGCCCGAAACTTCAGCCTCGGAGCTCAGCGCGATTTCGATCGTGCGCAGGTTCGGCCAGGTCGGAACCATGCGAAGCGATTTCGCCACGCGGGTTGCGAGCTGGAGTCGCTCGGTCACTTCGCCTCCGCAATGCGAGCTTCCTTGGCGCGGATCGGCGTCCGCTGTCCAGGAGTTTCGAGCGGCGTGAATTCGACCGTCGCCCAATATTTCGGCGGCCACTCCCCCTCGAAATCGTCCGCATGGAGAAACACTTCGCGGCTGTCCGAGAGCTTCAAAATGCAGAAGTTTTTTTTGTGGGTGGACCACTTCACGGAAGCGAACTTTCGCGAGATCGGGACGGGGGCGGGCGGAATTTTGAAGCTCCGGGCGGCGGCGGTCACAGGGCCTCCGCTGTGAGTAACTCGAAAAAGCGGGCTAAGTTACTCGAAAGACAAGGCTGGCTGCGGCCGAACTTTCCGCTTGCGAGGGGCGAATTTTTGGGGAATACTTGCGCTTGAGCAGCCACGCTCGTTGTACCTTTCCGGCGTTAGGGAGTGACGTCCCTAGCGCCGTTCGACTTTCTAACCGGAAACTTTTCTCAGGCCGCGCGATCCGCTCGTCGTGGGAAGGCCGTGGGGAAGCGCACGGACCGCGCGGGCTTTTTCGGCGGTAAACTCGCGCCGATATCGATTGCGAAAAATTGTTCGTAAAGAGTTCCGAGATGCGCCTTTCGATGGGCGACGATCCTCGGCCACACTTCGTCGGGGTGACATCCGAGCGCCTGGTACGAGGCGGAGACGTGCGGGAGTGAATAGCCGCGCGAGGCGTAGAGCACGGTGATCCAGGCGATGCGGTAGTCGGTCTGCAGGTGTGGATTCGGCTCGTGTATCTCGGCTGTTTCGAGCCGCGAGAGAATCCGTTTTGCGAGGGGCCCAGGGATCGACAAGGGCCAGTGTTACAGCGTTAGGCCGCATGCCGATTTCTCCGGAACGCGAATTTCGATTTTACGGAAGCCGGAACGCGGGGCTCGTCCGGCACGGACTCAGGGGTCTTCTTGGGTCCGATAACAGGTATCGGGGTAAAGGCACGGTCGCGATCGATCGGCGTGATCGTGTCGAAGAGCGTCGGCTCGGGAGCTCCTCCGCCGCCTCCACCGTTGCCGCCGCCTTTGCTGCGATGTTTCGCCTTGTAGCGGCGTACGCGGCTCAGGGTCGAATGACGCGGCGAGCAGTGCTTCTTGCGGGGATTGTCGGTTTGAAACTGCACGTCGCAGCCGTCAAGAGCGCATGTGCGGGTGAACATGTGCCCAACGGTACACTAGTGACCCGTTACCCTGTCAAGATTTTTCTCTTCGCCTGCTGTGGAAAAGTTGCCTGTTTTGGTTCAAAAAGGCGAAAGTCCGCCGCGCGCAGAACCCCAGGAGGAGAAAGCAAGAAACCAGAGGAGGAGGAGAAATCTAGGAGAGAGCAAAAATTCGAGGAGGAGGAAAGGGCAAGCGAGAACCCAAAAAAGGCGGCGCGCCAAAACCGCGCGCCTCTCTCGGAAAAGCGAAGAAACGAGAGAACTTCCGCTGAAGTGCGCGGGGCAATCGAGCTGCCAACCTGTGGTACTCGACCGGAAAGTGTGTGAGGGGTTAACGGGGAGAAGCGAAAAAGCGAGGGGCGGGAAAACGGCTTACGCGGTGGGGACGAGCTTCAACTCTTCGACATCGAACTGCCGGACGGCGGCGTGAGCCCAGGCCTTCGGCATCTGACCTGGCCCAAGTTTCGGCGATTCGAGCGCGGCCCGGAGCGGCTCGACGATCTTGATTCCCTTCCCGTCGGATGAGATCCGCACTGTCGCGCCGTGGCCGCCGAGGAGGGTCGCGAGTTTAAATATCTCGCGGTCGGCGCGCTCGTATTCGGCGCTGGCTTTCTCTTTCGCCCGCTGGATTTTCCGGTAGGCGGCGGCGGCGCGGCGCTCTTTGCGGGTGAGGGGTTTCGGCTCCATGAAAAATTACCGCAGTGAATTCCCGGTCGCCATCGCCTGCGCTTTATTGCGCTCGAAACCGATGGCGTTGTGATGCTCGGCAAGCTCGTTCACCACACGTCGCGCCAGACGACGGCAATCATCGGCCAGGGAAAACAAAAATTCCGGACCCTGTGCCTCGCACGATGAGTCACTCGGTCGCGGCCCATGAATTTTTTCCGAGATATTTTCAGCGGAGTTTGCGGCGGAGTAGAGATATTTCCGCGTCTCCTGAAGAATCGACTCGACAGTCTC
>Ga0335069_10009756_pt1 | contig 13644 bp, 11 predicted proteins | sample Lox_Sample_11_FD_206714 | JGI IMG/M metagenome (GOLD analysis project Ga0335069, IMG submission 206714) | Soil microbial communities from Loxahatchee National Wildlife Refuge, Florida, United States - Lox_Sample_1.1 | ecosystem: Environmental > Terrestrial > Soil > Wetlands | place: USA... | reverse complement strand
CGCGCGCTGACCACCGGCCCGGTCCGCGACCGGGTGCTGACCGGCCCGGCGGCGCCGGTCAGCGCCGGGCAGCCGGTCCCGCCATCGCCACGGCTGGCGACTGCCCCGCGCCGGAGGTCGGGGCGTACCGGGCGTGCAGCAGACTCCTGCAGTACTCCCCGTTCGTCTCGATGCCGACCCGCGTCAGGCGCGCCCGTCGCAGGTGCAGAGGGACCTGGTCGCTGCTGACCGGGCTGCCGTCCGGGTGGATCAGGAGGGGAGCGTCGTCGTCCGCGGGGAGGCCGAGAGTCCGCCGCCGGGAGCGCAGGCGGTCCAGGTCCGCGGAGGCCGGCACGTCGCCGAGTCGCAGCCGGGCCAGCTCGTGCGGGGTCGCGCCTTGATCGACGAGCGGGCGGGCGACCCGGTCCTGGCCCGCGACGACGGCCTTGGCCAGGAACGTCGCCCGGAGATCGCTCAGTTCCGCGACCGCCTCGCCCTCGAAGGTGCTGACGAACCCGCCTCCCGCCGCCACGCCGGCGTTGATCTCGGAGGACGCATGATGGTCGAGCAGCGCCACCCGCACGGCGGTCACACCCGGCACCGCCGATACCGCCTCGTGCGCGTCGGCCACCATGAGGAACGAGAAGTTTGGCGCGCAGAAGAACGTGGGCAGGCGCAGGGTAACGGTCGCGACGCCGTCGTCGTCGACCGTGCAGGACCGGACGAACCCCAACGTCGTCACCGGCTCGTCGAGCTCGGGGTCCAGCACGGTCGACAACGCGGCGCGGACGTCGTCGAGCAGGTCGGTCATGAACCGGCGATGAGCTGTTCGGCCGGGCGTTCCGGCTCCGCCACCTCGGCCGGCGGGAGTTGGAGCTCCGCCGGGACCGGGATGTCGTACAGCCGCGCGGCGTTCAGGCCCAGGATCTTCTTCTTGCTCGCCGTGGTCAGCCGCGGGTAGTCGGTGAACGCCTCCTCGTCGGGCATCTGCCAGTCGACGAATCCCTCGACCTGCCACTTGGGGGTCCAGATGTTGTAGTCGCCGCCGAAGGTCATCCTGTCCTCGCCCACCCAGAACAGCAGCTCCCCCATCACCCTGGCGAAGAACTTGGGCCGGGCGTGCATGAGCGCACCGATGACGACCGACACTCCCGCGTAGACGTTGGGCTCCTGCACCGCGATGTAGCAGAAGTCGTCGATCCGGGGGATCCCGGAGTGCTCCACGATGAAGTTGAGCTGCGGGAAGTCCGTGGCGACCTGGTCGATGTCGTGGACGTCGAACGCGTCCTTGTTCAGCGGCCAGATCGTCGGGCCCTTGTGCACGTGCTGGTTCACGATCCCGAGCTGCTGGCACTTCTCCAGGTACCGGTAGGACATCGGGTCGGTGAGCTTCCACCCGCGGGAGCCGTCCTGCCATTCGGCGGTGTACAGCTTGACGCCCCTGAGGTGCCACCGCTCGACGTCGGCCTCCAACTGCTCCAGCCCCTTCTCGCCGTCCCGGGGGTCCCAGCGGCCGTTGGCGATCAGCTTGCCCGGATGCTTCTCGGCCAGGGAGCCGTTGCGCTCGAGGGTGTTGAAGCCGTCGGTGTACCAGTCCTTCAAGTACGTCGACTGGAAGATCGCCACGTCGACGTGGCCCTCGTCGAAGACGTCGCGGACGAAGTCCTCCTCCGAGACCTTGAGGTACTTCTCGTAGTCCCAGTGCGTCTCCGGCGGCCCGAGCTGATGGTAGCCGTAGAAGCAGTCGATCCAGCCCTTCGCGTACTCCTCGCGGCCCGGCTTCCAATTCTCCCGGCTCGCGTCCCAGTAGTGGCAGTGGGAGTCGACGACGAAGTACTTCTCCCCGTCCTTCTCGTACATGAGCCATCCCTCAGGTAGTCGGCGTCGATGGGTTGTCGATGGGTTGTCGATGGTTTGTCGATGGGTTGTCGATGTGTTGTCGATGGCGTGCGGGATGTCGTCCGGCGACGGGTCGGGTCGCGGCGGACCGGGTCGCTGCGGACCGGGTCGCTGCGGACCGGGTCGCTGCGGACCGGGGCGTCAGGGGACGAGAATGGCGCGACCTCGAACGCTTCCGGCCGCAAGGTCCCGCAGCGCGTCCAGGGCCGCCGTCAGCGGGTACTGCACGGTGTGCAGGTGCACTTTTCCGGCCTGGGCGAGCACCATCAGCTCCGCGAGGTCGTTGTAGGTCCCGACGATGTTCCCGATGACGTTGCGCTCGGTGGAGATGACGTCGAGGGTCGGGATGCGCAACTCGCCGCCGTACCCGATGACGTAGTAGGAGCCGGACGGGCCCGTCATCGCCCAGCCGCGGCCCTCGGCCCCCTCCTCCGCCACGAAGTCGAAGACGACGTCCGCCCCCGCCCCATCGGTCAGGGAGGTCACCGCGTCCACCTCGCCGCCGTCGGCCTGGACCAGCTCGTCGGCACCCAGCTCCCCCGCGAGCTCGAGCGCGGCGGGGTTCCGGTCGACGACCACGATGCGCGTCGCGGTGAGCGCCCGCAGGCACTGGATCCCGATGTGACCCAGCCCGCCCGCGCCCTGCACGACCGCGGTCGTGCCCGGGTACAGCAGCGGAACGGCCTTGCGCACCGCGTGGTAGGCGGTGATCCCCGCGTCCGCCAGGGCCGCCACGTCCGCCGGCTGCGTCCGCGGATCGAGCGTGACGCAGGCGCGCGCCGTCGTCCGCATGTACTCGGCCATGCCGCCGTCGTTGTCGGACAGCCCGGGGAAGAACGCGGCGGTGCACTGCATGTCCCGACCCCCACGGCAGGCTCGGCACAGGCCACAGCTCGGCTGTGGATGCAGGATGACGGTGTCCCCAGGCCTGACGTTGGTCACTCCTTCGCCGACGGCGTGTACCCAGCCCGCGTTCTCGTGTCCGATGACGTAGGGCAGCGTCGGCGCCATGGCCTGGGCCCACTGGCCTTCGAGGATGTGCAGGTCGGTCCGGCAGACGCCGGCTCCCCCAATCTTGACGATGACGTCGAGCGGTCCCTCGAGCTTGGGCTCGGCGATGTCGTCGATCACCGGGTCCGCATGGTAGGCGTGCACCCTGACAGCCTTCAACGGCTACCTCCCGTCGTGGAGTCCGCCTGGTGCCGGCCGATGGTTGCGGCGCCGGCTCGGCGGCGCCGATTCGGCGGCTTGGCGGAGGGCCTGCGCGCCGAGCCTAGGCAGTGCCCGTTTCCCCCAGGCGTCTCATCTTGAGACGGATCAGGACGGGCCGAGGCGGCGCACACCGTCCCAGATTGAGACGGGCGTTCCGGGCCGGACGCGGTCCAATCGGCTTCACGACGGGCCGGCGCACCGTCCGGGGCGAGCGGGGCACCCGCGGCGACCAAGGGGACGTCCATGTTCATGGCCTCGAAACGCCCGCGCCCGGGGTCCCTCCGGCGGGTGATCGCTTACCTCGGCCCCGCCTTCGTCGTCGCGGTGGCCTACGTCGACCCGGGCAACCTGGCCACGAACGTCACGGCCGGCTCCCGCTTCGGCTACGCCTTGCTCTGGGTGATCATCGTGGCCAACGTCATGGCGATGCTCATCCAGTACCTGTCCGCCAAGCTCGGCCTGGCCACCGGCCGCAACCTGTCCGAGCACTGCCGTGACGCCTTCCCGCGGCCGGTCACCGTGGGCCTGTGGCTCCAGGCGGAACTCGTCGTGATCGTGACCGACCTCGCCGAGGTCGTCGGCGGGGCCGTCGCCCTCCAACTGCTGTTCGGCATCCCGCTCCTGCCCGGCGCGCTGCTGACGGTGGTCGGGATGCTCGTGATCATGATCTGCCAGCACCGCGGACGCCGGCAGTTCGAGGCCGCCATCTGCGCGCTGCTGACCGTGGTGCTGGTGGCCTTCGTCGTCCAGGCGCTCGCCGTCGGCGTGCGCGTCCCCGCGGCGGTGGCCGGTCTGCTCCCGACCCTGTCCACCACGGACAGCGCCGTCCTCGCGGTCGGCATCGTCGGAGCGACCGTCATGCCGCACGCCATCTACCTGCACTCCGCGCTCACGCAGGACCTGGGCGACGCGGACACCTCGGACGGCGCGCTGCGCCGGGCCGCCCGCGCCACGCGCACCGACGTCCTGGTGGCGCTGTCCGTCGCCGGCGCCGTGAACGCGGCGATCCTGCTGGGCGCGGCGTCGCTGCAAGGGCACGACGTCGAGACCCTGACCGGAGCCCAGCGCGCGTTCGGAGAGGTGTCCGGTCCCCTCACCGCCACGGTGTTCGGAGTGGCCCTGCTCGCGTCGAGCCTGGCGGCGACGTCGGTCGGGGTCTACTCCGGGCAGGTCGTGTTGCAGGGCTTCACCCGGCGGCGCATCCCGCTGTGGGTCCGTCGGTGCGCCTGTGTGGTGCCCGCGGTCGTCGTGCTCGCGTCGGGTGTCGACGCCACCGCGGCCCTGGTGCTGAGCCAGGTGGTGCTCTCCTTCGGCATCCCGTTCGCGGTCGTCCCGCTGCTGCGCTTCACCGGGGACGCGCAGCTGATGGGAGTACTGGTGAACGGCCGCGCGGTGCGCTGGTCCGGGGCGGCGGTGAGCGCCCTCATCATCGCGCTGAACGCCTATCTGGTGGCGGCGACGCTGCACCTGGTCTGACCGAGGGATCGCGGACCGGGTCAGCCCACGTGGATCCGGGACAGCCCGCCGATCTCGCGCATCCTGCGCTCGGCGAGCCGGTCGGCCGCCTCCGCGGGCGTGTCGCCCTCGGCGGCCGCGGCCCTGAGCACCGCCAGGGTGGTGTCGAAGATCCGCTCCGTCCGGGCCTTCGCCCGCTCGAAGGAGAACCCGTGCAGCTCGTCCGCCACCTGGATCACACCGCCGGCGTTCACGCAGTAGTCCGGGCAGTACAGGATGTCCCGATCCTGCAGCAGGCGGGCGACCTCCGGCGTCGCCAGCTGGTTGTTGGCACCACCGCACACCACGCCCGCGCGCAGGGTGTGCGCCACCTGCGGCGTCAGGACGCCGCCGAGCGCGCAGGGCGCGTAGGCGTCGAGCGGCTCGATGAGCAGCGCCTCGGTGGACCCGACCGCCCGCACCCCGGCGTTCTCGGACAGCACCCGGGTGACCGCGGCGTCGTCGATGTCCGCCACGACGGGCCGAGCGCCCGCAGCGAGCAGCAGCGGTACGAGGTGGCGGCCGACCTTTCCGACACCGCTGATGCCGACCGTCCGGCCCTGCAGGCTGTCCGTGCCCCAGCGGACGAGCGCGCCCGCCCGCATGCCGTGGAACACGCCCAGCGCGGTGAGCACGGAGGAGTCGCCGGCGCCCCCGTCGGCCTCGCTCCTCCCGGTCACCCACCGGCATTCCCGCGCCACCACGTCCATGTCCTCGACGTAGGTCCCGACGTCGCACGCGGTGACGTAGCGGCCGCCGAGGGACGCCACGAACCTGCCATAGGCGCGCAGGAGCGCCTCGGTCTTGTCGCGCCGCGGGTCCCCGATGATCACAGCCTTCCCGCCGCCATGATCCAGTCCGGCGAGGCTGTTCTTGTAGGCCATCGCCCGGGAGAGGTCGAGGACGTCGGCGACCGCGGCGCCGATGGTCGGGTAGGCCCGGAACCGGGTGCCGCCCAGGCCCGGGCCGAGGGCGGTGGAGTAGAGCGCGATGACGGCCTGCAGACCGCTCTCGGCGTGGCGACAGAACACGACCTGTTCGTGGCCGTGCGCGAAGACGGCGGCGAGATCGTCGCCCGGCTCGTGTGGGTCCGCGCCGCTCGTGGCGGGGTGGTGGTCGGACGAGCTCCCGGTGGTGCCGGGAAGGATCGACGTGGTCATGGTGGCGACGATAGAAGACCCCGCCGGCGAAGAAACCCGACGGATCGGGCATCCCGGGGCGGAACACGCGGCCAGGTCCCGCACGTTCAGCGGGTGAACGGAACAACCCCCGCAAGAGGTCCGGACTAGCCCCTCCGTCGTCTCAACGGGCGATCGTCGAGCTTTCCGGTTCCCGAGGACACCTGCGACAGGGCACGATGTCCCTAGTCGGGGTATCCGCCCCGTTCATGGAGGATGACAATGACCACCCGATCGCCCGACGCGGCAGAGCCCCTGCTCACCCCGGCCGAGGTCGCGGCCCTCTTCCGCGTCGACCCCAAGACGGTCACGCGGTGGGCCAAGGCAGGCAAGCTGTCCTCGATCCGCACTCTCGGCGGTCACCGCCGCTACCGGGAGTCGGAGGTCCGCGCGCTGCTCGCAGGCATCCCGCATCAGCGGGTCGAGCAGGACTGACACACGCCGGCCGGCTCCGCCGCCGCACGCGTCCCCCCGTCAACGACCGGCCACGGCCGCGTCGAGACGCCTGGCGCCGCCCCGTGGGGGCGGCGCCCTTTTCGTTGCTGCGGCCGGTGCCCGGCCGGTGGGCGGAACCGGAGACTCCGCCCCGGCCCTGGCCGCCGAGACGCCCGCCGCAGGCCCCCGCGGGGGGGCGCCGAGCCCGTGTCCATGCCGGTTGCTCAGCGTCGCCGCGGAGAGGAGCGAGCCCGCCGTCGGACGTCGCCCAACGCGGCGCGCCGACGCCGCAGAGTGGTCCGGAGGAGAGTTGGACGGCGTGCCTGTGCCGAGAGTAGAGGGGCCACCGTGAAACACGTGACGGATGAGGCTCTCTTCGCCTACCTTCAGTACCACTGAGATGACGACTTGTGCTCACCTTTCCGCCAAATGGCTGTCCCGACACGGATCGGCCCCTTAGTGTGGCGCTGGCCGGTTCCGGGCGTTCCTCCCGGTACTGTGGGTGACGGAGGCGGTCGTCGGACGCCTCCGTCGGCGAAACGAGGTTCAGGAGCCCGTCATGGATCATGCCGAGGCGTTCCGCGCCGTCTATGCCGCCGGCTGTGCCGCGTCCACACCGGCGGGGGTCAACATGGACGGAGTCGTCTCCCTCCTGCTGTGGGTCATCGGCATCGGCGCGACGCTGATCGGTGCGAAGATCATCTTCCGATCTGACCGACAGTCCCCGCGCCAGACGGGCAACACGGTGCTGAACCTCGGCGTGGGCGCCGCGGTGATCGTCTTCTTCCTCGGCTCTGCGACGATCTGGACCACGATGGGAGGGGTCCGCGACGTCGTCCTGCGCGGCGGGGCCTCCGCGGGATCGAACGGTGCCTGCTGAGCTGAGGTCGGACGACGAGGTCACCGACTGGCAGTACCAGTGGCAGGGGCCGGACGGCGCCGAGAGCTGGTGGCCGGCGATGCCCTTCGTGCACGCCCAGATCCATCTGGTGACGTTGTTCCCGGCGTTCCTGCTGGGGATCCTCATCGCGTGGGGGGTGGGGACCGGGCTGGTGTCACGAGTCGTCCCGGTGCTCCTCTGCCTCGGCGTCACCTGGCTCGTGGTCTCCGAGTGGGTCAGGTACGTCGACGCCGCACGCCCCGTCGCCTGGCACCGCGCGATCCTGCGCAGCGAGGTGAGCGCCCCTCGCCCCTCGCGGCCCGCTGACCGGGTCGTCGTCAGCACCTCGCCGGCAGTCGTGCTCGCCGAGGGGGCGGCCGACGAGCGCGAGGGAGTGCTCGGATGAGGCTGCGCCGCGGGAGTGGCCCACCGGGCGTCCCCGAGCGCCAGGTTCCGCTGCAGGCCCGAGCCGTGGTCGGGAACCTCATCGCCGCCGGGGACGGTGTGTGGGCCTGGTACCGGCTGGCGGACGCCCCGTACTGGTTCACGGACGTGGCGTTCCGACGCCAGCATCGCAGCGCCGTGATGGCCCGCTTCGCCGATCTCGTCGGCCACCGCCTGCAGTTCCGGGTCACCGAGCACCCGGTGGCGGCGAGTGCCTGGGCCGCCGACTTCCGGGCCCGGACGGCGACCGCGGCGGATAGCCCCCGACCTGCGGTCGGGGAGTCCTGGGACGACCTCGTCGACCTCATGCGGGCGCGGATCGAGGACCTGCCCGCGCTCACCGTGCCCGCGGGCTACCTCGGCGTCCGCCTGGCCCGGGAGCGGGCCACGCGCGAGCAGCTGCAGGAGATCCTTTCCGGCGGGTCCCCGCGCGGCCTCAGGGACACCGCGGACGCCTTGCTGCACGTGACGCACGCGGTGGCCGGGGACGGCTGGGGCGGTCGCCCGGTCACGGCGCGGCGGATGGCGTGGTTGATCGCCTCGTCGCTCACGCCGGGCCTGCCGGTGAGCCCGGAGTCCCTCGCCGGCGCTCCGGACGGCTGGGACGACGTCACGATGGAGGAGTTCACCGCGCCGGTCCTGACGACGGCCGAGCCGTGGGCCCCCGCCGTCCGCATCCAGGCCCTGAGGCAAGGCCGGATGCAGACGGTCCACGCCGCCGTGGCCTCGTTGAGCCGGACGCCGGCCCGCGTCGAGGACGACCCCAGGGCCCCCCTGTTCGCCTGGGGACTGGGCCTGCCCTGGAAGGTGCCGTGGTGCGCGGACGTCGACGTCGTCGACGGAAACGACCTCGCGAAGCGGGCGACCCGGGTGCGCGAGGAGCTCGACGACCAGATCGACCACATGCACGAGCTGCGACGCAAGGCGCCGCTGCGCCTGACCCGGCTGCGGGACGAGGCCGCGCGGGTCGAGGACGACCGCACGAACCCGCTGCTCGACGTGCGCGTCCGGCTGGTCGGGACGGTTCGGGCCATGGTCACCGGCTCGACGCAGGAACAGGCCGTCGCCCGACTCGACGAGCTGATCCGGCGGGCCGTGCGGGACCAGGGTGCGGTGCTGTCGACCCATCCGGGGCAGTGGGCGGCCGTGCGGTCGTTCGTGCCCGGTGAACACGATCCGACCACGGCCACGGGATTCGTGCGGGAGGTCCCGGCGGCCCTGGCAGCCACGTGGGGACCGAACGCGGGTACCCGGGTGCTCGACGAGACCGGGCCGTACCGGGGCTGGACGACCCGGCGGGCGACGACGCCGGTGTTCTGGTCTCCGCAGGACGGCCCGGCGCACGGGCGCTCCGGGCTCAGCGTCATCTGCGCCATCCAAGGCGGCGGCAAGACGTACGCGGCGGCCTCCACCTGGGAGCTCGAGGTGCGGATGGGTCACCTCGCCCACGTCCTGGACCCGTCCGGGCTGCTGCGCCGGCTGCTCGAGCTGCCCGGTCTGCGGCACACGGTGCGCGAGATCGATCTGCAGCACGCCGCGTCGGGGCTGCTGTCGCCCTGGCGGCTGGTCCCGGATCCGCGGCGCGACGACCACGACCCGCGCGGGGCCGCGGCCCCCGCGCTGCCTTCCGCGTCCGCTGGGGGGGCCGTCGTCCCCTTGCCCGGCGGTGCCGCCCGGCTCGCGCTCGAGGACGCCGCGGACGCCGCCGAACGGGAGCGCCGCGCGCTGAAGGCCGACCGCGCCTTCGAGTCGGCCCGGGCCGCGGCCGACGAGGAACGCCGCAGCCTCGCCGTCGAGCTCTTCCTCAGTCGCCTGCCGGCCCAGCTCGTCGAGGACAGCCCGGACGCCCGGATCATCGTCCGGGCCGGGGTGAACGCCGTGGGCGGCGCGTTCGGCACCGATCCCTGGCAGGCCGTCGAGGCCATCGCCAAGGAGGGTGAGCGCGGCACCGTCATCGCCAGGATCATCCGGGACAGCGCGTCGGCCCGTGGCGGCCGGCTCATCCTGCCGCCGCCGAACGCCAAGGACTGCGCGAGCGACGTCCTCGCGAACGACCCCGTGCTCATCACCGCGCCGAACATGCCGGTGCCGGCGGCGAACCTGCAGCGCCGGCAGTGGAGCGAGGACGAGCAACTCGCCGCAGGCCTCATGCGCGCCGCCGCGTGGTTCCTCACCCGGGCCATCTACCTCACCGGGCAGGACCCGAAGTTCGTCGACATCGAGGAGGCCGGCGACATCGGCGGCAGCGAGGCGGTGCGCGGGCTGGCGCAGCGGGCCTCCCTGCACACCCGCAAGTCGAACGCCGCGCTGCTGCTGTCGCTGCAGAACCCGTCCCGCCTGCTCGACCTCGACCCCGAGATCGGCAACCTCATCGGCACCATGATGATCGGCCGCTGCGAGGACCCGGGGGCGGCGACCGCGGCCCTGCGGCTCGCCGGGCTCTCGCCCGGCTTCGCCGGCGTCGTCCAGAACCTGCGCACCGGCGAGATGCTCGTCCGGGACCACTGGGGCCGGGCGGCCACCGTGCACTGGGACAGCGAGTACCGGACCGCCCTCCACGAGGCCCTGCGCAGCAACCCGCCGGCCACCCAGACGGAGATCGACATCACGGGTGTCGAGGTGCTCACGGCATGAGGCCGGGGGGACGCGGTCGGGGGCGACGCGTCGCGCTCGCCGGCGCGGCCGTCATGCTCGGTGCCGTCGTCACCGGACCCGCGACGGCCTTCGCGACCCCGGCGTCACCCGCGTCCCCCGCCGCCCCCTTCGGCTCCTGCACCAACCCGCCGGAGGCCGCGGCCGCCGACGAGGTGGTCGGCGGCACGCTGGATCCGGCGAGTGCGGACCTCCCGGCGCCACTGACGCCGGGCCGGGCCGCCGGCTCCGTCGTCGCGGCCCGCGCGGCGACCACCCAGCTGGACCTGTGGGGGTGGACCGGTTTCGCCTGGCCCGACTACGACCCCGGCTCGTCGTTCGGCAGCTGCACGCTCGGCCAGGCCGGCCACATCGAGGACACCGTCGTCGGGTTCGTCGCCCGGGCCCAGCTGGCGACTCTGGTGTGGGCGTGTGCGGCGACCACGGGCGTGGCCCGGGCGGCGTACGACCCGCACGAGTACGACGTGCTCAAGGGCTTGGAGAGCACGATCAGCAGCGGCCTCGGCCAGGGGGTCGCCAAGGTCCTGTTCCCGCTGGCCGCGGCCGTCGTCGGGGGCTACCTGGTCATCACCGCCGACCGCCGCAGCCCCCGCGAGCAGGCCCGCCGGGCCGGCCTGGTCGTCCTGCTCGGGATCAGCGTCGTCCTGGTGGGGGTGTGGTCGCTGACCCTCGGGCCCGCGCTGGACGACCAGGTCACGAAGACGGTCACCTGGATCCAGGCCACGGTCAACCGCACCTCGCCGGACAGCGACCCGGGCCGCGAGATCGGCGAGAGCCTGCGCACGAACCTCGTCGAGCCCACCTGGCGGTACGGCACGTTCGGCATGGTCGACGGACCGACGGCGACCACCTTCGGCCCCCGGCTGCTGCACAGCGCGGCCATCAGCAACCAGGAGCGGGCGGACCTGGCCGCGGATCCCCGCCGCGCCCGGGATACGCAGCAGCTCGCGACGGCGCTCTCCACCCTGGCGGACGCCAAGGCGCAGGCCTATGACAGGTTCGCCGCTCAGCTGAAGGGCGCCGACCCCCGGGCCTATCTCGTGCTGGCCGGCTCCCACAACGACCGCCGGCTGTGGGCCGCGACGACCGGCTGGATCGCCTTCTGGGGCGTCGGCGCGATCCAGTGGCTCGCCTCGGTGCTGAGCATCTGGTGCCTGGTGATCCTGCGGCTGGTGGTCCAGGCCTGGCCCGCCGTGGCCCTCGTCGGGCTCGTCCACCGCCGCGCGGCCGCCCGCGTCCTCGGCATCGCCGTCGGCGCCGCGATCGCCGATGTCGGGGTCTCGGCGGTCGCCGCCGTCGAGCGTGTCGCCATGCGGGCGATCCTCGGCTGGCAGGCGGACGGCGGCGGCGTCGCCGCAGTCGTCCTGGCGATGGTCGTCGCGGCGATCTCCCTGTGGGCCTGCTGGCCGTTCGTGCGGTGCGTCCCCGGGATGCCCAGGCGCATCCGCCGGATCGCGACGCCGTTCACCCGGGGTCGGTCCGCCCGCACCCTGCCCCCGGCGTCCTCACCCGACGTCCCCGCGAGCGGGGCGGCGGCCGCGCTTGCCGCGGCCGAGGACGATCTGCGGACGGCGAGTGTCGCCGCGCTCCCCGCGGAGGCTTCCCCCGGCCGTGAGGTCGTGCCCCTCGCCGTGCCGGCCCGCGTGCCCGCCACCGTGCCCGCCACCGTGCCCGCCACCGTGCACGCCACCGTGCACGCCACCGTGCCCGGCCCCGCGTCGTCCGCCCTGCCCGAGGAGCCACCGTGGACGTCCGTGTCCTCCGCCGAGCGGTCTTCCGACGGTTACGCGCAGCCCGTGCCTGGGCCACCTGGTCTCCCCGCCGCGCCGGAACGGTCGCGGGAGTCTGCCTGACCGTCCTCGTCGCCCTGCCGCTCGCGCTGGGCCTCGCCCGATCGGCCGTGGGCGGCGCGGGGTCCGGGGGCGGCGACCGCGAGGTGCCGACACCCCGGGTGACCTCCCCGACGACGGGCAGCGGCGGCGAGGCGTCCGGACCGGTGCCGTCGGTCCTCGGGCAGGACGCGCAGGGCGCGCAGATCCCTGTCCTGACGGCCGGGCCGTCGGGCGCCAACGACGACGGCGCGAACGCCACCGGTCCGAACGAGGCGGCGGCCGCCGCTGCGGCCCAACGCTTCGCCTCACTGTGGTTGGCCGGCGCGTTCATCCGTGACCGGCACCGCTGGGCGTCGACGATGTCGGACCTCGTCGACCCATCCCTCGTACCGTTCCTCGAGTCGACGCCGGCATCCGCCATCCCCCGGACGTCCGTGACGTCGACCGTGCCGCGACTGGTGGCGCCGTCGTACGGGTCCGCCCGGGTGAGCTTCGGGAACGGCGCCGGGATGGACCTCGAGCTGTCGGCGACCGGGCGTACGTGGCGGGTGGTGCAGTACCTGCCGAGCACGAGGCCCTGAGAGGTCCACGATGGCGGGGGGCGGCCGCGGGCACGTCCGGCTGGCGTTGCTGGCCGGCGCTGGGGTCCTGGTGACCGCCGGTGTGGCCGTCGTCGTCGCGGTGATGGGGATCGCCCTGTTCTTCGGCAGTGCCGCCGATCCGAGCCCGGGGCCACCGGATCCCGGGTGCGGGGCCGGGGAGAGCGCCGCCGGCACCGACAGTGGGGGCGCCTCGCCCCCGCTGCCCGTCCTCGGGTCGGGGCCCGGGCTGGCCAGTCTGGACGCCGACCAGACCAGCAACGCGCGCACGATCGTGCAGGTCGCATCGGCGTTGTCGGCGTCCCGTGGGTTCAGTCCCGACCAGACCCGCCGCGCCGCCGTCATCGGGATCCTGACGGCGCTGCAGGAGTCGACCCTGCGCAACCTCGGCCACGGGGACCGGGACAGCCTGGGCCTGTTCCAGCAGCGCGCGGCATGGGCCGGCGCGACCGAGCGGACCACCCCGTCGGCGTCCGCCGCGATGTTCTACGCCGGCGGGCACGGCGGGCAGCCGGGGCTGTTCTCGATCCCCGGTTGGGACTCGATGCCGCTCTGGACCGCGGCCCAGTCCGTGCAGGTCAGCGCCTTCCCGATGGCCTACGCGAAGTGGCAGCGGACAGCCCAGGCCGTGGTCGTCTCCCTGCTCGGCGACGGCCGGCAGACCCTGGCGGGACCGGGAGGGCGCAGGCCGTCGCCGTCCGCGACGACCTTGACGCTGCCACGCAGCCTGTGCGTGGGCGCGGTCGGCGCGGTGGCGCAGCCGGGGGCGCACAGGGGGTGGGTGCTGCCGCTGCCTCCGGGCAGCTACACCCCGACGTCGCCGTTCGGCTGGCGCGTGCACCCGATCCTGCACGACTGGCGGCTGCACACCGGGCAGGACCTCGGGGCCGCCGAGGGTACCCCGGTGTACGCGGTCGCTGCCGGCACGGTGGTCGCCGCCGGACCGAACGAGGGCTACGGCAACCAGGTGGTCCTCGACCACGGAGGTGGGGTGCAGTCGGCCTACGACCACCTGGCGGTGATCCTTGTGCCGCCGGGCG
>Ga0335069_10009755_pt1 | contig 13645 bp, 14 predicted proteins | sample Lox_Sample_11_FD_206714 | JGI IMG/M metagenome (GOLD analysis project Ga0335069, IMG submission 206714) | Soil microbial communities from Loxahatchee National Wildlife Refuge, Florida, United States - Lox_Sample_1.1 | ecosystem: Environmental > Terrestrial > Soil > Wetlands | place: USA... | reverse complement strand
GACCCAGAAATATTTCGTCAGCGGGATCAGCGCCACGACCGTGAACAGAGAAATCGCGCGGTGCATCTTGGGCCACACCGCATAAACAATGTGGCCGCCGTCGAGTTGGCCGCCCGGCAGAAGGTTCAGCGAAGTGGCGAACATCCCGACCCAGCCCGCGGCGGCAATCGGATGCAGCGTCAGCATTCCCAGCGGCCCGCGAACGTGCAGAACCCTCGCCGCCAGATGAAAAATCAGCGGCAGCCACCCCATCTGGTTTCCCGCCGCCGCGCTCGCCGAGGCCAGCGGATGCGACAGCAGCAGCCCCGCGCCAACCGCCGTGCACGCCGGAATGAACCCCGCGATCGGCCCGGCAATGCCAATATCGAAAAGCGCGTCGCGCGATGGGATAGGGCTCTTGATGCGGATAAACGCGCCCAGCGTCCCGATCAGGCTGGGGAACGGAATGAAAAACGGCAGCGTCGCATCAACGCGATAGTGGCGTGCAAAAAGATAGTGCCCCATCTCATGCGACATGAGAATGACCATCAGCGTCAGAGAAAACGGCAGGCCGAGCAGCAACGCGGAAGGATGCCTCTCGATGATCGTCAGGAATGCGCCCAGATCGTCGTCAATCGAAAACACCGGCATCCCGTGCACGAAGTTCGAGTGCATGTGCGCGCCGACCAGCGTGGTGGTGAAGAAGGTCGCAGCCAGCATGAGAATGTGCAGCCACCATCGCCGCCGTCGAGGACGGATGATCCACACCTGTTGCGGCGGATCGTCCTCTCGCGGGCTGGCTAGAATGGGAAACGACGGTGTGGGATCAGACATGGGAAAACGAGGTCAGGGGTTCGAGGTCATTGCAGAACCAGCCGCGAGCTTCGAGCTACGAGCCCCGAGCAATCAAACCAGTTCGCTCGCGGCTCGTAGCTCGTGGCTCGCAGCTCAGTCGATCGACTGCAATTCTTTGCCCGGCTTAAACCGCACGGCCTTTCCCGGAGGAATGGAAACTTCGGCGCCGGTGCGCGGGTTGCGGCCGATGCCGGTCTTGCGCGGGCGCACGTTGAACACGCCAAATCCGCGCAACTCGATGCGGTCTCCGGTCGAGAGCGCCTTCTTCATGCTCTCGAATACGGTTTCGACGGCCAGTTCGGCCTTGGTCTTGGTGATGCCGGTGCGGTTCACCACTTCATTGATGATGTCGAGCTTAATCACGGGCGTCTCCACTCTCCCGAGGAAATAACGTGCTTCAAGTTATTGATGCTATGGGAGATAGGGCGGATTGTCAACCGGGGGACCATTCTCGTAATATGGCTGCACCAGCCAACGAGATTTTGTAATTTGGTAATCGGGGAATTTCGTAGTTGAACCCCAATTCCCGGAAGAAACCTCCTGAGCACGACCGAGGTTCTCAAATTACCAAATTTCAAAATTGCACAATTACAAAATCAAATTCCCAAAGACCTGTGGAGCTTTCATGATTAAGTCCGACCGCTGGATCCGCCGCATGGCGCAAGAGCACGACATGATTAATCCCTACTCCGAGAAGCAGGTGAGCCAGGGCGTAATTTCCTACGGCGTGTCGAGCTACGGATACGACCTGCGCGTGGCCGACGAGTTCAAGATTTTCACCAACGTCAACTCGACCATCGTCGACCCAAAGCATTTCGACGAACGCTCGTTCGTCACCATCACCGCCGACGTCGCTATTGTGCCGCCGAATTCGTTTGCGCTGGCACGGTCGGTCGAGTACTTCAAGATTCCGCGTGACGTGCTGACCATCTGCGTGGGAAAGTCGACCTACGCCCGCTGCGGCATCATCGTCAACGTGACCCCATTTGAGCCGGAGTGGGAAGGCTTTGTCACTCTGGAGATTTCCAACACCACGCCGTTGCCGGCTAAAATTTACGCTAACGAAGGACTGTGCCAGATTCTCTTCTTCCAGTCGGACGAAGTCTGCGAGACCAGCTACAAAGACCGCAAGGGAAAATACCAGGCGCAGAAGGGGATTGTGCTGCCGAAGCTGTAAAGTGTTACGCGGGCGCCTACCGCCGCTCGCCCTCTTTGAACATGTACTTGATCGCCGGCTTGTAGATCATGAGGTTGGCCTGGCCGTTGCGGTTCAGCTTGATGCATGCCTTGTCGTACCACTCGATGACGCCATGGACTTCTTCTCCGTCGCGGAGCACGATGACCATGGGCGTTTTGGTCTGCATCTGCTTCTGGTAGTAATAATTTTCCGCGTTCGTCTGCTCGGTCGGCGCGGCTTTCTTGCCACCCGCAGAAGACGAACCCCGCTCCCGCCGCTCGCCTCCTCCATGGTTCGACCCATGATTCGAAACATGGTTCGAATGGTTCGCCCCGTGGCTGTTGCCGTGATTGTTGTGCGCGTGGTCGTTGCGGTTGAGCGACGGGCGGATGAGCTTGCGGTTGGCAAAGCCTTCCTGGTCGGAGGGTTGATCGGTAAGGCCTTCGGCTGGAATCTGGTCGAGCGTATCTTTCATAATCACCACCTGGCGCACGGGGGCGGCAGAAGATGCCACAACACCTAACCTGTGATTGTGGTTCCTGAGGGAAACTTAGACGTACCCTACCACACAGCGTTTCGTCTGACAATGATTAGCATCACAACGCTACGATTTCGTAACGGCATGCAGCGGGCGTCAGGCGCCCGGTTCGAGCGCGGCGACAAAGGCATCGAGCGAGAGCGACCGCAACAGGTTCCGCCGCAGCCCGCGCTCCACTTCGCCAAGGCCCATGGCGGCCTTCTGGATCCAGGCGAAATCCGTGGCGTCCGCCATTTTCTTCAGCTCGCCCTGGATGTCGGTATTGCGGACAAGGCGCGCGGCGCCGGATTGCAGGCACATCAGGTCTTCGAGCAGAAGATAAAGAGTACAGAGGAGGCTTTCGATTTTTTCCCGGCCTTCGGCTCCCGGGCGGAAGCTCTCCGTGGTTTTGAACAGTTCGCTGTGATCGCCGGTGCCGAGCGCGGCGCCGAGCAGGACCAGCGCGTGGTTGCGGGCCGCGATGTAGCTTTCGAGGTCGAAGGAGAGCGCCCGGCCCATGGCTCCCTCGCTCAAGCGGGCCACCAGCGCGCGCTGGCGGGGGTTCCAGTCAGTGCGCAGGGGGGCGAGCCGGGTTTCGATCTCATCAATCGGCAGTGCGCCCAAGGTAAAGATCATGGAGCGGGAGCGGATGGTGGGGAGTAGTTCGCCTGGATTTTCTGTCAGCAGAAAAATGGTCGCGAACTCGGGCGGCTCTTCCAGCACTTTGAGCAGCGAGTTGGCCGCCTCCTTCATGAACGCGGAACTGGTAAAGATATAGACGCTCTCGCGCGCCTCGGCCGGACGGTAGTAGATGCGCTGAATGATGTGCCGCACCTGATCCACTTTGATCATCATCTGTGGCGGGTCTGGAGGGATGACGAGCAGGTCGGGATGTGTCTGGACGAAGATGCGGGTTTCTTTCTTGTCCGTTTCGCGGAGATTCTCGCGGGCTTCGACGGCCTCGGCGACCCGGTCATCGAGATCAGCGGCCAGTCCAAACCGCACGCAGTTCGAGCAGCGCCCGCAGAAATCGGGGAGACCGCCGGGAGCGGACGACTCGGATTCTTGTGCGGGCGCATCGAAGGCAAAGAGCCCGGGCGAGTCGTCCTGCGTCTTTTTCGCCAGTGGCTGCCGCTCCAGGCAATTCATGGCGCGGGCCAGCATGAGGGCAAGCGTGTACTTGCCGGAGCCACGCGCTCCGGCGAGGACTACGGCTGGCGGAAAGTGCTCGCGCGCCAGCATCTCGCGCAGGCGAGTGACGGTGCCGGCGTTGCCGATGAAATTCGAGAAGGGCATAAAAGAAGCTGCGAGTCTCGAGCCGCGAGCTTCGAGCAAACAAAAGCGAGGTGCGACTTAAGCTCGCGACTCGCAACTCGTGACTCGCCACTAGATTTTCAGTTTCTTCCTCACTATCTCCATAATCGCCGCATGCGTTTCCTGCGGCGTGCCGCGCGCGTCGATGACATGCACGCGCTGCGGCTCCCGCGCTGCTATCGCGAGATACCCGCTGCGCACGCGACCAAAAAACGTGCGGCTCTCCTGCTCAAAGCGGCCTTCATCTTTCTCCGGACGCGACGCCTTGTGCGCTCGGTTGCGCCGCCTCGCGCGCTCGATGCTGAACGAGACATCGTTGTCGAGCAGTAGCGTCAGGTCCGGCTGCAGGCCTCCGCACAAAAGCGCGTGCAGTTCCAGTACGGGCTTAACGCCAAGTCTTCGGCCGCCACCCTGGTACGCTTCGGTCGAATCGGTAAAGCGGTCGCAGAGCACGACGCGTCCCTCCGCCAGCGCCGGCTGGATCACTTCGTGAATATGTTGCGCCCGCGAGGCGAACATCAGCGCCATTTCCGCGAGGGGATACAGTCCCGACGTCGTCGGGCGCAGCAGTACTTCGCGAATCCTCTCGCCGGTAATCGTGCCGCCCGGCTCGCGGGTCACCGTCACCGCAATACTGTGCGCGCGCAATGCCCGCGCCAGCTTGTCAAGCTGCGTGCTCTTGCCGCTGCCGTCGAGCCCCTCAAAGGTGATGAATTTTCCGCGCGGAGACACGCCGAAATCATAACAGGCCGAGAAACCGTCATAGGAAACTCTGATTGTGTGGCGCGGGCGCCCTCGCCCGCGTAAAAGTCCTCGCCGACGTAAAAGCTGACGTTTGGAAAGACTGCTGCGCGAAGGCGGTGCTTGATCAGACCTTCCCTACGCTCCCACAGGGAGATTTGCGACGCCGTCTTCTTCGGACTTCGTTGCCGCCTCATCGAGCATGAAACTCAGCACTTCCTGCGGCACCGGTGCCCTCCACACCGGAGCAAATGATTGCCGATGCAGCGGCGACGGCCCATGCTCGCGCAGCGCAGCCAGATGCTTTGGCGCGCTGTATCCCTTGTTCGACGCCAGCCCATACATGGGGAACACAGGATCCCACGCGGTGATCATGCGGTCGCGCTCGACCTTGGCGAGAATCGAGGCCGCCGCGATTGACGCCGAGAGAGCGTCGCCGTGAATGATGGCGCGCTGCGGCAGTTCGCAATCGAGCTTCACCGCATCGACGAGCAAATGGTCGGGGGCCGGCGCAAGCTGCTGAACAGCGTGGAGCATCGCCAGCCGGGACGCCTGATAAATATTGATCTGATCGATGCGGGCGACGTCCACGGCCGCAATGGCCCATGCAATCGCATGTTCGCGAATGCGCACGGCCAGTTCCTCCCGTCGCTCTGCTGGGATCAGCTTGGAGTCGCGCAACCCGCGAATGCGGTAGTCAGGATCGAGAATCGCCGCCGCCGCGACGACTGGGCCAAACAGCGACCCGCGGCCGACTTCATCTACACCCGCGACCAGCTTCGCGCCGGTGGCCCAGGCTTCCTTTTCAAACCGCAGTGTGCAGCGCAGACGCTTCAGCAGTCGCAGTTTGGCAGCAGATGCCGAGATCGACTTTTTCTCTTCGGAATTGTCATTCCGAGCGAAGCGAGGAATCTGCTCGTTGCTTGCAGAATGCGGATGGCGCGGTTGTGGCTTGGGTGTAAGCACGAGATATGCTGCGAGCATCTTCGCCGAGAAGCGGTGGTGAGGCAAGAAGGGATTCGGTGGATTCTGTGGAAATGCGGTGCTGTTAAGAGACCGGCGCGAAGAGTCGTTGTACGAAATGAGAGTGTGGCCGCGGGGCTACGCCCCGCTCAGGACGGGGGATGGCCCCGTCCCCATATTAGAAAGCTTACTGCTGTTCGACTTCCTTCAGTCTTGCAGCTTTGCCCTTCAGTCCACGCAGGTAGTAGAGCTTTGCGCGGCGGACTTTGCCCGAGCGCAGCACGTCGATTTTGTCGATAACCTTGGAGTCGACGGGGAAGATGCGCTCTACGCCCTGCCCGAAGCTGATCTTGCGCACCGTGAAACTGGGCTGTGCGCCGCGAGTCTGCGCGATCACGACGCCTTCAAATGCCTGCAGGCGCTCTTTTTCGCCTTCGCGAATCTTGACCTGCACGCGGATGGTGTCGCCCGGGCCGAACTTCGGCAGATCGGTGCGGCGCGATTTCGCCAGCAGTTTCTCGATGATTGCATTGCGCATAACGTTTCCTTCCTAACTCTCGCCCTTGATCCGGGCCAGCATCTCTTGGTCTTCGTCGTTCAGCGCCACGCGCGCCAGCAAATCCGGGCGATTGCGCAACGTCTTTTCCAGCGCCGACCTCCGCCGCCACTGGCGAATCTCTTCATGGTTCCCGTTCACCAGCACCTCGGGAACCTTCATCCCGCGAAACTCCGCTGGCCGCGTGTAATGCGGATAATCCAGCAAGCCGCCCGACGCACAAGTCGAACTCGGCGGCGCCTGTGTGGCAAGGGGCTGTGTGGCGCGGGCGCCCTCGCCCGCGTCCTGCCCGTCGCCCAGTGCGGAGCGGGCCTTGCTGCCCGCATCCCTTGCCGCCGTAAACGACTCCTGCCGCGTCGAAGCCTCATTCCCGACCGCGCCCGGAATCAGCCGCGCCACCGTATCTACAATCACGGCCGCGCCCAGTTCTCCGCCGCTCAGCACATAATCGCCGACCGAAACTTCCCGATCCGCAAGGTGCTCGCTGATGCGCTCGTCTACACCTTCATACCGGCCGCAGATCAGCACGATCCGTTCGAGCGCCGAAAGCTCCGACGCCAACTGCTGATCCAGCCGCTGCCCTTGCGCCGAAAGCAGAATCACCGACTGCCGCACCGCGCCGCTCACTCGATCTTCGCGCGATCCGAGCCCGTCCAGCGACTCCAGGCACTCAAAAATCGGCTCCGGCTTCAGCACCATGCCTTCGCCGCCGCCGAAGGGCCGGTCATCCACGGTGCGGTGCTTGTCTTTCGTAAACTCCCGCAGGTCGTGAATCTCAACTTCCACCAGGCCCATTTCGCGCGCCCGGCGCAGAATCCCGTAATCCAACGGTCCGCGAAAAAAATCGGGAAAGATCGTGAGAATGTCGATCTTCATCGCGAAAACACCGTCGTTGGTCTCCAGTCGTTAGTCGTTCCGCGGCTACTGCAAACTCCTACGGCCTGGAACCCACATCAAAATTCCGGACGACTGACGACCGCCGACTAGCGACCTTCTTCCTTTTTCGCCGGCGCGTTCACGTCGAGCATGCCCTCCGGCAAGCGCATCCGCACCTGTTTCCGTTCTATGTCCACTTTCACGAGATATTCTTCCGCGAACGGAATCTCGTAGGGCAATTTCTTCGCGCCAGCCTCGGCCTCGTTGCGAACCACCAGCAGCGGCGCTTCTCCCGCTCCAAACTCAACCTCGATAATCTTTCCGATCTCGCGCTCGCCATCGAACACCATACAACCGGCGAGATCGCTCAGGTACGTCCAGCCCGGTTCCAGTTGCGCGCGCTCGCTGCGCGGAACCTGAAGCTCCGCGCCCTTCAACGCCTCGGCTTCGGAAATTGTCTCGACGCCTTCGAACTTCAAAACCAGAAAACTCTTATGCGGCCAAAATTCTTCGACCGTCAGCAGCCGCCGCTCGCCTGTCTTTCCAAGCGCCCAAAGCTGCATGCCCCGCTGAAAGCGATCCGGAACGTCTGTGTGCAACTCAGCAGCAACTTCTCCGCGGCGCCCCTGCGTTTTCTTTACCAGCGCCAGGGTGATCCAGGCCTCTGTTCCACCGCTGGTCGCGTCGCCCGCCGCTCGCATCGGAACCGCTATTCGAGAATCTCAAGCGCGTAGCGTTTGTCGTTCTTCGTGCCGGCCGCGCTCAGTACGGTCCGCAGAGCCCGCGCCACGCGGCCCGACCGCCCGATCACTCTTCCCAAATCTTCTTCCGCCACTTCCAACTCAATCACGGTCTCGTCGCCATCCTCGTACTCGTCGAGAAAAACCGCGTCTTTTTTCTCCACCAGCGCCTTGGCGATGTGCTCGATCAGGACTCTCGCGTTTACTTCAACGGAAGGTTCGGTCATTGGGGCTCCAGGAGTTAGTTGCCGTTCGCCGTCCCTCTACCATTGTCATTCCGAGCGGAGCGAGGAATCTGCATTTCGGCGGGGAGAGTCGTCCTACGCCACCGGCGCCGCGGCAGCCGGCACGGGCAGCTTCATCAGCTTGCCCACCCGCTCCGAGCACTGTGCGCCCTTCGAAACCCAGTACGTGACGCGTTCCCGCTTCAGTTCAATCGAGGCCGGCGAGGTCCGCGGATTGTACGTCCCCACCACTTCCACCGGACGCCCGTTCCGCGCCCGTTCTTTTTCGATGACGACGATTCGATAATACGGTTGTTTGCGCGCACCTACGCGCGCCAGTCGGATCATTAACACGTGACTTCCTTTGTTTGTTCCGGATCAGCTCGGTTTTCCGGGCACGCCCGGCGTTCCGGATATTTCCGGCAGGGTTAAGACAAACTATTATTATGCCGGAGGTTAGCAGGAACTGCAAGACGGATGGTAGCCGACAAGATGCCCCGCTTTTGGGCATCCCCGGCCCTTCGCGCTGCTCACCGCCTGATTCAGCCACGAACCTTTACAATGTTCCGTCATGCCAACCGCCGAACAGATCTCGCCTACCGCCCTCGACCTCACCTGGGTCCGGTCCCAGTTCCCTTCTCTCTCTCAGACCGTCAACGGCCAGCCCGCCGTCTTTTTCGACGGCCCCGGCGGCACGCAGGTTCCGCAGCGCGTCATTGACGCCATCTCCGGCTATCTCGCGCGCAATAACGCCAACACCGGCGGCGCCTTTGCCACCGCCCGTGAAACCGACCGCATCGTCGCCGAGGCCCGCGCCGCCATGGGCGACTTCCTCCATTGCGACGCCGACGAAATCGTTTTCGGCGCCAACATGACCTCGCTCACCTACGCGCTCAGCCGCTCCCTCGGCCGCGACCTTGGCCCCGGCGACGAAATCGTCCTCACCCTGCTCGATCACGACGCGAATTTTTCGCCGTGGAAGGCGCTCGAAGAAAGAGGCGTGACCATCCGCACGGTGCGCTTCAATCCGGGCGACTGCACGCTCGACATGCACAACCTCGCCCACCACATCACGCCGCACACGCGCCTGGTCGCCGTGGGCTACGCGTCGAATGCCGTTGGTAGCATTAACAACGTCAAGGAAATCGTCCGCCTGGCGCACCAGGTGAAGGCGCTCGCCTACATCGATGCTGTTCACTACGCGCCCCACGGCACCATCGACGTCCGCGACCTCGATTGCGACTTTCTGGTCTGCTCGACCTACAAGTTTTTCGGCCCGCACATGGGCGTGCTCTACGGCAAGCGCGAGCACCTCAAGCATTTTCATCCCTACAAGGTTCGTCCCAACACCAACAACATCCCCAACTGCTGGGAGTGGGGCACGCTGAACCATGAATGCATCGCCGGGATCAAAGCCTGCGTGGATTACTGGGAGGAGTTAGGCCGCCGTGCAAATCCAGGCGTTGGCACCCGCCGCGAGGCCATCATCGCCGCCCACGAAGCCATCCACACTCACGAGCGCGCACTGATGGAAAAAATGATTGCCGGCCTGCTCTCGATCCCCGGCCTGAAGCTCTACGGCATCACCGACCCGCGCCGCTTCGCGCAACGCTGCGCCACCACAGTCGTCCGCATCGAAGGCCACACCCCGCTCGAACTCGCGACAAAGCTCGGCGACCGTGGCTTCTTTGTCTGGGATGGAAACTACTATGCGCTGAACGTCACGGAGCAGTTGGATGTGGAGAAGACGGGCGGCTTCCTCCGCATTGGCCTCGTGCATTACAACACGATGGAGGAAGTGGAGCGGATGCTGTCAGCGCTGCGGGAGATTGTGAACGCCTAACAGGAGCCTTTGCTCTAACCTAACTGTCATCCTGAGCGGAGCGGGGTAAGCGAAGCGCAGCCCCGCGGAGTCGAAGGACCCCTACCATCTTGGCGATGACCGGAAGCGTTGCGAGGCATTCTCCCCGTACTGCCGACGCCATTCTCTGTTTCGCCGTTCCCGCGCTGTCAGGATGACAGAGGTGAAGGATGCGGAAAAATTAAACTGGGTTGGGTCCAGTGATCTCCTCGATCGAACCGCCCTTCCCCACCAGTGCCACGCTCGCCATCCCAATAAACAGCCCATGCTCCACCACGCCCGGCATATCGCTCAATGCGCGCGCCAGCGCCGCCGGGCCTTCAATCTTGCCGAAGCAGCAATCGAGAATCGGATTGCCGTTGTCGGTCAGATAGGTGCTGCCGTCGGGCTTCGTGCGCAGCTTGCATGTGGCCCCAAGCGCAGTAATTCGCTTTTCCACGACGGCTCTCGCAAAAGCTACGATCTCTACCGGCAACGGAAACTTGCCCAGCGTCGCGACGGCCTTCGCCGAATCAGCGACCACAACCATCTTCTTCGATGCCGACGCAATCACCTTCTCGCGTAGTAGAGCACCGCCTCCGCCTTTGATCAGGTTTAGCCGTGGATCGAGTTCGTCAGCGCCGTCAATGGTGACGTCAATCTCCTGGCGTTCGTCAAGCGTGGTCAGAGGGATGCCTACCTTTCGCGCCAGTTCTTCGGTCGCGACCGACGTAGGAATGCCAACGACTTTCAAGCCCGCCTTCACCCGCTCGCCTAGCGCAACAACTGCGAAGTATGCGGTCGAACCCGTCCCCAGCCCGACGACCTGCCCGTCTTTGACAAGCGCGGCAGCGGCACGCCCTGCCAGTTCCTTCTCGTGTTCGTTGGCCATGTGCTTTACCTGATGGCTGATGGCTGACGGCTGATAGCTGCCTCACCCGCCGATCATCTTACCCAAAATCTCCTTCAGCAGCTTCGCCGCAACCGTCGCCGTGATTTGCGTGTTGTCCTGCGCGGGATTGAACTCGACAATATCCGCGCCGACAATTCTGCCCGTGATGGCATGGATATGCGCAATCGCCTCGCGCACCGACATGCCTCCCGGCTCGCGATGCGAAATTCCAGGGGCAAACGCGGGGTCAAGCGCATCCACGTCAAACGAAATGTAAACCGGCCCGTCCATCTTCATCCGATCAAGCGCCGGCAGGTGCCGCATCTCGATGACTTCGACTCCAAACTTCTCCGCCTGCTGCCGTTGATGCGCGTTCAGAGTGCGGATTCCCACCTGGATCAACCGCTTCGCCGCGCGCTCCTCCATGACACGCGCAAACGGGCAGGCGTGCGAATGCCGATCTCCCTCAAACTCGTCGTAGAGATCAGAATGAGCATCAAAATGGATCACGGTGAGATCAGAAAAGTGCTGCGCGAAGGCACGAAGGATCGGCCACGTAATCGAATGATCGCCGCCAAGGCAAACCGGGCGCAGACCCTGGTCGAGAAGCTCAGCCACTTTGCTTTCAATGGCTGCAAACGGCTCCTGGAATGTGAACTTCAAATCACCAGCATCGCAGTAAGCGCCTTCAACGCCCAGGTCGACGCCAGTTTCCGCCCACACATTGGAATGCGCAGAATTGAAAGCCACGCGGATGATGGGCGGCGCGCCCGCCGCGCCGCGCAGCCACGATGAATTAGCGTCGAACGGAATACCAAGAATTGCAGGCGTTCCCGGCTTGGCGGATTTGGGAAGAGTTGTCATCTTTGTGCACCTATTCTCAGCATACTTCCTCGGCGCCGTAACCGCTGTGACCGCTTGGCGCCCAGGAATTGCCCGCGAAAAGGAAGCTCTGCCACGCCCCGTCGTGCCACCGCACGCGACCCCGGATCGGACACGGAACCTGACTCATCCGTTATTCTATAGACACCTTCTTATGGCGACTTCCACCCGCAATCCTATAAAAGCTTCGGCTCCCGCTCCCGCGGCAAACCTTGAGCGCGAGCGTGTTTTCTCGCTGTTCCGTAACTTCGGATACCTCGAAGCCGAACTGAACCCGCTCGGCCTGCTCCCTCCACAGCCCCACCCTGATCTGCGGTTCGACAACGACAACGAGTTCGCCCGCGAAGCCCGCCGCATCTACTGCGGCTCCGTCGGAGTGGAGTTCATGCACATCGTCGACCCCGAGCGCCGCCATTGGATTCAGGATCGCCTCGAAGCCGAACCCGCCCCCGTCGACCGCGAGCGTGCCCTCGATCTACTGATCCGCGCTGACATGTTCGAGCAGACGCTGCAGCAGCGTTACCTCGGCAACAAAAGGTTTTCGCTCGAAGGCAACACTTCCCTTCTCCCCGCGGTCGATGAGATCCTCGACGCCGCCGGCGAGCGCGGCGCGCTCGAACTCGTGATGGGCATGAGCCATCGCGGACGCCTGAACGTCATCATTCATGTGGCCAGACGACCAGCCCAGCAGGTTTTTGCCGAGTTTGAAGATGTCGACCCGCGCAGCGTACTTGGCTCCGGCGACGTGAAGTACCACATCGGAGCGACGGGCGAATATGTCACCCGGAGCGGCAAGAAGATCCACATTCACTTGGCCTCGAACCCAAGCCATCTTGAAGCGGTCGATCCCGTCACGGTCGGCCGTACGCGCGCCAAACAGGATCGCGCGGGCGAAGGCGGCAAGGCAAAATATCTTCCTCTCCTTGTGCACGGCGACGCCGCGTTTGCCGGACAAGGCATTACTGCCGAAACGCTCAACTACGCCGACCTCCCTGGCTACACCGTCGGCGGCACCATCCACATCATCGTCAACAATCTTCTCGGGTTTACGACCAACGCCCGCGAAGAACACTCTTCGCGCTTTTCCGCGCAGCTTGCACGCCGCCAGCCCATCCCGATCTTTCACGTGAACGGAGAAGACGTGGATGCGGTTTTACGCGTGGCTCGCCTCGCCACCGAGTATCGCTATAAATTTGGCACCGATGTCGTTGTCGATCTCATCGGCTATCGCCGCCACGGCCACAGCGAAGTCGACGACCCTACCGTCACGCAGCCGCTGATGTACAAGGCGATCAAAGAACACCCGCCGCTCTGGGAAATTTACGCCAAGCGGATCAATGCCGAGAACGCCGCTGAACAAGCGGCAGCTATCAAATCTGAGTTCGAAGTGGCACAAAAATCTGCCGCAAAATTCACCAAAAAGCAGGTGCTGCGCGAGCTTCCCCCCTACTGGGACGACTACTTCGGCGGCCGCTACCACGCCGAGTACGAAAAACCCACCGGCCTCCCGCGCGAAGAACTCCTCGAACTCACCGAGCGCCTCACAACCTACCCCGAAGGGTTCCACATTCACCCCAAGGTCAAGAAGCTGCTTGAGCAGCGCGCCGAGATGGGAACCGGCAAGAAGCCCCTCGACTACGGCATGGCCGAGGCACTTGCGTTTGCCAGCATCCTCAAGCAAGGCATGCCCGTGCGTCTCAGCGGCCAAGACGCGCGCCGCGCGACGTTCAACCAGCGCCACTCCGTGCTTGTGGACATCGAAAACGAAAACGAGTACGTCCCGCTTAAGAATATTTCTCCCGCCCAGGCACGCTGCGAGATCTACAACTCGCCGCTTTCCGAAGCCGGCGTCATGGGCTTCGAATACGGCTACAGCCGCGACTACCCCGAAGCTCTTGTACTGTGGGAAGCACAGTTCGGCGATTTCGCTAACGTGGCCCAGGCGGTCATTGACCAATTTGTGAGCGCAGGCGAAGACAAGTGGGGCCTGCTCTCCGGCCTCGTGCTGCTGCTACCCCACGGTCACGAAGGCCAGGGCCCCGAGCACTCCAGCGCCCGCATCGAGCGTTACCTGCAACTGGCCGCACGC
>Ga0335069_10009754_pt1 | contig 13646 bp, 9 predicted proteins | sample Lox_Sample_11_FD_206714 | JGI IMG/M metagenome (GOLD analysis project Ga0335069, IMG submission 206714) | Soil microbial communities from Loxahatchee National Wildlife Refuge, Florida, United States - Lox_Sample_1.1 | ecosystem: Environmental > Terrestrial > Soil > Wetlands | place: USA: Florida... | reverse complement strand
AAGAGCTGGGGATTCCGTTTTCGTTTCCGCGGCTGGAGCCGGCGGTGTGGTGGGTTCTGGGGCTGACGCTGGCCGCGTATGCGGGGCGGCAGTGGCAGCGGTGGCGGGCGGGAGACCGGATCGATTTGCCGAAATTCCTGCTGCTGGGCGCAGTGATTCCGCTGCATTGGTTGACGTTCCAATACCTCAGCTGGCAGGCGGCGGTGCCGACGGTGACGATCGTGCACAACCTGCAGTATCACGCCATCATCTGGCTGCACAACCGCAACCGCTACGGCGGCGAGGGCGGAGCGGAGCGCCATGGCCGCATCCCCGCGGCGGTGAGCCGCAGCCTGCTTGCCTACGTGGCGGCGGCGGTGCTTTTCAGTGCTGTCTACCGTATTCCGGGCTACGCGCTCGGTAATGTGTCGGACCTAGCCTTCGGTTTCTTCTGCGGCTTTGGCTTGACGCATTATTATCTGGACAGCCGAATCTGGAGAGTCCGCCACGACCCGGGGCTGCGAGCGGCCCTGGACATGGCCTAGTGCGATCATTCGCCCCGGCCGTTTCCGTCTGTTTCCCCACGATCCCCTCGCCTTTCTTTCATGGAGAGGCAGGTCCGAAATCCGCCGTCACATACGCTACAATGGCGTTTCCCCATGCCGGACCACGCGAAGTTTCTGCTTGCGGATAGCCAGATCCCCAGCGTTTGGGTCAACGTGCTGCCTTCGTTGAAAGAGCCGCTCGCCCCGCCGCTCCATCCCGGAACCCGCCAGCCGATTGGGCCGGCGGATCTCGCTCCCATCTTTCCGATGGAGCTGATCATGCAGGAGTTTTCACCGCAGCCGGAGATCGACATTCCGGGCGAGGTGATGGACATCTACAAGCTCTGGCGCGCCACGCCGCTGTACCGCGCGCACCGCTTGGAGAAGGCTCTCGACACTCCGGCGCACATTTACTACAAGTACGAAGGCACAAGCCCGGCCGGCAGCCACAAGCCCAACACGGCGGTGGCGCAGGCTTATTACAACAAGCGCGCCGGCATCAAGCGTCTGGCCACGGAAACCGGCGCGGGGCAATGGGGCAGCGCGCTATCCCTCGCCTGCAAACTGTTCGGCCTGGAATGCACGGTCTACATGGTGCGCGTGAGCTACGACCAGAAGCCGTACCGCCGCATGATGATGCACGTTTGGGGTGCGCAGGTGTTCGCGAGCCCCAGCAAGCACACCAACGCGGGGCGCGGCGTGCTGGCGGCGACGCCGGATACGCCGGGCAGCCTGGGCATTGCCATCAGCGAAGCCGTTGAGGATGCGGCCACGCATCCCGATACGAACTACGCCCTGGGCAGCGTGCTCAACCACGTGCTGCTGCACCAGACCGTCATCGGCCAGGAAGCCAAGCTGCAAATGGCGCTGGCCGGCGAAGAGCCGGACGTGATCATCGGGTGCTTCGGCGGCGGCAGCAATTTCGGCGGACTGGCGCTGCCCTATGTGCTGGACCGCATCAAGGGCAAGGGTCCGCGCATCGTGGCCGTGGAGCCTTCGGCCTGCCCCACCCTCACCAAGGGCCGGTTCACCTACGATTTCGGGGACACCGCCAAGCTCACGCCCCTGATGAAGATGTTCACCCTGGGCCACGATTTCGTTCCTCCTGGAATTCATGCCGGCGGGTTGCGCTATCACGGCGCTTCACCCCTGGTCAGCCACCTGATGAACTACGGCTACGTGGAGGCCAAGGCCGTAACCCAGCTTCCGGTGTTCGACGCTGCCGTGCAGTTCGCGCAGGCGGAGGGAATCCTACCGGCTCCTGAATCCTCCCACGCTATTCGCGCGGCCGTGGATGAGGCGCTTGCCGCCAAGGAAGAAGGGCGCTCCCGCGTCATCCTGTTCAATCTCAGCGGGCACGGCCATTTCGATCTTTCGTCATACGAAAGCTATCTAACGGGCAAGCTTGTGGACTATGAGTACCCTAGCCACGAAATCGAAAGAGCCATGGCTGGCCTGGACGCTTGATACCCGCAAATGGGGGTGGATTGTACACCTCAGTACGGGACAAAAACAGTTGCCTTTGGTTAGTATCAGTGTTACAGTAGTCCTATTAACGGCCCAGTACCAATAGATCTAGCCGTGGCAGCGAAAAGATGTTAGCGAGCGCACTCATCATTGGGTTCTCCCTGGTTTTGCTGGTGTACTGGTTTCGCTATAGTTGTGCATTGCTCTTGCGGGCGGGTACTGGACTTACTGCGGAGGATTCCCGGTTCAGCTTTGGCGAAGTGCAGCGCAGGCTGCAACAGCAATCTGAGCTCGATCCGCTGCGGCAATCTCTCCAGCGCGACTACGAGGTATTGATTTACCTGATTGAGCACGCCTCGGGTCTGGAGTTGGAGTCGATTGAAAGCCGTCTGCTGGTAGCGGATTACAAGCTGATGCAGTGGCAGTATTCGCTGACCAAGCGCCTGTTCCCCTCGCAAGCCCGCCGCGCCCTTTCGGAGATGGCTTCGGTGCTGGGCGCGCTGGTGGGCCGCATTGACGAGCAAGTCAGCCTGAGCTCCCAGGCGTAAGAAGCCTCACACAGCGTGAACCGGGCAGCCGAAGCCGCCAGCCGTGCGCGCGGCCGTCCTGTTTTCCTAGAGACCCACGGTTTCCTCAGCCCGCAGGCTTCCCAAGTTCATGCGAGGGCTTGCTTCGGCCGGCCGCGTCCAGTTGCGCCGCTCCACAATGGTGCGAGGCTCGTAGGTTTGCCCGGCCGCCAGCCGCTTCACTTCGCGCCGTGCGGACCACAGCAGCAGCGGCCCCACGGCGCGCTCCGCCAAGCGGGTGGCGATTCCGAACTCGCGGCCGATCTGTTTGCGGAGCTCGCGGATCTTCTCGGAGACCGCGGCATTCGCGCCACGAAGGTACTTCTCCATGGCCCACAGCGAGGCCGCATAACCGCTGCGCAGGCCGCGGGCTTCCCAGGCGAAGCGAGCACGCACGCGCGGATCGGGATCGTTCTTATAACGGAGCCATCCCGCCATGGTGGTGCGGCAGATGCGGTAAATGCTAGGGCCGTTGCGCTCATAGTCGCGCCGGAACGCCCAATCGAGCCAGTGCTTGGACTCTTCCCGGGAAATGGCGGCGTGCTGAAAGTTGAAGCGGTCCTGCCCATGAATGTCGGCCAGATCCACGCCTCCCAACATGCGCCCTTCTTCGCTCATCTGCGCGAACAGCGGCGTTCCGGGCACCGGCGTATAGAGCATGAACTGGTGGAAGTCGGTGTTGTGCGCGACGGCGTGCTCGATTTCCTGCTGAATGTTCCCGGGCGTGTGATGTTCCAGGCCCACGATGGTGGAACCCAGCACCTTGATGCCGTTCTGGTGCAGCTCGCGCGTCAGCTTGATGGTGTCCGCGCCGTTGAGCTTGTCGTAGCTCGAATGCGGCGACTCCAGCCCCATCCAAATCCACGACACGCCCAGCTCGACTAGTTCGCGGATGGAATACTGGCGGATCGCGTTGGCCGACGAAAACACGTAAAGCGACCACGGCCGGGCGTCGCGCTTCATGAATTGCAGAAGCTCCATGGCGCGGCGCTTATGCAGCAGGAAGTTCTCATCCATCATGAAGAAGGATTGAACGCCCATCTTGCGCTCCATATCGCGCATGACGCCGTAGAGCTCGCTGCCCTCGTTGTAGAAATTCAGATACTTGCCCTTGCCCCCAAAGAACGCGGAGGTGGTGCAGAAGTTGCATCCCATGGGGCAGCCCACGGAAGGAATGATGGTGGCCGCAACCGAGCCCTTCGCGCCCGGCAGCTTCATGCCCATGGTGCGGGCGTCGAAGCCGGAGACGATCTCCGGGTGTTCGATAGGCGCGCTCTCGTTTTCGCCAAGGTAGCGCCGCATCCAGGAGATGCCATCGCCGCGCACAATGTGATCGGCGTCAACGAGCTTGTCAATGCCCGGAATGGCCGCCACGTGCCCACCCACCACGATCTGAGACTTGGGCGAAATTCGCCGCACCAGGCGGCACATCTCCCGGACCTTGCCGACGTTCACGATGATGGAGGAAATGCCCACGACGTCGTACTCGTTTTCGCGCAACTCCGCTTCGAACGCCTCCCGTGTTGGAAAATCCAACACCGTGGTGGGTGCGGAGATGTTCCGCTGAATCATCAGGATGCCCCACGACCGGTGGAACATGCGCAGCGAAAACGGGCCTTGCTCGCGCGTCACCTGGTTGTGGTACAGCTCCATGGGGTTGATCTTGCGGCTGCCGAATTCGTCATCCTGCGCGTAGGGTCCGAACACCGAGCTGAGCAGGATACGAGCGCGAATGCCCTTGGGATGGGGTTCCATAATAAAGGACTTTGAGTACCTTAACACCGAATATAGCATTCGTACCCGGTAGAAAACACGGCGCTTACAGAACTATTACACAGGGCGGACGTGGTTTGGAGCAGACGACTCGGGGGCCTTGGCTCGGGGCAGCGCTCGCTTACGCTCGCGGCTCGGACCGGGGGCGCGGATCCACGGAGGGGATGCCCCACCGACCGATGACTAACAACTGATGACTTCCTCAGCCCGTGGTCTTGAGGCCGCCCGCGATCGCGTTCACCGTGACGAGGAGCGAGGTTAGAATGGGCCCGGCTTCGTCGTTGCGCTCATCCTTCGCGGCCTGCCGCCATTCGCGGAGGAGGGCGATCTGCTCGCGGTGCAGCCGCAGCAGTGCGTGCTTGCGGATTTCCACGGCCTGCTGCAGGCGCGGCCGCAAGGTGGCGCGGTTGCCGCCGAGGAGCTCCCGCAGCACGTCCTTGGTGCGCTCGTATTCCTCCAAGATGATGCCGAGGAACAGCTCGCGCAGGCCGGCGTCTTCCACTAAACTCGCGTATTCGCGCATCAGGTCCACATCCGCCGCCACCACGCCGAACTCCACGTTGTGCAGCAGGTAGGAGAGGAAAGGCCAATCCCGCGCGGCGCTCCGCAGCAGTTCCCATTCCCGGCCGCCGCGTTTGCGGGCCTCCTCGAACGCGCTACCGATGCCGTACCAGCCCGGAACGTTGAAGCGCGCCTGGCTCCAACTGAACACCCACGGAATGGAACGCAGATCGTCAATGGTCCGCCGCCCGGTGCGCCGCGAAGGCCGCGATCCGATGTGACTACGTTCAATGGCGTCGATGGGCGTCGCCTGCGAGAAGAACTCGACGAACCCGTCGGTGTCGATGAGCTGGCGATACGCGCGCCGGCTGGCGGCGGCCGCCGTTTCCAGCAGCGCCTCCACTTCGGGTGAAGTCCGTTCCGCCTCGCGCTCGCGGCCCAGCGTCCAGCGCGTGACGCCGGCCAGCAGCCGCTCCAGGTGCATGGTGGCCGTCAGCCGGTTGGCGTACTTCTGCGCGATCACTTCGCCCTGCTCGGTGACCCGTATCTCGCCCTGCAGCGAGCCCGCCGCCAGCGATTCCAGGAACACGTGCGTGGGTCCGGCGCCGCGGCCTATGGTGCCCCCGCGGCCGTGGAAGAAGCGCAGTTCCACGCCGGCCTCGCGCGCCACCTCCGACAGCCGGATCTGCGCTTTGCGCAAATACCAGTGGCTGGCCAGAATGCCGCCGTCCTTGTTGCTGTCGCTGTAGCCGATCATGACTTCCTGCAAGGGCCGCGGCAGCCCCTGGCGCTGCTGCAGCCGGCGCAGGGTGCGCTGCGTCATGGGGTGCGCCAGGAAGTCGGCCAGAATGTTCGGGCTGTCCTCCAGGTCGCCGATGGTTTCAAACAGCGGGGTGACGCCGATTTCGCATTCGAGGCCGCCCGGGGCGCCGTGCACCAGTCCGGCCTCCCGCGCCAGCAGGTAGACATTCAGCAGGTCGGAAGCGCCGTGCGTCATGCTGACGATGAACGAGCCGATGCCGCCCGCTCCGTGGGTGTCGCTCCATTCGCGTACCAGCCGCAGAACGCCCACGCTGGCCGCGGCTTCCGGCGGCAGCGCGGTGGAGGATACGGCGAACGGGCGCGGCGAAGCCAATTCGCGGTCCAGCAACTCCCGCTTCCGTTCTTCGCTCCACTTCCCGAAGTCCTCGCCGCCGATACCGGCGATGGTCAGCAATTGCGCGATCGCCTGGTTGTGAAAGCTGCTGTGCTGGCGGATATCGAGCGACGCCGCGTGGAACCCGTAAACGGCCGCCAGGCGTTCGGCCATTCCCACTTCAGCGCGCGCCACGGCGTCCGCGCCCACGGCGCACAGCGCGTCAGCCAGAAAACGCAGATCTTCCTGTAGCTCCTCCGGCAGCCGGTAGCGGCAGTCCACCTGGCGGGAGCCGCCCGCATCCGGCAGGCGCGCCAGCATCACGCAAACCCACTGCCGCCACGGCTCGCCGGCGTACTGGCGAAGCAGACGCGCCGTCCTTTCGCCCAGCCTTCCCGAATAGGACGAGATGCGCTCGTAGAGCGCGGCCGGCGCCGGTTGCACGGAATCCGACAGGCTCAAACTGCCGGCCAGAGCCTGGAGTTGCTGCTTCAGCGCGGCCACGGCCACCTCGCGCAGCGATTCGAGCGAGTGGCGGGTAATCTCCGTGGTGACGAAGGGATGGCCGTCGCGGTCGCCCCCTACCCAACTGCCGAAGGTGAGGCGCGGCTCCGGCGGCGGCGCAACGCCCGGGAAGGCCCACTCCCAGGAGGCGCGGAAGCGTTCGGAGAGCAGCGGCAGGACCAGCGGAAACACGTGCGAAAGGTAATAGAGGGTGTTGCGGATCTCGGATTCCACGTCCGGCCGCGATTCCACCATCTCGCCCGTTCGCCAAAGCCTCTCCAGGCTGATTTCCAGCCGCCGCCGCAAGGCTTCCTGCTCCATGGGGCTGCGCGTCGGGTTCTCGCGCTCCACCAGCATCAGGTAAATCTCGCGGTGCCGCTCGAGCACGGAAGCGCGTTTGGCTTCGGTGGGATGCGCCGTCAGAACCGGCTGCACGTGAATCGACGGGAGAATGCGGAACAGATCCTCGGGCCCGAACCGGGCCTCCCGCAGGAGGCGCAGTTGATACGGCCAGCCGCCCGGCTCGGTGGCCGGTCCGCCCGCCGCCTCGCGCATGCGGCGTACCTGGTTCACGGTGTTCTCTTCCACCATGTTCAGGAGCTGAAACGCCATGGAGAGCGCCTGCGACCCGCGGGCCGGCAGCCGCTCGCCCGGCTTGGGCGGGGCCGCGAAGGCCTCTCCGGCAAGGCGCCCGAGCTCATCTTCCTGGATGGCCGTGAGCGAGGCTTGAAAACGCCCCAGCAGAAACCGAAAGTCCTCCTCCCACTTCTTCAGCGCCACATCCACCATGTGGTCCGGCCGCCGCGGCTCCGGAGTCCGCGCCTCAGAGTGTCCCGTCCTGAAAGCCCCCATAAAACTAGTGTTCCATGAAACGCCCTCGCGACGCAGGGCGGAGAATTCATTCCGAGGGTGTTCCCGATCCCGCGCCTGAGAAAGGTGCGCGGGGTTAAAGCTCCTCGCCCTTTACCAGATCCTCGAACGTCTCGCGTTTCCGGATGACGCGCCAGTGTTGGCCTTCCACCAGAATTTCCGGCGCTCGCGGGCGCGAGTTGTAGTTGGAAGACAAGGTGAAGCCGTAGGCGCCGGCGTCTCGCACGGCGAGGAAATCGCCCGGCATGGCGCAGGCCATTTTGCGGTCGCGGGCCAGAAAATCGCCGCTCTCGCAGACCGGTCCCACCACGTCCGCCACCATTTGCGGCAGCGGACTGCGGCGCACGGGGAGGATCTCATGATGGGCGCTGTAAAGCGCGGGGCGGATCAGGTCGTTCATGGCGGCATCCACCACCACGAATTCCTTTTCGCCGTTGCGCTTGCGGTAGAGCACCCGGGTGAGCAGCACGCCCGCCGCGCCCACAATGGAGCGCCCGGGTTCCACCGCCACTTCCAGGCCGCTATGGCGCAATTCCGCGCGCAGGCTTTCCACGTAGGCGCGAATGGCCGGGGTCTTTTCTTCTTCGCGGTAGGCGATGCCCAGGCCGCCGCCCAAATCCAGACGCCGGATGGGATGCCCCTGCGCACGCAGTCCGGCGGCCAGCGCCAGGGTCTTCTGCAGCGCTTCCAGGATCGGGCTCGGGTCGAGCATCTGCGACCCGATGTGGCAGCTCACGCCTTCCGCCATGAGGTTCGGGTAGCGCCGCGAACCTTCATACACGGCTGCGGCCTCGCGTATATCGATGCCGAATTTGTGGCTGCTCAAGCCGGTGGAAATGTAGGGATGCGTAATCGCGTCCACGTCCGGATTCACGCGGATGGAAAAGCCCGCTTTCACGCCCAGCCGCGCCGCCAGCGAGTCGATGAGCGCCAACTCCGCCTCCGACTCGCAGTTGAACCCCCGAATGCCCTTTTCCAGGGCGTATTCCACCTCGGCGGCGGTCTTGCCGACGCCCGAAAAAACCACCTTCGCCGGGTCGCCGCCGGCCTGAAGGACGCGGTACAACTCGCCGCCGGAGACGATGTCGAATCCGGCGCCGGCCTTCGCCAGCAGCGAGAGCACCGCCAGCGAGGAATTCGCTTTCACGGCGTAGCAGACCAGGTGCGGCAGATCGCCGAGCGCCTCGTCGTAGGACTGGAAATTGGAGCGAATCGTCTCGCTCGAATATACGTAGGACGGCGTGCCGGCATGCGCTGCGACATCGGCCAGCGCCACCTGCTCGCAATATAGATCGTTTCCGGAGTAAGAGAACATGGACGGCGAAATGCGGATGGCAAGCCCGCAATTGCCAGTATCCCACGGTGGGGGCTGCACTCCGAAATGTTACTATCCAGAGTGATGAACGCACCTTTGGTTGTTGTGATGATGGGAAGCAAGTCCGATTGGGACGTGATGAAACAGGCCGCCGAAACGCTGAAATCGTTCGGCGTGCCGCATGAGTGCCGCGTGCTTTCGGCGCACCGCACGCCGGCGGAAACCGCGGAGTACGTATCGCAGGCGGAATCGCGCGGGGTGGAAGTGATTATCGCCGCCGCGGGCGGGGCCGCGCATCTGGCCGGCGTCTGCGCCGCGCATACGGTGCTGCCGGTTCTGGGAGTGCCGATGGAAAGCGCCTCCCTTAAGGGAATGGATTCGCTGCTCTCCACGGTACAGATGCCGGCGGGCATTCCGGTAGGTACGTTGGCCATCGGGACGCCGGGCGCCAAGAACGCCGGACTGCTGGCGGTGGCCATCCTTGCCACAAGCCGCCCGGAACTGCGCGACAAGCTTCGCCAATTCCGCGGCGAGCAAAAGGAGAAGATCCTGCGCGACAGCTTGCTCCAGGCGTAAGAGCGCGTGCCATAATCCGGGTATGCAGATCACCTGGCTGGGGCATGGCACGTTCCAATTCCGGTTGCCTTCGGGCCACGTCCTCTTGATGGACCCCTGGACCGAGGGCAACCCGGCGTATCCGAAGGGCTTCGAGATTCAGAGCGTGGATGTCATCTGCATCACGCACGGGCACTTCGATCACGTGCATGACGCCGTGCCTCTGGCCAAGCGCCTTTCGCCGGCCGTGGTGGCCATCTACGAGACGTGCCATTGGCTCGAGTCGAAGGGCGTGGGTGATCTCCGTCCCATGAACAAGGGCGGCACGCAGCAGGTGGGCGAAGTGGCCGTCACCATGACGCACGCCGTGCATAGCTGCGGCATCCTGGACGACGGCAAGATCCTCTACGGCGGCGAAGCGGCGGGCTACGTGCTGCGTTTCGCCGACGGCCGCGCGCTCTACTTCGCCGGCGACACCAACGTGTTCACCGACATGGCGCTCATCGAGCAGCTTTACAAGCCGGAGCTTGCCTTCCTGCCCATCGGCGACCTCTTCACCATGAGCCCGCGCGAAGCGGCCGCGGCGTGCGCCATGCTGAAAACGCCGCGCGTCGTTCCCATGCACTTCGGGACTTTCCCGCCGCTTACGGGAACGCCGCAAAAGCTGCGCGAGCTGCTCACCGGTTCCAAGACGGAAGTGTGGGAACTGGAGCCTGGCAAGACGGTGGAGTGGTAGCGGCGTTTCAGCCGTACTATGCCCGCTGGCAAGCCACGGCCGGACGGCTCCTGAGTTGACCCGCCCAGGACCCCGGCCCCACAATGGTTCTGACACGGCGAAGCGGTTATGCTGCGCAAGGCGCTTTTTTGGGCGGTGGTAGGTACGGCTATGCAGATTGCCGTATCGGCGGCTTCACCCTATGTGGCCGCGGTAGATGTCTCGCGCGTCCTTTACGAACAATTCTCGCAGGCTCAGATCCTGGAACTGCTCTTCGATGTGGCGCCGAGCGTCGCGTTGGCCTGGTTCCTTCTCTGTCTGTACCGCGAGTGGTTCCATGGCGCCCCGGACAGCAAACGGCGCACCGCGGCCTGGGTCGCGCTGCTCTTTTGGTCTTTCCGGATTGTGGTCGCACTTGTGGGGCAGGCCGCCAGGCTGCTCCTGCACGCCGGCCGCTGGGGAACCATCAGCCAGGTGAGCATTCGCCTCGGGTCTCCGCTCTGGGTGGTTGTGCCGCTGGCCCTGGCGTGGGTGGCGTTCCTCAGCATCTTTCAGAGGCGGCGCCAGGATGCCCGGACGCCCATGGCGCGGTCCTTGGCCGGCATCGCGTGCGCGGCCACCGTGGTGGAAGGCCTCGCGGTCTCTTACGCGCCGATGTCCGCCGAGCTCCGCTTCTGGCCCAAGATCTCCGTATGGGCAGGCACGTTCCCGGGTTGGTGGTTCGGCTTACTGGCGCCGGCGGCCTTGCTGGCCAATTGGATTCTGCCCGCCTGGTTCCTCTATGCGTGTTCCACGGAAGGCGGTCCGCGGCGGTCCGCGGCGGGGTCCCGTCAACCCGACTGGACGGAGCGGATCGTGAATCGCATCGCCGCGGCCATGAGCCGTTAGCCGCTTCATCGCCTGGTAATCGGCCCCCGTGCCGCCGCAAGACGGTCGTGCCGCGCGAGCCGCGATGGCAAGAGGGCGCGCGCCGCTAGATCGATGCGGGTGCGCTTCGGCCGGGAACGGACGCTCCTGGCGCCCTCCAGCGCCCGGCGGCCCGCGCTCCCGTAGAGTAAGATAGCCCTATATGTTCTCCCCGCGCATGTTCCTGGCCGGATCTCTGTTCGCCGTCCTGGCGCTGTTCGCCACGGCGCGTCTGGACGCGCAACCGGCGCCGGCGGCGGATATCCAGGAATCTCTGTTGAAGCTCAACGAGCTCGGCACGGTCCTTACCGTCGCCGCGCACCCGGACGACGAGCGCAGCGACCTGATCGCCTACTTCTCTCTTGGCCGCCACATGCGCGCGGCGTATCTGTCGATCACGCGCGGGGAAGGCGGGCAGAACGTTCTCGGTCCCGAGCAGGGCGCGGCGCTGGGGTTGATCCGCACCCAGGAGCTGCTGGACGCGCGCCGCATCGACGGCGGCGAGCAGTTCTTCACGCGCGCCATCGACTTTGGCTTTTCCAAGACCGCGGCGGAGGCAATGGCCAAGTGGGGGCATGACGCGGTACTCTCCGACGTGGTGTGGGTGATCCGCCGCTACCGTCCGGACGTGATTCTGCTCTCGTTCGGCGGAACGCCCGCCGACGGGCACGGCCATCACCAGGCGTCGGCCATTCTGGCCAAGGAAGCTTTCGATGCGGCCGGCGACGCCACGCGATTCCCCGAACAACTGCGCTACGTGCAGCCATGGAAGCCCTCGAAGATCGCGCGCGGCGGCGGTTTTGGAGGGCGCGGAGGCGGGGCGAACGGGCCGCAGCCGGTGGCGCCGAGCGTGGAGATCGATACCAGCGGCTACGATCCGCTGCTGGGCTACTCGTTCTCTCAGCTCGCCAGCATCAGCCGCAGCCAGCATCGCAGCCAGGGGCTTGGCGCGATGGGCGTGGGCGGCGGCATGGGCGGCGGGCGCGGCGGCGCCTTCGGGGGCGGAGCGGCCACGGCCGCGCCTTCACCCGACATCTTCGACGGCATTGAACATTCCTGGAAGCGCTTCCCAGGCGGGGCAGCCATTGGCGCGATTTTCTCCCAGGCCATTCACGAATACGATTGGCAGCACCCGGACCGCATCATTCCGCTGCTGGTGAAGGCCCGCCCGCTGATCGCGGCCATCGACGACCCGCTGGCGAAGATCAAGCTCGCGGACCTGGATGAGACCATCGCCAAGTGCGACGGCATTTGGGCGGACGCGCAGGCGCGAGAAGGGAACGTGACGCCGGGGTCGCACGTGCCGGTGGCGCTGACCGTGGTGGCGCGCGAATCCGTACCCATGACGGTTCAGTCCATCACGCCAGAGAGTCTGTGGGACGGCAAGCCGTGGACGCCGGCGGCGGACGCGCCGCGCAACGAACGCATTCCGGATTACGATTTGGAAATCCCCGCCGCGCAACCCTATTCGGAGCCTTACTGGCTGCGCCAGCCGCCGCGCGACGGTGCGTACGTGGTGAATAGCCAGCAGCTCATCGGGCTGGCCGAATCGCCCGTGGAGCGGATGCGCATCCGGCTCACGGTGGGTGGTACGCCCATCGAACTGGTGCGCCCCATCCTCTACCGCTATAACGACCGCTTGGAGGGCGAGAAGGTACGGCCGCTCACGGTGGTCCCACCGGTGGCCGTCAACCTGCCGCTCTCGCCGGACGATATCACCAATCAGCCCATGCTCTTCCCTTCGCAAGCGCCGCGCAGCTTGAAGGTCACGGTGACCGCGGAGGTGGCGAAGGCGGAGGGCTCCGTGCGGCTGGATGCGCCGGCGGGATGGAAGGTCTCGCCCGCTTCGCAGACTTTCCAACTGGCCGCGGTGGACGATGTTGCGGAGCTGACGTTCCAGGTGACGCCGCCCGCGGCGGAGGGATCCGGGACGCTGCACGCGGTGGCGACCGTGGGCGGCAAAGAGGTAGCCGCGGGGATGACCACCATCGCCTACGAGCACATCCCCCAGCAGACGCTCTTTCCGCCGGCGGATGCGAAGCTGGAGCGCTCCGACATCGGCATTACCGCGCACCGCATCGGTTACATTATGGGCGCCGGCGATGAGGAACCGCAGGCGCTGCGCCAGCTTGGCCTGGATGTGACGCTGCTGGATGAGGCCGACCTGCGCGCGGCGGACCTTTCCAAGTACGATGCCATTGTGGCCGGCGTGCGTGCCTACAACGTGCGCGGCGATCTGCGCGCCTACCAAAGCCGGCTGATGGATTATGTGCGCAACGGCGGCACGTACGTGGTGCAGAACGTGCGCGAGAACGTGCCCGATATCGGCCCGTATCCGTTCACCATTTCCGGCGGGAACACGGCGCGCATCACGGACGAGAATTCGCCGATTGTGTTTACGCACCCCGATAGCCCGCTGCTGGCGCGGCCCAACAAGATCACCGCGCGGGATTTCGAGGGCTGGGTGCAGGAGCGCGGGACGTACTTCCTGACGCAATGGGACCCGCGGTATGAGACTGTGATTGCCACCAACGACCCTGGGGAAAAGGCGCTCGACGGCGGCGAGATCTGGACGCACTACGGCAAGGGCGTCTTCATCTATACGGCCTACGTGTGGTTTCGCGAGCTGCCGGCGGGAGTGCCGGGAGCCTTCCGCATCTTCGCGAATTTGCTGAGCGCGAAGTGACGGAGCGATGCCCAGCGCGTTCCGGGGGCGGAAGAAGGTCTGGCTCGGTTTGGCCGCAGAGGAAGCGTTCCCGGCGGCCGGTTCGATTCGCGTGAATCGGCGGCTGGCAGCGCTATTGGCGGCTCAGAT
>Ga0335069_10009751_pt1 | contig 13647 bp, 13 predicted proteins | sample Lox_Sample_11_FD_206714 | JGI IMG/M metagenome (GOLD analysis project Ga0335069, IMG submission 206714) | Soil microbial communities from Loxahatchee National Wildlife Refuge, Florida, United States - Lox_Sample_1.1 | ecosystem: Environmental > Terrestrial > Soil > Wetlands | place: USA... | reverse complement strand
GGTTGATGTAGCTCTTGTGGCCATTCAGCGTCACCGAAACAAATTTCGTCTGGCTGCCGACGCGCTGGAACTCCAGCACCAGGTGGTTCCAGTGATACGCCGGCGGCTGCGAGCATCCGATGCCGGTATGCACCCAGTGACCATGCGCCGTGTCCCACACATCCCACTGATGCGAGCCGCGGATATCGCACTCCGTGCCGAAGACGTACTTGTGGCCGTTCACCGACTGGTTCATATCGAACTCCAGCGCCTGCGCCGCGCCCGGAGCGGTCAGATAAAAATAAAGGTCGTAGATGAAGTGACTCGCCCCGGGGTTCGCGCCCAGCTGCTTCCACCAGATGGCATTGTGATAAGGAGAATTGCCACCCAGCCAGTACTTGGTGGAGTTGCCCGTCATGGACGGACTGTGGATGTGCTGGCTCATGGAGTGGTTCACCGGCCCGCTGCCGGCACAGCTGTTGCAGGTCGTCCATCCCGACATCGACTGAATTTGGTTGTAGGTCCTGCTCGTGGCCAGCGAGAAAGTGCTCATCGCGCAAAGCAGGGCCGCGATCCCTAAGAACTTCGTCAAAACGTATTCCTCCTGAAATGAGTGCGTAGTGCGCTTGCACTCAGGTCAGACTAGGGACGCATCAACTCTCAAGAAACCAGTGGTTCCACTTAGTCGATTTGAGGTTTTGACCTTAGGGAGAGGAATCTCGACGCCTATCCGGAACTACGGGCGGGATCGTAGTTCGACGTTGCCCGCCCGCTGATTACTAGCCATTAACCACTGACCACTGGCCCTGTGGGGTACCCCCTCCCCCCCCCGCCACTTTGCAAAATATTGAGCCCGTTAAGTTTAGCCTCAAAATATACCGCAAATTATTGAGACCCTGTGACTTACCGGTAAAGTATTGGAAACGCTACACTTACGGTGTCGCCACGGGTCAGCCAAGCATGGCCGAAGGCCCACGTCAGACGGTCGATCTGGGGCAGCGAGTCTCATCCGCGTTGTCAAAGATCGCGGTCGACTCCGCGGTTGCGCGTCGTCGGCCATGGACACTCAGTCCAACCTACCAGCATAGGTGAAACAGCAAATCGGTCAAGATTACGAAAGTAGGGGGGCGAGTAATTAGCCTTTAGTAACCAGTTGTCGGTGTCAGCGAAACCGACAAGCGACAAGTGATTCACCGACACTGATCACTCGTGACTGACCACTGGCCACTGATCACTGACGTATGATTCCGTCATGCTCTACAACAAACCCGTCCACATTACCGAATCGGCGCTGCTGGTCATCGATGCCCAGGACACCTTCAAGGCCGAGGAGCGTTGGGCGCGGCGCAACAACAAAGACTTCGAGAAGAATGTCGCGCGCCTCATCGAGCTCTATCGCCGCCACAACCTGCCCATCGTTTACCTGCTGCACAGCGACGAAGATCCGGGCTGGCAGCGCGACAGTCCCAATTACAAGCTGATGGATTTCCTGTCGCCGCTGGCCTCCGAGCCCGTGCTGCACAAGCAGACGCGCAACGCGTTCACCAGCACCGGCCTGCCCGCTCTGCTGATGGAGCAGGGCGTGCGCCGCGTGGTCATCACCGGCATCCAGATGGAGCAGTGCTGCGAAACCTCGGCGCGCGTCGCAGCGGACTTGGGCTACGCGGTCGATTTCGTCACCGAAGCCACAGTCACCTTTCCCATTGCGAATCCCGACAACCCGCGCGAAGAGCTGGGCGTCGATGCCATCCGCGAGCGTACCGAGTACGTCCTCCGCCGCCGCTTCGCCACCATTCGGACCGTCGATTCCCTTGCCGCCGAGCTGGAACAGTCGGCGAAGACCGCCGCCGCGAGACCGTAAGGGTGATAGACTGGTCTTACACTAGTCGGTTTGTCGAAGAGGATTCTCATGGCGGCGGTACACAGCAGGAACACAGTCGGCGCTTACGAAGCGAAAACGCATCTCTCCGAGCTGCTGGAGAAGGTTGAGGCGGGCGCGGAGATCACGATCACCCGGCATGGTTCACCGGTAGCCAGGATCGTGCCTATAAAGAAGGAAGCGACCGCGGAGGAGCGGCTGGCCGCCATTCGGCGGATACAAACCCTCGCCACCGATCTGTCGTTGGGCGGACTGAAAGTCAAAGACCTCATCCGCGAGGGCCGCCGGTGAGCTCCCGGGGATTTGTGCTCGACTGCTCCATCGCCATGGCCTGGCTGTTCCACGATGAAGCGACGCCGAAGACAACGGCCCTGCTGCATCGGCTGGCCACCGAGACGGCGGTTGTGCCGGCCTGGTGGTCGCTCGAAGTTGCCAACGTGCTGGCGCTGGCGGAGCGCAAAGGCCGTATCGCTCCGGCGCAGTCGGATGCCTTCATCGCGGACCTGAGCAAGCTCGCCATCGAGCGCGACGAGGAAGCTCCTGGCCGGGCTTTTACCCATCTTCTCGCCTTGTGCCGAACCCATCGCCTGACCAGCTACGACGCCATGTACCTCGACTTGGCGATTCGTCGAAACCTGCCATTGGCGACGCTGGATGACGACTTACGCCGCGCCGCAAGGAAATTGGGAGTTAGCCTGCTGGGTTAATAACTGACAATCGACGACCGCCTTGCAGGTCCCTTTGGACGGCAGAACATAGCCAAGCTCTTTAATGCTGAATAGGCTTTATGCGAGAAGAATGGGAGCCGTCTTGGAACAATACGAGCAAAAAACTGGGCGTCGACGCCATCCGCCAGTGTAGGCACTGTGCTCTGCGAGCCCTCTCCGGCAGCATCCAGACGGCGACTTACTTGGGGCAGGATGTCGGGATCCAATAAAATAAGGCCACCTCTTCGTTCTGGAGTTTTTCCGAAAAATGCGAGATCATGCGGGCTATCAGAATGCGTCCACCGGTCGAGTACCAAAATTTTGACATCCAGATCCGACAGGTCGACGACGCTTACAACCTGCAGCTTCTGAGCTCTCCGGCCGGAGAAGCGTCAGCTCAATTCGTAGTTCCTTTCAGAGAATTAGAGTTAGAAAACTTTATCCTAAAGCTTCGGCCGTGGCGATCGGGTGCGCGTGGCTACAACTCCCCAGAGCTCGCGCTGGCGAGAGACTTCGGCACCCGCCTGTTCGATGCGGCATTCACTGGGGATGTCCGAGATTGTTTCCGCAGCAGTTTAGACCAAGCTAAGAGCGTCGATTGTGGTTTACGCATACGCCTGCGTCTTTCGGATGCTCCGACGCTATGTGAGATACCATGGGAGTTTCTCTACAGTACGACCCTGAGGCGCTTCATAGGCCACTCCAGCGATACTCCAATCGTTCGCTACATCAATCTCCCGTACACAGTTGTCGCTGCTCCGGTGACCGCACCTCTCAGAATCCTGGTGATGATCTCGTCTCCCCCTGAATATCCATCATTGAAGTCGCAGGTTGAATGGGAAAAACTTCGAGACTCGGTGAGCGCTCTGGAGCGGAGGGGGTTAGTAGTCTTGGAACGCACGCCCGTAGCATCGCTCGGGGCGCTGCAGGACGCACTTCGTCGATCACCCTGCCATATTTTCCATTTCATAGGTCACGGCAAGTTCGATTCAGCCTTGGGCAACGGGGTACTCGTGCTGGAGGACTCGAAGGGACAAGCACGACTCGTTTCAGGGCACGATCTGGGAACTATTCTGCATGATCACACCACCATGCGGCTGGCTGTCCTGAATGCCTGCGAGGGAGCGCGTAGCTCGCGGCTCGACCCATACGCCGGTGTTTCCCAGGCGCTTTTACAGCGTGGCGTGCCCGCTGTGATCGCTATGCAGTTTGAGGTCTCTGACGAAGCAGCACTGGTCTTCTCACGCGAGCTCTACAAGGCTCTTGCGGAAGAATATCCGGTCGACGCCGCTCTCACCGAGACTCGAAAAATCCTGTTTGCAGATGGCAACGGACTAGAGTGGGCGACGCCTGTTCTTTATATGCGGTCGCCCGATGGCAGAATATTCGATGTTGCAAAGCCATTGCCGCGTCCCCTCAAACAGTATGTCGGTTTCGTCCGGGACTGGGGACGGGGCTCGATTTGGTTCAGATTGTTGCAGCTGCTGAGGGCCTCGTCCCCTATATTGCTCTTTGCTGGTCTCATTTTTATGATGACACAAATCTCATATTTAATACGCGTAGCGGAGCATTCCGCGTTGCAGAGGATAGACGAACGGGAGAATTTTCGACGCGGTGTCGTTGACGGTGAATACGGTGATGCCGTGGCTCGTACAGACTCAGCCGCATATGTCGCGTCACACGCTCGGTTCTCCCCAGTGCGGTTCTTCGAATCGGACGGAGACATGCTAACCCCCAAAGGAGGCCGCTATTCGAACATATTTGATAGTAGCAAAGTAAGATATATCGCCTGGGAACTGGGCATGAGGTTCAGCAATCCCGGACCGCCTAACAGTGCCGACATTCTCATCGAGGCTACTTACGAGCTGCCCAGCGGCGAGACCGACGAAATAACCTCAACCTGCCACTTGGACCGAGGCCAACGGGAAACGGTGTGTATCGGAATGGCTGGATGGTCGCATGCCGGAGGCTGGTCGAAAGCAGGTAAGTATGTTGTGGAGTTGAAAATGGGTTCCACAACCATCGCCAAGGGTTCCTTCGCCATCTATCGGCCGCCCTTAAGTTAAAGAGGGTTCTGTGTGAAGTTACGATCCAGGGACCGGCTCAATCCAGCCAAATATCACAGTCAGGAAAATGAGTAGAATGGAACCGACATAGGAATGTGTCCTATACCAACCCCAAGAGGCTGCCGGATTTCCCCCGATCGCGAAAACCCAGACCGGAAATGCCACAGTCGCGAATATAATCTGCCGAACCATCGGCTTCTGATTGCCTCTGGTAGTTGATATCCAGAAGTAAATTGGGACCAGTGCCCAACTTATTCCTCCCACTAACCATAGAACCGAGGTGGGAGCGTTCTGAGGTACGATTCCGCGAACAGCCACGAACAAGCCGACGATTTCTGCAGGAATATACTTAACGAGCCTGCCCAAGAAATCATCCGCTTGCTGGACCGTCTTTTCATTGCTACCGGGTTTGCCTCCGGCGCTACGAAGCACCGGAGCGGCGGTTATCACACGGCGACTCAAAATGAGAATGCCTCCATAGTTTCGGTTCTGACGCACTATAACAGTAGCTGCGATTTGCCGCTGACCGGAGCGTTGCCCAGAGTTTATTTCTGCCTACCGAGGACTGAGGTTCCGGGCTAAGCCGTGGTACAGGCCGGGCGTGAGCGCGGGGTCAGCGTCATCCATGATTCCGAGTCCCTTCAGGGACGGCATATGCCTTTCTCTCCCAACGCGAATCTGTGCCGCTGGCTTAAGCCAGCTCCGGCCCACTTACAATGCGGGGACCCCGCACTCACGTGCGGGGCTACGATTGTGCCGCCCTGTCGGGCTGAGTGCCGCCGGCTGAAGCCGGCTCCCACCTTCTATTTCTGCCTACCCAGGACTGAAGTCCTGGGCTAAGATGTGCCGTCCCGCAGAGCGGGACTGGTGTGTCGAGTAGTGGGGGTACTCCCTGCGCTGCGGAGACTGCTGAGGCGAGGGTGGGGTAGCAACATGGCGAACCGTGAACAGCTTGAAATTGCACGGCAAGGGTCGACCGAATGGAACAAGTGGCGAAGCGAGCACCCGGACTTGTATACCGATCTGCGGGGAGCCCATCTTCGTGGCGCTGATCTCAGAGGAATTGATTTTCGAGAAACGAACCTGCGCGGAGCAAGCCTGGCAGGAGCCGACCTTTCTGGCGCTGATCTCCGGGCAGGCGATTTCGCAGGCTCAAACCTCGCCTTGGCGAATCTTACTCAGGCCGATCTGGCGCGAGCCGATATTAGCGGCTGCGTCATGGACTCGGCAAACCTTACGAAAGCGAATCTTCGTGGCGCGAGTTTGCGTGAAGCCAGTTTGACCGACAGCATCTTCTGCGGTGCCAACATCAGCGCCGGCAGCGTAATTTCCGGCGAAGTTGGTATCCGCGCCGCAAATATAAGTGAGGCCGGCCGTCCCGCCAGCACGCGTGGCGAATTTCTAGGCGGAGCGAACTTAAGAGGAACAATTCTGCGCGGTGCGGATTTTAGCGGCGCTTGGGCGGGAGGAACTACCTTCGCCGACATCGACCTAAGCGAGGTCGGCGGACTAGAGACTATTCATCACCTTAGCGCTTCCACCATCGGCATCGACACTATCTTCAAATCGCGTGGCAACATCCCAAACGTGTTCTTGCGCGGCTGCGGTGTGCCGGATGAAATGATCAGCTTTATTAAGTCAGTTGCCGGAGCGATCCAGTTCTACTCCTGCTTCATCAGCTATTCGACGAAAGACCAGGAGTTTGCCGACAGGCTCTATGCCGATCTGCAGAACAAAGGCGTCCGGTGCTGGTTTGCGCCGCATGACATCAAGGGCGGGCGCAAGCTGCATGAGCAGCTGGATGAGGCGATTCGGGTGCATGACAAGCTGCTGCTCATCCTCTCCGAGGACAGCATGAACAGCGATTGGGTAAAGACGGAGATCCTCAAGGCGCGGAAGAGGGAGATCGAGGAGAACAGAGGCCCACTCATCCCAAATGCAGGGATGAGTGGGGCACCCGTGAGTGGAGCATCCCCGGGCCGGGCACCCGCGACGAAACCCAGACAGATGTTGTTTCCCATATCGCTCGTGCCGTATGAGGTGGTGCAGAGGTGGGAGTATCCGATCAGCACGGGCATGGATTTGGCGGAGGAGATTCGACAATATTTCATCCCCGACTTCAGCAACTGGAAGGACCACGACAGCTATCAGCAGGCGTTTCAGCGGCTGGTCAGCGACCTGAAGGCCGAGAGCCGGAGTGACGCCGGCTGACGCCGGCTCAAACCATCACAAATAGGGAGTGTTTCGGCACGAGCAAGCTCGTGCCCTTACTCATGTTCCTTCCTGGGGCGGTGACGCCGGCTCGAACCATCAGGCATAGCGAGCGTTGCGGCACGAGCAAGCTCGTGCCCTTACTCATATTCCTTCTTGGGGTGTCGCCGGCTGACGCCGGCTCGCGTCCTGTCGATGAATCCAATACCCAGAGCTTCCGCTCTGGGCTAATTACTTCGGCACGGCTGACGTCGTGCCCTGATACGAAGGGCGGCTGTGACGCGGGGCTGAAGTCCCGCTCTACCGCTGGCGCCGGCTGACGCCTGCTCTACCCAGTTGCGCCCGCTGACGGATGCTCTTCCCATTCCACGCGCGGCGACGTACAGTAAAAACGATGGAACTGCGCAAAGATCCCATCACGCGCTCCTGGGTGATTTGCGGCGACGAGCCTGAGCCGGCGGCTGCGTTGCCGTCGCTGTGTCCGTTTTGTCCCGAGTCGGGGCTGCCGCTGCAGGTGGTTGCCACCTCGCCGACGGTGAATGGCGGGCCGTGGTCGGCGCGGGCCGTGGTGCATCCGCATCCGCTGTATGGCATTGAGGGCGAGCCGGCGCGCTCGGGCAATGGGCTGTACGACAAGATGCATCCGGTGGGCGCGCACGAGGTCATCGTCGAGAACGCGCGGCACGATCGCCAACTGTGGAACGCCGACGATCGCGAGATTGAGGAGTATCTGGCGCTGTGCGGCCAGCGCATCCAGGACCTGAAGGGCGATACGCGCTTCAAGCACATCACCGTGTTCAAGAATTTCGGCAGCCAGTCGGGGCAGGAGTTCGATCATCCCACGTCGGAGATTATCGCGACGACATTCGTTCCCCGGCGCGTGCTGTATGAACTGCGTGCGGCGCGCGAGCACTATCGCATCAAAGAGCGCTGCGTGTTCTGCGACATCCTGCACCAGGAGCAGGAGCAGAAGCTGCGCGTGATTGAAGTGCGCGGCGAATACATGGCGGGCTGTCCTTATGCGCCGCGCGTGCCGTATGAAACCTGGATTGCGCCGCGCACTCACGATGCGCACTTCGAGCGCACCGCGCAGAAATCGGGCGCCATGCGCGATTTTGCCGCGCTGCTGCGGCGCACGCTGTTTCGCATTCGCACCATCGCCGACGGCTTCCACATGGTGCTGCACACGTCGCCCAACACCACGCATCGCTCGGAGACGCTGGGCTTCTGGAAGACCATCGAGGACGATTATCACTGGCACCTGGAGATATTGCCGATCGTCGGCAATAAGGGGAAATCGTACACGTTTAAAGAGGTGTACTACTCGCCGGTGAGTTCGGAGACGTCGGCGGCGATCTTGCGGGAGCGGCCGACGGAGTGAAGAGGCAACTAGTAACTAGCGACTAGTGACTAGTATCTGGTAATCGACTGGTAGGAACTCATGCACTGTCGCCGCACGCTGGGAAAATGTCAGGACGCCTCTTGGCTAGTTGCTAGTAACTAGTTACTCGTTGCTTATGTCCACCCACCTCAAGAACTACACCGGCCAGACCGGTTACGTTTATCAATACTACTTCGTGGGCAAACGTGCGGCGCTGGAGGGCGATGCCGAGGCGCCCGCGACGGAGTACATCTTCGACGTCACCTCTGACCGCAAGAGAACGTTCGCGGTCAGCGTCTTCCTGAAACCGCAGGCGCTGGAGGCGTGGGCGGCGGTGCGCGGCCGCAGCTTAAGCGAGCCGGAGCAGTATGCCGCGGTCAAGCTTCGGCTGATGCAGGCCTTCGACGAGATTGCCGACATGCTGCACGAGGGCCGGCGGCTTGGGCTGGACGCGGAGCAGATGCTCTCGCTGCTGGAGTCTATCGGCGTCGAATAAAGACTCGACGATTGAGCTTGAAGTAATAAGAAGAGAGCGGTTAGGAGGCCGGCGAGTTCCACAGATATAGCGCCGCATAGGCTCTCCATGGGCGCCATTTCTCCGCTTGCGCCTCGAGTTGGCGCGAGCTGGTCAGCCGCAACGCCCGCAACAACCCGATGTCTCCCGCGGGAAACGCGTCCGGCTCGCCAAGAGCGCGCATGGCAACATACTGTACGGTCCAGTTGCCGATGCCGGGAATCTCCGCCAGACGCGATAGCAATGCATCGCTGTCGGTGACAGCTTCGAAATTGATCTGCCCATCGCACACGGCGCGCGCCAACGAGCGGATCGCCTCCGCTCGGGCGGAGGGCAATCCGATGCTTGCGACTTTGGCGTCGGCGAGAACCTCGGGGCGCGGAAACAGATGTGTCAATCCGTTACGGGTGGCGAGCGGGCGTCCGAAGCTTTGTACCAGCCGTCCCGCCAGATTCGTCGCGCCTTTCACCGTGACTTGCTGGCCGAGGATGGCGCGCGTTGCCAGCTCGAAGCCGTCCCAGCATCCGGGCACGCGCAGACCTGGCTTGTCACGAAGCTGAGGCCCAAGAGCGGGATCGGTGCGCAGCCGCCGTGCGATCGCCTGCCAGTCGGCGTTGAGATCAAACATGCGGCGTATGCGCTCGATGATCAGAAACAGCGCACGCGGGTCGCCGAAGTGGATGCGTACCTGTAGCGTCTCGGGTTGCTGGTCAAGCGAGACTTCGAAGTAGCCCTCATTGCCATTCACGCAGATGGAGCGCCGATAACGGCCGCGCTCAACGATCTCAACGCCGGGCGTCGCGCGCGGCGCAAGAAACGCCAGCATGCTCTCCCACTGATACGGCGGGCGGAAGCGCAGCCGGAACAGGTACTGGTTTTCGGGCAGAGTCGTTGCGTGCCGGCCGCGCTGGCGGATTTGGGTTGGCGTGCGATGGTACGTCGTCAGGATGGCGGCATTGAAGCGGCGCACACAGCCGAAGCCGGAAGCCTGGGCGACATGCGCCATGGGCAGCATGGTTTCGTCGATGAGTTTCTTCGCAAAATGCAGGCGGCGAGTGTGTGCAACCGCGATGGGCGTCGCGCCGAGATGCTTTAGGAAGAGCCGCCGCAGGTGACGTGAGCCTACCCCGAGGCGCTCGGCCAGCAACTCCACTCCACCGTCTTCCAAGCCAGTCTCGCCGATCAGCCGCAAGGCGCGCGCAACCGTATTCGAGGTACCCAGCCACGCGGGAGTTCCGGGCGAACACTCTGGCCGGCAGCGCAGGCACGGCCGATAGCCCGCCTCGGCCGCCGCAGCCGCGCTGGCGAAATAGCGGCAGTTTTCTTCTTTCGCGGTGGGAGCCGGACAGATGGGACGGCAGTAGACACGGCTGCCGCGCACGCCGATGAAGAACTTGCCATCGAAGCGTGCATCGCGCGACAACCGTGCGCGCGAACACACTCGCCAATCGAGAGCCATATCGTCCACAGCATGAGCGTAACCGATTTCAGGCAAGAGAGTGGACGTTTTCGGACCACGTTCCGGCGGAAAAGTGTGGCCGGAAAACTCGGTTGCATAGCGGGGTCCGAAAACGTCCAGCCGAGCGCGCAGCAACGTCCGGAAACGTCCATTTTCGTCTGCGCAGTCGGGCTATGGTCTTTGCAATAGCGGCGCCGCGTACGCGCAGAGTTTCCACCTGGCCACGCCGGCCGGGTCAATCGTGGGGCGCAACAACAAAACGTCACAAGAGGAGAGATCATGAAGCGTAAAAGTTTGATTTGCCTCACCGCCGTTGCCTGCTTCGTTGCCTTGGGCGCGGGCATCGGACACGCACAGCAATATCGTGTGTTCAACCTGGGTGCGCCGCTGGGAGGGTCGTTTGCTGCTGCGAACGGCATCAACGACCTGGGCTGGGCGGCCGGAGCCTCCAATCTCAGCGGCGACAATACTCAACATGCAGTCGTCTGGATTTACGGCTTTCCCCTCGACCTCGGGACGCTGGGAGGGCCGAACAGTGCGGTCCTGTGGCCGGGAATCAACAACGCGGGTGAGGCCGTCGGCGTCTCCGATACGTCGTCGAACGACCCCAATGGCGAGAAGTGGAGTTGCGCTGCGTTCTTCCCGTCCTCCCATACCGGCCACACCTGCGTCGGCTTCAAGTGGCAGTGGGGAAGGATGACGCCCCTGGCGACGCTCGGTGGCAACAACGGGTTCGCCACCAACCCCAACAATCGCGGCCAGATTGCCGGATGGGCAGAAAACACCGTACACGATCCGACCTGCGTTTCACCCCAGGTGCTGCAATTCGAGGCGGTGATCTGGGAGGCTAACGGCCAGTCGCATCAACTGCCGCCTTATCCGGGCGACCCGGACAGCGCGGCCACGGGAATCAATGACCGCGGACAGGCGATTGGTATCTCCGGCATCTGCCAGAACGCCGTTGGCAATCAGAGCGCCACGCATGCGGTCCTCTGGCAGAACGATACTCCCATAGATCTCGGAAGTCTGGGAGGTACGGCATGGAACACTCCTATGGCAATCAACCAGCAGGGGCAAATTGTCGGCTTCTCCGATCTCACCGGCGATCAGAATGGAGACAATCCGAACTTCCACGCGTTCCTGTGGGTGCGGCCGGGACCGATGCAAGATCTTCACACGCTCACCGGCGACGCGATCAGTGAGGCCCTGGGAATCAACGAGCGCGGGCAAATTGTCGGCGTCTCGTATGCGGCCGGATTCAGCAATCCGCGCGCGTTTATCTACCAGCACGACCGGATGATCGACCTGAACACCTTGACTGGAGCTCACCCGCCGCTGTATCTGCAAGTGGCTGGATACATCAACGATTCAGGCGTCATTGCGGGACAAGGCTGCTATCCCGGAGCCTGCGCGAGCACCGATCCGGCGGTGGCCTTCGTTGCGGTGCCGACCGGCGATGGCCGATACCAAGTCTCGGTCGGCGACTCCGGTACGCAAGGGACGACCGTCGCCGCGCAAGTGCTGCAGCGGTCGATGACGGCCGCAGCGGCAAAGAAATAGTGCGCCTTTGCATTTCGAGGTTGACGAGGGCGGGACGATGCCCTCGTCTTCTTCTGCCCAGGAAGACTCTGGCGAAAAGGAGCTTGCGATGAGAGATCTAACAATCCGCAGAGCATTGGTGCTGTTGTTGGTCTTCGTTCTGCCGTGCGCTGTGCCGCTTTCAGCGTCTGAGAGCTCGGCATCGCCGACGCCGTGCTCGTCCGCGCCTTACCACCAGTTCGATTTTTGGGTCGGCGACTGGAAAGCGTTCGACGTTGCCACCGGCGCCAAAGACGCGCACGTTCGCGTCGACCGCATCCTTGACGGATGCGTTCTGCGCGAACAATACGATGGCGCCAGCGGTCATCGCGGACAGAGTTTCAGCATGTATGACGCGTCCCGCCAGGTCTGGCATCAGACCTGGGTCACGAATCGTGGGGAGCTGCTGATCATCGAGGGGACGTTCCGGGGCGGAGCGATGGTGCTGACCGGCGCTGACATCAACACCTCAGGTCAACAGAGGCGAGTCCGCGGAGAATGGAAACCGGTGAGCGGTGGAGTGCGCGAAACCGCTGTCACCTCGACCGATGGCGGCAAGACGTGGCAGCCGTGGTTCGATCTGATATTCCGGCCCGCAGACGCCGGCCAATCACGGTGAGCCGAGTCGGCATCCTGCTATCAGCGCTCGAAACCGGCAAGCTCGACCTGTCGCGCGATATGGTCGTGGATCCAATGCGGGTCCCACCATTCCTTCGGATCAATCTGTACGCCATCGAGCTGCATGGCAAAGTGAATGTGATCGCCTCCCGCCATGCCGGTCATGCCGCTCAGGCCCATCACCTGGCCCTGCTTGACCATATCGCCTACGTGGACATCAATGCGGCTGAGATGCCCGTAAATGGTCTGCAGTCCGTAGCCATGATCGACCACGATGCAGTTGCCATAGATCCCGAGCGGCGCCGCATAGACCACCTGACCGTCGTTTGAGGCTTGCACGCCTACATGCTGCGTCACTGCCAGGTCGTATCCCAGATGGACTTGCTGATCGATTTTCTTGCCGTGATAGATGTAATTCCGCACGTCGGCGAAGCTCGATTCAGCCTGCGAGTGCGGCTGCCGGATGAACGGCTTGGACCATAGAAACTTGCCGGCGGTTTTGTATTGCAGATCGGAGAGCGTCTTGTTGTTGGCTCTTCGCATTTCGCTGTTGATCCTGACGAAGCGCGTTACCTGGTCGCCGCTGCCATTCGGATCGAGCTCATTGACCACTTTCTGCATGAAGGCATCGCTCACCTGCAGGTCATGCGTCGTGTATTTCGGCTGCTCCTTCTTGGGAAAGATGACGACTAGAGCGCTGCCTACGTCGTTGCCTGCACCGTTTTCCGCGTAGACGAGTGGCGTGGTATCGGGCGGCATATTCCAGGCGAAAGCGTAGAGCGAAAACAGGCCGGGCTTGCCGCCGGGCATGGGCCACGCACGAAAGGTCTGATCACCCACACGCACCCCGGCCGCCGTCCAACTGCCGGAGACGTTGAACGTCGCCAGATCCGCCATGCCGAGATAGAGATAATGCTGCTCGGAATCGACATCGAGTGCCGGAGGCTGCGTCACGACGGTTACGTCGCGCTCAGCTCGGCCCGTCTTGCGCAGCAGATCGTTGGAGGTGGCCTCAACGATCAGCTTCGCGCTGCCCGCCTTCAACTGCGGCGTAGTCTTCACTCCGGCGGCGAAATTCAAAGTCGTCTCGGGATCGCGCGCTGGCGTCGCCGTCTCGAAGACCTGATACCGCGCACCGTTCTGCTCGACAAACGCGCGCACGCTGCGAATACCCCTGGGATCACGCAGCTGTACCGTGATGGGAGTGGACTGGCCCAGGGTGGTAACGGACGATGGCAGGTCTACAACCGGGGTC
>Ga0335069_10009750_pt1 | contig 13648 bp, 13 predicted proteins | sample Lox_Sample_11_FD_206714 | JGI IMG/M metagenome (GOLD analysis project Ga0335069, IMG submission 206714) | Soil microbial communities from Loxahatchee National Wildlife Refuge, Florida, United States - Lox_Sample_1.1 | ecosystem: Environmental > Terrestrial > Soil > Wetlands | place: USA... | reverse complement strand
CCCCGCCGTTCCTTCAGGCGGCGGATGTCCGCGCCCAGCGCCGACAACTTCTCCTCGATGCGCGCATAGCCGCGGTCGAGGTGATACACACGGGACACTTCGGTCACCCCTTCGGCCGCCAACCCGGCCAACACCAGGCAGACACTGGCGCGCAGGTCCGTGGCCATCACCGGCGCACCGCTGAGCGAAGCGACGCCGCGGACGATCGCGCTGTTGCCCTCGACCTTGATGTCCGCACCCATCCGCTTCAGCTCCAGGACGTGCATGAAGCGGTTCTCGAAGATGGTCTCGGAGATCACGCTGCGCCCGTCCGCCAGGGTCATCGCCACCATCATCTGAGCCTGCAAGTCGGTGGCAAATCCCGGATACGGCATGGTGCGCACGTCGACGCTGTGCAGCCGGCCGTTGCCGATGACCCGAATGCCGTGCGGGTCCTCCTCGATCTCGACGCCGGCCTCGCGCAGCTTGAGGGTCACCGCGTCCATGTGCTCGGCGCGCGCGCCGCGCACGTACACGTCGCCGCCGGTCACCGCCGCGGCGATCATGAACGTGCCCGCCTCGATCCGGTCGGGGACGATCGTGAAGTCGAGCCCGTGCAACGCCGGGACGCCCTCGATGGTGATCACGTCCTCGCCGGCGCCGCTGATGTTTGCGCCCATGGCGGTGAGGGCGCGGGCCAGGTCGACGACCTCGGGCTCGCGCGCCGCATGTTCGATTCTCGTCGTGCCGCGCGCCAGGGTGGCCACCATCATCAAGTGCTCGGTAGCGCCCACCGATGGGAGATCGAGGTAGATCCGCGCGCCGTGCAGCTCCGTCGCTTCGGCTTCGACGTAGCCGTGCACGATGCGCGTGCGGGCGCCCATCTTCTGGAGACCGTCGATGTGCAAGTCGACGGGTCGACTGCCGATGGCACAGCCGCCCGGGGTGGAGACGCGGGCGCGCCCGAAGCGTGCCAGCAGCGGGCCCAAGGCGAGGAACGACGCGCGCATCGTCTTGACCAGATCGTACTTCGCTTCGAGCCGTGCCAGCCGCTCGGCGTGCACGCTGATGACACCGTCCGCCTCTTCCACGCGTGCACCGAAGTCGGCGAGCAAGCGCAGCGTCGTGCGCACGTCGACGACGCGCGGCACGTTGCGGAAGGTGCACGGTTCCGCGGTCAGCAACGACGACAGCAGGATCGGCAGCGCGGCGTTCTTCGCCCCGTCGACTTCGATCGCCCCCTTCAGGCGGCGGCCGCCTCTGATGACAATCGTATCCATCGCTTAGCGGCGCGCCATGAAGACGCGCGGCAACCCCGCATAGTCGTCCTGAATGCGCCAGGTGGTGTAGCGTGCCTGCCGCGCCAGCGCGCTGACGGCACCTGCCTGGTCCGCGCCGATCTCCATCAGCAACCAACCACCATCGACGAGATGGTCCGGGACCGTCGCGAGCACGCGACGGATCACCGTGAGGCCAGCATCGCCACCGTCCAGGGCCCGCCGCGGCTCCCACGCCAGCTCCGGCTGCAGCGATGCGATCTCGCCGGATGCAACGTACGGCGGGTTGCAGGTAATCACGTCGAAGCGCCGCGTCCCCACCGCGGCCAGCAGGTTGCTGACGGCAAGATGCAACCGCTCACCGACGCCATGTCGTTGGGCGTTGGCCGCAGCGACGTCGAGGGCCGCGAGAGAGATGTCGAGACCCCACACTTGTGCGTGCGGCAGCTCGCGCGCCAGGGCCACGGCAATGCAACCGCTGCCGGTCGCGACATCGCAAAGCGCGGCCGCGCGGGGCGACGAGCTGAGCGCCAGCTCGACCAGTAATTCGGTCTCGGGCCGCGGAATCAAGACGTCCGGTGTGACCATGAACTCGAGCGACCAGAACTCTTCCGTGCCGACGATGTATTGCAGCGGCTCGCGGCGCAAGCGGCGCGCCAGCATGGTGTGAAACGCGGCCAGGCACGGAGCGGCCACCGCCTCGCGCCCGCGGACATACAACTCGGTGCGATTCAGTCCGCACGCGCGGGCCAGCAACACCTCGGCGTCCAGACGCGGCGTGCCGACGGCCGCGTCCTCCAACGCTGCCGTCGCATCCACCAGCAACTGATCGATGCTGCGACGCGGTGCAGTGAGGTCCATTCCCGGTTCCATCAGCTCGCCGCCCTCAACGCTTCGGACTGGTGATGCGTGATCAGCGCTTCGATGAGCGGATCGACGTCGCCTTCCATGACGCGATCGAGCGAGTAGATCGTCAAGTTGATGCGGTGATCGGTCACCCGGCCTTGCGGGAAGTTGTAGGTGCGGATGCGTTCCGAGCGCTCGCCGGTGCCGACCATGCTGCGGCGGTTCAGCGCCACCGCGGCCTGTTGCTCCGCCTGGGCGCGCTCCAGCAAGCGGGCGCGCAGGATCTTCAGGCCCTTCGCCTTGTTCTTGTGCTGCGACTTCTCGTCCTGGCAGGCAACGACCAGGCCGGTCGGCAAGTGCGTGATGCGCACCGCCGAGTCGGTGGTGTTGACGCTCTGTCCCCCGGGGCCGGAGGAGCGGTACACGTCGATGCGCAGGTCCTTGACCTCGTCGATGTGCACATCGACCTCGTCGGCTTCGGGAAGGATTGCGACGGTGACCGTCGAGGTGTGGATGCGTCCAGAGCCTTCGGTGACTGGCACGCGCTGCACGCGGTGCACGCCGCCTTCGAACTTGAGGCGGCTGTAGGCGCCGCGGCCCTCGATCAAGCCGATGACTTCCTTGAAGCCACCCAAGCCGGTGGGGCTGGCGCTCATCGTCTCGACGCGCCAGCCGTGCTCCTCGGCGTAGCGGCTGTACATGCGAAAGAGTTGTGCGGCGAACAAGCTGGCCTCGTCGCCACCGGTACCGGCGCGGATTTCGACGATGACGTTGCGATCGTCATTGGGGTCGCGCGGCACCAGCAGGCGCTTGAGCTCCTCTTCGAGCGCTTCGAGCCGGTCGCGCAACGCCGGCAGCTCGGCCTTGGCGAGCTCGCGGATGTCGGCATCCGCTTCCTCGAGCAGGGCCTTGTGCCCTTCGATCTCGGCGGACAAGCTCTTCCACTCGCGGTAGCGGCGCACGATCTCCTCGAGATCCGAGCGTTCCTTACCGAGCCGGGCATACTCCTTCCGGTTGCCGATGATGGCCGGATCGACCAATGCGGTTTCGAGCTCGACGTAGCGCCGCTCGACGTCTTCGAGTTTCTGGAACATCAGGCCGGACTCGTGCTCGTGTGCGTGAGAGGAAAAGCGACGAGCTGAAAAAAAGAAAGGGCGCGGGAGACCTGCTCCCTCGCCCTTCCGGTACTCAACAGCCCGGGCGCGCTGGCGCCGCGGACGCTATTGCTGCATGCCGTACTTGCGCTTGAAGCGCTCGACCCGGCCGGCGGTATCGACCAGCTTCTGCTTGCCGGTGAAAAACGGATGGCAGTTCGAGCAAATTTCGACATGAATCGTCGGCACAGTCGACCGCGTCTCGATCACGTGACCACAGGCGCAGACGATCTTCGCCGCCTCGTACTTCGGATGTATACCCTCTTTCATCGAATCGTGCCTCGACCAGAGCTGGTTTGTATAGCACCGAGGATTTGGCGCCGCAAGGCGGCGCTGTCGACGATCGTGGCGCTGCCGTGGCAGCGCGCCGGCCGAAAAACCCCTTCGCGATAGGTAACAAGCGAAGGAAAATGGAAGACCGGAAACAGGAAACCTGGAATGAGAAACCGGTCATTCGAGCTGCTGAGATGGCTCAGCCACGAACACGAGCACGACGGCTACGAGCCGAGCGACCGGACTGCCGCGACGGCGCGCCGCCAGCCCTGGTACAGCGCTTCGCGCCGTTCCGGACGCATGCGGGGACGGAAGAGCCGGTCGGGCTGGCGCACGCGTTCCAGGTGACGCCGCGACTTCCACAGACCGATCCCCAGACCGGCGAGTAAGGCGGCACCGAGGGCCGTGGTCTCGACGACCGTGGGGCGATCGACGGTGGTGCCGAGGAGATCGGCTTGGAACTGCATGAGGAAGTCGTTGGCCGCGGCGCCGCCGTCGACCCGCAAGCCGCCGAGGGCTCGACCCGACTCGGCCAGCATGGTGTCGACCACGTCGCGGGTCTGATAAGCCAACGACTCGAGGGCGGCGCGCACGACGTGGGCGCGGGTGACGCCGCGGGTCACACCCACCAACGCCCCGCGCGCCGCCGCGTCCCAGTATGGGGCGCCCAAGCCGACGAACGCAGGAACCAGGTACACACCCAACGTCGAGTCGACGCTGCGTGCCAGCGACTCCGAGTCCTTCGCTTGTTTCAGCAGACCCAGCCCGTCACGCAGCCATTGCACCGCCGCCCCGGCCACGAACACCGAGCCTTCCACCGCGTACGCCGGCGTGCCGTCCGCCGCACAGGCCATCGTCGTCAGCAAGCCGCGCTGCGACTGCACGGCGCGGTCGCCGGTATACATCAGCAAGAAGCACCCGGTGCCGTACGTGTTCTTCACCATGCCCGGGTGGAAGCATGCCTGTCCGAAGAGCGCCGCTTGCTGGTCACCGGCGATGCCGGCGATCGGGACTTCGGCACCGAAGACGCGGGCGCTGGTCACCGCCAACCCGCCGGCCGACGGCACGACCTGCGGCAACACGTCGGCCGGCACGTTCAGCAAGCGCAGCAGCTCGGCATCCCAGCGGCGTTCGTGAATGTTGAATAGCAAGGTCCGCGACGCGTTGGTGTAGTCGGTGGCGTGGGCTTGTCCGCCGGTGAGCTTCCACACCAGCCAACTGTCGACCGTGCCGAACGCCAGGCGCGCGGCGCGTGATCGGGCTCCCTTCACGTGGTCGAACAACCACTGCAGCTTGGTGCCGGAAAAGTACGGATCGACCACCAGGCCCGTCTTGGCGCGGATCGTTGCTTCGGCGCCCTGCGCCTTGAGCGCCTCGCAGATCGGCGCCGTACGGCGGTCCTGCCAGACGATGGCCCGATGCACCGGCTTGCCGGTGGCGCGGTCCCAGAGTACGGTGGTCTCCCGCTGGTTGGTGATGCCGATGGCGGCAATGTCCTTCGGCTGCAGGCGGGCACTGCGCAGCGCCGCACCGATCACCCGCTGGGTCACGCGCCAGATCTCTTCCGGATCGTGCTCGACCCAGCCGGGGCGAGGGTAGTACTGGCGGAACTCCGAGTAGCCGCGGCCGCGCACGTGGCCACTCGCGTCGAAGATCATCACCGTCGTCCCCGTCGTCCCCTGATCGATTGCCAAGACGTGACTGCGCATCAGCCGGCTCTCCTCTTTCGGTGTGAGGACCTTTGCCGCGTTCGCGGCGGAAATTCAAACCGGGCATTGCGGACCCAATTTGTTCCCGCCGGGCGGGGTCGCTATGATGCCGGCGATGCCCGCGGCCCGCTTGATATTCGTCACCGGCAAAGGCGGCGTGGGGAAGACGACGGTGGCGGCGGCGTTGGGGCAGAGCGCCGTCGAGCTCGGGCATCGCACGCTCATCATCGAAACCGCGAACGACGGCAGTCTGGCGCAGCTCTTCAAGCACCGGAAGCTCGGCGCCACGCCGCAGCACCTCCACGCCCGCCTCGATGCGGTGCGCGTCGATCCACGCGTGTTGGTGGAACAGTACTTCGCGCGCCTGCTGCGCTTCCAGTGGTTGTCGGACCGCCTGCTGTCGAGCAACACGTTCAACGCCCTCACCGCCGCGGCGCCCGGCATCACGGAGTTCTTGCTGCTCGAAAAGATCCTCGACTGGGTCGAACCCGGCGTAGTAGCGCGCCGGCGCGGCTACGAGGTGGTCATCGTCGACGGGCCGGCGACCGGTCACGCGCTGAAGCTGCTCGGCACACCGCGGCGCCTGGCAACCATGGTCCCGGGCGGGCCGCTCGGCAAGACGGCGCGCCGACTGCTGGCGCTCTTCGCCGATCACCAGCGCACGCAGGTGGTGTTGGTGAGCCTGCCGGAGGAGATGGCCATTCGCGAGACCATCGAGACGCAGCGGGCTCTGGAAGACGACCTGGCACTGCATGTGACGCGGCCGGTGGTCAACCGGGTCTTTCCACGCCACTTCACGGCGGCGGAGATCCGTCAGATCGAGCAGCATGACGTGGCGACGTCGCCGCTGTGCGCGGCGGCGCGCTTCGCCGTGGCATGGCGTCGCGAGGCCGAGCGGCACGTGGCGCACCTGCGCCGCGCCCTCGACGTCAGCCCCGTGCTGCTGCGTCAGCTGTTCACGGAGACCGTGCACGCCGCCGACCTGCGGCCGTTCGGGCGCACCTTGGGGCGCGTGGTGTTCGGCTGATGCGCACCATCGAGCATCTGCTGCACCAACAACTGGTCATCTGCGTCGGCTGCGGCGGGGTGGGCAAGACGACGACGGCGGCGGCCTTGGCGCTCGCCGCGGCGCTGCATCGGCGGCGCAGCGCCGTGATCACGGTCGATCCGGCGCGGCGGCTGAAGGATGCACTCGGTCTGGACGCGCTGTCCATTGAGCCGCGCCGCATCGCCGTCGACTCGGGCCGGCACTTCGACGCGCTGGCGCTCGACACCAAGCGCATGTTCGACGCGCTCATCGAGCGGTTCGCGTCGAGCCCGGCCGCGGCGGCGCGCATCCAAGCCAACCGCTTGTATCAGGAGCTCTCCAACGAGCTCGCCGGCGCAGCGGAATATATGGCGATGGAGAAGCTGCACGAGCTGCTGCACCTGCGCCGCTACGACGTGCTCATCGTCGACACGCCGCCGAGCGCCCACGCGCGCGACCTGCTCGCCGCGCCGAATCGGCTCACCAACTTGCTGGCGTCGCGGGCCGTCAGCCTGCTGCAAGCGCCGGCGAGCCTGCTGACCGGGACGTCAACCGTGGGCCGCATGGCCTTGTCGACGTTGCTCAAGGCCTTGCAGCGTTGGACCGGCCTCGATCTCCTGCGCGACCTCGCCGACTTCGTCAGCGGCTTCGAGGAGATGATTGAAGGGTTCACGACGCGCGCCGGCGAGGTGCATCGCATGCTGCATTCGCCGGCGACTGCCTTCGTCCTGGTCACGACGGCCGAGCCGCAGACGGTCGAGACGACGATCGGTTTTCACCGCGAGCTGATCGCGGAGGGATTCCACGTCGCCGGGGTGATCGCCAACCGCGTCCTCGCCTTTCCCCGCCTGGACGATGCCGACGCGCTGGCCGCCGTGTGGGAGACACCGCTGCGCGGTAAGCTGCTGCGCAACTACGCCGATCTCGAGGAGCTGTCCCGCCGCGATCGCGGCGCCCTGCAGCGTCTGCACAACGAAACGCGGGCGCCGCTGCTCGCCGCCGTGCCCGCGATCACCGAGGCACCGACGTCGATGGCGGGCCTGCACCGCTTCGCGCAGCAGCTGCTGCCGTGAGCACGCCAGACGACAGACGGCAGAAGATCAGACGACAGAAACCGTCAAGCGGGTGGCGGGCGCCGCGGCAAAACGATCAACACGGCGACCGCCCAGATACCGAAGACGAACCCGAGCAGGGTCCAGAGATTCTTCGGATAGCCGTTGTTGTGGGCAAAGAGCCGGCACATCACACTGTCGAGCACGTGGATGAACACCGCGGTCCGCACCAGCGTCACCGGATCGATATCCGAAGTGAGGAACCGTAACCCGGTGAAGTATCCCAGCAGCACGTCCCAGCCCCAGCTCATAAGCCACCCATATTCGTGTTCGTGCTCGTGCTCGTGAATCCGGCTAGGAAGATCACTAGATGCCTTGCTCTCTACGAGCACGAACACGAGCACGACCCACGATCGGTTGACGGCTCCACGGCTGCCTCACTATAAGGAATTCCCATGTCTGCCAAGAGCTCCGAGGATCCGCAAAACCTGCTCCAGTGGCTGGTCGAGCGCGGCGAGGAAACGGTCGGTCAGGTGCTCGAAGAAGTGCTGTCGCGCCCGGGCGTGACCGACAGCCTGACGAAGATGGTCAAGCGTGCCGCGCAGACGAAGGGACGGGTGGACAAGAACGTGGAGACGCTGCTGCATCTCATGAACCTGCCGTCGCGCGCCGACTACCACAAGCTCCTGGTGAAGATCGAGCACCTGCAGGGCAGCCTGGTCAACCTCAACATCAAGCTCGACCGTCTGCTCGCCGCCCAGGAGCGCAAGAAGAAGCCTCGGGCCAGCTCGCCTACCTGAGGATCGTGCAACGTGCTCGTGTTCGGGCTCGTGGAATGATCATCGGTATCGGCGTCGACATCGTCGAGATTCCCCGCATCCGGGCGGCGCTGGCGCATCCACGCACCGGGGAACGGTTCCGCGCTCGGGTGTTCACCGACGACGAGGTTGCCTACTGCGAGCGGCGGCGGCACGCGCAGGAGAGCTACGCGGCGCGCTTCGCGGCGAAGGAGGCGATGATGAAAGCCCTCGGCGCCGCCATGGGCTGGCGTGAGATCGAGGTTGTCCGGGGCAGCGGCGCGCCGACGATTCGCCTGCACGACCGCGCTCAGACGCGCGCCGCGGCGCTGGGCATCCAGCGTATTCACCTCTCACTGAGCCATACGGCCGAGACCGCGATCGCGTTCGTCGTGGCGGAGTCGTGAATCGTGATCATTCTTCCACGAGCACGAACACGAGCACGATTCACGTCTCTTCAACAGGCCGCGCAGGACGTGCAAGTCGTCGTGTCGCAGGGCGGCGTCTGGCGGGCACTCAGCGCCTTGCGCCGTTCGACCCACAGGAATGACTTGTTGATGCGGTGGTCGATGAAGTCCCAGGGAAAGCGTTCGGCGTCGCCGTAGATGCGGTGCACGTAGTCGTCGGGATGCGGCAGGCCGGCGACACCGTCGCGTTGCCAGCGACGGATGACGCTCCACCAGTCGCCGTCGGCGTCGTGGATGGCACGTACCACCTGGCCGAGGCGACGATCGCCGCGTGACATCAGCGTCTGAAAGTACCCCTCGCGCGGCGACTCGGTATCAAGGTGCACGTTGGGAATGGCGCTCAGCCGGCGCCGCAGCAGCGCAAACTTCCGCTTGAGACTGGGGATCGACTCCATCGGATCCCACTGGAACGGCGTCCACGGTTTGGGAACGAACGGGTTGACCGAGACCGTGATGTTGGCAACGCGGCGGCGGGCACGTTCGGTGTCGCACAGGCGGGCGCGGATCTTCGCCGTCAGGTCGGCAATGGCGATAACGTCCTCGTCCTGCTCGGTCGGCAGGCCCACCATGAAGTAGAGCTTCAGGTCCTGCACCCCTTCGCCGACCAGCAGATCGGCGGCGCGCAGGATGTCGGCCTCGGAGAGGTTCTTGTTGATCACCTGCCGCATGCGTTCGGAGCCGGCTTCGGGCGCCACGGTGACGCTGCGGGTGCGGCCACGCGCCAGCGCCGCGGCGAGACGCGGCGTCACGCAGTCGGCCTTCAGTGAAGATGGCGAGAGCCGGCCGCCGGCTTCCGAAGCGATTTCGGAGAGTCGGTCGACGCCGGGAACACTGGCCATCTCGGCACCCACCAGGCCGATGGTTTGTCGATGCTGCAGCCCCTCGCGCACCGACTGCTCGAGGGCGTCGACGCCGCGGGTGCGGATGGGGCGATACATGTAGCCAGCGGCGCAGAAGCGGCAGCCCCACTGACAGCCGCGGCTGGCTTCGACGAGCATCATGTCGCCGAACACGGCATCCTCGCTGAGCACGCGCGTCGTCGTCGCATACTTGTTGAGGTCCCAAATCAGGCGGCGCTCGACGCGCGCCGCGCCGGGGCCGCTGTAGAGCAGGTCGGCGAGCACCGCGCCGTCGTAGACGGGTTCGTAGAACGCCGGGACGTAGGCGCCGGCGACCTGCATCGCAGCTTGCCGAAGGAGAGTCCTGAGTCCTGAGTCCTGAGTGCTGAGTGCGGAGCGCTGAGTGCTGAGAAGTTGTAGGAACTCCGGCAGCATCTCCTCGGCTTCGCCGATGAGGAAGAGATCGATGAAGTCGGCGAGCGGTTCCGGGTTCAGAAACACGGCGGGGCCGCCGGCGATGACCAGCGGGCCGTTGCCGGCGCGTTCGCGGCTGGTGAGCGGCAGGCCGATGAGGTCGAGGAGTCGGACGACGTGCCAGTAGTCGGTCTCGAAAGAGATCGAGAAGGCGATGACGTCGAAGTCTTGGACGGGAGTGTGCGATTCGAGGCTGCGCAGCTCGCCGCGGCCGACCAGCGGCGCTTCGTCTTCATCAGGCAGGAAGGCACGCTCGCAGACGGCGTTCGGGTGGCGATCGAAAATCTCGTAGACCGCCTGGAAGCCGAGGTTGCCCATGGCGACCCCGTAGCGGTTGGGGTAGACGAGGCAAACCCGCAGGTCCCCGGCTTGCTTCTTCGGAAAGAGGATGTGCTCCCGCGCGCGCCGAGCGCGGGCATGTTCTTCGATGGACCAGCTCGCCAACAGGGTCTCCGGTGCTTGGACCTATAGCCCCGTGGGGGTAGGGGCTCAAGCAAGGCGACGGCCAGCGTGCGCCGGCGTGCTGGCGCGTGACGCGAGAGCGCAGTCTTCGCGATCAGGACTTCGCGGCCTTCTTCTCCATTTTCTTCTTGGCCTTCTCCTTGGGGGTGAGCTTCGCTTTGTTGGTCTTCCCCCTGTGTACCTGCCCCTTCGCCATAACGTCCTCCTTCGCGGTTATCGTTTACGTGGCTCCGCGGCGTATCGCAAACGGCGTAGTGAACAGACTATGCGCTCCTCACGTCGAACGTCGCGCAACTGAGTGGCCAGCGCGGTGACGCCCGTAAGTCAGCTGTGTCGCGCCGACCGTCGCAGGTTGAAGCCGTCAAGGAGTTGGAGCCGAGAAGGGACCTCATGCTCCCGGCCTACGCTAGATATCCTTGGCAACTCGTCCCACGTCCTACCCAGGAGTAGTCGGCCCGCCTTCTTCTTGTTGAATCCTCCCCATTGCTTAAAAAAAAATGGCACACTGGCCTTCACACATTGCTCCTTGATTTCCAATACCCACCCGGGTTCCATTGGGCGCGCGCCGGGACCGGATTCGCCACCCACGATCACCCAGCCGATCCCGCGTAGATTCAATTTCGGAAGTGGCCCGAGCAGCGGCTCCAGCGACAAGAACTTGAGCCGAGCGCCGGTTTGCCTGAGGTGGCCGATTCGGAACTCGTAGTCTTGGTTCTCCACGCTTACACCCATCCATACGTTCTCTGGCCAGTCGACGGATGGGGATATCTCCAACAAGCGATCGGAGCGCTTGGTCAGCACTTGAAATTGATGCCACGATGCGCGGCGCATCGCATCGAACGTCCTTCGAATGAACCCGGCGGGTACATTCTCATGGAACATGTCGCTCATCGAGTTGACGAAAATGCGCTGAGGTCTTTGCCAAGAGAATGGCATCTCCAGGATGTCTTCATGCAGGGTCAGTTCGAACCCGTTCGCGTAGCGCGCCTGGCCCATGGCTCGAAGCCGCTTGGCCATCCGCTCCGCGTAGCACAACTTGCAGCCCGGACTGATCTTGGTGCAGCCTGTCAGGGGGTTCCAGGTCGACTCTGTCCATTCGATGCTCGAGTGCGCCATCAAGCCGTTCCCCGGTCACCATACTTGGCGAAGATGTGCCGAACGATACTCTCAGCGACGGGCTTCTGGGAGGCGAAATAGAGGTAGTAGACCACGGCGTTCTGCGTATTGCGCATTGCAATGGGCTTTGGGACGTTGGTGAAGCCAGCGACCTCCCTGAGGCGCTTGCGGAAGGCCTCGGCGACTGCCTCATTGGAGGCCTTTTCCTCCACGGGAGGGCCCCAAAGCTCCGTCTGCGATGAGGGCTTGTAGGCGACCTGTTTCCAAGAATCATCTCCCCAGAACCTGTTCATCCGCCGCGTCTGGTCGGGTGAGACTCCCTTCCGGTCCCGCCAGAGAACATTGCGGTTGATGTCAGCAACAGGGAAGTTCAGGAAGACATCTACCGACTGCATGCGGCCGGCCGTGGCAATGACCTTCCAATCGAGGTGCAAGCCGTATGGGTCTAAGATGCAGAGCGCGCGGCGGTAGTCTTCCCATTTCGCTTGCGGCAGCACCTTATCCAGCAGGACGCTGTTGCAGTCCCCGTGATAGATTCGGACATCCTGACGCTCCTTGGCCAAGGTCTCTAGCGCAGCCACCTTCTGCCTATGCAGGTCAATGAAGTGGTATTCTCGGAATGGCGGTTTGACCAAGAGAGCGTTCAGCGGGCTTCCTTGGACGAACTCGCCGGACGTCTTCGAGATGTGGATGCCCGCCCCTGCGAAGGCGTCGATGTATATGTGGTACAGGTTCTTCTGCGCGCTGAGGATTTGCGAGTAGGCAGCAGCATACTCCCTGATGATGTCGAGCTTCACTTCCGACCAATAGCCAATCTGGTCGAAGGGCGGCTCCCTGGAGGTCATGTGGCAGTCACCGCGAGTTTCCCCCATCCTTCGCGTCCTGCTCGTCGACGATCAATTCTAGCAGCAGCGTCTCGCAACACCCTAACTGCACGCCGGCACACGGTCAGCGCGTTGAGGAAGGCCGAGCGACCCGCTGAGTTCAGCCTTCCAGGAGAGATGATCGCACCTGATCACGCGCGCTGCGCTCAACCCTCAGTGCGCGCCGCCGGCGTTCTTGCGCAGGAAAGCCGGGATCTCGTACTGGTCCTCCGGCTCCTCGGACATGGTGAAGGTCTCCGTCGCGTCGGGCTTGCCGTTGCTGCTCTCGGCTTCCGCCACCTTCGGACGCTGCCAGGTCGGGAACTCGAGGTCGTCGATGATCGTCCCCATGTGCACCACCGGCCGCCCCGGATCGCGTTCGCGCGCCGCCGGCTCGCGGTCACGCGGGATTGGACGCGACGGTGTAGCCCGGAAGCCCGGCGATGGAGCTGGGGCCGGTGCGGCGACTGCCGGCTCCCGGTTGAGGCTGAAGCCCGGCTTCTTGACCTCGCGCTCACTGTCGCCGAAGCCGGTGGCGATCACCGTGATGCGGATCTCGTCGCCCATGCGTTCGTCGATCACCGCGCCGAAGATGATGTTGGCGTCCTCGTGCGCCTCTTCCTGAATCAGCGTCGCCGCCTCGTTGACCTCGTGCATCGAGAGGTCGTGGCTGCCGGTGATGTTGATCAGCACGCCCTTGGCGCCGTGGATGGAAATGTCCTCGAGCAACGGGCTGGAGATCGCCTTCTGCGCCGCCTCGACGGCGCGGTTCTCGCCGCTGGCGCTGCCGGCACCCATCATGGCCATACCCATCTCCGCCATGATCGTGCGCACGTCGGCGAAGTCGAGGTTGATTAGACCATGCACGGTAATGAGATCCGAGATGCCGCGCACCGCGTGCAGCAGCACGTCGTCGGCTTTGCGGAAGGTTTCGAGGAGCGAGGTGTTGCGGCCGGCGATCACCAGCAGGCGCTGGTTCGGGATGGCGATCAGCGTGTCCACCGCTTCCTTTAGCTCCTGCATGCCCTCTTCGGCCTGGCGCATGCGCTTCTTGCCTTCGAACTGGAACGGCTTGGTGACCACCGCGACGGTGAGCGCGCCGATCTCCTTGGCGAGGCGCGCCACCACCGGCGCGCCGCCGGTGCCGGTGCCGCCGCCCATGCCGGCGGTGATGAACACCATGTCGGCGCCGGTGAGGTGCTCGCGAATCACCTCCGAATCTTCGAGCGCCGCATCGCGGCCGATGTTGGGATTGGCCCCCGCGCCCAGCCCCTTGGTCAGCTGCGCACCCAGCTGCAGCTTGCTCGACGCCA
>Ga0335069_10009749_pt1 | contig 13650 bp, 9 predicted proteins | sample Lox_Sample_11_FD_206714 | JGI IMG/M metagenome (GOLD analysis project Ga0335069, IMG submission 206714) | Soil microbial communities from Loxahatchee National Wildlife Refuge, Florida, United States - Lox_Sample_1.1 | ecosystem: Environmental > Terrestrial > Soil > Wetlands | place: USA: Florida... | reverse complement strand
TTGGCGACATCCTCAGCGCGGCGCTCAACGCTCTTATAGCGGTCTTCGCCGGGTTTGCGGGGGTGGAATGCAGCGTCATAGAAGTCGAAGCCGCGCTGGAAGCCGATGGCGGTCTTTCTGGGATCGAGAATGTAAGCTCCGATGAACGCCGCCGTTTTGTAACCGCTCTTGTGCAACACGTCAGGGAGGTAGGGAACTTCAGGGCGCAAAGGAGCGCCGAGATCCTCTAGGTGGCTGAACTGCGGGTACGTGCCCGTCAGCAGCGCTCCGTGAGACGGAGTTGTAAGCGGAACCTGCGCGTAGGCGCGGGTGAAGATCACGCTCTGGCTGGCCAGAATGTCGAGGTTCGGCGTAAGTCCGCGCTCGGAGCCGAGGAAGCCCATGCGGTCGGCGCGGGTGGTATCGAGAGTGATGAGAAGGATGTTGGGGCGCGAAGCGCGAGGTGGAGTCGGGCGACTCGACGGCTTCGGCGTGGTGGCGTTGGCAGCACATGCCAGGGCGAGAAAAAGCAAGAAGGGCCGGGCGATGTGCATAGGGGGTTAGAAAAAGTCTAGCACAGGGACCTTGTGCGTTCAGCCAAGCGATGACGACATAAGAAAAGGGCCAGCCTTGCGGCTGGCCCTGAATGGTTGATCAGCTTGTGATTCCGTTAGAAATCGAACCGGATCGCGAGCTGAGTGATGCGGTGACCTCCATCATTGGTCGTCGACTCGGACTGGCCAAACGCGCCCGAAGCAACGTTTCCGTTGGGAGACGAGAAGTTCGGGTGGTTGAGCAAGTCGAAGAAGTTTGCATCCAGCCGGAAGCCCGCGCGCTCACTGATCTTGAACGTCTTGCTGACGCCAAAGTCAATGTTCGTGAACATCGGGCCCGGGATTGCACCGCGACCAAGGTTCGGATTGCACCAATAGCCGCCGTGATTGTCAATCGCCGGATTGTTCATGCACTCAGTTGAGCTGGCAAACTTGGAAGTATCGAGGTACTGATTTCCGTGCTTGGAAATTGCGCTAAGGACGTCGCCCGGACCAATAAACTCCGGCCGGTCCGTACGGTTGCCGTCCTTGTTGGCATCCGTTGCGCTGTCATAGAACCCAATCGGTGCACCCGTATTCCATTGGATGATGCTGTTGACGGTCCACCCTCCCAGGAATTTGTTGCCCTGGAAGAAGGGCAAATCGTAGTTGAAGGACACCACGACTCGGTGACGGAGGTCAAAGTCCGCTGGACCGTAGTCGTTGCGAATGTTCTGCACGTCCGTCGCCGAGATAATCGCGTTCCGGCCGCGGAAAACATCGCTCAACTGGTCCAAGGCTTTGGCATAAGTGTAGCTGCCCTGGAGCGAGAGGCCGTGGCTGAAGCGTTTGCGGAGAGTCACATCCAGTGCGTTGTAGTTGGACCCGTAGTAATTGCCGCGGGCATTGTCGTTGTTGAAGAGCAGGTTGGGACGTCTCGAAGAACCTGCGCCGGAGATTCGCCCGTCAAAGGTGTTGCGGTTCAGGATGCCGATGAGTTTACGCCCCAACGTGCCGACGTAGTTCGCCTCCAGTGCCAGGTCCTTGGAAATTGCGTACTGTACACCGAAACTGTGTTGCATGTAGTACGCCGTTACCAGGTTCTGATCCATGTGTCGTGGCACAGGTTTTGGTAACCCGTTCGGGAAAAGAGTGGTGCTGATGAACTGCGCGTTGCTGGTGAACGGCACAGTCAGCAGCCCCGGCTGCTTCAGCGGCCCCAGGGGGATACCTCCTCGGAAGAGCCCGGCGACTTCATCGGCGAAGTACGGCGGGTTGAAGCGGATGTTTTCGAACACGTTGTTGTAGAGGCGGTCATAGAAAGTTCCCCAGCCGGCACGGAGCACCAGCTTCTGATTCCCCATCGTGTCCCAGGCAAAGCCAATGCGCGGACCAAAGTTGTTCAGGTCCTTATTCCAGATGCTGGTATTTTTCACCTGGAACGTCGCGCCAGCTTCGTTCAAATACGACTGATTAGTTAGCGGCAAGAATGGGTTGTTGCAGGGTGCGTTCACGCAATCCATTGAGATTCCGTCGCCATAATACACGTTGGAGTCAATGTTGGACTTGAAGTTCCGAGGAGGCCCAAAGTACTCCCACCGCACCCCCAAGTTCAGGGTCAGTCGCGAGTTGATTCGCCAGTCATCCTGACCGTAAACAGCAACTTCGTTAGAGCGGAAGCCGCGATAGACGTCAGGGACAGCACCGGTCGACGGGACGACTGAGGCACCCGCGTAGTACCAACCGCCAAAGCCGTAACCATAGTTGACATAGTTGCCGTAGTAAGCAAGGTCTAGCGCGTCGGTGAACACGCCGTCGGTTACCAGACCCTCAGCTCCCCAAGGCACGAAGTGCCCCTTGGTGTCATTGAAGAAGGAGGATCCGTTGCGCGTGCGCCGGAATTCCCCACCGAACTTGAGCTGGTGCTTTCCTTTGGTGATCGAAACGTCGTCTTTGTATTGGAACTGATTTTCGGTAAAGAACTGTGGAATGCCAGTGGATGCACCCAACGATATGATCGTCGGATCGATCACGTAGAAAGAGGGCAATCCGTCCGTCCCGGGTGCGGTGAAGTTAGCGGTGTGACGCACGTAGCCGACTTTAAACTGGTTCAAGACGGTCGGCGAAATGGTATGGGTCCAGGTGATGCCCGCAGTTTGGGCGCGGTTTGGATTGTCCAACGGAACTCCAACCGTGCCGTCGCCGCCCCCGAGGTTGTCCTTCGCCTTAACGTCTTCCAGCAAGAATGTGCCACTCAAGCGGTCCTTAGCGCTGAAGTTATGGTCAACTTTAACGCTCATGCGGAACTGATTGAGCGGAGTGCTGCGTTCCTCTGTAACCTGATCGTAAATTGGAACCGGATAGGGTCCCAATGCGCCCACCAAGTTCTGGCCCCAAGCGTCGAAGCTTGTACACGGACCAGGATTCGTCGAACAGTCGATGCTCGAATCAACCAAAGGCACAGCCTGCGGGAACTTCGATTGGAGTGATTTGAAAATCGGTCCGAGAGTTGTTAGTTCTGGCTGTGTGCAGAGGCCGTTACACGGGAATTGGCTGTTGATGTATGTCGCCATCGCACCGCTGTCCACCCAATCATAGAACTGCTTGGTGATCGACTGGCCGCTAGTCGGCGATGACAAGCGGTAGCGGTGCTCTTCCAATGTGGCAAAGAAGAATGTTTTGTCCTTTACGATCGGGCCGCCGATTGAACCACCAAACTGGTTACGAACCAGGTGATCCTTTAGGCCCGCCGCGTTCGAGAACCAGTCATTCGCCGTCAGCGCCTGAATGCGGTTGTACTCGAACAACGATCCGTGCCACTTATTGGTGCCGCCCTTCAGCACGGTGTCGGTCACAAACCCGCCGGCTTTGCCGTACTCGGCACTGAAGTCGTGTGAGATGACGCGATATTCTTCAATGGCGTCGGGGGAGATCGAGGTGTTAGACCCGCCTTGACCGCAAGCGGTGCCGCAGATGGAAACGCCACCCTGTCCCTGCTCGTTGTTGTCTACGCCTTCAACCATGAAGTTGCCGCCGCCGGTACGGACGCCATTGACAGCCGCACCACGGAAGGTGCCGCCCGCCTGTTCTTCAGGAACTGCGCCGGCCGTTAGATTGACGAAGTCGTTCGAGTTACGCGCCTCGATCGGCATCTTTTCCCAAACGCGGCGATCAACAAGCTGTGACAGTGCCGCTTCTTCGGTCTGCACGATCTGAGCGCCAGCCTCGACGGTGACTTGCTCGGTCTGCGCGCCGATTTCCAGTTTTACGTCACGCGTCGTGATCGTACCGACGCTGACGATGATGTTCTGAACCTTCGATGTCTTGAAGCCCTTTTGCGCGATTTCCATCGTATAGCTGCCCACGATGGGGAGCGCCGGGAAGGTGTAAATTCCGGATGGCGTTGTGACGGTTGTACGTACTTCGCCAGTGGCCGTGTTGCTCAGCTTCACTTCGACGCCGGATACAACGGCGCCGGTGCTGTCTGTCACCAGGCCCGTCAACTGACCCGCGCCTTGCGCGAAGGCTCCGGCGCAGAGTGCGAGGACGACGAGTGGCAGCAGGATGCGAGTCAAGATGCTACGGAAGGCAGATTCCATTGAGCTCTCCTTGTAAATCGTTGAAGCAAGTGGTTCTGAAACTGAAAAACACACAAAGATAACGTGTGCAAATGTGCAATCCCAATTCCAAAGGAGTGCTAAATAACATCCATATTTATCAATATCTTAGACCCAACAAAACGCAGCAGATATGCTTTATTGGAGGTTGCCGGGGCAGGAATCTATGGAAAGCTGTATATGCGCCGGAATGTACCAAGCTGAGCAACTCGTACGATCATCAATCGTAGATGTTAGGACCGACACCGAGCACGAAGGCATATGCGGGGGTTGCCGGCTCGGCTGCCTCAGGGATTGTGATGTTGGAGTTGGCACCAGCTGCACAAGGCTGGTGGGTGGGCTGTGGACTCCCGAAGCGAACTCGCTTGCCTGCTAGAATCTGGGCTTGTGAAGGAACCGATGGCTTCGAAATTTGAGATCGGAGCAAAACCGGATGTCGCGGCAAAGGCTGTGCCCCTGCTCGATTTGCGGCGGCAGTATGACACGTTGCGAGGCGACGTGCTGGCCGCGATTGCTCGGGTGTGCGATTCGCAGGGATTTGTGCTTGGGCCTGAGGTCGAGGCCTTGGAGGGCGAGATCACCGCGCTGACCGGAGCCGCCGCCGCAGTCGGCTGCTCCTCGGGAACCGAGGCGCTCTGGCTGGCGCTGGTGGCTGCGGGGGTGCGTCCGGGAGATTCTGTCGTTACGACGGCGTTTAGCTTCTTCGCTTCAGCAAGCGCGATTGTGCGGGCGGGCGCAACACCTGTGCTGATGGATGTCGATCCGGGCACGCTGAATCTCGATGCCGGGCTGGTTCGCGAGCGGCTGCGTGCGCGGCGGCCGGAAAAGCTGCGGGCGATTTTGCCGGTCCATCTCTACGGGCAGTGCGCGGATATGGATGCGTTCGCCAAGATTGGGGACGAGTGCGGTGTTGCCATCGTCGAGGATACCGCGCAGGCGATTGGAGCCGCGTGGCATGGTCGGGGCGCGGGATCGCTCGGCGTGACGGCGGCATTCAGCTTTTATCCGACAAAAAATCTGAGCGCGTACGGCGACGCGGGCATGGTAACGACCACGCGCCCGGAAATGGCGGAACACATGCGCCGGCTGCGCAATCATGGCAGCCCGCAGCGGTACTATCACGAGGAGTTTGGCTGGAACGGGCGGCTGGATGCGATTCAGGCAGCGGTGCTGCGGGCGAAGCTTCCGCATATTGCGCAGTGGAATGAGGCGCGACGAAGACACGCAGCGACGTATGATCGGCTGTTTGCGGAGGCTGGGCTCGTCGCGAAAGCGGGTGAGAGCGACGCGCCGGCGAGGCTGCTTGCGCGTGATTCTCGCGCGACGCATGTGTTTCACCAGTACGTCATTCGTGCGCGGCGGCGCGATGATCTGCGGAAATTTCTTGCGGAGCGGAAGATTGGAACGGAGATCTACTATCCGCTGCCTCTACATTTGCAACCGGTGTTTTCCTATCTAGGTTTGAAGCCGGGCGATCTGCCAGTGTCGGAATTGGCGGCGAAGGAAGTGCTCGCGCTGCCGATGTTTCCTGAGTTGCGGGAAGAGGAGCTCGCGCGCGTAGTAGAGGGGATTGCGGAGTTTTACGCATGACGAAACTTCGCGTATGCATCTACTTACTTCCTGCCGCGGCGTGACGCACTCTTCCGCACAGCGCCTTTGCGTGCCGTGCTTCTGGAAACTGCGTGTGCCGGCTCTTCCCCTGGCGCGTAAACCCGGCGCACAATCGGCGTGTTGAGCTTGTACTTGCGCTCGGTGATTCTGCCGCTGTCGTCGCGCACGCGGATGACGAAGACGGGCAGCGTGCCCTCCTTCTCGAAATTCTCTTGTGACACCGTTACCGGCAACATTCCTTCCATGCGCTCGCGGTAGGCCGTTTCGTAACGATGCTTCTTCACGTTCCAGGTAAAGACGCGAATCTGATTGAAGTCGAAGGGCAGTCCGTCTTTGGGCTCGGTGAGGACCGTGAGGTACTGCGCCACTTTCTTGTCCCCATCCTGCACTTGATTGAGCGCAAAGACAGCCACAATGCGCTGGCCCTCGGCGTATTGCGCGATGTCCAGGGTGACATCGACATCGACCATGCGGCCAAGCACCCAGCCCACACGGCTGTGCGAGTCGCGAACCAGCCACCAGTCTTCGATCACGGGCACGGGAACTTTTTTCTCGCCGGGAGGGGTTCCCTTGGGAGGCGGGACAAGGGCGCCGGGCCTTTCGGCGGTCGATCGCCTCAGCAGCGAGAGCTTTTCGCCGGCTGAGATCTGATAGAGGTGGTCGGCGTCACGGCCGGGCTCGACGTGGAGGTTCGTGTCGTTGCGCGTTACACCCTGCGCTTGCACCGGAAGCGTCTGGCTGTCGGCGGTGAGTTTTTGCAGTTGATCGAAAACCTGTTGCGTAACGAGGTAGCGCTGCTCCATCCAGCCGACCTGGCCGGCGGCATTGCGGACTTTGACGAAGCGGCGGTCGTGGTCGAGCACTTCGACGCGATCGCCGTTCTTGACCTGGCCAGCTCGTTCGTAGACGGCGGCCACGCGGTCGCGCAAGATGACTTGCACACCGGAGACGTAATTGATTTCGAGAACGCGGCCTGTACCGCTGCGGCAGGAGGTCGAGAACGCAAGAGCGGCGGCGAGGGCAAGCGCGGCCAAGATGCGCAGAGATGTGGGGAGGGGCTTCACGGGATCACAGCTCAATATAGCGCGGGAGCAAGCGCTCGCGAGTTACACGAAAGGGACAGTCGCAAGTTCAAACCCGATTTCACCACAGAGTCGCAGAGACACAGAGAAATACATAAAGAAGGTAGTTGATTTCCTCTGTGACTCTGTGTCTCTGCGGTGAATGATTTTTTTTTAAAAAATCAATCTCCGAAGCCGATACCGATGGCGCGGGCGGCGCGGACGATCTCGCCGTTGGGATCGACGGTCTTCATTTTTCCGGCGGCGTCAATGATGGCGACCGCGCGAATGGATTCCTGTTGTAGGCAAACCATCTTGCCAAAGCCGCCTTCGGCAATGAGGTCCACGGCGGCCACGCCGAAGCGCGTAGCAAGAATTCTGTCGTACGGAGACGGCGAGCCGCCGCGCTGGATGTGACCGAGGACGCTGACGCGGACTTCCTTGCGCGCGACAAGCGAGATCGCATCGCCGACCATGTTGCCAACGGCCATGCTGCGCGACATGTGCTTCATCTCCGGAGGCAACTTGACGCCTTCGGCGACGACAACGATCGTGAAGCGCTTGCCATAGCGTTCGCGTAGCTCGAGATGCTCGCAGATTTTCTGAATAGAGAACGGGATCTCGGGGATGAGAATGATATGAGCGCCGCCGGCAATACCGGCTTCAAGAGCGATCCAGCCCGCATCGCGGCCCATGACTTCGACCACCATGACGCGGTGATGCGACTCGGCGGTGGTGTGGATTTTGTCCACAGCGTCGGTAGCGGTGTGCAGAGCGGTATCGAAACCGAACGTGACTTCGGTGACGGAGAGATCGTTGTCGATGGTCTTGGGCACGCCCACCACTTGCAGACCTTTCACGAAGAGTTCGTGGGCGATCTTCATGGAGCCGTCGCCGCCGATCGAGACGATGGCATCAATGCCCAGCTTGCGGGCGTTTGCAATCACCTGGTCGGAGATATCGCGAGTGACCTCGACGCCATTTTCGATGGTCTTGTACTGAAACGGATTTCCGCGGTTGGTAGTGCCAAGGATGGTGCCGCCACGCGGAAGAATGCCGCTGACGTGCTTCAACGTGAGTTCGAACGAACGCTCGGGCCAGATGAGACCGTCGAAGCCATCGGGAATGCCGATGACTTTCCATTTGTATTTGAGGATGGCGGCTTTAACGGCGGCGCGAATAACGGCGTTGAGGCCGGGAGCGTCCCCGCCACCGGTGCAGATTCCTATGCAATGAATGTCGGACATGGTAACCGACTATCATACCGCGCATGCCTGCGGATGCGGATGAACTGAAAGGCGCGTCTAGGGGTGCAAAGGACTCCGGCATCTTTCAGCCAATTGAGCATCATGAGTCCGAAGTTATTTCAAGGAGTTGAGTCTGTTCGAGTTTGACCTCCCCCCCGGTATGGCACCCGGGTATCGTCGCGCTCTCGTTCTACGTCGACTGCGCCAGGACTCAAACTTTCCGAGAGAGAAGGTGACAGCTATTTCAGCCGAAGTCGCGGTTATCGCCCGCCAGCATCAAGGTAGCGACAAGAGGATGGTGACCCTCGCCGAAAGACTATTCGCGGGATAGGTGACAGTAATGGTGTAAGTGTTGGGGCTGGTACCTGCGTCGATGGTGCAAGTTGCCGGTGTAGCAGAATTGTCGCATTGGATACTCCCGGTTCCCGGCGTAGGGGACACAGACCAATTGGCCACGGTCGTAACGTCTACGGTTTGCAGGACTCCATGGTCGTCTGTGTACTGTCCTTTTGCATAATAGTCATTGGACTGAGGATTCCCATTGTCCGTGCTCCATGTCGGCGCTGGGCAGGTCCCCGTGTCGAACGTGCCCTCGCAGACCTGAAAATTCGAAAGCGTGCCAAGGAAAGAAGTTGCTGTAGCGGTCGCGTTGAGGCCCTGTGCGGAGGCGGTAATCGTGGACGTGCCACCGATGCCCTCACCCGTGATCTGTCCGGTATCCGGGTCAATCTTGACGGAGGGGTCACTGCTTTGCCAGACAACCCCGCTTTTGATCTGCTTTCTGGAGTTGTCATCGTACGTTCCCCAAGCCTGTAGGGTCATCGATTGACCGACCTCAATCTGCGGGCTCGGAGGCTGGATGGCAATCGAGCTAAGAGTCGGGTCGGTAAAAAACCCGTGGCAACCCGCGCCCATCGCGGCGATCACGAGTACGGCGAAGGCAGCGGTTAGTGTCAGTTTCTTCCCAGAAAAAGTGCGCGCGGTCAGCATATAGGTCGCCTCGGATAGCTAATTTTAGCAGAATGGCCGTGCCTGGCCTGTTCGCCGGTAGTGCATCCTTGGGGTCGTACGGGCGGACGCGGTTCGGCCGCTTTCGAGCCCTTTCGCTACCAGGAACGTGGCCGGCAGGGCGCCTTGCGCCCTATTTTCCCCGGGCTATTGTTTCTTTTTCCTGCCCGCATTGGCGATGCGGTCGTCGATTGGCTTGCGGCCGGCGAAGCCTTCTTCGGTGCCGTGCCAATGGGTGATGGCGGTTTCGCCCAGCTTCCAGCAAAGCAAAACAATCTCGCCCTCGACCTTGCACGGGAAATCGAGCAGGCCGATGTCGAGGTCTTTCACCTGCACTCCGGTGGCGTCGATTTCCGCGAGTGCGTCTTTCACGCGCTGGATGGTTTTTTCCCGTTCGGCCCGGCGACGGGCCAACTGGACGACATTGAGCAACGTGCCTCCATTCAGAAAGACACGATGCGCCGTGGCCTGCAATTCGGCATCAATCTCTTCGATCAGCTTCTTTCCCTCGATCCCCTGCTTCAGCAGAGATTCCAGAATGGGCAGGAGGGTCTGCGCTTCGTCGAGGGTGAAGGTGCGGTCGGCCATCTGCTTATATTCTAGTGGAATTCCAACCGGGCGGCTGAGCTCCAAGCTCTCAGCTCCAAGCTCCAAGCAACCTTGAGCCATGAACTGGGAGCTTCGGCCTTTCTCGCGACCCGGTGTGTGTTATTTTCAATTCTCCCGATGGCAACTTCCCGCCCCGATCCGCCCACCCCGCGCAACGTTTACGCGTTTGGGCTGACTTCCTTCCTTAACGACACGGCGAGCGAGATGGCGTATTGGGTTCTGCCCGCGTTTGTCGCATCGCTCGGTGCGGGGCCAGCGCAGCTTGGAGTGATCGAAGGCGTGGCGGAGAGCGTGGCCTCGTTTGCCAAGCTCGGTTCCGGGTATCTGGCGGACCGCGTCGCGCGGCGGAAGCCTTTGGTGGTGAGCGGGTATGTGGTTGCGAACGCGGTCAAGCCTCTGCTCGCGCTGGTTTCTTCGTGGGGACAGATTCTGGGAATTCGCTTTGCCGATCGCTTTGCCAAGGGTGTGCGCGGGACCGCGCGCGATGTGATGGTGGCGGAGTCAGTGGAGCCATCGGCGATCGGCTCGGCTTATGGGTTGATTCAGGCGATGGATTCGGCCGGCGCGATCGTTGGCCCGCTGTTGGCCTTGGCGCTGATTGAGCACTTCGGGATGCGGGGAGTGTTTGCGGCGGCGGCCATACCCGGAGCGCTTTGCATTCTGGTGGCATGGGTTGGGATTCGAGAAGTGAAGAGAAGGCATGAAGCGAGGTCTCAGCTTTCGGGTTCGAGCTCTCAGGCCTCAGCTCCTGGGCTTCGGCTTCGACTGCCGTCTGGTTTCTACTACGTGCTGGGGGTTGTGACACTCTTCTCGCTCGGAAACTCGAGTGACATGTTCCTTGTGCTGCGCGCGGGGAACATCGGGATTCCGGCATCGCAGGCACCTCTGCTGGGGCTGGTGTTCAATGTGACCTATACGCTGCTTTCCTGGCCGGCGGGCAAGTTCAGCGACAAGTTTTCGCGGACTACGATTGCGGCGGCCGGGTATGGAGTGTTCGCGGCGGTCTATCTCGTGTTTGCGCTCGCACCATCGCGGCGCGCGATCTGGATTACGATGGCATGCTACGGGCTGTTTTATGCGCTGACCAATCCTGTGCTGAAGGCGTTGGTGGTGGAAACCGTGGGGAGTGAGGTTCGCGGTCGGGCGCTGGGAATTTATTTCTTCGTCACTAGCATTACGACTTTACTGGCGAGCGTGATTGCGGGAGGGCTCTGGAAGATGTATGGAGCGCCAGTTCCCTTTTATTTCTCGGCGGCGATCGGCGCGGTTTGCGCGAGCGCGTTGTTGGCGCATCTCGGAAAAACTAGCGCGCCTTCGTAGAGAATTCGTTGAGCAGGCGGAATGCTTCGCAGGTCGATTTCCTGGAACAGGTAAGGTCCTTCGACTCCGTGCGGCTCGCTTCGCTCACCGCACTACGCTCGGACGACACGGGGGCTATGACAAAGTTCAAGGAGCATTCGAGTCCGGTCCCGCCCGATCGGAGCGCCGCACCCACAACAACGCCATCGCCAGGCAAATCAAACCCGCAGCCGTGTCGAGCAGCACGTCGCTGACTGCGCCCGTGCGCGAGGGGATGAAGCTCTGGTGCCATTCATCGAGCGAAGCGATGATGGCGGTGCCAACCCAGGCAAGAATTCCAACCCGCACAATCCAGCCCCGGCTGTGATGCAGAGTTGCCTTGAGCGCGCGGAGAAGGAGAAGGGCGAGCATGCCGTAGCCGATGGCATGTCCGGCTTTGCGCAGATAGAAGTGGAAAACCAGAAAGCTATAGAGGTTGATCTCGCCGAACAGGCGCGTCAGCAGCGAGTAGAGCATTCCCTGCGTGTCATGCGCGGAGAACATGTCGGTAGATTCGACACGGATGATGCCGATCCACACGATAGCGGGCCACCAGGCGCGCAGCAGGCTGCGGCGAGCGGGAGAAGATTGAAGGTCGCAGTCGGGCAATCGGCCTCGTTTCCTACTCGACCGCGTAGTTGGGAGCTTCGCGCGTGATCATGACGTCGTGGACGTGGCTTTCGCGCAATCCTGCAGCGCTGATGCGGACGAAGCGCGCTCGCTGTTGCATTTCGGCAACCGACTGGCAGCCGCAGTAGCCCATGCCTGATTTCAGGCCGCCGACCATTTGATACACGATCAGGGAAACGCTGCCGCGATAGGGGACACGACCTTCGATGCCCTCGGGAACAAGCTTGCCGAGGCGGTTGGATTCTTCGCCCATGACGGGAGCTGCGGTGGAGGCGTCGCCATCGGAGTTCTGGAAATAGCGCTCGCTCGAGCCCTGCGCCATCGCGCCGAGCGACCCCATGCCGCGATACGATTTGAAAGTGCGGCCTTGGTAGAGGATCAGTTCGCCGGGGCTTTCGTCGGTACCAGCAAACATGGAGCCGATCATCACGGCCGAGGCGCCCGCGGCAATGGCCTTCACAATGTCGCCGGAGTATTTGATGCCGCCGTCGGCGATGATCGGAACGCCGGAATCCCGCGCGGCACGGGCAGCTTCGGCGATGGCGGTGATTTGCGGCACCCCGACACCGGTGACGATGCGGGTAGTGCAGATGGAACCGGGGCCGATGCCAACTTTGATGCCATCCACTCCTGCCTTGATCAGATCACAGGCGCCCTCGAACGTGGCAACGTTGCCGGCGATCATTTCGACTTCCGGCAGCTTCGCTTTCACCTTCTTCACCGCTTCAAGCACGAGTGAGGAGTGTCCGTGGGCGCTGTCGATGGCGAGCACGTCCACTTTGGCTTTGGACAGTTCCTGGGCGCGCTCCAGAAAATCGCCGGTTGCGCCGATGGCGCCGCCGACGCGGAGACGGCCATGGTCGTCTTTGGCGGCGCCGGGATATTTCAGCTTTTTCTGGATGTCTTTAACCGTAATCAGGCCCTTGAGGTTGTACTTGTCGTCTACTACGAGGAGTTTTTCGACGCGGTGCTTGTGGAGAATTTCTTCGGCCTGATCGAGAGTGGTACCGACGGGCACCGTGATGAGGTTGTCCTTCGTCATCACCTTGCTAATGGGGATGTCGAAGCGCGTCTCGAAACGCAGGTCACGGTTGGTGAGAATGCCGACGAGCTTCCCGTCTTTTTGCGTAATGGGAACGCCGGAAATCTTGTACTTCTTCATGACATCGAGGGCGTCGGAGACCTTGGCATCGGGCGACATGGTGACCGGATCCACAATCATGCCGCTTTCCGAACGCTTCACTTTGTCGACCTCGTTGGCCTGCTGCTCGATCGTGAGGTTGCGGTGAACGATTCCCAGCCCGCCCTGCTGCGCCACCGCGATGGCCATGTGCGATTCGGTAACGGTATCCATGGCGGCACTGACGATGGGAATGTTGAGGCGGATATTGCGGGAAAGCTGCGTGGTCGTGTTCGCGTTGGCGGGCACTACTTCAGAACGCGCGGGAACGAGAAGAACGTCGTCGAAAGTGAGGGCTTCGGGAACCGGGAAGTGAATCATAAGTGATTATAGATGAACTCTTATTCTAGGGAGTAGGGCGAGATCCGGCAAATTGATCGCTGGGAACCTGGCATCCTCGCAGCAGGCGGGCCGCGTCGTGCAATCAGCGTCTCTCTCGTGTTTGCCAAAGCGCATCAAACCGAGTACATTCGCGATTATCTTCACGGAGGTCGCATGCTGGTGCGTACTTTTGCCCGCTCCATTCTTACGCTCGCCGTTGTTATTAACTTTGGCGTCGGTAGGACAGCCTTGATAGCGCAGCAGTCGCCGAACGATGTTCCCGCCATCACGATTCGCACGAACACGAGGCTGGTGGTTGTAGATGTCGTGGTGACCGACAAGAAAGGCCAGCCGGTGAGCGGCCTGAAGGCTGACAATTTCACGGTCGAAGAAAACGGCAAGAAGCAGAAGATCGCATTCTTCGTCCCACCGGGCGCGGCGCCATCCGTGAAGCAGGAACCGTTGCCCCCGGGAGTGCTTTCTAACCATCCCGAACATGTGGGCCCTGCGACGGGT
>Ga0335069_10009748_pt1 | contig 13650 bp, 14 predicted proteins | sample Lox_Sample_11_FD_206714 | JGI IMG/M metagenome (GOLD analysis project Ga0335069, IMG submission 206714) | Soil microbial communities from Loxahatchee National Wildlife Refuge, Florida, United States - Lox_Sample_1.1 | ecosystem: Environmental > Terrestrial > Soil > Wetlands | place: USA... | reverse complement strand
AAGTCGGCCGTGAACAGAGCACCGAACGAGTCGTCGCGGAAGTACAGCACGGGAAGCTCGAACTCGGCCGTGCCGACACGTCCGACGTGCCCCGGCCGGGTTCCTTCGAAGAATTGACGCATGGCCTCCTCCTCGGCCAGCTGTTGCCCTCGCGGGAACGCATCATCGGTTAGGGGCTGCACTCGTCGTGCCGTACCGCCGCGGTGCCAGACGGAGCACGCCCGCTGGCCAGCATCGTGACCGGACTGAGGCATCTCTCAGGCCGCGGCACTCCCCGCCGCCGGATGCTTGGGGCGGCTCGGGGGTGCCTTCCAGGGGAGCGAGGACATCGCTTCCCCGATCGACCAGCTCGTAAGAAAGATGAGCATCAGGGGAAGCCAGGTGCCGGCGATGCTGTGGAACATCGTCAGGCTGTGCTGCACCAGGCCGGCGACAACGATCAGATCCAGCATCGCCACGATGACGGTCCAGGTCGCTGCGGTGTCCCGCGCATCGCGCGCGCCGAACAACCGGAAGAAGTGCCACGCCACCCCAGCGAAGATGAGTGGTGCCAGAACCGCGTGAAGGCCGATTGCCGTGCCCGAGCTGAACAGTCGGAGCAGCCCAACCATCACTGCGGCGCACCCAGCCCATCCAGCAAGACCATGCAGCACCAGGCGAAGCAGTGCGTCCGCCGGATGATCCTTGAAGGTCCTCGGCCGGGCGGAGCGAAGCACGCGGGCAACCTCGGTGGCCCACGCCTGGATTCGTTCCGGGTTCCGCCAGTCACCCGCATGCGTCTTGGCCATCGCGCTCGCCGGGAATCCGTGGGCATCGAACCTGAGTCGGCCACCGAAGGTGACGTGGGCCTGCGCTCCGACGAGCTCGGCCAGGGCGAGGACCTGTCGAGTCGGAGCGAGCGTCCCGCGATCGGCGGATTCGTCCAGCGGCCCGCTGGAGAACAACCAGACCGGGACTCTCCGGAGTGCCGCCCGCCGTCGCCAGACGAGACGCCGGGCGTCGCGATGCCATCGGTTCGCATAGAGCGCCCCACCGATGATCGCCGCCTCGAAGCTCCGCTCCCGAAGCGCGGCCTTCGCAGGCACGAGCACCGGCTCGTGTCCAGCTTCGATGAGCCTCGCGCCGATGACCCGGGCGATTCCCTCCGTTCCACCTCGCTTCGAGCCCCAGGTCACCAGAACACGCATTGCACATCCCAAGCGGCCCGGACGGAAGCCAGACCGCAATGGCTGCGCATGGACGCACGCCGCTCGCATCCGATGCGCGCTGAGCCCTTCTCTCGCAGCCGAATGCACCGGCGTGCATGCGTGAAGCCAGAGCGCCGCGTCGGGTGCTACCGCTCCTCGGGGAGGCAGTCGCCACGGGGCATAACCGATGCACGAACCCGCGGTCCGGAGGAACCGAATGAAGACGACCGACATCAACAAGAGGATTGATGTGGTGGCTGCCAGGGCCAAGGCGCTCAACATCCAGACGAGTGCCCGACTGCACCGGGCGGTGGCGCAGGCTGGATTGAGGCTCCAGAAGACCGCGGAGAAGGTGGCCGAGAGCGCCGAGGAGCTCGCCTTCCGGGCTCAGCAGCTCGCGAAGCAGGCGGCACCCAAGACTGTTCGCAATCAGGCCCGGTAGCCTGATTTACGCAGCTGGCTGCCGCGCTTGGGTCACGAGGCGGCTTCCTAAGCATCCTGGCTCTGCTCATTTCGTGGCGAGCGTTCGTCGTCAACTCGTTCGGGCGCGGTCCTCCGGCGTCATCTCCACTCCCATATCCGAGGCTCTTCCGCGGATAGCATCTGGCGACTAGCCCGGAGGAAGTCCGTCTCGGTCACGATTCCCATCAAGTGTCCGTCACTCCCCATGACCGGGAGACAGCCGAACTGGTTCTCGAGGAGAAGGTCGATCGCGGTGGGAACCGGCGTGTCTGGCGTGACGGTGATGACCTGGCGGCTCATGCAATCCCCCACCCTCACGCGCTGCTTGCCCTTCGCCAGACCGGCGAGCACATCGCGCGCCGAGAGGAGGCCCATCAGGTTTCCCTTGTCGTCGACGACCGGGATGTGCCGGAGCGAGCCCAGCTTCATCTCGAGGTCTGCCGTCGCGATTGAATCGCTCTCCCGGACGGTCACGAGCGCGGTCGTCATCAAGCTTTCGACCTTCATTTGGGATTCCATGGAAACTCCTCGCGTAGAGCAGAGGCGACGATCGGAGCGAGCGGGACGACGACGTTCGGGAACGGAAGCTCCCGGGTCGGAAGAGAGTCGGAGTGGACGAGGCACGCCACCTGTGCCGCCCGAAGGCGATCGATCGCATCCCCCACCAGCAAGGCGTGCGTGGCGAGGACGGTGAGCGGTGGCACGCACCCGGCCTGGCGGAGCGCATCCGCTGCGGCCGCGATCGTCCCTCCGGTGGAGATCATGTCGTCCACCACGAGAGGAGCCTGGCCACGCACGTCCCCCAGCACCCGGTGCACGATGACCTCTCGCTCGCCTCGGGTCTTGTGAACGATGGCCAGGGGCTTTCCGAGTAGCTTTGCCACGCGCTCCGCACGCTTGGCCCCGCCAAGATCGGGGGAGACGACCACCGAGGAAGCGGGCAGCGAGGAACGGACCGCCTCGGCCAGATCGGGGCCCACGCTGAGGTGCTGGAGCGGTGCCCGGAACCAGCCGAGAGCAGCGTCGGAGTGGAGATCGACCGCCACGATCCGATCGAAGCCCGCTAGCGAGACCAGCCCCGCGACCACCTCCCCCCCGAGCGCCTCGCCTCTCCGCGTGCACCGGTCCTGCCGCGCGTAGGCAAGATAGGGCAGGAACAAGGTGACTCTGGCTGCCCGTGCACGCCGGCAGGCGTCCGCCAGGAGGCTGAGCTCCACGAGCCGCTCTCCGGCGGGCGAGAGGAGCGATTGGACCAGGGTCACGTCGAGGTCGGTCACTCGCTCCGGCAGGATGACGTGCATCTCCCCGTCGGGAAACCGCTCCACCATCGCCTGGCAGAGCGACTCGTCCAGCTCGCGGGCGAGCGCCGCGCCGAACTGGGCCATCTCCGGCCCACACACGACGATCCTCGCCATGGGAGACCTCGTCCCCTTCCGGCCGGTAGGTTCCGTCAGGCCTTGGACGCCTGCTCTCCCTTGATCTCGACCTTCTTGGTCTTGGTCTCTGCGCTCTTCGGGACGCTGATGGTCAGCACGCCTCCCTTCAGATCGGCGGCGATGTGCTGCACATCGCTGCCCTCGGGAAGAGTGAACGAGCGGCTGAAGCTGCCGTAACTGCGCTCGGAGGTGTAGTAGGTCTCCCCGCGCTCTTCCTTCTCCTCCTCGCGCTTTCCGCTCACGCTGAGGCGCTTCCCGGTGACGTTGACCTCCAGGTCGGCCTCCTTCACTCCGGGGACATCCGCCCTGATGACGTACCCGTCCTTGTTCTCCTTGATCTCGAACGCAGGAAAGAACGCGAAGGGACGGAGCTCTCCGAAGGGTGCCAGGAATTGCCTGAACGGCTCGACGAAGTCGCGAATTGGGGCAAATAGATCGGTGCTGGGAACGACCTGGGCGGGAACGCTCCGACCCTCCTCCTTGCGCACAACGACGTTGGCCATGGAATCACTCCTTGTGAATGCCCGGAACGGTCCGGGCAGACCGTGAGGAGCAACAAACGTTCCAGGACGGTCTGCGAGGGTGACTCGCGAGCCAACTTCCGCGGCGTGCGCAATCGGTGCGGCACCCATCAGATCCGTCTCCGGCGTGGCGTATGCACGTGCTTCTGGCCGAACGTCGACGCCGCGCAATCAGCGTGGAGAGACTGGATGGTCTACCGAAGCCTGGCCGAGGTCTACGGCAGCATCGAGAGCACCAGCTCCCGGCTCGAAGTGACCGCCGCCCTGGCGCGACTCCTGCGAAGTACCCCGGCACCGGTCATCGCCCGCGTCGTCTATCTGATGCAGGGCAAGCTGCGGCCCGACTGGGAAGCGGTGGAGCTGGGTCTGGGCGAGAAGCTGGCGGCGCGTGCGGTCGCCGACGTGGTGAAGACCCCGCTCGCCGTGGTCGCGAGCGAGTCGCGGCGCCAGGGGGATTTGGGGTCCGCGGCAGAAACCCTGATGCATCACCCTGGCCTTCGCCCGCCGCTCTCGGTGGAGGAGGTGTACGCCACCTTCGACCGGATTGCGCGTCTCGGCGGTGAGGGCTCCCAGTCGCGAAAGGTGGATCTCCTTCGCGATCTCCTCGCCCGGGCGAGCTCGCTCGAGGCGCGGTACCTGGTCCGGACCGTGACCGGGAGGCTCCGCATCGGCATGGGTGATGCGACGGTCCTGGAGGGCCTGGTCCGGGCCTTCGGGGCACGGCGGGAAGAGGTCGAGCGCGCGTACAATCTGACTGCCGATCTCGCCGCGGCCGCGACAGCGCTCGCGGAGCACGGCCCCCTGGCCCTGCGCAGGGTGCGCGCCACCGTCAACAGCCCCATCCGTCCGATGCTCGCCGAGCGGCTCTACGGGGTCGAGGAGATCCTGGCCAGGCTGGGCACCCGCTGCCTCGCCGAGTACAAGTACGACGGCGAACGACTCCAGATCCATCGTTGGGGCGACCACGTCGAGCTGATTTCGCGCCGCCTGGAGCGGGTGACCGAGCAGTACCCAGACGTCGTCGATGCGGTCCGCCACTCGCTCCGCGGACGGCAGCTCATCGTCGAGGGCGAAGTGGTCGCCGTCGACCGGACCACGGGGCGGCTCCTCCCCTTTCAGCGGCTCATGCCCAGACGGAGGAAGCACGGTGTCGCCGAGGCGGTGAAGCTCATCCCGACGGTGCTCTTCCTCTTCGACGCCTTGCTGGTCGATGGCAAGGACCTCACTGCGAGTCCGCTCCGGGTGCGGCGCGCGTTCCTGGAACGGCTACTCGTCTCGAGCGACGGGATCCGCCTCACGACCAGCCGGCAGGCCACCTCGCCGCGGACGCTCGAGGCGTTCTTCCGCGAGGCCCTGCGTGCCGGATGCGAGGGGCTGGTGTGCAAGGACTCCGAGGGGCGGTACCAGGCCGGGGCCCGCGGCTGGCTGTGGATCAAGCTCAAGCGCGAGTACCGCGAGGAGCTGAAGGAACCGCTCGACCTGGTGGTCGTCGGAGCGTTCCACGGGAAGGGCCGGCGTGCTGGGACGTACGGCTCCCTGCTCCTCGCATCCTACGACGAGCGGCAGGACGTGTTCCGCACGGTCTGCAAGTGCGGCACCGGGTTCAGCGACCGGGAGCTGGCCGACCTTCCGCATCGCATGCGGCCACACGAGCGTGCCGGGCCCGATCCCCGGGTGGAGTCGCGCTCGAAGCCCGACGTCTGGTTCGATCCAAAGGTGGTCCTCGAGGTGGTCGGCGGCGAGCTCACCATCAGCCCGACGCACACCGCCGGTCGGGCTGAGCTCCCCGACGGAAGTGGCCTCGCGCTCCGGTTCCCACGCTTCACCGGAAGGTGGCGGCCGGACAAGGGACCGCAAGAGGCGACCACGGAAACCGAGATCGTCCAGATGTTCCGGCGCACCATCGAGAGCCGGCCTGGGCCTTCCCGTCGGCACGGGACATGAACGAGCAAGCCCTCGACCTCCGCAGCGCGTTTGCTGAGCGGATCTGGGCTCAGAAGTATTGCTTTCGGGATCCCGTCCGCGGCGAGGAGCGGAGCGCCACCGAGACCTGGCGCCGGGTCGCCGAAGCGGTGGCACTGGCCGAGCCTGTCGAACGCGAGCTCCATGCCCGGCGCTTCTTCGAAGAGCTGAGCGCGTTCCGCTTCCTCCCCGGGGGACGCATCCTCGCGGGTGCTGGGACCGGGCGAGAAGTGACGCTGCTCAACTGCTTCGTGCTCGGAATCATCGAGGACTCGATCGAGGGAATCTTCCGCGCGGTCCAGGAGTCAGCGCTGACGATGCAACGAGGCGGAGGGGTGGGCCTCGATTTCTCCACGCTGCGCCCCAGGGGAACCACCGGACGACGGGCGGGGACCGTCGCCTCGGGGCCGGTGCCCTTCATGGAGATCTTCGACACCACCTGCAAGGCGCTGCTCTCGACCAGCCCGCGCCGTGGCGCGATGATGGCCACGCTCCGATGCGATCACCCGGACATCGAGGAGTTCGTCCGGGCCAAGGCCAGCGGCTCGGCGCTCTCCCACTTCAACTGCTCGGTACAGGTCTCGGATGCCTTCCTGGCAGCGGTCGATCAGGACGCTGACTGGCCGTTGGTCTTCCCGGCGGAGGCACTGGCCGACGGGCCAGGGGACATCATGGAGCAGTCGTGGACCGGAACTTCGGGGCCGGTCCCGTGTCGAGTGCTGGCGCGGGTCCCCGCTCGACGGCTCTGGGATCTGCTCGTCGAGCAGGCATACCGGAGCGGCGAGCCCGGGGTGCTGTTCGTCGACCGGATCAATCGCCTGAACACGCTCTGGTACCGCGAACGGATCACCTGCACCAATCCCTGTGGCGAGGTCCCGTTGCCGCCGTACGGCGCCTGCGACCTGGGCTCGCTCAACCTGGTCCGGTTCGTCATCGAACCGTTCACGCCCTCGGCCCGGTTGGACCTGGAGGCGATGGACCGCACCGTCGAGGTCGCCGTCCGGTTCCTGGACGACGTGCTGGACATTACCTTCTTCCCGCTGGAACGTGAGGCAGAGGTGGCCCGGGAGACGAGACGCATCGGCCTCGGGGTGACGGGGCTTGCGGACGCGCTCATCCTGCTCGGGCGGCGCTACGACCTTCCGGAGGGACGTGAGGCCGCGGCGGAGATCGTGAGAAGGGTCCGCGATGCGGCGTACCGCACGTCGATCGCACTCGCCCGCGAGCGGAGCCCCTTCCCCGGCTTCGTCCGCGAGAAGTACCTGGACGGCGAGTGGGTCCGGACCCTTCCCGGAGAGGTCCAGAAGGCGATCTTCCGGCACGGGATCCGGAACGGGCAGCTGCTGGCCATCGCGCCCACCGGGACCATCAGCCTCCTCGCGGGAAACGTCAGCACCGGGGTCGAGCCGCTCTTCGCGCTGAGCTACAAGCGACGGGTGCTGGATCGGCAGGGGGCTGTCAGCGAGTACCCGCTCGTGCCCCATTCCCTCCGGCTTTGGCGCGAGCTCCGAGGTTCCGAGGCCGCTCTGCCTCCGACCTTCGTCGATTCCCATTCCATGTCAGCTGAGGCACAGCTGGAGATGCTGGCTGCGCTTCAGCCCTGGGTGGATGGCGCGATTGCCAAGACCATCAACCTTCCGCCCGAATGCACGCCGGACATGGCCCGCCCGCTGTTTCAGATGGCGAACCAGAAGGGCCTGAAAGGATGCACTCTCTTTCCGGCACGAGCCCGGCGGGGAGCCGTCCTCTCACGCTCACCGGACGTGACCGGCGAGCCAACGCTCAGGGGCTGAGCTCGGGGGCATGCTCCCGGTGTCCTGTCCCATCGACGATCTGGACCGTGCTCGCCATGAGCTCGATGCGTACGTGGAAGTGCGGCGCCCTTGCCGCGCCGGTGGTGCTGACCGGGATGCTCGAGCCAGACGTGGCAGCTCGTGATGCGAGGGTAGAACCGTTCCAGCTCGGCTGCCTTCTCCCGGACGAGGGCATCGAGCCTCGGAGAAGGGGGCGAACGGAGATGACTGATCTGGAGAGGCGCCTGCATGCGGGCCTCCGGGTTGAGTTTGGGTCTCCATCGGGTGCAAGAAGCAGCCCGATCTGCGAGAGCGGACCAGGGGAGTGAAGTCCCGGCCGCCACGCAGCTCTTGCGCGGCCGAGCGCCATCCGCTGGGGCGAACGGCCGGGGAGGCTTGGTTCTCCCATTGCAAGTGTCTTCTCCCGGAACTGGGCTTGTGAGGAGGCGCGCCGTCGATGGAGAACGCCGACGTCGCACGGGTACTGGCCGAGGTGGCCGACCTGCTGGAGTTGACGGGTGGAAACCCGTTCAAGGTGCGGGCGTACCGTCAGGCCGCGCAGATCGTCGACCTCCTACCCTCGCCGGTCTCGGAGCTCTGGCGTGAGGGCAGGCTGACCGAGCTGCCGTCCGTCGGCGAGCGAATCGCAGGCCACATCGAGGAACTGCTGAGCACCGGCCGGTTTGCAGAACACGACCGGCTCCTCCGGAAGGTTCCGCCGGGGGTTCTGGAGTTCCTCAAGATCGAGGGCGTCGGCCCGAAGACCGCCTCGCTTGCCTGGAAGCGGCTCCACGCCGTGGCGCTCCCGGCACTGGAGAAGGCCTGCCGGGATGGAACGCTGGAGAAGCTTCCTCGGATGGGTCCTCGCCGAGTCGCGTCGATTCTCGGCGCGCTGCAGCGGTACACGGCGCGTAAGGGGCGCGTTCCCCTCCACCGCGCTCTGGCAACGGCCGAGTCCATCGCCGAGCGGCTCCGGAAGGCGCCGCACGTCCGCGCGGCAGAGGTAGCCGGCAGCATCCGTCGAAGACGCGAGACCATTGGCGACATCGACCTGCTGGTCTCTGCCGTGGAGCCCGAGGGCGCCATCCGTGCGTTCCGGGAGTCGCCGGAGGTCCAGGAGTTGACCGCCACCGGCCCGACCAAGTGCACCGCCCGTCTCCGGGGCGGCCTGCAGGCGGATCTGCGCATCCTGCCTCCCGAATCGTTCGGAGCCGCGCTGCACTACTTCACGGGCAGCAAGGCTCACAACATCGAGGTGCGGACCCGCGCGATGCGCCGGGGCCTCAAGCTGAGCGAGTACGGGGTCTTCGATCGGCAGGGCAAGCGGCTGGGCGGGGCGACCGAGGAGGAGGTCTACCGTGCGGTGGGGCTGCCCTGGATCCCCCCCGAGCTGCGCGAGGGCGCGGGCGAGCTCGAGGCCGCTGACCAGGGGCTGCTACCGCACCTGATTGAGGAAAAGGACGTCCGGGGGGACCTCCACGTGCACTCGGACGCATCGTCTGATGGGCACTCGTCGCTCGCGGAGCTCCGGGCAGAGGCGGCGCGCCTGGGACGCGAGTACCTGGCGATCACGGATCACTCGAAGTCCAGGCCGCTCGGCCTGGACGCTACCGCGGTGCGCCAGCACGTCATCGCCATCCGGCGAGCAAGCGTGCAGGACAAGGCCGGCCCTCGCCTGCTGACCGGAATCGAGGTGGACATCCTCCAGGACGGGACGCTGGACCTTCCGCTCGAGGTCCTGCGCGAGCTCGACTGGGTCGTGGCCAGCGTGCACTCCCACTTCAACGACCCGCCAGCGAAGATCACCGAGCGGATGGTTCGCGCCATGCGCTCGGGTGTGGTCAATGCCCTCGGACACCCGAGCGGCCGGCAGCTCGGGCTCCGGGATGCCTATGGTTTCGATTTCGAGAAGGTCCTCGAGGTCGCTCGGGAGCAGGGTGTCGCCCTGGAGGCGAACGCCATGCCGGAGCGGCTCGACCTCGACGACAAGCACTGCCGGCTGGCCAGGGAAGCCGGGGTGGCCCTGGTCATCTCCACCGACGCGCACCATGCCAGCCAGCTCGGAAATCTGCGCTATGGGGTCTGGATGGCTCGCCGCGGCTGGCTCGAGCGGGGCGACGTTCTCAATACCCTGAGTTGGAGACAGCTCGAGCGGAGGCTCCACCGCTCCAGGACCCGCACTGGCCCGACGAGGGAGAGCCGGGCCTCGCTATGAGCCCGCGTCCGACGAGGCGCCCTGGCGAGGACCCCCCTGTAGCAGAGGCTCGAGGCGCACGCGCGCGGCTATCTCGTGCAGCTTCTCGTGGAGCGACTCGTTCGTGAATCGGTGGAGGTCCGAGAGCGCCTCGGAGTAGGCCGTCAAAGCCTCCAGCCACTCCCGCATTGTCTCCAGGGTCGGAGCCGCGGCGCGCGCCTGCTCGATGCGGGCCGCCGCGTTCTCGAGCCTGCTTGCAGCCTCCGCCAGGTGCTCAGGAAGGGACATGCCGCGTTGACGAAGCAAGACCTGAGCCGTTCACGGGCGGCCCTTGCAGAGGTCAGTGAAGGCGCAAGTTTTGCGTGTCTTCTCCGCAGGCGGGACCTGGGCCTGCGCGGGTCCTGCCCTTGCACCTCGCCGGAGCAGTCTCTCTCTTCTTCGAGCCCCGGAGCACATCATGGCCGCAACGAGCAGAGTCGAGAGTCTCATGTCGACCGCGCTGGTCACGGTGCAGGACACCGATTCGGTCGCGGCCGCGGAAACCGCGATGAAGCTGGCATCAGTCAGGCACGTCCCGGTCGTCGACGCGAAGCAGAACCTGGTCGGCATCCTCTCGGTGCGGGACGTGCTGGAAGCGCTGGCGAGGGGCAAGAAGCAGGTTCTCGTGGGCGAGTACATGACCCGGAACGTCGTCACGGTCACGCCCGAGACACCGGTTCACAGGGCGATCGACCTGCTTCTCGAGCACGAGTTCGGCTCGCTGCCTGTCGTTGGAGCGGATGGGCACCTGGTGGGCATCGTGACCGAGACGGACCTCGTCCGCCGCGCCCGCGCGGCCCTCGCTCAGCAGCCCTAAGGGTACCCGAGGAGGCCATATGGCGCAGAGCACTCGAACCCTCTCACTCGGAACTGATCGTCCATCGGAGGGGAAAGATGCGCCCACGACGAGAGAGGCGCCGGGATCAGCATCGAAAGGGTTCGGACGCTGGCGGTGGAGGATTGGCCGCCCCTTCGGAATCACCATCTACGTCCACGCCACCTTCCTCCTCCTGCTGCTCTGGGTCGGAGTCGTCAATCTGCCGCTCGGGGTCCGCGCCGCCCTCGAAGGTGTCGCTCTCATCGTGGCCGTGTTCGCGACGGTCGTTCTCCACGAGCTCAGCCACGCCCTGACCGCCCGCCACTTCGGGATCAGGACCCGGGAGATCGTCCTGTTGCCCATCGGCGGGGTCTCCAGCCTGGAGCGGATGCCCGAGAAGCCGACCCAGGAGTTGCTCATCACGCTGGCCGGGCCGGCGACGAACGTGACCATTGCCCTTCTCCTCTTCGGCCTCATCCGGCTCCTCGGCGGCCCCCTCGCCCTGTCGAGCCTGCAGGTCGCCGGAGGCCCATTCCTCACCAAGTTCATGTGGATCAACGTCTCCCTCGCCGTTTTCAACCTCCTCCCTGCCTTTCCGATGGACGGGGGAAGGATTCTCCGGGCCGCTCTGGCTCTCCGGATGAGCTATGCGCGCGCGACCGAGGTCGCCGCGCGTCTGGGGCAGGCGATGGCGCTGCTGTTCGGGCTTCTCGGGCTCTTCTTCAATCCCCTGCTGGTCCTGATCGCACTCTTCATCTGGATGGGCGCCCAGCAGGAGTCCTCGCTGGTCCAGCTGAAGGCGGCCCTCGCGGGTTTGTCGGTTCACGAGGCGATGATCACCGACTATCAGGTCGTGGACCGCCGAGAGCCGCTCGCCAAGGCGGTGGAGTTGACCCTCGCCGGATTCCAGCACGATTTTCCGGTGGTCGAGGGACATCGGGCAGTGGGAGTTCTGACGCGCTCCGACCTGGTCCGGGGGCTCTCGGCAGCCGGCAACAGCGCGCCAGTCGAGGAGTGGATGCATCGCGACTTCGCGACCGCGGAGCCGGGAGAGATGCTCGAGCCGGCGCTGAGCAAGCTCGCTTCTCGAGAGACGACGACTCTCGTGGTCATCGAGGACGGAGAAGTGCGCGGAATCGTCACTCCGGAGAACGTCGGCGAGCTCGTGCTGTTCGAGAGCGCCGTTCGGGAGCAGAAGCGAGGCGGAGGTCGCCTCCTCCCCGCTTCCGTGCGACCGGCACACGACTAGCAGTTCGCGACATCCTGGCGCGCGGTCAGACCCGGCTGGCGTCAGCGTCCCGATGGCCCCCGGCGGCAGCGCCCAGGTGCTCGTAGAACCAGTCCCCCGCCAGTCGGGCCACCTCATCGAGCGCGCCGGGCTCCTCGAACAGATGGCTGGCCCCCGCAACCACGGTGAGTCGCTTCGGCCCGCCGAGCTCCGCCAGGGCCTCGCGGTTGAGCTCCAGGACGGCGGGGTCCGCCCCGCCGACGATGAGCAAGGTCGGAGCACGCACGCGAGCGAGCGCTCCGGCCGCGAGGTCGGGCCGCCCACCGCGGGAGACGACCGCCCCGACCTCCTCCGGACGTTCGGCGGCGGCGATCAGCGCCGCCGCGGCACCGGTGCTTGCTCCGAAGTAGCCGACCCGGAGGCCTCGCGTCGGAACCTGTCTCAGGATCCAGTCGGTGACTTCCCCCAGTCGCTCGGCCAACAGCGGAATGTCGAAGCGAAGGCGGGCGTCGATCTGATCCTGCCTCTCTTCGGTCGCGGTCAACAGGTCGAAGAGCAGCGTTCCCAGGCGGCGCTCTTGGAGCGCGTGCGCGACGAAGCGATTCCGGGTGCTCTTGCGGCTGCTCCCGCTCCCGTGCGCGAACAGGACCAACCCACGCGAGCTGGCGGGGATGGCCAGGTCACCCTCGAGCTGCACTTCGCCAGCCGGGATGGCCAGGCTTACCTCTCGAAACCCGCCCTCAGGCGACGGCATGCTCCGCCTCCATCTGCTCGCGCCTGGCACGGTCGAGGAACCGGAGGACCTCCTCGTCGGAGACCTGACCGAAGTCCAGATACCAGAGGCCGATGGCATGAAGCTCGGCAGGCTTCTTGAGGCAGACGATGCGTTCGACCTCCGGACGAAGCGCCTCGATCGCCTCCGGAGCAGCGACCGGTACCGCGAGAACGATGGCAGCGGGACGCTGAGCGCGAATCGACTCGATGGCAGCCCGAACGGTACCCCCGGTGGCGATTCCATCGTCGACGACGATGACGGTGCGATCCCGGAGCTCAGGACGCGGGAGACCATCCCGGAAAAGCTTCACCCGTTCCTCGACCTCGCGCTTCTTTCTCTGGATGGTCGCGGTGAGCTCCTCCGGAGAGATCCCCACGGCCTGCAGGACGTCGTCGTTGAGGCGGAGGTAACCTCCCTCTGCCACCGCCCCGGCCCCGAGCTCCTCGTGCCACGGTACGCCAACCTTCCTCACCACCCACACGTCCAGCGGAGCGTGCAGGCCCCGGGCAATCTCGTAACCGACCGGAACCCCGCCTCTTGGAAGTGCCAGGACGACGGGATGCTTGGCCGCGTAGCTCTGGAGCTCGACCGCCAGCTGCCGCCCTGCATCCTCACGGTCTCGAAACCCATTCATGGCAAACCCGAGACATCGCTCAGCCGCAGCCAGCCGATCCGGGCCCGACGCGACTCGTCAGCTGATCGGTCGACCGCCGCGGCTTCAGTCCGGCGAGGGGCCGCTACAGCGCGGATCCAGTCACACGGTCCCCGTGCGCTGCCTTGTGACGCGGACCCGGGCGATGAACACGGCCAGCACCGCACCTACGAAGGCCGCAACGATTGTCACTCCGTCGGAAGTCGTTCCCGGAAGGACGGTTCTAGCGACGAGTCCACCCACCACCCCTCCCACGCTACCTGCGGCGACACCCCAGGCCAGCGTGAGTCCGCGAACCTTCCAGCTTGCGGCGAACACTCCGCCGATCACTCCCCCGAGCACGATCCAACTGAGAAGCGCCAGGATGGTCATGGCTCAACCTCCTTGGCGAAAAGCGTGCATCGACCATGCGCGCCTCTTTGCACTGGGATCGCGATTCACGGAGCCGCAGAAGGTGCACGGGAATGCGGGTGAATTCGCAATCATTGCGTCGGGCCCTGGACCAAACTGACGAGGGAACTGGGTACCCCCGATTGCGTGTGGCGTGCTGCTTGCGTCCAGGGGAATCGAGGACCCAATGAAGC
>Ga0335069_10009747_pt1 | contig 13650 bp, 21 predicted proteins | sample Lox_Sample_11_FD_206714 | JGI IMG/M metagenome (GOLD analysis project Ga0335069, IMG submission 206714) | Soil microbial communities from Loxahatchee National Wildlife Refuge, Florida, United States - Lox_Sample_1.1 | ecosystem: Environmental > Terrestrial > Soil > Wetlands | place: USA... | reverse complement strand
GAGTGCCGCACCCCGCCGGAGCGCATTCGCCAGCAGGCGATGAAATGGGGCGCTGATTACCTCGTGGTCGACGCGCGCCCGACGACGGTGGAGATGGGCGAGCACAAGGGAGAACGAAAAGGCGTGTGCCGGGCGCAGGGCTACGCGGCTCGCTAGGTGTACGCGCGGCCGCACCGCCCGCACCGGGAGCTACGCACCAGCCCTCGCGCTCGTGCGAGTTGCCGGAGCTCGGGAAGCTGGTTTTCTGTCGTCTGCTCGTCCGTGCTCACGCGCAGATAGATCGCGGCGGCCGACGTCGGCGAGCCTGGGTTGAGGACTCCGATCGAAGAGTCGGGACACCTCCACGTGCTTGTACTGGTCTATGAGCCGCGCTCGTGGGCGTCCTGCCACTGCGACCCCCACGAGCTCGGCTCCCTGCACGGCTCCAACACACTTTCAGCCCAAAGAGCTTGGACTCGGCCCGGCTCACCTGGATGCTTAGAGCGTGGACTAGCGCACTATGCACGGTGTCAAGCTCTTTCGCGGTCCACGGCCGCAAAGGGCCGGACGCAGCGAGGCGCTCAACAGGTTGCCCACAGGGGCCGATTTGGGGTTACGGTTTCCGTCGACCGTTCCCGGTCACGACCACCGATGCGGAGGAGCGAGACACACATGGCAACGTAACTCCGATTATCGGAGCCCGAGTGCCTCTTATCGGCGCCGGGCGTTCAGGCACCCGCGCCGCTCTTTTCTCCCTGGCAGGACCGACGAGCGACGCAGGTGGGCCCCGGTTGCCCGGAGCGAGAGACCCCCGACTGATCAAGGGGCCTTGACGCTTCGAAGGCTACGGGACGACGGCGCGCACGTCCAGTGTGTGCGCCCCTCCGTTATAGGCGCTTCGTGAGCGATCATGAGCTCCGGAAAGCCGCCAACGCGGAGAGTCGAGCGCCAAAAGCGCTCCGCTGTAAGCCCCCGCCGCGCGAGCAGGACCCGCGCGGGGAAAGCGTCCGCCGCCGTGGTTTCGAGAGCGCGTTGTACGTCGTCACAAGCACCCAACGTTATGGGCCTCTTCCCGCACAGGGGGCGCCGCGGGCGCCCAGGTGCGGGGGCGCTCGCTTTTCTGTCGCCCGAAGCGATCGGACGCGCCGACCTCGGGCCGCGCGCACCCCTCCACAGCTTCAGGGACGAGCCTCGGCGCCGTTCCTGTTCGACCGCAAGGTCGGCCTACGGTCCGGACCCCGCCCCCGTGTCAGTAACACGGGGGCTAGAACACCACCTGACTCGGCACCCCGTACGGGAAACCGTGCGGGTTTCGGCCCTCCAAAGGGGGCGCCGATGACAAGGCGTGAACGCGGGGCTACACCCCCCCCGGCTGGTGTTCTAGCCCCCCCCCCTTCCCTCCGGACCCCCCTCCGCCCTGGGGCGCGCCTGATCGGGCACCGCGTGGACGCGCTTTACCTCGCGTTCCAAGGGGAGCTCTCGGACGACGCTCGCGCCGATCTTGTGGCGGCGCAGATCCAGGCGGCGGCGCTGAAAGCGGAGACGTCCGTCCATCGCGAGGCGAACGCCGGCCAGATCCACGGGGCGCTCTCGGTGCGTTCTCGAGAGGGGTGGTGGTCGATCCGCTCGGCATGGCTGACCGTGGACGTCGACGAGCGAGCCTCCCAAGGGTGGGTCATAGCGGTGCGCCCCTCGGCGCTCCTCCTGCTTCGTGAGGGTCCGCGTGCGGCGCTCGGGATGGCGCGGTCAGCGGCGCGCGCGCTTCTCTCCGAGGTGAAAGGGGAACGCCTCCGCCGCCTCGACCTCTGCGCCGACCTCACGGGATTCGACCTCCGCACCGTGGAGTCGAAAGCGTTCGTGTGCCACCGGCGCACGCAACTCGCGGCGATCTCGACGATCAAGGAGTACATGCGGGCCGGCAAACGCACGGGTTTCGTGGCCGGCCGCGGAGATGCACTCGTCCGCATTTACGACAAGACCGAGCATCTCGCGCTTGGGCTCGACGACACCAAAGCTGAGGACGAGCGCTCTGACTGGAGCCTCGCGGGGTGGAACGGACGCGACGACGTCACGCGCGTGGAGTTTCAGCTCAGGGGCCAAGTGCTCGAACAGCTGGAGATCCGGGACAACCCCGAAACGGCGCTCGAGCGACTCGACGCGGTGTGGAGCTACTGCACGAAGAAATGGTTTCGCCTTGTGGAGCTCGGAACCGCGACGCGAAAGGAGCGCTGCACGACCGACCCGCGATGGCGAACGCTCGAGGACGTCGTCTTTCGCGAGCGGAGCGAACCCGCGCGCCGCGTGCGTGTCCCATCCGTCCCGATGGCGCGTCGCATGGTGTCGGCCGTCGTCAATTTCGCGGCGATAGAAGGCGCGATCCCGGATCGTCCCGGTGACCCACGCGAGCGGGTGAAGGACTGGACGGCCGACCGCGCCGAGGCATGGATCGTCGAACAGCTGTACGCGGCGGCGCGCCTGACGGCGCGCGCGGCGGCGGCAGATCTGATCGCCCGCTTCGACGATGCGCCGATGGCGGCCGCGCACCTGATGACGCGGCAAGCGGCCGCAGTCGCACGCTTTGGCGTTCGACAGAAAGAGCACGGGGCGGCGCTCATCGCCGCCTGACGTAACCGAAGGAGAAATCGATGGGTCTCAACAAGGTCATGTTGCTCGGGCATCTAGGACACGAGCCCGAACTGAAAGTGATTGGCGGCGGGCAAGCCGTCCTCAACCTCCGCGTGGCGACGAGCGAAAGCTACCTCGATCGAAACAACGCGCGACAGGAGCGGACGGACTGGCACACCGTCGTCATTTGGGGAAAGCGCGCGGAGGCTCTTGCGAAGCTGCTCCACAAGGGATCTCAGCTCTTCATTGAGGGCCGGTTGCAGACGCGTACGTACGAGAAGAACGGCGAGAAGCGCTATGCGACGGATGTGGTCGTCAGCAACGTCGTGCTGACCGGCGCGAAGCGCGAGGGGACGACAAACGCAAGCCAGAACACCAGCAACGGGCGAGGTGGACAACACGAGCCCGCAGGCCAACACGAGCCCGGGTTCGACGACTTCGCATCGCAACCCTCCGACGATGAGATCCCGTTCTGATGAGCTCGAGTCCGAAGGGAAGCACGCACGCCGACGCGCTCGCGACGCCACTCGCGCGCACGGCGATCGCTCACTTCCGCGCGCTCACCGATGGCCCACGCGCGAACCAGCGCGGGAAACTGCAGTCACTCTACCTTCGCCCGTCGTTCATCCCGGTCGAGCGCTGGCAAGGGATCAGCCACGACGAGGCGAACGAGCTCGTCACGTGGGGCTACGCCAAGATCGAACCGAGATACCAGCGGGTGGATCTCACGCTCGCCGGCATCGTGCTGCGGGACGAGGAAGCATGACGATCGCCTCCCTCAGACTGCGCGCACACTTCGAGCGTACCCGGCAAGGCAAACGGGGCGAGGTAACGCGCTTCTACCTCATCGTTCTCGAGCCGCAACGCCAGCTCTCTCTTGAGGGCTCGCGCGGGTTCGATCTTCTCATCGTGCGCGGCCGCGTGGGCGGTCCGCGGAAAGCAACCACCAAACGCATCACGTTTCCGACGCTCCCGACTGCGGTTGAGCGTTGGGGCGTGCTCTGCGCCCGGCGTCGCAGCCGAGGTTACGTCGAACGAGGAGCACCAGATCAATGAACAACGCGACGAGCAACAAACGAAACCTGCAACTCGTAGAGCGACTCGTTGAGGAAGACGTCCACATCGACGAAGATACGCAAGCCCTCTACTACCGAGGGCAACACATCAGGACTGACGCCGAGCTCGGCAACGCGCTCAACCAGGCGGTGCTTCGCTACAACGATGCGCGCCGTGGTGATCCCGACGTCGCGCGCATCCGGTTCGATGACGTGCTCTTTCTCACGGGCGCAACGTGGGCTCGTCTCGGGGAGCGCCGATGAAGCGGAAGCTCGTGGACTCGACCGAAACCGTGCACGTCCTCTTTCTCATCGTGGCGACGCTGTTCGGGATCGGCATGGCCGCGCGTCTCGCGATGCACGAGCCCTTCCACGCTCCCCCGAATGCAACCTCGAACGAAAGGATCCTGCGATGACAGCGACGAACGAACTACACGCGCTGCACCAAACGGCGCTCAACGCCTCGAACGACACCGGCCGAGACGTCCTCTTTCTGCGGCTCGGAAGCGTCGCGATCTCCGTGCCGCTCCGAACGACCGAGCCGGCCGTCGATCTGGCCGAGGCGGTGATCACGGGCGCCGATGACGACAAAACGCGCGTGCTCCTGATGATGGCGTGCGGGCGCATCGTGCATGCGCTCCTCCCGGCGGCGCAGCGGCAAGCCGTCGAGGCGCTCGCAAGCAAGGTCCCGAATGCTCCTGAAACAGCCTAGCTGGGTCACTCACGAGCTCGGGCCCGAGGGGGAACGGTTCTTCGTGGTTCAGGAGCGCCAGCTTCCCCCCCGCTTCGCGTTCTGGCATGGGGACGTGCGGCGTCGGATCTTCGAGCGGGGCGACTTCCCGTGGAGGGAGGTCGTCTTCGATCTGCCCGGCGCACATTTCGGCTCGCTCGGAGGCGACCTTCCGCAACGTGCCGTCTCATGTCGGTTCGTCGATCGGGCGATCACCTACCTCGACGCGGAACCGATCCGGGGCGATCCGCTCGAGCGTCTCGACGGTGAGGGGAATCTCCACGTCACGATGCGCGGGCTGCCGCGAATGGCCGGACGTCCTCAGATCGTCGTGCCCCACACGGGTCACCGCGTGGTGCGGGTGGCGTGGTGCTCCTCGATCGAGATCGATTGCCGGCCCTGGCTCATGACCCCGAACGAAGAGCGGCGCTATCCCGGAGCGCTCGCCTTCCGTCCGCACTTCGTCCACGAAACCCCGATCGCGCGCTACGTGTTCGCGTTCTGGGAAGTGGCGATCGCCTGACCAACCCCGCGATCAACTTCCTCGCGAACGAGCTCCGCTAGGGGGAGCGTGGCGAAATCCACAACCCCCCGATGCGTGAGCCTCGTTTGCGCATCGACGTAGACGGCGCCCCCGAGCTCCCTCCAAGCCTGGCAGAAGTAGTAGCTGTCATCAGGCACGTCTTCGGTGAAGTTGAAAAGCCGCGGCGGGTGCCTCTTCTGCCCCCCGTGAGGAAACTCGAAGCGCCCGTAAGCGTCGATCATTCGCGTCACGGCCGCGCGGCTGATGAGGAGACAACCCGCGGAGGTGCTCTCCACTTCGACGAGGTCTTTCGTTACGAAGCGCGGCCCCTCGGGCAAGTAGCGCAGGAGGAGCGGTGAAAGCGACCGGTGAACCTCCTCGTACGAGCCGAGATCGACGCCGAGCTTGATGGCGCGTGCGAGGCATTGAGGCTGAATCGCACGGCCCGGAAGTGGAGCCCCGATCACGTCGACGCCCGCGCGGCACATGCGCCAGAGGTCAGCGATCGTAAGACGCCCGACGTCGTCGTCGAGCGAAAGAAACCAGTCCGCGTCAGTCACGCCGTCGTACCAGACTTCGGCGAGAAGATTACGCGCCAGGGCGATGCCACCGACCTCCTCCACCCCGAGCGAGATACGCATCGGCGTGAACGCGTGCGCGGGCTCGAGCGCGTGACCCTCGCGCCGCCTTCCGCAGTCGAAGCAGAAGTCTTTCGCGTGCGTCGCCAGCCGTTGGATGGTCACGGACGTGGGCACGGTGAGGTGATGCCGCGCGATGACTCCGATGAATACGTGGGCCGCTGACGCCTTCATGTTCCGCCGTCCCGTTCCGCCCGCCTCTTGGCGAGCAATTGCCGTCGTTCTTGGTACCCCTTTGCCGGATCGATCTTCGGTCCGACGTCGGGCGATTCGGTGCGCGTGGCCTTTCGAAGAGCGGTGACGCGCTCGAGCGACATCCGAAGGCTACGAATCACTTCGCCATCGGTCGCCCCATCTTGGAGCATCGCGATCGCTTTCGCGTCCTGCCGCCCCTGATCATCGACGATGCCCCCGCCTCCCGTGCTTTTCGTCGCACGCTCGAGCGCGAGGATTTGCTTTGCGGGGTAGACACGCTGGCTCCCACGTTGCTCCCACGGGATCGACCCCGCTGCAACGCGCGCGCGGAGCGCAGTCGCGGAAATCCCGAGCCTTCGACAGACCTCGGAAGCGCGAAAATACGCTTCTGTCGTGACGATCTTTCGCCGCATTGTCGAAGCGAAGGATCCTATAAATCTAGCCTTTCATCGGCGAGAAATTCGCGCGTTAGAACCATAAAAACCGCGCTTGCACCGACGAAGATGTGCGTATGTATGTGCTGGACAACTATCAAAAAACCGTGGACATGTAGAGCCTACGCGACTTGGGCCCGCGCTCGATCGCTGCTCGTCGCCAGCTCACGAGTCCACGACAATCACACAGGAGATAGACCATGGCTGAATCGTCGCAGCAGCTCGAGCGCCTCCCGAACAACGTCAGCGGCCTCCGTCACGAGGTCAAACACTGGTACTCGAAATTTCAAAACTCGCGGATGGCCGCGAGGCGCATCGCGGAAGAGAACGAGAAGCGCATCGAAAACGTCGTGGCCACCGCCGAAGTCGTGGGTATGGCGTGGGCGATCTCGTACTGGAACGGCAAGTCCGGCCCTCAGGCCGGTCAGCCCTACCAGCTGATGGGCTACGATGCTGATCTCGTCGTGGGCGCGGCTCTCGTGGGCCTCGGGCTCTTCGAGCTCGCCGGCAAGTACGATGAGCACCTCTACGCCCTCGGTGCGGGTGCACTCGCCTCGTGGGCCACTCGCCAGGGCTGGACGGCTGGCGGAAACGCCAAGAACGCCGCATCGGGCACGAGCTCGAGCTCGAGCTCGTCGGCATCCACGACGAGTACGCCGACCGCGACCAACACGCCGGCAAGCACCACGCCGGCGCAGGGACAGACCACGGCGTCGAACACCCAGACGACGACGACGACAACCACCGGCGTCGCGCCTGCGGGTTCGTACGTTGCGGGCGTCGCTCCCGCGGGCTCGTACACGGGTTGATCGGGAACCGAGGAAAGGAGCACGCCCATGCAAGGAAAACTCGCTCCCCCCACCGCGCCGCGCGTCATGACGACCGGCGTGCAATCCCACGCCTCGAAACCGACGATCCACACCGGATCGATGACCACCGGCGTTCGCACGCGCGCGTCGAAAGTCGTGAGCACCGGCGCGATCGGCGGGAGCTCCACCCAGATCGGCCCCACGGGTTCACGTTCTTTCAACGCCACGGCAGGCGCCCCCCTCGTGACGAGCGGGGGGGTTGGCGTTCAAGCCGTCGTGCCCAACCCGATGACGCTCGCGGCAATCCTCGCCGCGCAGAAACAACCGGCCGCCGTTCAGCAACGCGCGAAGATGAAGGCTGCGATCCTTCAGCTTCAGCGCTGGCTGAACGCGCAGGGCTACACCTGCCCGCTGAACGGCGAGCTCGATTTCGCCACGCGTGGCGCCATCAGCCAGTGGCAGGCAAATCATGGACTCCCGTCGACCGGCGCGCTCAACCCCGCGACGATCGCGGCGATGAGCGGGAGCGGCCCCTCGTCGATCAGCACCGGCGCGCTCTTCGGTGCGACTGGTGCAGGCGAGGCCGGTAGCTCGGCGACAGACGACACGAGCCCGACGACCATTCGGCGCACCATGCGCGTTGCGACGGTCACGCATCCACCGCTGCCGCTCGCAACACTGAACGCGATCACCCCATCGGCTCCGCAAGGCGTTCCCGTGGTGAAGGTGAACCCGACGCTCACGGTCTCGACCGCCCACGTTCCGATTGCCGGGACGCACATCCTCCCCGTCATGACGGCGTTTACCCAGCCGCCGCTCCCCACGATTACCGCGCCGGCCGCTCCGGCGGCGCATCCTGGGGGGCTACACCTGTCGACGACGAACATCGCTCCCCTTCCCCTCGTGCCCCAACCCGCGCCCGGTAGCGGGTCGTCGCAATGGGCGGGACCGTCGATGAACGCGCCGTCCGCGTCGTCCGCAACGTCCGGGGGATCGCAGAGTCTCGCGATCCCCACCATCCACAACCGTTCGAAGATCGTGAGAGGAACCACCGTCATGGCGAACAAGGGAAATACGAAGGGCTGGCGCTCCACTGGCTGGCGCGTCGCGCTCGTTCTGACCGCGTCGATCACGGCCAGTGCAAGCGCAACCATCAGCGTCAACCCGCAGATGGATTTCCGGGGCGAAAACTTGGTCATCGACTCGACCGACGTCGGGCCGTTCTCCACGTTGACGATCCCCTCGATCGGCACGATCCCGCAGATCGCCGGGGGCCCCGCCTCCTCGGCCGTCCCGGGCACGTTGTTCAGCCCCGCGCAGGCTGGCGCGCTCGATTTCAAAATGAGCATCGCCAATCAGGGAAACGCGGTCTCCTTCAATGCGAACAACACGATCACGACGAGCACGCTCTCATTTGCGGCGCTGCTCTTCGGTACGGAAGTCGAAGGCGACATGAGCGGGGGCATGACCACCGGCGTCGCGCCGGCCGGCTCGTACCAGGGAGGCTGAACGACAACGCTACGACGGTCGGGAACCGCGTTGAGGGAGGCGAAGCGGCGTGACGGACTATGTCCAAGACTTGTCTTACGCCGACTTCGACGCGGTTCCACTCCTCGATCAGAAGCGGGTTTTGTGGGCGCAGCTGTGGTGTTTGATACGCTGGAATACGGCGTTTCTGCACATGTGCGGCTCACGCATTCCGCCGCTGTACTCGAGCGGGATCGTCTTCCAGCGCGAACCCGATGGCGCGCGCAATCAATGGGCGAACATCCCGTTGGTGAGGCGCCAAGGGCATTCCCACTGCGTGGGGCTTTCGTGCTGGCGCGTCGCGGAGCTCATCGTCACCGGTGAGCAAGCGATTCCGGTGCTCCAAGTCTTCGACGAGGAGCGCCCTGAATTTGGTTGGGTGACGGAGTTCCACGTAACTGTTCTCCGCGGCGATGGCGACACGCACGAGGACCCGTCACGACTGCTCGGCATGCCCTGACGAAAGGTTCGATCCATGGCGCTCCCTATCATCCCGCTTCTCGCTGTCGCCGCCCTCGTGGGGCTGGCGCTCCACAAATCTTCGCAGCAGCAGACGACGACCACGACGACGACAACCGAAGGGGGAGGCACGTCCTTCGGAGGGAGCTCGAGCTCGAGCTCGTCGCCGCAAACGACCGCACCCGCCGCGGGAACGGTCACGCTTCCGACGACGACGATCACGGGGTCAGCGGCGACGACGCCGGCCGCGCAAACGCAAAACGGCGTAGCGCCATGGGACAACGGGACGATGGTCATGCCCAATCTGCAAGACCTTCCCGGAATCCCAGCGAACTACGCAGCGCAATCGCAAGAAACCGTCGCGGTGCAGACCGCGCTGAACAATTGGGCGAGCGCGACGGGCTTTCAAGCCACGGACGTCAACGGCGCCAACTTCGTTCCCCTGAAGGAAGACGGCCTCTACGGCGCAAATACCCAGTGGGTCGCCGCCGGCTTTCAGGTCTACGAAAACAGCACCAAGAATGCCGGGCTCAAGGTGGATGGGCTTGCGGGCCCCGCGACGCAAACCTACCTCGGGCAGTGGGCGACGATCACGAAACCACCGAGCGGGGGCTACTAAGCCGCCGCGAGAAGGGGTTCCCGTGCCGCTCGTTGTAACTGACAGCGAAGTTCTCGGGCAGATCGCCGCGGACGACAAGCTTGCGCAAGGCGTCGATCAGCAATTCACGGCGCTCGCGGCGAACGCCTATTTTCAGACGGACAAGGGGAAGGCGACGGTTGCCAGCTGGAAAGCGCGACTCGCCGCCTACCAAGCCTGGGCCGATGCCGCGAAGAAAGACCTCTCGGGCGGGTTCATCGCCGGGGCTTGGTTTGGCGTGCCGCAGTACGGCGATCAAGCCCTCGCTTGGGCCGCAGAATTCGGCTCGGGCACGGCCGGAAAACCAGGTTGGCAGCCTCTCCTCAACCAAATCGCCGCCAACCAGACGCCGAGCGTGATCGCTCCGTCGCCCGTGAGCCCGCAAGAGATCGCGAACCAAAACATCCAAGGTTCGATTCCTGAGCTCCCGAGCATCTCTGACAGCGGCAAGTTTCTTCTCGGAGGCGCGATCCTGCTCGGGCTCGTGCTCGCACTCAAAAAGCGGTGAACCCATGAGCAACGTTGGATCGATCATCGGAGATGCAACCGGAGACGCTTCGGACGCGAGCTCGGACGCGAGTTCGGCCGTCTCGACGGTGAGCTCGGACGCGAGCTCGGCCGTCTCGGACGCGACGTCTGCAGCGCAAGGCGCGGCGAGTCAGATCCCGGGCGTGGGAGGTGCCATCTCGAGCGCCATCGGCCAGGCTGGCCAGGCTGCGCAAGGCGTGGTGCAGCAAGGAGCGCAAGCCGCACAAGGGGCGGTCTCGAGCGCGACGCAAGCCGCGCAGCAAGCGGCGTGGAACTCGCTGACGCCGCAGCAGCAAGCGGCGCTTTCGGCCGCGATGGCGCAGACCGCGGGCGCTGCCGTCAACGCAGCGGTGACGAACCCGGGCAACGCCAGCGCCGCCGCCGCGGCCCTCGCCCCACCCGCCCCCGCCCCTGCGCCGGCTCCGTCCAAACCCCACTGGACGCTCGCGACGAGCCACACGACCACGATCACTCCGACCCCGGCGCACTGGGCGGCCGCGACGCAGCCGCCGCAAAAGACACTCGGTCTCACGACCCCCAAACCGGGCTCGGGCTCCGGGTATGTCCCCGGATCGATCGCGGCTTCCCCAGAGGGACAGGCCGCGATGGCGTGGCTTGCGCAGCAGACCGCCGGCTCGAGCTCCAGCGGGGGGACCGCAAAAAAAACCGCGAAACCTGCAGCGTCGACCGCGTCCAGTGCTCCACCTACGGCCGCCTTGGTTGCGGGAGGCGCGGCGCTCCTCGCCCTCCTTTTCCTGTGAGGTGATCGCCGTGCTGCCTCCGTGGACTTCCGCCGATTACGACGAGCTCGTAGCGCTCTCACGCGCGCAGTCCCCCCCCATCGACCCCGCGCAAGCGGCGCTAGTGCTTTGGGAAGAGGGGGGTATGAACCCGCGATCGGACCCGTTCGGCGGGCAAGGCGCGAGCGGCATGAACGGGATGGACGTTCCGAACCTGACCTCGCTGGGGCTCACGAAAGCACAGTGGCTTGCGATGAGCGTAAGCCAGCAGCTGCAATGGATCTTCCGCGTCTGGCATTCGTGGGGCCAAACGTTCAACGGTGGGCGCTTCCCGGGCGACGCCGGCGAGCTCCTCGCCCTCAACTTCCTGCCCGGCCAGTTCAAGAACATCGGCGCGGGCTCGAACCCCAACGCGGTGCTCGCCGGCAAGAACGGTCCCCTTGCGTCGGATTACGCCAAGAACGGCCCGCTTCAAAATGCGAGCGGCACGATCACGGTGAATACGCTCCGCACGTACATGCAGGGCGTAGCCGTCAGAGCGGGCGCGACGTGGACGGGCATCATGGGCCAGATCCAAGCGGCGATCGCACGCGCAGGATCTCCTGCTCCGTCGACGCCGGTCGCAAGCACGGGGGGCGGTGCCGGCACCGGAGGGAGCGTCGTGCTTCTCCTCCTCGCCATCGGCGGCGCCGTGTGGCTCGCGACGAGGAGCGCCTGACATGGGCGCGCCCGTCCCGTGGGGTCAGCCGGTCGGGGCGAGCGCTCCGGCGCCCGCTCCGGCGCAAGAGCCATCGAGCATCAACGCCGGGACGCTGCTGCTGATTGGCATCATCGGTAGCGGGATCGCCATGTGGATCGGGGGCAAGTACCGGGCGAAGGAAGAAGAGGAACGCGCCGAGGCGCATCATCGCGAGCTCGAAAACGTCGCCTACGATCTCGAAGGGGCGCGCGAGGACCAGCAGAACGCGCTTGCGATCGCCTTCGCGCGCCGGCCGGTCGTACCGTGGGGGCATCAGCCATGACAAAAAGTGTCCCCCCTTCCGCATCTCCCCGCAGTCCGCGCGCGCCCGAGCGCCTCGTCGAATTCCTGACGGAGAAGCTCCCGCACGCAGCCTCGATCACGCTCGCCCAGCGCACGACGGCCGCGCACCAGGTCGTCGACTCCTGGACCATCGCCGGCAAGGAACGTCCCGAGGTCCTCGCGTCGCAGATCTGGGCGCGGGCGATCGAGGATGTCGGATCGCAACCTCATGTCGCAAGCCCTCACTACGCCGTGCTCGTCCGCCCGAAGAATGGGGGCGAGGACGGGGCGCGGCTCCCGCTGACGGTCCCTGTCCCGCGCGAGGCATCGGGGCCTCTCTCCGTGTATCCCGCCGATCAGGGCGGCGCCATCGCCCAGACGATGCAGCATTTGCAGACGCGCGAGGCTGCATCGCACGCGATGCTCATCGAGGGGCTCGACAGCATCGTCGGGGGCGTGAGGGGCGAGCGCGACGAACACCAGCGCACGCGCGCCGCGGATTCCGAATCGTTCAAGTCGGTGGTGGCTGCCTACGAAAAATTGATCGCGCAGCTGACGAGCTCGTACACCGCGCAACTCGAAGCGGCGCAGGAAACGATCGCGAACCTGAGCACGGCTTACAACGCCCAGGCCCTCAAGACTCTCGAACTGATCCCCACGATCGAGGAGCTCCACTCGCAACGCCACGAACGCGAGCTCGCGACTGCGAAGCAAGCGCGCTCCGATGCCCGCAAGGATCGGGTGGTCGATCAGGCTGCGTCACTGCTCTTCCCGTTCATTGCGAAAAAGATTGTGCCTGCGCTGGGGCCCGCGAGCCCCCCTCCCCCACCCCCCGACGCGCCGCCCACGACGACGACGACCACGCCGACTGCGCCGAGCTCGAGCCCGTCGCAATTCGGACCACGGGCGCTCCGCGCGATCGAAAACTTCCTCGGGGCGATCACGGAACCCGATGCGCTCGCGATCCGCGCGGCGCTCCGTCCGGAGCTCGCGACGCTTTTCGATCAGCTCGCGGAATCGCTCTATTTGGAAGCGCAAGACCGCAGCGCGGACACGGGACGGCCGACCACGAACGGTGTGCGGACGGAGGCAACGCCATCATGAGCAAGGGGAGTCCTCTAAGCGATCTGATCGACGTCGCGTGCCTCGTGGGCAAAGGGCTCGCGGGCGAGCTCTCGGACGCGGATCTCAGAAACCCGCGCCTTCGCCACGCACCGGAGCCCGCCGCCCCCTCTCCCCCACCCCGCGCGGCGCCCCCCCCGGAGCGCACGTGCGTCCGCTGCGACGGCGAGCGCGAGGTGGTGATCCGAAGCGTCGTCGTTCCGTGTCCCGTGTGCACGGGGGGTCGCTGATGGCGCTGACCTTGAAAGCGACGAACACCCCGACGCTCGCGATCGCCGCGGCCGCGAAAGCCGCCGCGCCGACGACGACCCCCGCCGGCCCGCGGATCTTCGTTCCGCATCTTCCGCTCGAAGTGAGGATCCCGATCCATCCGATCCACGTGCTCACCCCGACGTCACTGCTCACGGTGGCGGGTGCGCCGAACGAGAACGCTGACGCGACGAAAGCCACCCTGAAAAGCGGACTGGCGGTGCCGCGGTGAACGTACCGGGCCTCACCACGGCGCAGATCGCCGAGGTCCAGGCGAGCGAGAGCACCCAGCTTCAGGGGGTGCAAACGGCGCTCGCCGCAATCCAGCAAGCGGCGCAGCAGGCCACGGCGATGGTCACGAGCTCGCCCGGCGCCGTCG